>Ga0114898_1000183_pt1 | contig 56884 bp, 55 predicted proteins | sample Malvired_Geostar_FD_83496 | JGI IMG/M metagenome (GOLD analysis project Ga0114898, IMG submission 83496) | Marine viral communities from the Global Malaspina Expedition - Malaspina viral metaG DeepMed_Geostar | ecosystem: Environmental > Aquatic > Marine > Oceanic | place: Mediterranean Sea...
GGTTTCCGCGAAACCTTCGTTTCAGACGGCAAGGGCGTTTCGCGTCTGCAGCGCGATCCCGACCTGCCGCTCAGCGTCTATATGCACGCCCTGGGCGGCACTGGGATCACGGCCTATGGCGGCTTGCTCGAGACCGGCGCGCTGAAGGACGGGGAACAGGTCTTCATCTCCACCGCCGCCGGGGCGGTCGGCTCGGTGGCCGCCCAGATCGCAAAGATCAAGGGCTGCTATGTGGTGGGCTCCACCGGCTCGGACGACAAGGCCGCCTGGCTGCGGGACGAGGTCGGCCTCGATGCGGTGATCAACTACAAGACCCAGGATCTGGCCCAGGCGCTCAAGGCCGCCACGCCCAAGGGCATCGACGTCTATTTCGAGAATGTCGGCGGCGCCCACCTGGACGCGGCCCTGCCGCAGATGAATGTGCGCGGTCGCATTCCGGTCTGCGGCATGATCTCGACCTATAATGGCGGCGGCGAAGGGGTGCAGAACCTGTTTAGCCTGATCTATGGCCGCATCCGCGTGGAAGGCTTCGTGGCCAGCGACTTCGCCCATCTGAACGCCGCCTTCGTCGCCGACATGACCGCGTGGCTGAAGTCGGGCCAGATCAAGTACCAGGAGACGGTGCTCGACGGCTTCGAGCGGGCGCCCGAGGGGCTGATCGGCCTGTTTGAAGGCGCCAACAGCGGCAAGATGCTGATCCACATCGCCGACTAGGGATCGGTGGGGCGGGGCCAGCCTACGCCTGTCGCCAGGCGGGAGCCGGCGCCCGTCATCAAGGTGAGATCACGCCGGCGACTTCGCCTGTTTGCGGGGGGCCGACAAGTTCGCGAAATCGCGAATGAGACGGCGCGACTCACGAGGAAGGGCGTGTGTCCTGGGCCGCCTGGGCTAGCGGTGATGTGGCGGGTCAACGGGGGCTGACCGACGACCACATTCCTCCCAGGAGATTCTCGATGATGAAGGCTGCCGCCTTCCTGCCCGTCCTTGGCGCCCTAGCTCTGACGGCCTGCCAGACCTCACCCCATCCCCCCACAGGCTACCTCGCCAGCTATGACGGCATCGCGCCGCCCGGGCGTAGCCTTCGGGCGGCGGTCAACCAGCGGCGGGACGAGGCCGCCGCGTTGGAGGTTCAGCGGGTCTATATCGCGCCGGCTGTGCTGACCGATCCCGACGATGATCGGCTGAGCGAAAGGGACCGCGCCATCGTGTTGCGCGAGGTCGACCGGCGCCTCTGCTTTGCGGTCAGCCGATGGTTCACCGTGATCGCGGCGCCGGAGCCCGAAGCCAGCATGGTCCGCACCGCTGTGGTGGATATCCGTCCAACCGGACGCCTGGGCTCGGCGGCGTCGGCGGCCCTGGGTTTCGTCAATCCGATCCCGCTGACAGAGATCCGCGTGCCCTTCACCACCGGGGGACTTGCGGTGGAGTCCGAACTGATCGGCCCTGATGGCCAGCAACTTGCCGCGGTCACCTGGGCGCGGAACGCCAATGTGGTTGGCCGCGACGATCCTTCCCTGTCGCGGGTGGGCGACGCCCTGCAGATGACCGAACCCATGGGCAAGGCTGTCGGGCGGGCCTTCGCCGGCGCGCGCGAGGCTCAGACGATCGCCGAGCCCGACCCGTGCAGCGGGTTTGGTCCACGCCGGAACGCCACACGCTGGGTGGCCGCCCAGATCCTCGACCAGGCCTCTGGGCTCTATGTGCCCGAGGTGAGCGGCCTGGCGGCGCCCGCCGTCGAGGCGGCCGAGGACGCCGAAGCTTCACCGCCGCAGGGCTGAGAATCCGCCCGCGCGGGACTGTCAAGGTTTGAGGGGGAATCCCAGGGCATGTTCGTCATAATTTCCAAGCTGTGCCACAAACGCCACAATCTTGCGGTGAAAGACCACCTCGCAAGCCGGTGGCGTTGGGTGGCGGATGATGAGAGCCGAAGCGAAGTCAGCATCGGGCGGAACGGCGCAGGCGTCGCTTCGTCTCCCGCTCAGCGCTGCGCGAACCTATCGCTGGACCCTGGGCAAGGCGGCCCTGGCGCCGGTCTTTGCCCTGATGCTGGCCCTGCTGGAGGCCTTCGGCTTTCAGCAGGAGCGGTTCTTCCTCCGCTTCGGATTCTGGACGGCGATGATGACGGGGTGGGTGCTGGCGTTCGCCGCGATCACCTATCTGCTGCATCGCCCGATATTGGCCAGCGCGCTGCCCCCGCCGGCCCGGCGTTTGACGGCGTTTGCGACGACGGGGCTGATCATGATGGTCATCGGTCAGCGAGCGGCCCAGGGCGCCTTCGGCTGGGAAGCGCCAGGCGAGGTTGTCGAACGCCTGGCGCAGGCCCTGTTCGTGGGCGGCGTCTTCGAGCTGACCTGCATCGCCCTGCTGCGGACCCACCGCGGGCCAGCGGGCCTGCTGGACCCGCGTGGTCGTCCGACGCCCACGGCGGCGATCGAGCGCGCCGGGCCCCCGGCGCCACCCCGCGCTGCGCCCCCGGCGATCCTGCGCAGGCTGCCTTACGATGTGCGCGGCGAGATCGTCTGCCTCAACATGGAGGACCACTATGTCCGGGTGCATACGACACGGGGCTCGGGGCTTGTCCTGATGAGGTTTTCCGACGCGATCGCCGAGCTTGAGGCGACGCCCGGGCTTCGGATCCATCGCTCGTGGTGGGTGGCGGCGCGGGCCGTGGCCGAGGTCGACCGCTCGGCGCGGTCCACCAAGGCGCGGCTGGTTAATGGCCTCCTGGCGCCGGTGTCGCAGCCTTACATTCAGGCGCTTCTGCAAATGATCGAGACGCGCCAGCCGCTCACGCCGCCGGCGGCGCCCTATCCCGCGGCCGCTCGTCCGTCCGTGGCCCTGTCGGCCGAACCGCGACGGGTCGAGCGGGCCTCAGTCCTCGGCTGACCGTGGGGCCGTCGGTCTCGCCCCACAGTGAGGCGCGGCGCGTGGGAATTCCCGGCTGGGGGTCTCAGCGGGCGCGGGGCTCGAGATATTCGCGGCAGCGGTCGGTGAAGCGGGAAATCATCGGGTCGGGGGTGGGCGGCAGAGGACCCAGCGTCTGGGCGCCATAGCTTAGGCTGATGGGCCGTCCCACGGCGATCTCCAGCAGCAGATCGCGGAAGGCGGGACCTTCGCCCGTGACGCCCGCCGCGTCCGGCGCGCTCACGACGGGCAGGCCGACCACGACGTCGCCCGCGCCGATCTGCAGCCGGTCTTCATCGCCGGCGGCGGTGAATTGCGGGCTCTCGACCCTGAGCACGGAGCCGCGAACACAGGTCATGGTCAGCAGGCGCACGGGCGCGTCTGCGCCGACGTGGTCCAGACTGAGGGTGACGCTGTCGGCCTCGCCGCTGGTGGACCAGGACGGCGTGATGTCGCTCATGACATTGGCCGAAAACGGCGCAGGGGCAGGAACCGTCACGGTCGGCCCCGAGGCCGGCGCAGGCCCGGCATAGTCCGGCTTATCATCACCGCAGCCCGCCAGCAGGGCCAGGGGAAACGCTCCGGCAAGGGTGACGCAAAGGGCGCGTATCATTGGGGGCTCCTCAGCTTGGATCGCGCCGGATGAGCCGCTGCTAAAGCCGCCCCTCGCCATGGCGACAGACCTCCGGCCGCTTGGGGCAGCTCCTAGTCAAACCGAAAAGGCCCAGCTGCGTTCCGCCGCCGCGGCAAACCGTGGCCAGGGATCTGGCTGTCCCGACCGGGCGCGGCGCGCCCTCAGGCCGTCTCGATGGGCGGTTGGAAGAGGCCGGCCGGGGAGGCGGTGAAGATCTCCGCGCCGTCTTCGGTGACGCCGATGGAATGCTCGCACTGGGCCGAGAGGGACTTGTCGCGGGTGACCGCCGTCCAGCCGTCCGCCAGCACCTTCACCGCCGGCTTGCCCAGGTTCACCATGGGCTCGATGGTGAAGAACATGCCGGTCTTCAGCACCTCGCCTTGGCCAGGCTGGCCAAAGTGCAGGATGTTCGGCGCGTCGTGGAACACCTTGCCCAGGCCGTGGCCGCAGAAGTCGCGGACCACCGAACAGCGCATGGACTCCACATAGGACTGGATCGCGTGGCCGATATCGCCGGTGGTGGCGCCGGGCTTCACCGCGGCGATCCCGCGGGCGATGGACTCATAGGTCACCTCCACCAACCGCTTGGAGCGGGCCGAGACGGGGCCGACGCCGTACATGCGGCTGTGGTCGCCGTGCCAGCCGTCGAGGATGCAGGTGACGTCGATATTGGCGATGTCGCCCTCGCGCAGCACGCGCTCGCCGGGAATGCCGTGGCAGACCACATGGTTGACCGAGATGCAGACCGTCTTGGAATAGCCCCGATAGAAGAGGCAGGCGGGCAGGGCGCCATGGTCGAGGATGAACTCGCGGGCCAGGCGGTCCAGCTCATCGGTAACGACGCCGGGCACGACATAGGGGGTCAGCATGTCCAGGCATTCGGCCGCCAGCCGGCCGGCCTTGCGCATGCCTTCGAAACCCTCGGGGCCGTGGGTGCGGATCTGGCCGTCGCGGAACTCGGCTTCGAGAACGTCGGTGGTGCTCATGGCGGTGCGAAACTCCCGGTCCGTCTGCGGTCGGCCAGCCGACCTAGGTGGCGGTGCAGGCGAAACGTCTGAATAAGGGCTATGTCGCAATCCTAGCACAAAACTTCAACGCCCGCGCAGATCCAGCCGGGCTGGCGTCGACGCTCACCAGCCAGGCGATGGGGTCGGTCGCGCGGGGCGAGGCGTCTCTAGTCCGCTATTGGCCTCCTGGCGTCGCGACCCCGTAAGTTTACTGAGGCCTGGGCGCCAAGAGGCCAAGCTCAATGGCGCTAGAAATGGCTTGGACCCGGGTTCTAACCCGCAGCCGCGTGCAGGCCTCGGCGATATGGCAGTCGACCGTTCGATGGGAGATGCCGAGGATCACGCCGATGTCGGTTGAGCTTTTGCCGGCTTGAGCCCAGCGCAGGCATTCCAATTGCCGATGGGTTAGCAGGCCCGTTGGGTCTGGACTTCGCGCGGCGCGTCCGCGCGACTGGGCGCTGATGTCGCTCAGGAGCAGTTCGCGCGCGTGATCAAATGCGCCAATCAACCCGGCGGCGGTCAGTGTGCTCACTTCAGAGCCAAGACTCTCATAGAGATCTTCGATGGCGCCGACGGCGATGGACACCGCCTTGTTGTCCGCGCAGGCCAGGGCGAGGGCTGGGTCGGCGCCCCCCGCGCATAGAATGAGGGCCATTGCGTCGCAATCGGTCACCTTGGCGAAGGTATGAAACCTTGCCGGTGAGGCCCCGCTGAGTTCGGCCTCGAAGTTCTGGTAGGTCCTCACCGGCAGCCCCATGCCATCGGCGACTTCGGCCGCGCTCAAGCGACGGCGCTGCCGAAGAGATCGGAGAACACCAGGCAATGTTAGGGCGACATCGGCTTGGGTGGCATAGGGCTCCGCCATCGGGCATCCAAAAAATACAACTTAAGATGATCGGCGGGGGAGTCGTCGACCGCGGCTCACTATTTCGACAACAGGTCTGCTTGTATAGCGACGCTGTGACGGCAAACATTGTTATTCCAAAATAGTGGAGATATGCGCCAAATATTGGCTGAGTTTCGGTCTTATGAGGTCAAGGTGGCTTGCCCTTTCGCGCCGCGGTCGAGAGGGTTTGCTGTTCATCTTCCCGGCCGATGCGCAACCCTAGGCGGCGAAGCGTCGATTTCTTATGGGCAGGCTATGCGACTGCGCGATCCCTATGGCGAGGCGGTGGGGGCCATCCGAACCCAGATCCGGTCGGGCGCCTTGGTGATGGGCGAGCAGCTCACCGCAGCCGACGTTTCGCGCGGCCTCAATCTGAGTCAGACCCCCGTCCGGGAGGCGTTCGCGCGGCTTGCCGGAGAAGGCCTGATCGATGAGCGGCGGGGGGCGGGGTTCTTTGCATGGCGGCTAGATGCGGTGGATCTCGTTGAGCTGTACGATCTGCAAAAGGCCTATCTCCGCACGGCTATAGAGCCACAGTTTCCACAGGGCCCTGAACGTTGGGGCGCCGTGGCCGAGTTCATAGACCTTCAGGCGCAGGCTGAACCGCTAGCGGCGACCGAGCAGATTTTCCTCCGTCTGGTTCAGGAAGGGCGCAATCTTGCCCTGCAGCGCGCCCACCTGTTGCTAGCTGATCGCTTGGCGCCGCCGCGGCGGGTTGAGTCTGAGGTGCTGGCCGCAGCAACGATGACTGAAGGCTGGCGAGCCCTCAGCGCCTTGCTCCGTGGCGGTGAGCAAAGCGACCTCATAACGTGGATCGACCAGTTTCATGAGCCTCGCCGACAGGCCGCGCCAGAGATCGTGGCGGCCATGCGCAGTCGCGCCCGTGGGGCCGATCTATAGTTGGTCGGCGCCTGGGATATGGTTTGAATGGCCAAGTCTCCGGCGCTCCCCTGGGTCGGCCGCACTTCAGCGGTGGAAACCAAAACGGGAGATATCCATGACCTCCACCAAGTTTCGAGTGATCAGCCTGGGAGACGCGTGTGTCCTCACCCGCGGCTCGATCGGTGAGAATGTCGAGCTTGATGCTCGGCCGCAGCCCTAAAGGGCCGGGGACGGCGCTGTCTGACGGCGTCGTCCCGTCGGCCAAGGTTGCCTACGGCCTTGCTGGTCAGGTCCATGCCGCCATCAGGGGCGATGACCTCCTGCTGCTGAGCATCGCGTCGGGCCAGTACTTCTGCGTACCCGCCGCAGGCGCTGGTCTGCGCCTCAAGGATGGGAGCAATGAAGTGGCGATCCAGGATCACGATCTTGCTGAGGTTCTGGTCAGTGGTGGCTTCATCGAAGCCTTGAGCACCCCTTCGCCGCGTCCACCCTCGCCCGGGCATGTGAGGCGGGACGCCCAGCTCTCGCCCTATCGCCTCGACCCTTGGGCCACCGTTCGGCTGACTGCAGCCGCGACGATCAGCGCGGCGGTAGGGTTCCACGGTCGATCCTTCGCCCACTTGGTGGCCGCCGCCGGCGCCCGGTCAGGTCTGGGGCATACCGATCTCGCCCAGTCTGAGAAGGTGGCCGGCCGATTCCTAGCGGCCCTGCCTTGGGTCCCAAGCCAGGGAGATTGCCTCTACCGGTCCTTTGTTCTGCATGCGCTCCTGAGCCGTGAGGGGCTGAACGCGGCCTGGGTCTTTGGTGTGCAAACCTGGCCTTTCGAAGCTCACTGCTGGCTGCAGGTCGAGGACGTGGTGCTTGATGACACCTGCGACCATGTCAGCAGCTTCACGCCAATCTTGGTGGTTTAAGGTGAGCGGGTTTGTCCTGGCCTTGAGCCGTCCTGGTGAGACGCCCGCCTGGCTCCTGGCGTTGCGTCTTGGTCCTGGGCCGGGATGGGCTCACCAGATGATCGCAGACGGCGTCGATGTGTTTGTCCAGCCGGGGCCGGCCCAATGCGCCGTCTTTGTTCACGGCCCCGATCTCTTGTTCGGCGAGATCAGGGTAGGTGGATCTGATCGTCCAGACAGCCTGTTCGACCACACCTGGGAGAGCCCGCTCGCCCAGGCGCGCTCCATGATGAGGCGCGCCTGGGGAGGCTACGTGCATGTGCGGCTGGCCGACCAGGCCCGTCCTCTATCGATCTTTCGTTCGCCCTCTGGCGACATGGAGGCCGTGACCTGGCGGCGTGATGCGGTGGACCTGGTCGCCTCCACCTTGCCAGACTGGTTGACGCCGGCCTTGCCTGAGGACCTCGCCATTGATTGGCGACAGGTTGCTGGCGTGCTTAGCAATCCGACCCAACATACCGCCGCGGTTTGTCTGAGAGGCTTGCAGAGCATCTCTCCGGGCGGGCTGTGGGTGGAGGGCGTTCGCCATCAGGTCTGGACGCCGACTGAGTTCATCGAGAAGGACCGACCACGCGGGGTCGATTGGGCGCCTGAGCTCTTGGCGACAGTCGATCAGGTTGTGAGGGTCTCGTCGCACAGCCGAGCCCTGATTGAGATATCAGGCGGCTTGGACTCAGCCATTGTGGTTGGCGCGCTGGCGGCCTGCGGCGGAGAGATCACCTGCGGCCTCAACTACTATGGCGGTGAGCGCCAGGGGGATGAACGTCCCTATGCCCGCGCCGTCGCCCGTCGATGGGGCCTCGACCTGACTGAGGTGCAAAAGCCTCTGCAACCCTTAGATCTAGATGCCCTAGCCGAGCTCTCGAGCGATCTTCGGCCCGCGCTCAACAGCTTCGATCATGTCCATGATGACCACGTGGCGGCTGTGTGTCAGGCCTACGATGTGGAGGTCATTCTAACCGGGCAAGGGGGCGACAACGTCTTCTTCCAAACACCGACACCCCTGATCGCGGCCGATCATCTCGGGCGCGTTTCCGTCAGCGAGCTGCTCAATCTTGCGCGGTGGCAGGGGCGGTCGATCTGGGGCCTCGTCGGCGAGGCCAGCCGGGCGCGGTGGGGCGGTCCGACCGCCGTGCGGGCGCCGCCCTTTCTGACAGCAAAGGCGCATGAGCTGGCCGTCCAGGCCCCGGTCCATCCTTGGCTTTGCGACCTGGAGCATGTGGGACCCGCCAAATATCTGCAGATCGCCAGCCTCGCCAACGCCCTCATCGTCCATGGTCGGAGTCGTCGTGGTCAGGCTGCGCGGCTGAGGCATCCCTTGCTGGCCCAGCCCCTTGTTGAACTCTGTTTGGCGATTCCGGCCGTGGACTTAACGTTGGGCGGCATCGACAGGGGGCTTGCACGCCAAGTCTTTGCGCACCGCATCCCTGAGCAGGTCGCCCGAAGGCGGACCAAGGGCAGGCTATCAGCCCACTATGGCCGGACGATCGCGCTTAGCCTGCCAGACATTGTCCCGTTACTGCTTGAGGGGCGCCTCGCCGCTATGGGGCTCCTTCAGGCCGAACCGCTGAAGGATCGGCTGAGTGTCGAACACCTCATCTGGCATGGAGGCTACGGGGACATCGTCAATCTCATCATGACAGAGCTTTGGGTCCGGGCGTGGGAGCGGCGAATGGCGTCCTCGTAGGCCTCGCTCCCCTATCTAAGCGCCGCCCAGAGTCCTGCCGGACCGAAGCTTGCCTACGGCGTGACCTCCCCCGTCACTGACCTTCGCGAGGTCCTGGTCGAAGTTGAACGGGCGCGCGGCGCTGTTGCGGCGACCAAGATCGAAGCCGCAAACTGGGCGGCCTCGAAAAGGAAACCTCCGAAGCCGAGCCTTGGTGGTCATCGACAGAGGGCTGATTGGAGCCAAGCCAACGTGTGGGACGTCACCGCTCGGCGATTAGCTGGGCTGGCGATGATGTGCCCCTCGCCATAAGCGGTCAGGAGCTGGGCGTCTTTTCCCAATCGATAGAGGGCGGAGAACATCTCCTGGGCTTGGGAGAGGCGCACGAAATCCCCATCGCCATGGATCAAGAGAACCGGAGCGGTGATCTGATCAGCAAAGAACATGGGACTGTTTCGCACATAGACGCTGGGGTCCTCCCAGGGGGAGCGGCCGAGCTGTCCTTGGCCGAGCTCAGACCACCCATAGTTGGGGTTCAGCTCAAGCCCGTCGCGGGGAAGAACCTCGTGATGGGGATCAAAGGCGCCGCGCATGGAGGCGAGGTTGGATGGCGCGGCTGAGGCGACGACGGCGCGAAACCTTGGACTTTGCGTGGCCGCCATCAGGGCGCTGTAACCTCCGAAACTCTGCCCCAGAATCCCAAGACGGTGGGTGTCGGCCCCGTTCTCGGCTGGAACGAGGTCCACGGCGGCAAGGATCTGAGCCGCCAATTCCTCGCCCGGCTCTTGCCCAGGCGCCCGGGGCAGGCTCGGGATGAGCACAGCAAAGCCAGCGGCGGCCAGCAGCTGGGGATTGGCGCTGTATCGGCCTATGCCGCGGCCAAGAGGATCTGGCGCGGTTGGATAGCTCGCCCCGGGATATGGGATCACCACCAAGGGCGGCTCCCCTCCCTCGCAGGCCGAACGTTTGAGCGCCTGGCCTGGGGGTAGAATGAGCCAATGGCGCACCGGCGCTCCATTGGGATCGAGGCCATGAATGGCTTCGGCCTTAGCAAAGTCGATGTGTTCAAAGGCTTGGTTGAGCCGCACGGCTTCGGCACGGGTTTGGTCGAACCACTGGAGGCGCAAGGTCAGGGTTTGGGAAGGCGCACGCCAGATCTCTGCAAGCCCCGCCTCGCTTACCGCGCGCGCTGTCACCTCGTCCGGTGCGGCGAGGGAGGTGAAGCGCTTGCCCATGAGGCTGCGCAAAACCGTCCTGGCTGGGCCATCGGAAGTGACAAACCAAGCTCCCTCAGGCAGCTGGTTTACCCGATGGCGATTTGACAGACCCAGCCCAGGAGGCGGCGCCATGGCCAGGATGCGCGCGCCGCTGCGAGATGGAGGGCCGCTGGGCCCGATCTGATAGGCCTCATCGCCTGCCCGTACCAAGACGGCTCCTCCGGGGGCTGATCGCACGATGGGGTCGGGGGCTGAAGGTAGGCTTGCGGTGATGTTCTGAGGCCCAGACGCCGAGATCATCCACCAATCGGCCCGTCCGCCTTGGGCGGGCTCGGCCAGCACCAGGGGTGTGTCTTGCAGCCAAGCGGCTCGCGGAATGGCGTAACCCTCGCTCGTGCGCCCGACCACGGGCCGCAGCCCGCTCAGGGGCACAGGCGAAACCTTGTTCCAGGACAGGCGAAGATAGGTCGCTGGCGTGGGCCCCGATCTGTCGCGCTGCCCATGGACGAGCACCTCAGGACGGTTGGCGGCCCAAGCGATCAGATGGGTGTCGAGGTGGCAGTCTGCGCAGGGCGTCGAGGTTGCGCCGCTGTCTAGGTCAACCAAGACCAAATTGCGCCTTCGCGAGGCGCTCGCGACCCTGAGGAGCTGGTCAGGCGGCGCCTGGAGGTCCTCGCCTAAGGCCATCACCGCGGCGAACCGGCCGTCAGGGGAAATCTCGAGGTCATAGAGATCAGCCGCCAGCAAATCTGTCTGTTCGCCGGAGGGCAGATCGACCTGAACGAGCCGCCCTTGCGGCGCCTTGGGGCGGAGGGAAAGGTAGCGACCGCTGCCAACCAGGTTGATCGCCGGCGTCCAACCGGCTTCGGCTCGGGCCCAAAGGTCGCCCAGCGCCTGGCGCATCTCCCCGCCAATGCGCAACCGCAGGGGCGCCAAATGGTCGCCGCGCGCCGCTATCAATAGCTGAGACTCCGACCGCCAGACGATGGTCTGACCCAATAGGCCAAGTTCTGGGGCCAACCCCAGCCACGTCACCTCGCCGCTCAGAAGGTCACAGACTCCTGCCTCCCAGACCTGGCCGTGGAGACGCAACACGACCAGCTGATCGCCGCTTGGGGAAAATGGACCCGCGACCAAGCCATCGCCTGGAGCAGGCGCCCCGAGGAGTTCTGGCGCTCCAGGGTTCAAGCGGTCGAGGCTGTAGACGTGGCTGCGCCGGTAGCCCGAGTAGACATCCTGGTTGAAGGGGCCAGCCTGAGTTTGGGGGCCGAGGCGCTCGAACACGAAGTGCCGACCATTTGGGCTAAAGCCCATCTGGCCAAACTCTTCGGCCCTTAGGAGATCATCGATTGTGAAGGGCCTGCCCCAGGCCGGCGCGGCGAGCGCCACGCAGACGAGGGCCAGGCCCAGGCGGGCCAAACGCATGGAGATTGGCCCGTCACCAGCGACGGGTGAGCTGAAGCGCGACCGTGCGCCCCAACGGACTTGCATTGGCCGGGTCGTAGCCGACGCCTAGGGGGGAATCGTAGAAGGGGGGATCCTCATTGAAGAGGTTCTGCACCGAGAGCGCGACCTCTACGCCGTCCAGCCCATCAGGTCCGCTCGGCGACCATCGCGCCTGGGCGTCGATTGGCGTCCAGGCCTCAATCTTGGCGCCCGTTTCGCTGCGGTAGCTGTCGACATAGTTGAAGGTGGCGCTCAGGGCGAAGGCGCCCTTGGTCCAGCCGCCGGTTAGGCGACCGCGCAGGTCGACCGGCTGATTGGCGGTGTCGACCAACTGGACGGGCTGGGCGGTCGGCGTGAAGCGCCGCACATAGTCGGCCAGGTAGCTGATCGAACCATCAAGGGTGAACTGGTGCTCTCCCATCGCCCAGCGATAGCTGGCCTGTAGGTCCAGGCCGCGGACGACGACCTCGCCGGTATTGACGAAGCGGGCGTCGATGAGGGCGCGGTAGGCCTCCGGCGGGAAGAGGCCAATGTTCGAAGAGGTGGAGATCGCCATCACCGCCTTGACCCGCTCGACATCTTCGGGCTGCGAGGGATCAAGTCGCTCGACGAAGGGCCCATAGGCGCTGTTGGTGAGAGCGTTGGGAATGTCAGCCAAAACGGGTTGGCCAATCTGATCTTGGAACGCGATGTCAAACCAGCTGGCCGAGAGCGCAAGTCCCGGCAGGCTGTCTGGATGATAGTCGAATCCGAAGCTCCAGGTCACCGCGGTCTCGGGCTCCAGATCAAGATTGCCGCCGGTCTGGACCAGGGCCAGGGTTTGGCTGGCGCCGGAGCCTACGAGCACCGGAGAGGCGTTCTGCAGTTGATAGAGCTCGGGCATGTTCGGCGCGCGAAATGAGGTGCCGTAGCTCCCGCGCACCTGCAGGCTAGGGATCGGCTTCCACAGGAGGCCGAGTTTGGGGTTGGTGGTTTGGCCAAAGTCCCCGTAGCGCTCAGTCCGGGCGGCCATCGATAGCTCAAGGCTATTGATGAGCGGGATCTGATGGGCGGCGCCAAGGAGTGGGACCCGCAGTTCGAGGAAGGCGGCTTCAATGGAGCGGGTGAAGGTGGTTCCACCGCTCTTCACCGGGATCGGCCCAGACACCAGGCTCGTGGTCTGCGGCTTGAACCGCTCCTGTCGAGCCTGAACGCCGAGCGCGGCCTTTAAGGGCCCGGCGGGCAGGTTCCAAAGCGGCCCGTCAGCCTTGGCGTCGAACGTCGTCACCGTGCTCAGGGTTTTCCCGCGGGTATAGCCCGAGCCAATATGGGCCAGCACCGCTGGGCCATTGGCGGAGCCATCCCCAAAAGGATTGAAGTAGCCGTCGGTCGCTGGTGAATAGGCGGTCCGCGGGTCATCAGCGATGGCGCCGACCGCTTCATTGACGAAGTGGCTATTGATGAGCCGCTCGGTGTCGCGACGGCCAATCTCCATGGCGCTGGCGCCATAGATGTCAGCGCGCCAGCCCTTGGGAAGGTCGATCTCCAACCCGGCGGCCAGGCCAATGCTCTCAGCTCGACCGTCGCTAAGCGAAGGCCCGACTTCATCGGAAAAGGCGTAGCCCACAGTGTGGGAGGTCGACCCGTTGGGCGAGACGAAGAAGGGGTTGTTCTGATTGACCGTGAAGACCGACACCGGCGCTGGCCGTGCGATCGTGTTGTCTCGGCGATTGTAGCGAGCCTCTCCCAGGAACTGGACGCGCGAACCAAGCTCTTGAGACAGGGAGAGATAGAGGTTGTGGCGCGTATCCTCGGGGAGGGTGTCGCCGCCCAGGCGCTGGTTTTCCAGATTGGGGGCCCCGACGATAAAGTCCTGCGGCCGCAGGCCCACCCCGTTTTGGCCGGGCGGCACAGACCACCCCACCCGGTAGGCGCCGGCCGCTGCGTCAAACACCAGCAGATTGGCCGGGTGACTGTAGAAGGTCCGCCGGTCTGTGCCGCCGAGGCTACGCAGATCGCTCGTCGCAGTGACCTCGCGCTCCTCGGCGCGGAGCCCCCAGCGCCGTCCATACTCATAGGCCGCCACCAGGTCGCCGCTATCCCAGGAGAGCCCGTGGGCGTGGCTGGCCTGCAGCTCCTCAGCGCCGCCTTCGGTGGCCAGGCCCATTCGCAAGCGGCTCTCAGGGGCCTCTAGGCGTCTTTTCAGGTGCACATTGACCACGCCGCCGATGGCGTCGGAGCCATAGAGGGCTGAGGCGCCGTCCAGGAGGACATCGACCCTATCGACGATGGCGGTGGGAAGGGCTGAGACGTCAGCGAAATCCCCCTTGGTGCCAACACCTCCCATTCGACGACCATTGACCAGGACGAGGGTGGCCGAGGCGCCCAGACCGCGAAGATTGACGCCTGTGGCGGCGAGGTCATTTGTGCTGCGTCCATCGGAGCCGATCAGGGCGCTGGCTGGCGATCCAGAGCCGCTGAAATTCTGAGGTAGGGCGCTCAGGGCGTCGGCGAGCGAGCCGTGGCCGGCGCGGTCGATGGCGGTCCGATCAAACTGCAGAAGCGGCGAGGTCGGCGCCTCCTGGCCGCGAATGAGACTGCCGGTGATCACCAACTCTTCCACCATCGGAGGGCCCGCCTGCTCTGGGACGAGGGCGGGCGCCGCGGCCATAGGCGACGGTCCCGCGCGAGGTCTCAGGGCGCGCGCGCCTTGGGATGGCTTCGCCTCTTGGATTACAAAAACGCCGGGCGCGCTTTGCCGCGCGGTCAGCCCCGAGCCCGCTAAGAGCTGCGCTAGGGCCGCCTGAGCATCCAGCGGCCGACTGAGGCCGGGGCTCGTACGCCCCGCCACCGCCGCCGGCTCGTAGAGAAGCTGTTGCCCAGACTGCTCCGCATAGGCCTCCAAGGCCGCGGCTAGTCCCCCAGCCGGGATCTGAAAGGCGGCCGCCGCATTCGCGGCCAGACCAGATGTGAGCGCGCAGAGCGCAGCTGCGGCGAGGAAACGGGTTCTTGCGTTCAACACTTAAAATGCCCCTCCAGGATCCCCTACCTCGGCGCCAGCTATGATTGCGGCTGTCCCGAGCTGAGGGCCTATGGGGAGAGACGACGTGGGCGCCTGGACGCCCTAAGCACGTCGGAAAAAAAGTTGAGGCGCCAGCTCAACGGCTGGCGCGCAGAAGGATCTGCTTGTCGTCTCGTGCGGCGACCTCCAACCCAAAGAGATCCGTAATTGCTGCGATGAAGGCGTCGCTGTCGCCACTATCAAACTGGCCGCTCACCCGCGCCTCATTCAAGCTGGCTTCGGTTAGCCGGATTTGGGCGGGGCTGTAGCGGTTCACCTCGGTGATCGCCGCGCCGAGGGGAAGGTTGCGAAACACCAGTCGGCCGTTGGTCCAGGACGTGGCGAGTTTGACGTCAACGTCCTGCACCTCGCCCTCCTTGGCTCCAACCTTGATCTGCTGCCCTGGCTTAAGGTCCCAGGTCTGGCTCGCACCGGCGACGCGCACGCGGCCTTCGGCCAAGGTCACGATGGAAAGATCTGCGGCGCGCCGAACATCGAACTGCGTCCCGAGCGCTTGAACCTCGGCGGCGCCGGCGCGCACCTTGAACGGCCGGCTGGGATCGGGGGCGACTTCAAAATAGGCGCGCCCCTGTTCCAGGGTCACCCTGCGCGCGCTGTCATGATAGCGAACCCGGACACGGCTTTGGGTGTCGATACGGATCCGCGAGCCATCGCTAAGCCGCACCAATCGCTGCTCGCCCACACCGGTGTCGTAGGACTGGCCCACTAGTGAGGGCCAAGCCACCGCGAGTCCGGCAGCGAGCGCGACAACAAGCGCAAGCGCGGCAAGGCTGCGGCCTGACCTGAGCGTGTGCCCTGGCTGGGCGCGAGGTTTGCGGTTTAGGGCGTCCTGCTCGGCTTGGCGGATGTCTTCGTCATGGCGGAGCTTGCCGGCGCGCACCCAGAACGCCTCGATCTCTGCATAGGCGCCGGCATGGCGCTCGTCTCGACGCCAGTCTCGAAAGGCGCGCAGGGTGTCGGTGGAAATGGTGGTGTTATTCAGACGCGCATACCAGCCCGCCGCCTCGTCGCGGATGCGCTTTTCATCCTGTGCTGTGTCAGACATGACGTCACTCGCGAGCGCGGCGCCGAGGAGCGCCAAGAGACGGTTCGCCCCAACGTCAGGGATCAGCCGAACCTGGGGCTAGCCTGTGCGGTCGAGCGCAGGCGGGACTTGAACTTATAACTCGTCGTGGTTGCGGGAGCGAGGGGCAGCGGGCCCGCCTCGGAGGGTGGCGCAGAACCCCGCATCGGCGCCAACGCGCATGGCGCCCCCTCGTTAGATCCCGAGACCACAATCCCAGGGCGACCACGCTTTTTCAACAGGTTGCTCAGCGCGGCTGATTGACCTGAATGTTCCCCATATGTTCACGATCACTCCATGAAGCCAGTTCGACCTTCTCCTCCTGCTCGATGACCTTCTTTCGGCCGGAGATCTCCAAGTGGACCCTGGCGGCTTGTGAAGCGGAGGACCTGACTCTCGTGCCGCTCTGCCGGTTTTGCCGGAGGTGGGTCGCGGTGGTTTGGTCTCGCGTACCGATCGAGCTGAAGGACGACACGATTGCCGAAGCTGTGTCGCGCGGCGCCTTCCGGTGTCGCCGGTGCAAGGCTGTGAGCGGGACGCTTACGGTTACCGGCCCGACACCGTATGGACCCAAGACTGTATGGTCCACCGACGGCCCGAAGGATACCTGATGCGCACGCTCCTCGCCTTGTTGGCCCTCACCGCCTGCGCGCCTGCTTCGGCTGAAGTCGTGGACGGCGCCCGGATCTACATCACCGACGGCGACACGATCCGGCTACCCAACGGTGACCGGGTGCGCCTGGCTGGCATCGATACGGCCGAAATGCCGCCCCGGGCGGCCTGCGACTGGGAGGTGAAGCTGGCCCTAGACGCCAAGGCCCGGCTCCAGGAGCTCATCCGCAACGCCGACGAGGTGACGCTGCGCCGACCGCCAGGCGAGCGCGACGCTGACCAGTATGGCCGGCTCCTGCGCGATGTGCTGGTGGACGGTCAGGACGCTGGCGCGATCATGGTAGACGAGGGCTTGGCGCAGGTCTGGCGGGGGCGAAAGGCCGAATGGTGCGGGGAGAGGTGACATCTCAGGCGCCGCCAAGGAGGGCGGCGGCGGCCAGGGCGAAAACGATCAGCGGGATCGCGATCACGCCCAGGCCAGTGGCGTGCGCCTTGAACCACCCCCCGAGTTCGACAGACAGGGAGTTTTTTGGCGGCTCGGAGGAAGGTGGATCTCTCATACGAAGATCGTATATAAAATACACATTGTCGCCTAGCCAAAAATGTATCATATATACGGCATGAAGAATGGGCGCCTGGAAGCTGCGCATCGCTTGAAGGATGCGCGCGTGGCTCGCGGTTATGCGAGCGCTGCGGAGGCCGCAGAGGCGTTTGGCTGGAACCGCAACACCTACGCCTCAAATGAAAACGGCAACGCGCCTTACTCCTTTCGGAGCGCGCGGCGTTATGGCGAGGCCTTCGGCGTCAGCGCCGCCTGGCTATATGAGGGCCTAGGCACGCCAGAATCGGACGTGGCCGAGACGCCGACAGAGGCGACAGAGCGCCTCGTACCGATCGTCGGTCGCGTTGGCGCCGATCCGGAAGGCGTCGTGCTCTTTGCCACGGGTCAGACCGCCGGAGACCTGGCGCCGATCCCGCCCGGGGGCACCTCACGCGCGGTCGCTCTGCAGGTCGTAGGGCACTCGATGACCGGGCTCGCGGACAATGGTGGCCTGATCTATTTCGAGGATCAGCGCACCCCGCCTAGCGAAGACATGCTCGGCCATGTGGTGGTTGTGGAGATCGACACCGAAGAGGTTCTGGTCAAGCGCCTCCTTCGTGGTTCACGCAAGGGACGCTACGACTTGGAGAGCGTTGTTGGCCCCGTGCGGCACGACTGCAGGGTTCGGTGGGCGGCCCACATCACCGCGATTGTCCCGCCTTACCAGGCCCGACGCATCATCCGCTCTACCGCGGCGTAGACGAAGATGAGGCGGAGCAGCCTAACCCCGGCCACTACGTCGGAGGAGGATCACTCGTGCGGCTCGCGGGTCAGGCCCAGTGGCGCAGCGCGGCCTGCGTCAGGACCGCGACAGCGAGAGCCCAGGCGAAGCTGAGCAGGGTGCCGAGGATCACGTACTCGGTATGGGCGCGAAGGTGCGTCTGGTTGACGTCGCTGAAGCGCAGGATGGATTTGGCGGTCAGCAGCAGGCCGACGCCCTCGGGCTGGCCGATCAGGACCAGCAGTAGGATCAGGGCGCGTTCCAGCCAGCCGATGTACTGGCCCGCCTTCGGCAGGCCGCCGGCGCCGCTGTAAGCGGCGTAGCCGGCCATGGCCTTGCCGATCAGATGGCCGCCGGCCGGCACGGCCAGAATGAGGCCAGACAGCAGGGCGAGGGCGCCGAAGTAGATCGACTGGTGGGCGGCCGGAAGCTGACCCCAGGCGCCCTCAGCGATGGTCTGCGGGAACAGCGCTGTGGCGGCCATGATGGCGGCGAGGTGGACGGCCTGATCGATGATGAAGGGCCATACCGTGTCCTTCAGCAAGAAGGTCTTGATGATATCCATGACCAAATGGCTGACCACGATGATGGCCAGCACTGGCAAGCTGAAACCGCCGAGGGCGGCCATGGTCATCAGGGCCACCAGGACGATGTGGAGAGCCATGCCCCACCACCGCCTTTTGCGCGCGATGATCCAGTCCGTCTGCAGAACGAAGTCCGCGACGAGATGGGCGGCGAGCAGAGCGAGGAGGGTCTCGAGCATCAGGCGGCTGTCCCGCAGAGACCTTGTATTCGAAGAAACAAGCTTTTTAGCTTGTACTCATAGAAACAAGCGTTTTGGCTTGTACGGGTCATCCCGCCGCCCCGACCCGCTTGGTCCAGTCGAGCCCCTCCACCCAGGCGACCGCCTCGGCCAGCACGCGATAGTCGGAGCTGACCAGGGCGTCGCTGACCCCCTGCTGAGTCATGCCAAGATTCCGCCCCATCTCGACCTGGGTCATTTCGCGCGGGTCCAGCGCTAGGCTGGCGATCAGCGCTTGCTTGGGCTTCCAGCGAGCGGCGACCGCGCCGCAGACCGCCAGCAGCGCATCCAGTGCGCCCATCGTCTCAGACGTGTCGCCGGTATCGGCCGCAAGAAGCCGCCAGGGCTCCATACTATCCAGCTTCCGGCCGGACCGGACGAAGGCGGCCCCGGTCGAAAGCGAGACCTGGCGTTCCACGTGCGCCGGCCCCAGGCCAACGGCGATCCGCGTGTCGGTCTGCGGCTTCATCGCCCTCAGCCGGGCGCGCAGATAAAGGGCCACGCGCAGGAACATCCGTGGGTCGTCCAGGGCCAGTTGCCAGGCGTCGCCGCGGAAGAACTCCGGGCCGCCGACAACCAGGCCCTCGCGCCACTCCGCCACCGTGTGGGCGGCGTCGTCCATCGTGCGACGCACCTCACCCACCAGGTCCGGTGACATCTCGGTCGACTGGATCAGGTCGCCGGTAAGCACCGCATAGATCGCTGTCTTCGCCATCAGAGCCTGGGTCCTTCCGCTTCCCGCGTGCAGCGGAATGTCTCGCGCGTCTGGCGAGGCCCATCCGGACCCATCCGCCGCGTCATCATGCCGGCAAAGCGGTTGATCTCGGCGCGCCATTCGGCGGCCGGTCTGTCCGAACCGAAGCGGACCGTATAGGCCTGATCGGCCACGGTTAGCGATCCCGTGGGCGTCCCGGCGCCGTTGACCCATTTGATGTCGCGCGAGCCGGTGTCGAGTACGAGGATCATGGGCGTCCCGGCCGAGGCGTCAGCCACCGTCGACGTCGACGCGCAGCTCAGCTGAACCCGGGTCGGCGGATCGAGCGCGTCGAGTCGATCGCAGCCGGTCATGACGACTGCCGCGCTCGCCAGAACGGCTAAGCGCCCACTTCTCGCGGCTCGATTTTTCCAGCGCCCCATTCCGCGACCCTAGCCCTTCGCCGCTACGGCGAAAACCGGCAAGCCAAACCGCTCAGCGGCGCTGATCGGCCTGGCCCCGCCTTCATTTCGAGGGAAACTAGATTTGTCCAAAAAAGCGGAATCAGAGTTGTGAGCTGACCTTGCAAGCGTCGGAGGAACACGGGACATTACAGAGGTGAAGACGAGCCTAGATCATCTCCCCGAGGCCAAGCGGCGCGAGCTTGCTCGCGTCGTGGAAATCTTGTTCGCCGAGTTTGAAGACGCCCTCGTGGGCAAGAACGCCCCGCATCGAAAGCAGGGCCGGATCTTGAAGGTGATCCTGTTCGGCTCGTATGCGCGGGGCGACTGGGTGGACGACCCGATCGGCGGCTACACCTCGGACTATGACCTCTTGGTGGTGGTGAACCATGAGGAGCTCACCGAAACCCTGGAGTACTGGGCCAAGGCCGAAGACCATCTGGTGCGGGACTACAATATCACGCGCCAGCTCACGGCGCCGGCCAACTTCATCGTTCACTCTCTCTGTGACGTGAACAAGCGCCTCAAGAAGGGCCGCCCGTTCTTCGTCGACATCGTCCGGGATGGGATCGCCCTCTACGAAGCGCCGGACCAGCCCTTCGCGCGCTCCGAGCCGCTCTCGCCAGCTGAGGCGCTGAAGGAGGCGGAAGAGCATTTCGCGCATTGGTTCGTGAGCGCAAAGAGTTTTGGCCGCAACGCTGGGTACGCGATCCGGGACCAGGATTTGAAGCTGGCGGCATTCTTGCTCCACCAATCAACCGAGCGCCTCTACCACTGCGTCTTGCTGGTCCTGACGCTCTACAGCCCCAAGTCCCATAAGCTGAATTTTCTCCGTTCCCAGGCCGAGCGGTTGGCGCCCGAGCTGATCGAAGCATGGCCGCGGGAGACGAAGGTCCAGCAGCGGTGCTTTGAGCTCCTGCGACGGGCCTATGTGGATGCCCGCTATTCGCCGCACTACAAGATCAGCGGCGAGGAGCTGGCCTGGATTTCGAAACAGATCCAAGTGCTCGAGGGTCTGGTGGAACAGGTCTGCGCCGCTAGGCTCGCCGCGTTGCGCGAAGCGGCGGCGCAGAGCGCGCAGGGCGCCCGCAACTAGCGGCTGCATTCGGCTTGAGCAGCGAGAGCGGCCGTCCTACAACCGATGATGTCGGGCGCCGCGACGTAGGACGTGATCCTTGAGCCGGGGGATAGGGCCTCAGCGCCCTGTCGGCGGCGGATCGCCACCAGATAGCGGGCCTCTGCACAGAGGTTTCCAACGCTCGACCCCCATTCGCGCACACCTTCTGCTTGCGCCATCACCCCCGATGATCAAAGATTCCCCTGCTGGCGCATCAGCGTCGGCAGGGGCGTGGAAACCCCTGTGCAAGGATACGACGTCGGGGCGCTATGCCCGCGCCGCGGCGACCCCCATGCATGGTCGTGGTTTTGACGCCTCTTCTTGGACGAAGAGGCGCGTCATGGAGCATGATGAGGTCGATCAAAGCCGGCAGGGGGAAGGCGGCGCCCTTGAAGCGCTATATCGCCGCTATTCGGGCTGGCTGCGCGGCGCATTGAGGCGTCGCTTTGGCGCCGATGCTGCCGACGATATTGTTCAGGAAGCCTATCTCAAGCTGGCGCAGTCTCGTCAGGTCGACGCCGTCGCTCACCCGAAGGCCTTGCTCTACCGGATTGCGGTAAATGCCGGCATCGATCGTCAACGTTACGCTCAGCGGCGATCGAGCGCGGGCCTTGCCCTTGCCGCAGACCCGCGGGAGGCCGCCGATCATAGTGAGTTGCTGATCCTGAAGGAGGTGGTGCTTGGGCTTCCACCCATCTTCCGCGACGTCTTCATCCTCAGCCGTTTCGCAGGGCTGACCTACGGTGAGATCGCTGAGCGCACTGGCATTTCCGTTAAGACCGTGGAGTGGCGGATGTCGCGAGCGATCGCCTTGTGCGCGGCCTGTCTCGACGAGCGCGACCGCCCTTAGACGACGGGCTCCTCCCGCAAGGTCAATTGATGCAAAAAGCCGTGCCCAGGCCTCACCCATTGGCGCGGCGGAGTTCGGACCGAGAGGCCCCCAGGACATCCCTGTCAGTTAGGCGCGTAGCCCACTGTCCTGGTCCCGCTTCCACGGTAAGCGGCGGGAAATGCTCACCCCGGCAAGGGCGACATCACACCCATAGACAAGCACCTCAACGCCAGCGTCAGCTGCCTGGCTAAGCCCCCGAGCAAAGGCGGGATCGAGCTCGTGACAGGCCTCGAAGGCTTCGCAATCTGCGCGCTGGACGACGAAGAGCACAACGGAGCGATCGCCCTCGGCCGCCATCGCCTTGAGTTCATGCAGGTGCTTTAGCGAGCGCGCCGCGACGCAGTCGGGAAACTCGGCGAGGCCCGGGGTCCTCATGAGGTGAACGTTCTTCACCTCAAGCCAGGCCCGTTGGTGGGGCGCGATCCGCGCCTCAGGCCGGTCGGACCCGCCTGTCAGATGTGAGGGCCCAGAGCCCTCCAAGAGGAAGTCGATCCGGCTGGCGACCCCATACCTCACCTCGCGACGACAGACCTCGTAGCCGCTGAGCTCGGCGATGGCGTCCGCCGCCAGCGCCTCAGCCACGATCCGGTTGGGATGCATGGTGTTCACCCCGACCAGGCCGCCATCGACCTCAACAAGCTCCAGGGTGTGAGCCAGCTTACGCTTTGGGTCAGGGGAGACGGAGACCCACACGGGCAAGCCCGGCATGTTGAGGCCCAACATGGCGCCTGGGTTGGGACAGTGGGCCGTGATCCTGCGGCCATCATCGAGTTCGATATCAGCCAGGAAGCGCTTGTAGCGCGCCAGGAGGATTCCGCGCTGAAGTGGGGAAACGAAGTTCATCGCGGCTGAGGGTCCTTTCGCACTGCGTGCCCGATCGCCGGGCGGCGGCTCTAGCATGAACGCGGGCGCCCCACGCTAGCCGTAACCTTACCGATAGGCCGGGGAAACGGCGGCGAGAATGATGAGGTTTTCACGCCTCGGGTGAGGGCCAAAGACCCCGGCCCCGCCGAGGGCGTCGGTTGGCGTTCTTGCCCTGCACAGGGGACGACATTGGCTGCCTCAGAGACCCGCGCGAAAATCCTGGTCGCGTTTTCCCAAGATGAGTACCGCCGAATTCGCCCGTTGGCCCGGCAGGCGGGACTGTCGATCAGCATGTGGGTGGGGGCTGTCGTTCGGGCCAGAGTTTGGGCCAAGCCCACGTTCGGCGCTCCAGCTGATCTTCTGCTGGCTGAGGCGCTTACTGAGCTTCGACGAATGTCATTGACCCTGGCTCACCTTGCCCAGCAACCCCAGGAACTGGACCAAGCGAGTTGCCAGCATCAGGCCGGCGTCCTCGCCCAGGATGTCGCCGCGGCGATCCGGAGCCTTCGCCAGGCCCTGGATGGCAATCTTAACGAGCTTGGCCATGGCGGATTCTGAATTCCGCCGCGAGCGCGGCTTTGAAGAGCGTCGCGCCAATCAACCCCCCAACAGACGCACGCCGACCGAGATTCTGAGCGCCCAGCCTCCTCTGCAACCTGATCAACGGGCCGCGCTTTGGAGGTTGGTCGGCAAGGCCCCGCAAGCCGTCCTGGTGGTCCCGCGATCCCTGAGCACGTCCGTGCAGCTCGGCGGCTATCTGAACTACATAAGCCGCGGCGGCAGCCTCACCCTCCATGATGAGAACCAGCTGCCCCTCAAAGGGCACAGCCAGATCGAGGAGCTGGTCGAGGATTGGCGGTGCGTCGACCAGCTCGACAGCCGTCGGCGCATCAACTCACCGATTGCGCGGCGGTTCGTGTACGGGGCGCCGCCCGGAACTTCGCCCGAGGCGGTCGAGGCGGCGGCGAGACTTCATCTTCTGCGCGCGCACGGGCGAGACCATCCCTTTGTCCAGGTGACGCACACCGATACCAGCCACCCCCACGTTCACGCCGTGGTCCGCGTTCTCGGCCGTGAGAGGCGTCGGCTCACGCTTCACCACAGAGATTTGCCCATCTATCGGGAGAATTACGCCAAAGCCTTGCGCGAGGCGGGCGTCGAAGCAGACGCCACCCCGCGCTGGCTACGGGGCCAACCGGGGAGGGGGGTGACTGCGGGCCATTGGCGTTCTCGGGCAGACTTTGAGGCGAACGGCGGACCAGCGCCCAGATGGTTGCAAGCCCAGTATCTTGAAGCTGCGCAACTCCTAAGGTCTGGGCAGCCGGCAGGTGATCGAGAGCTGCGTGTGATTGAGAGCCGGGGGCGGCTCCACCGGAAACTCCTTGATCTCGCCACGCGCCTTTCCAGGTCGCCCGAGGAGGAGGATCGGCGCCTCAGCCAAGCGATTACGACGCACGTGCGCACCCTCCCGCCGCCCGAGACAGAGCGGCTTGCGCTCAGTCGCCAAATGCGGCTCCGCGCCCTGGATCGAACGCGGCCTGAACCATCTCCGCCACGGGGCGAGCGGCACCGGTAACGGGGCGTCTTTGACCTATCGTCGCCGCTCCTTCGCGGCGCTCAGTCGCTCCGCCGACAGCGGAGATCGCAGCGGGTCACCCTGCTCGCCTCGACTGCGAAGCGCCTCTAACCTCTCCTGGGCCTGAGCCATCAGTTTCTGCCGGAATTCTGGGTTGGCGATGCGGGCGGCGGCGAGGGTCTCGATGACTCTCAGGGGGGACCAGAACGCCTGCCCCTGTTCATGGACGGCGCTGCCTAGAACCCCGCGAGCGCGCTGGGTCTCAGGATGGGGATCACGGGCATGCCTTGCCTGCTCCGCCATTGTCCGCCCCAACACCTCCTGATCGCGCGCGCTTGGCAGGTAGCCTTGCACCAGAAGCCCGCTGGCGCTCGCTGATAGCCAGACGGCGCGTCGGAACGCGTGACCGCCCTGGACCTCAATCGTCGTCCAGCGCCGTCGCAGGGCGATCGCCACCATATCGGCGCTCGTCTGCTGATCCTGCCGGTCAGTTTGCAACGCCCGCCCATGGTCCCGGATCACGGGGCGATAGGTGGTCCGGTTCGGATAGAAGCCGAGCCCTGGCCCGCCGCGGGCATCGATATAGTAGCGGCTCAGCAGTTCAGGGGGCACATCGGCGCGGACAGCCTCTCCAGCGCGGCTGAGCGCCACCACCACATTAGGCGCCTTAGTCGCGGCCATGGGGCCTCCGGGGCGCGCGGCCATAGGCTTGGTCGAGGTAGTGGAGGCTCCAACGGCGCCAGGCCGACGGATCGGCATCGTTTGGCGGCGGGGGCTCATAGCCCCCCGCCTCAAGCGCCACGCAGATCTCTTCGGCTTCATCGGACGCAGATTGGGCTGCGGTGTCATCGGGCTCGAAGGCCGCCGGCTCTGCCGGGAGGGCCGCAAAGGGTGGGATGATCGGCGGCGGTAGGACGCGGGCCTGGAAGGCCCGTTCACGCCAGTAGACCACCTTCTTTCCCCGGATGGGCGGGACCCCGCCTCGAAGGACCAGTATGTCGTCCTGCGGCATGAGGAGAAGCTCCTGCGGCAGCATCAGCGGACGCCGCTGGGAGGATTCACTCAAGGTACGGCGTCCGCTAGAGAAGCCAGCTGGTCGGCTGCGGGTCTTGGCGGTGAGCCCGTACTGACCGAGCCGCTCACTTAAGGTGCGGGCCACCTGGATGTCCTTGGGCGTGAAGATCACTTCCACGCCGCAGTTAGCGATGATCTCCTCAGCAAGCTCAGGCCCATAGAGGCCGCGAAGCTGGGCCGTGCTCTGCAGGACCGGCATAAGCCGCAGCCCATATCCCGCGGCATAGGAAAAGGCGTGCGCCAGCACTTTGGCGGGACCGAGCCTGGCGAACTCATCGAGGATGACCAGGACCTGGTTGGGCTCATCATCGCCTGGGGGTCGACGGGTGTTGAGGTCGATCAGCTGCTGGAAGAACAAGTTATAGAGCGGGGCCAGCCGCGCCAGATTGTCAGGAGAAGCGCCAAGATAGATTGAGGTCTTGCGGCGGCGCAGGTCCTCCAGGCTGAAGTCGCTGGTCTCGGTCGCCGCGCAAATCTGCGGGTGGATCCAAAGGCCCATCTTTGCGGTGATGGTCTGCTTGATGGAGGCGAACGTGTTGTCCGACGCCGAGCAGAAGTCCGCTATCGCCTGGGCGCAGGCTGGCCAGACGGGGTTTCCGCAAGCCGCGCGTTCGGCCACCAGCGAGGGTAGACGCCGGCGTGGGTCGCCCCGGGTCAGCTCGGCATAGATGCCCCCAAGGCTGAACGGCTGCGCCTCCAGCTGCGCCACAAGGGCGCCGACCCCGATGAACCCGGTGCGCGCCGCTTCAGCCCAAAACGGGTCGGCGTGATCGGGGGCGGGGAACAACATGGCGGCGATCTTTTGCAGCTCATCGATCACCCGAAAGGCGTCGTGGCGCGGGACATGGCCCAAGGGATTGAACCTTGCGGTGCGCCCGTCAGGCGCGAACGGATCAAAGAGGATGACCTGCTGACCGCTGGCGGCGCGAAAGCCGGCGCTCGCGCGCCAGTTCTCCCGCTTGACGTCCAACACCACAGTCGAGTCTGGCCAGGTCAGCAGGTTGGGGATCACGACGCCGACCCCCTTGCCCGATCGGGTGGGGGCGGCCAGCAGCACATGTTCCTCCCCGCCGAAGATCAAGAGGCGCCGGCCGCGACGTCCGAGGATGATCCCCGTCGATTTGCGCAGGCCCGCGGCAGAGATTTCACCCTCACGGGCCCAACGGGCCGCGCCATGCAGAGGGGGTGTCTTGCGGGCCAGCAGGACGGTGATCAGGCCTATGGCGGCGAAGGCCGCCATCAAACCTTCGCCAAACCCCTGACGTAGCGCCGGATCCGCCCTCGAGCGCCAGACCCAAACCAGCACCTCCAAGGGGTTCAGGTTTGGGTCGAGCAAGCCCATCCTAGCCAAGGCGACCATCAGGGCGCATCCGACCAACAGGCTGGCGGCCGCCAACAGCCCCAGGATGACGACTATGACCCTAGCTGGCGTGGGGAGCTGCGTGATCGGGCTCATGCCAGACCTCGGTCATGCGAAATGCGCCATCGACCCGGCGCAGTTGGACCACAACGTCGACCAGGCGTCGCAGAAGCCGCGCCACGTCGCCGCTCTCCAGATGGCGGCCGGCGGGCGACTCCCGAACGAGCAGACCAAGCTGTTCGAAAGCGAGCTCGGCGCTGTCGGCGTGGATGGTGGTGATCGATCCAGGATGGCCGGTATTGACGTTGCGAAGATAGAGAAAGGCCGCCTCGTCCCTCAGCTCCTGCATCAGGATGCGGTCGGGGCGCATGCGAAGGGCGCTTTCCAAGAGGTCCTTCGGCCCCGTGCGCGCGACGCCCTGCCGGTCCTTCGCATAGAGGAGGTGGACGACATTGCGGTGGGGCGGGGTGAGCTCTCGGGTGTCCTCGATCGTCACCAACCGCTCGTGGGGCGGGATTTGTTCAATGAGCGCCTTGGCCAAGGTGGTCTTGCCCGAACCGGTCGCCCCGGAGATCAGAATGTTGCGGCGGGTTTGGACCGCTTGCTGGAGGAAGGCTGGCCAATCGCCCGCCTCTTTCAGGACTGTCAGGTGTTGATCCTGGCTGGCCCGCGCGCCAGAGGTGGCGTTGACCTGCCCAAACAGTCCGCCCTTCTCCAGCGATTGGAGCGTCATGCGTCGGCGAGATGGCTTGCGCAGGGTGAGCGACACTTGGCCGGCCGCCGGCGGGATGACGACTTGGCAACGGACCCCGCCAGGCAGGGTGGTTGAGCAAATGGGTTGGGCCTCGTCCACGTTCTGGCCGGAGTAGGCTGCAGCCAGGTGCGCCAGGGTCGACAACCAGGTCGCCGACATCTGGGGCTCCTGTCGCCACCGCCAGCGTCCGCCTTCCTCGATGGCCAGCTCACCAGGACGATTGACCACGAGGTCGGTGACGCCCGGGCGATTGAGCCACCCCTGGAGGGGATCCATGTAGCGACGCAGGACCATCTCTTGCGCCGCCATGGTCAGCGTCCGCGCAGGTCGTAGACCCCGGAAAAATCGAGATCCTGAGTGACGAAGATGGAGACCTCCAAGCCTTGCGGCGCCACCAGCCTTGGTGGGAGATCGATCGACGATTCCAAGGCGACCGTGGGCGCTTGAGACGGTGCGACCCACACCTGGCCCTCTGAGGATCGGCGGGGCGTTTGCGCCTGATCGATCAGGGACAAAAGCACCGCGCCGCCAAACCGCGACCAAAAGCGCGTATCGAGCTCGCCGGCCAAACCTGAGCGTCCCAGAGCGTCAGCGGCGGGCGCGTCAAGCCAAATGGCGACGCCAGCTGGGGTTACGGCGCGCAGCCAGCGCACCAGCAGGCGCTGGTCACCTCGAGCGAGGCCAGCGTCGTATCGCCCCAACACGCGGGTGCCCTTTTCCAAGAGGACCGTCGCTCCATTGTCGGAATAGACGTCGCTGGGCAGCAGGCAGGTCGCGTGCCCTGGACGGCTGGAATCCAGGGCCGTTTGAAGCAGGCAAGGCAGGACCGCGCCGGCCAGCAGTTGGTAGTTGCGATCCCCGGCCCGAGCGGCCCTTGCGGTTCCGATCACGTCCAGCCCTGAAGTCTCGGCCTCGAGGCTGGTGCGCGCCATGACAGGTCCGTTGTCAGTGGCGAGGTCCGAGGCCTGAGCGGTCCTGACCTCGGAGCCCTCGGGCCTGCGGTAGACGACAAGTGGGCCAGGGGCGGGCGGCGCGCTGGCGTTCGCATCCGGCGACGAGGGGGTCTGAGCCGGTGCGGGCTGCCCGGGAGCGTCGAAGCCGCCGAGATCGGCCTCGTCTATTCCGGCTGGTGACGAGCTCGGAGCTTCTAGACTCTGATCGCCCGCGGTTGGTCGCTCAGGCGGGGCCTCAAACCGCACCACCTGCTTGGCGGGCCCGGCGGCCTGAGGCTGCGCCGCTGGCGTCCTATCGGTTTGGCTGACCAGCAGGATGGCGCCCCCGCCCAGAAGGCCCAGAGCGATGATGATCAGGCTACGAGACGGCCGATAGGACAGCCTCTGGGTGATCGGGGAAATGGTGCGGTTGAGCGGCGCGGTGTCGGGCTCTTCTGGGGGATCTGGGATGTGGCTCATGGTCTCTCGGCCTCAGGTTTCAGGTCCCGAACGAGGCGTCCCGAGGCCGTTCCGGTGCGTTCGACGCCGCCATGGGGATTGAACGCCTCATTGAAGAGACACAGGTGACGGCCGCCCCGGCGCAGCCGCAGCCGCTCGGCGACCAGATGCACCACCAGGAACTCATCTTGAATGTGGAACGGGACCAGCCGCTCAAGCCCATCGGGGCCTATCTCGTAGATGCTGGGAATGGGCTGTTGGGCCGGGAACCGCAGGATGGTGAAGCGACCATTGTCGGAGACCTCCGAAGGCTGCAGTTCGATGGCCCCTTGCGCTGAGTAGGCGAAGTTTCGCGGGCCCTCGAAGGGGGCGGCGTGCACGGCCTGCTGGACAAGGGCCTGGGCGCGCGCCTCAGCGGCCGCTTGCGCCTGAGCCAGGGCGAGGTCTGGGGCTATGCCCGGCCGGGTTAGACGCAACTCATAGGGCGCTGGCTCGTGCGAGGCGGCCAGGCTCAGGTCGAACCGGTAGCGGTGGGGGCTCTTGTGGTCCTTGGCGGTCACCAGGAGATTGGTCGCCTCGGCGTCCGCCAAGGGCTTGAGGACGAGGCTGTCGCCGAACACGGCAACCTCCCACCCGCGGGCCTCCCCCATCACTGCGTGCTCAACCTGCTCTTTGGGCGGCAGTATGATTTGGGTGGCATAGCCAGGTCGCAGGCGGAGGGCGATCACGCCCGATTGGCTGACATCGATCTGGGACAGGCGAGGATCGGCCGCATCCGCCGCTGGTGTGGCGGCTGCGACGTCTCCACTCATGACCATTAGCCAGCCGGGGACAAGGAGGCTCGCAAGGATGCGACTCATGGGACGACCTCGGGGTCGGCGCGATAGCTGGAAACCTGAAAGCCCAGGGGATTGCGAAGCCGATCGGCCTCGGCCATGGGCGCATCGGTGTAGTGAAACGCCACTGTGGCGATCCAGTCCGATGAGGTGGCGGTGGGGCCAAACCGTTCCATCCGGTTGAACCTGACGCTGGCCACATTGGCGCTGACGAAGCTGATGGCGCGGATTTCAACCTGCGCCTCGGCGCCAGGGCCGTAGCGGTTCTGCGGGCTTTTGGGATGGGCGGCCTCGGTGAGGGCCGCCCATCGCTGCTGTTCAGCCGGGGTCGACATGATCGCCACCTGGGCGAAGTCGGCGGCCGCCGCCGGCGCCAGCCATCCTTCTCGGGCGCGGACATACTGAGCCAGGAAGTGTTTGGAGACGGCTTCGTCGTAGGTCAGGGGGCGTTCTGAGGTGAGCGCCGTCATGACATCAACAGCGCCTGTCGTGCGATCGACGCGAACCACGAAAGGCTCGACCGTCTTGAGCGGCGCCAGGGCAAAGACAGCGCTCACGGAGAGGCCCGCAACAGCCGCCGAGGCCGCCGCGATCAGCCAAGCGAGCCTTCGGGATCGCTCAGCAGCCTGGACCTGGTCAGCGCTCCAGCTAGCAGCTTCGGTGAAGTAGGTCTCCAGATCTGAAGATCGGACGCGGGTCATGGGATGTCTTGCCCCGCCGGTTTCGGGCCTTTGTCCTCAGGCGCCCGTCTCGCCTGAGGCCGCGCCTTGGCGCCCGCATCGATGACCGAGCCCTGCAGATTGACGGGCCGGCGTACGCCGCCGCCGCAGGCGTCCTGTGCGCCTAGGGCTGCGCATCCAGACAGCAGGGCGGGCGCCGCGCAGGCGAGGACGATAATCTTCAGACCGAGCCTGCCGTTCATCGGCGACCTCTGCGTGGGGTGAGGAGGTAGTTGCGGGACGTGGCTGCGGCGTTGGCAAAGTCCGCCAAGCCAGCGCTCGCCCCGCCGGCGATCCCAGAGGCGATGGTCGGTGTCTGGAGGAAGAAGATCATCGCCAGAAGGCAAAGCGCGACGAAGACGAGCCCGCCCGCCACGGGATCGCCCCCTTCAATCCGGCTCCATTGGCCGGCCACCAAGGCCAGCACCAGCTGCAGGACCGCAAGGATGAGCGCGAAAAGGACCAGGTAGTTGATCGCCTGGGCGAGCCATCCGAAGAAGAAGCGGCGGGTGACGTTGAAGAGCGCACACGCGATGAAGAGGGGGCCAAGGGCGATCAGAAGGGCGAGCGCAAGCTTGGCCAGCAGGGTGACGCCAAAGCCGAGCGCCGCAGTGAGGGCGGCGGCCACATAGATCACCGCCGACAAGATCCAGGGCCCAAAATGGGTCCAGCTGGCCTCCTGAGCGACGCTTTCGGCCAGAAAGGCCGCCCGGGCGTAGAACTGGTCGAAGGCGCCGCCAATGTCCGCCGCCCCGCCGCCGCCGACCGCCGCCGCCAGAGCGTTGGGCAGGCCGCGAAACAGCGGATCGGTGACATAGGTCTGATAGGCGACGGTGGTCGACAGGAGCGAGACGATGGCGAGCTTGAGGCTACGTACTGCGAAGTCGAGCACCGGTTCCGTGATGGCCCCGCGCACGATGGCGATCCCGTAGAGGGTGACATAGAGCACCAGGGCCGAACGCACCGCTGGCGCCAACTCGGCCGTCATGACCCCCATGCGGTCGCTCAGGAAGAGCTCCAGTCGCTCTTCCACAAAGAGGTAGGCGGGGCCGAAAACCTCAAAAGGCTCATCCATGGCCGACACCCTGTTCGGGCATGATCGGCGTCATGGCTGGAAGGTCGCCGCATAGGCCGCCATGCGCTGGCGGCGGGCCAGGGCCGCCCTTTCGTCCTGCGCCTGGGCGATCGCCCGGGCTTCGGCCGCCTGGGCCAGCTGAAGCGCCTGGAGCTGCAGCTGCTCATTGGCGAGTCTGGTCTGCTCCAAGGCGGTCTGGGCCTGGATATCCAAGACGGCTCTCGCGCTTGGCGCTGAGGCTAGCGCGTCATCCATGGAAGCCAGGGCGGCGTTCCGCTGCGCCAAGGCCGCACTGAGGCTTTCGGCCAAGGCCATGTCGCGGGCGGCTCGGGCGCCGGCGGCCTCAAGTCGTTGGTCGTGACCGCTCTTTGGATCAGCCTCAAACAGCCGCTGCTCATCGCGCAGTTGCCGGGCCCGAGCGGTGAGGGCGCCTAGATCGTCAAGCGCCGCTTCACTTGGGTCGAAGATCGCCGCGTCCGGCAGGGCCGAGCGCCACGGCCCCGCCTCGAGGAGGGCTGCGATATCTTCGATGCCTGAAGCCTCATCCAAGGTCTCCACCAGTCGACGGCCATGTTCAGCCTGGTTGCGAAGGCTCTCCAACTGATCCAGCGCCGTCTGTGCCTGCTGCACGAGCTGAACATAGCTGGTGGGATCGTGGACGATCATGGCGGCTGGGGCGGTGGCGGCGCCAAGACCTGCGATCACCAGGGCGCCTGCGCTGAGCCGAAGCTTCCTCATGGAAGGCTCCTCCTTTGCCTGTGGAATTCTGGCAGCCAGGCCTGCGGGGCCCCGCCGAGCTCGGCCCGAAGACGCTCGGCCAGGGCGACGGTCTCTGCGCGCCCCGAAAGGATGGCGATCTCGTCGTCCATGCCATCGAGGGGGAGGCTGGCGACGACGGAGTCGCGCCCCTGCTTGATCAGGAACTGTCGGCCGCCGGGCGCCATCTCCTCGCGCACCAGGCGGAGTTCTTTCTCCGTCAAACCAAACCCGTCGGTATAGTCAGCGGCGCTCGCCAGCGGATTGGGCAGGTAGATCTTGGTGGGGCACTGCTCCAGCAAGGTGTGGGCGATGGTCGATCTGAGCACGTCAGCCGGGGATTGGGTGGCCAGGATCAGAAAGGCGTTCTGCTTGCGGTAGGTCTTCAATCCGTCCTGGGCGAGGCCGCGAAAGGCTTCGTCGCCCAGGGCCTTCCAGAACTCGTCGATGTCGATCACCAGACGGCGGCCGTCCACCGAGCTGTTTATCTGGTGCAGCAGACACATGAGGAGCGGCGTTCGCACCTGCGGTTCATCGAGAACCCGGGTGATGTCGAAGCCCACAAAGTCGGCACGCAAGAGGTCGGTCTCACCATCCCCATCCAGGACCCACCCCAGGCGTTGACCGGCGCACCAAGGGGCTAGCCGTTGGCTGATCCCGTCGGCTCGGCCTTGGTTCATCAGACTGCGTAGGGCCTCAAAGGAGCGCGCCTGCGGGTCAAGCGGCTCAAGTCCTGCAATGGCGGTGTCGATCTCGCGCTGGATGCGAGGGGAGAGCGTTTGCTCGCCTCCCACAAGCTCAGCCACCAGGCGGCCTAGGAAGGCGCGATTAGCTGGCGTGAGCGCAAGCGTCTTGAGGGGGGCCAGGCCGCTCGGACGGTCGGGCGCAAAGTCAAGATAGGCGCCGCCACGAGCCCGAATGAACAGCTCGCCGCCGCGGTCCTTGTCGATCAGGATCTGCCGGGCGCCCAGTCGCTCCAACTGGGCGAGCAGGAAGTTCTGGACGACCGTCTTGCCTGAGCCTGTGGGGCCGCAGATGAAGGTGTGGCCCACGTCAGCCACATGAAAGCTGAACTCAAAGGGAGAGCCGGCTGAGGTGCGGAAGGTCGTGACCGGTGCGCCCCAGTGCAGGCTGCGGCCTTGGCCTGAGGGGTAGGTGTGAAACGGGGCGAAGGCGGCAAAATTCCGTGATGTGATCGGCGCCGGCCGAGGGCGCCACCGGAACTGGCCGGGGAATTGAGCCCAGAAGGCCGGCTGCAGGCCAAGATCTTCGCGAACCGCGACCATGCCGGTGTCGGCAAGCCGGGCGCGCATGTCTGCCATGTTCTGGGCCAGTCCGGCGGGATCTAAGCTCCGGACGAGGACGGAGGCATGATGCTCGCCCATGACGAACCGGTTGGAGATCAGATCATCCAGCGCCTCGCCCAGGGCCTCCACCTGGGAGTTCGCCCGGTCGCGGGCCGAGCGCAGCTGCCTCTGTTTGCGCTCCATCAGGCCTAGGGCGCTAGCCTTGGAGAGAAAATTGAAGCTGTGGCTGATGACCAGGGGATAGGGGGCCTGCAATAGGCCATCCCATAGTCCTGCCCGGGTTCGAGCTGGGTACTCCTTGATGCTGAAGAGGCCGGCGAAGGTTGCGCCGGCGGCCTGCCGAACCTCCAAGGCCTCGCGCCCGAAGATGAGCCGAGCCCCGGCGATGGCGCTGCTGGCGCGGCCGCGGATGAGGGGGACGCGGCTCTGCTCCCCCGTCAGAAGAAGGTTGATGAATTCAAGCGGCTCCGACCACGTCAGGCCGTTAGCCTCGTAGAGGCTCAAGGTTCGCGGGCCATAGCGCGCCAGGAGCTGTGACAGGTCCTGGGCCGCGCGCTCCAGATGTGACAGCGCCTCGGCCTCTCGCTGGCTGAAGGCGGCCACCTCGTCCCGTTTCGGCGAGAAGTTGAGGCGTGTCTCGGGCGGCGGTCTCCAGATCAAGGTTAGGTAGAGATCGTTGAGGAACATCCTCTCTGACCCGAGGCGGGCGCGATAGCCGGCGTCTAGAGCTTGCGCAAATGTGCTCTCCACGGGCGGCGGATGCGGCGGTGTGTAGGGACAGCGAGCAATGTGATGCCAAAGGGCGAGCCGTTCATCGGCGAGGTTGCGCCAGATATTGTTGAGTTGGCCGACCTCGTCGTTCAGGTTCTCAAGGTCAGCGGTTTCAAAGCTCGCCCCGGCCAGCTGGAGGCAAATCATCAAGGCCTGGTTCTCCAGGCCCAGGACCTCATCGGTGATGTGCCGCACATAGGGCAGGGCGCTGGCCAGGCCGCGCTGAGGGGCCGAGCCGGTCCCGCCTAGCCGGCGGCGCAGAAAGGCTTGGCCGCTAGCCACGAAGCGCCTGCGCCAGGCTGCGGCGCGCCTCAATAGGGGCCGGGTTTATGCTTGGGCCACCCCAACCGGCATGCTCCGAAAGCCTGGTCTGACTGTCTAGGGACAACCAAAGCAGACGAAAGGCGAAGGGGTCATGGCGGCAGATTTCCCGGGCGAGGGCGTGCAGAGCCGGGGCCAGCAGCAGCCAGGCGGGCGAATGGGCCATGAGGAAGACCGCCCCAGTGAAGACCAGGTTCAGGCCGATCGCCTCCATCGGCGCGCCAGCGACCATGGCTGGCCGCGTGCAGGCCAAGAAGAGCGGCTCGTCCTTCAGGCGGGCAGGCGGGCGCATGGTCAGCCGGCTCCCACAATGAGGTCGACAATGGCGGCGGCGCTAAAGATCACGATGATGCCGACGACGACGGTCCCGGCGCGCCGCATGTCGATGTGCCCGAACATCCAGACAATTCCGGTCAGGATCACGGCGATGGTCGCAAGACCGCGAATGACACTGCTGTTGAGGAGGTCGACGATGTTCTGGATGAAACCGCCGATTTGACCGCCAACGCCGGAACTCTGCGCCAGGGCTGGGCCAGCCGCGGCGAGGCTGGCTAGGAGGGCAAGGGTCGTCAGGCGCCGGGTGATCCGAGGCGCGTACCTTGGCGCACTTCGGTTGCGGCGCCGCGCTTCGAGCGAAGATGGACTGCAAGTTGGGAGACGTCTGATCATGGGGTCCTCCGTGATCAGCAGTCTGCCGGCGTCATTCGCGCGGGTAGATCCGTAACCCTACGGATTGCCGTCTGTTGGCTCGACCCGGCGCTTCAGGATCGAGCCAACTTCATACGGGATTGGACAAGTCCCTGGCGGTTGGCGCGCACCCCTTGCGCGCCGACCATGCTCGGGTACTCATCCGGCAGCAAAAGGTGAGATGAACATGACAACCCCGTCCGTCGCCGCGCCAGATCCATTCACCGAAGGCCGGGTGACCGCCGCCGTGCTGATCATCGGCGACGAAATCCTGTCGGGTCGCACCCGCGACACCAACCTGGGCGACATCGCCCGCTATCTCGGGGCCCATGGGGTGGAGCTGGCCGAGGCGCGGACGGTGTCCGATGTGCTCGACGAGATCGTGGCGGCGCTGAACGCCCTGCGCGCCCGCTATGACTATGTGATCACCACCGGCGGTATCGGCCCCACCCATGACGACATCACCGCCGATGCCGTGGCGGCGGCCTTTGGCGTCGAGCTTGTGGAGCATCCCGACATCCTGGCGATGATGGCGGCCCGCTGGGGCGGCGAGGTCAACGCGGCCCGGCGGCGGATGGCGCGCATCCCGGTGGGTGGGGATCTGGTGAACAACCCGGTCCAAGGCCCGCCGGGCTTCACCATCGGCAATGTGTTTGTCCTGGCCGGCGTGCCGCAGATCATGCGCGGCATGCTGCAGGATGTGGGGCCGCGGCTGAAAGGCGGCGCGGTGGTGGTGTCGCGCACCCTGCGGGTCGAGGGCTCAGGGGAGGGCGCGATCGCAGCCCCCCTGGAGGGCCTGGCCAAGGCCCATCCCGCCCTCTCCCTGGGCAGCTATCCCTTCTATGGCGCAGACGGGTTCGGCTCGAACCTGGTGATCCGAGGCCGCGATCCCGTCGAGGTCGAGGCGACCCTGAGCGAGCTCATCATGGCGCTGCGAGAGGCCGGCATCGAACAGTTGCAGGTGGTGGAGACGCCGGCCTGAGGGCCGGCGTCCGGCTAGCCGGGTCAGGAAATCGCCGTCTGGGTCGCCTGGCCGAAGGGCTCGGTCGGCGTCTGGATGCGGCGGCTCTTGGCGGGCCGATAGGTCTGGGCGCGGGTGGTCTTGAGGCCGTCGAGGCCGTGGCGCTCGAACAGGCTGAGCCAGCCGGCGATTTCTTCGGCCGACAACTTATAGAGGGCGACCGCCTCGCGCAGGGAGATCAGCTCAGCGCGTATGGCCAGCAGCAGCTCGGCCTTGCGCCGCGCATTCCACCGCACGGTGTCGGGCGGCGGCAGGGTGTCGCGGGTGATCGGATAGCCCAAGGGGCCGACGACGGCGCGCAGGATATCGCCTGGCTGGCTCATTGGGGACGTCCCTCCGGGGGCGGCGCGTGCGCCCGCCCGGTGAATGGATCAAGCAGGCGGGAGAACATCTGGGCGGCGCCGAGGCGCGGTCCTCGGACCGGGGGCTGAAAGCTGCGGGCTTCCTCCATGGGGAAGGGCACGATCACGGCGTCGACGACGTCCTCGGGCGGACTGCGCCGAGCCTCCTCGCTGATCGCCCAGACCTCATGCAGGCGGGCGGCCACCAGGAAGGCGGTGAACTCCGACTCCAGGGCCTCGGCATGGGCGCGGGCCATGCGGGCGCAGGCGGCCGGCGCATGCGCCCGCAGCTGGCGGTTCTCATAGAATTCCTGGCCCTCGACCACGCGCCGCGCCTCTTCGATGGCGGTGATGGGCAGAAGGGAGTCCTCAGCCTTGCGGCTGGCGATGACCACGGTCTCGCGCGCCACGGCCAGGCGCAGCATCAGAAGGCCGGCCAGGGCGTCCGAGCCGGGCTGCCAGCGCAGGCGGCCATGGCTGGGCGCAAGGGTCCATTCGGCGCGGAACTTCAGCGCGATCGTGGCGAAGGTGTCGAGCAGGCAGTACTCCACCACCCGCCGATCGCCGTCCTGGCTGAGGAGACCTGAACCGAAGAAATAGGGCGCGGCGGGCTGGGGCGCGTCTACAGCGCCCGGCTCTCGGCTCAATTCAAGATTGAAGATCTGCGCCGACGGGGGCTCTGAAGTGATCATTGAAGCGCCTCCCAGTCGTAGGGCAGCTCGAGGGGTTGGGCGCGTTGAACAAACTCTCGGATCGCCTCGCGGGCGAGCGTCAGGCTGAAGGCCGAGCCGGGTCCTGGCACGATCATGCCCCGGTCCGACAGGATCCGCAGCTTGCGGCGAACCGTCTCGCGAGGGATGCCCGTCATTGACGCAATACTGAAGGCAGACAATGTCGCGGTGACTTCGCCGCTCATATCATTTTCATTCAGCCCCACGGACTTTACCGCTTCTGCAGCAAGAGCGAGTAGGAAAGCCGTATATATGTACAGCGCTTCTGAATCGTTTCCGCACTTCGCTCGCCATGACGAAGTCAGCTTGAACAGCGTGCTTGCGGCCAAGTGGAATCGATACATCAGTGAAGTAAAATTATCGGACGAATGAGCTTTCACCCTTGCTATGGGCCAGTCCGCTGAAGGTTCAGTAACCATAACAACCTCGCAAGTTCCATCCTAAGGTGGTCTCCTGCGACATTTTGGCAAGCAAGTCGGTGCGCAATATGGGCACGCAACGCTCAAAATGGATGGTTAACGAACCGTTAAAGGGTGACTTCTGGTCGAAACGCCTCAGCTGCCGGCGGAGCTTGAGCGCGTTCGCCCAATGGCCATTGGGCGGTGGAAAGTGCAAGTGCCTCGCACAAATAATTCGCCTCTAGCGGGAATTTTGTTAGCCCGTTCAAGGCGCGATTTGCCCGTCACGGTGGCAAGCCTGACCATTGTGTCGCCTGCTCGACGCCGCCGACATACGCCGCAACATTCAAGCAATGGCGCGGCGCAAGCATCAAATGGTCGAAACACGCTTGATTGCGTTTCTGTTGAATAACTTACGTGGGGGAAGGACAGGTTCGTCTAGGCTCCCGCCCATTCAGGCTGTAGACCCGCAGGCCATGCTCGAGACCCCCCTAGCGACCGACGTCCTTCAGCCGCCCCATTCTGGCCGTCCACGAAGAGGCGGCTCCCTGAGGATCGCCTTCCTGTCTTATCGATCCGACCCTCGGGTGGGAGGACAGGGCGTGTACCTGTTTCAGGCCGCACGGGCCCTGGCCGCCCGCGGCCACAAGGTCGATATCCTGTCGGGACCGCCCTATCCGGATTTGCCGCCGGGGGTGGACCTGGTCAAAATCCCGTCCCTGGACCTCTATGCCCAACCCCATAATGGGCACATGGCCCTGCGCCCAAGGCACCTTCTGAGCTGGACGGATCTGGCGGAATATTTCGGGCATCTGTCGGGCAAGTTCATGGAGCCCTACACGTTCGGCCGCCGGATCGCCCGCTATCTGAAGGCGCACGCCAGCGACTATGACGTGGTCATCGACAACCAGTCGCTCTGCTATGGGCTGCTGGACGCCCAGCGCGCGGGACTGCCGGTGGTCGGCGTAATCCACCATCCCATCCGCCGCGATCTGGAACTCGCCCTGGACGCCGAACCCGACCCGAAGGTCAGGTGGCTGATCCGCCGCTGGTACAGTTTCCTGGGCATGCAGGAGCATGTGGCGCCCCGGCTCGACCGGGTGATCGTGGTGTCCAAGAGCGCCGGGCGCGATGTCGCCCGCTACCTGAAGATTGCGCCCGAGCGGATGACCGCCATCCCCATCGGGGTCGATCAGAACGTCTTTCGCCCGCAGCCGGACCTGCGCCGCCGTGATCGTCGGCTGCTGACCACGGCGAGCGCCGATGTGCCGCTGAAAGGCCTGGGCGTCCTGATCCAGGCCTATGCCGACCTGCTGCCGGCCTATCCCGACCTGGAACTGGTGGTGATCGGCAAGCTCAAGCCCGATGGTCCCACCGGAAAGCTGCTCAACAGCCTGGGTCTGGCCGATCGGGTCAGCTTCATCAGCGACCTGACCGGCGAAGAGATGGCCGAACAGTACGCCAGAGCCACGGTCTGTGTGACGCCGTCTCTCTATGAAGGCTTTGGCCTGCCGGCGGCCGAGGCCATGAGCTGCGCCTCGCCCGTGGTCGTCACCGATGGCGGCGCCTTGCCCGAAGTGGTCGGAGATGCCGGGGTGGTGGTGCGTCGCGGCGATCCCCAGGCGCTGGCCACGGCGATCGCCCAGCTGCTTGACGATCCGGCCAAGCGCACGACCCTGAGCGAGGCCAGCCGTCGCCGCGCCCGGGAAGTGTTCTCCTGGGACCGCGCCGCGGCCGCCTATGAAACTGTCCTCGAAGATGCGGTGATCTCGGCGTGCTGACCGTGAAGATCGACCGCCTGGCCCTGCGGCCGGGCGACTGGGTTCTGGATCTGGGTTGCGGGGAGGGGCGTCACTGCCACGGGGTCCACCTGGAGGACGGCGTCAATGTCGTCGGCCTGGATATGGATCTCCCTTCCCTCCGCAAGGCGATGGCCGGGGTCGGCGAACTGCCCAGGCCCGCAAAGCCCGGGGCCTGCGCTTTCATCAAGGGGGACGCCTATCGCCTGCCCTTCGGCGATGGGACCTTCGACGCCGTCATCTGCTCCGAAGTGCTCGAGCATCTGGACGACTATTTCGCCGTGCTGGCCGAGATCAGCCGGGTCCTGAAGCCCGGTGGCGTCTTTTCCCCAACAGTGCCCCGCGCTTGGCCGGAAGCCATCTGCTGGAAGCTGGCGCCGGGCGAGGGCGGCTATGCCGACCAGCCTGGGGGCCACGTTCGCATCTTCCAGGAAGACAGTCTGCGCCGGGAGATCGAGCGCCTGGGCTACCGGTTCATGGGCCAGCACTATGCGCATGGGCTGCACAGCCCCTATTGGTGGCTGAAATGCGCCTTCTGGAGCCGCCAGGACGATCATCCGATGATCAAGGCCTATCACAGGTTCCTGGTGTGGGACCTGATGGAGAAGCCCGCCCTGACCCGGGGGCTTGAGGCCCTGGCCGATCCGATCATGGGCAAGAGCGTCGCCTTCTATTTCCGGAAATCCGCCGTGGCTAGCGAGGCGGCGGCATGAGCCGGGGCGCGGTTTCACGTCGGGCGCCCCCGCGGCGGCGCGATCCCCTGGGCGGCGCGGTGATCTGCATGCTGGAGGCCCAGGAGGCTGACGGCGCCATTCCCTGGTTCACGGGCGGTCCCTGGGATCCCTGGAACCATGGGGAATGCGTCATGGGCCTGGCGGTCGCCGGCGAATGGGACGCCGCCCGCGCCGGCCTCGACTGCCTGATGGCGCGGCAGGGCCCGGACGGCGCCTGGCTCGGCGAGTATGGCAACATGCTGCCCATGGCCGACCGGCTGCACATGGCCCGGGTCAAGCCGCCGGCCTTCCGCGACACCAACTTCGCCGCCTATTGCGCCGTCGTGGTCTGGCACTTCGTGACACTCACCGGCGAGGCCGCGGTCGCCCGGCGCTACTGGCCGATGGTGCGGCAGGCGATGGGTTTTGTCCTGCGCCTGCAGCACCCGGAGGGTGACATTTCGTGGTCGCAGGAGGCCCATGGGACCTCGGCCGACGACGCCGTGCGCGCCGGCTGCGGCTCGATCCACAAGAGCCTGGACTGCGCCCTTGCTCTGGCGGACCTGGTCGATGAGCCCCAGCCCGCCTGGCGGGCGGCCCAGGCGCGGCTTGGCGAGGCGCTGCGCGACCGCCCTGAGCGCTTCGACCGGACCGCCGACCGATCCGGCTTCGCCATGGACTGGTACTATCCGATGCTGGGCGGCGCCTTGCAGGGTTCGGCGGCGCTGGAACGGCTGGACGCCGGATGGGGCCGGTTCGTCGAGCCCGGCGTCGGCTGTCGCTGCGTGGCCGACCAGCCCTGGGCCACTGTGGCGGAATCCTGCGAGTTGGTGATGACGCTCGTCGCGCTGGACCGCCGCGACCAGGCCGCCGAGCTCCTGACCTGGCAGGACGCCCACCGGGACGCCAGCGGCGCCTATTGGATGGGATGGCAGTTCGAAGAGGCGATCATCTGGCCTGAGGAGCGACCCACCTGGACCCAGGCCGCGGCCATCCTGGCCCACGACGCGCTCTATGACCTGACGCGAGCCTCATCCGTCCTGGTCCGCTAGAGCTGCACCCGCAGGCCGCCTATAGCCGCCGGAGAACCCGCAGGCTCTTGACCGCCTCCACCTCCTCGAACAGGTCCGAGGCCAGCGCCCGCTGATAGATTTCGAAGGGCGGCCGGCCCCCATCGGCGGGGTCGGGGAAGACGTCGTGGATCGCCAGCAGTCCGCCGCTCGCGAGGTGGGGCGTCCATCCGCGATAGTCGGCGAGCGCCGCCTCCAGGGTGTGGCCCCCGTCGATGAACAGGAAGCCCAGCCGCCCGCCCCAGAGGGCGGCGACCTTGGCCGAGCGACCCACCACGGGGATCACCGTGTCTTCCAGGCCCGCAGTGCGCAGGGTGCGGCGAAGGACGGGCAGGGTGTCCATGGCCCCAGCGTCAGCGTCCCAGAGGTCGGGATCGTGATACTCCCAGCCCGGCTGGTTCTCTTCTGATCCTCTATGGTGGTCGATGGAAAACAGGGCCGCGCCCACGCTCTTGCAGGCTGTGCCGATATAGACCGCCGACTTGCCGCAATAGGCGCCGATCTCGAGACAGGCGCCCAGGGGCGCGCCCGCCAGGGCCGCCCGCTGCAGGGCCGCGCCTTCAGCTGGATCCAGGAAGCCTTTGATCTGGTCGATATCCAGGGGGAGGGCCAGCATGGTGGGCGTCTCTTCATACAAGGTCGCGGGTCGCGCGACTGGCACATAGACGGCTTTGGCGCCGGAGGCGATGGGCTCGCAAACGGGACGTCTGGCAAGACTGTGACGTCTGGAGCTTAGTTCGCGCGGAAAGTCGCATGGCGCTGTTACCGAATGCGCTCTCGTCTTGCATCTGCGCCAGCAGGGTCGTCTAGATGGTCCGACTCCAGATAAGTTCGTCGAAAATAAGGGGGGTGGACCCCGGCATGACGCCGCTCTTCTACCAGAACGTCTCACCGATCACCTTCGCCAGACATGGGGCGATGCGCCTGCGCACGCCCCTGGACTTCCGGTTTGCCAGCGCGGCCAATGCGGTCCCTCTGACGCTCTCTGAGATTCCCCTGGCGGCGCAGTGGTACCCGGTCGCCTTCACCCCAGAGGCCAGGCCCCGGCCGCTGGCGATCCTGGGCTTGCGAGACGGTGAGAACCTGTTCGTCGATGGCAAGGGCTGCTGGCGCGAAGGCGCCTATGTGCCGAGCTATATCCGCCGCTATCCCTTCCTGCTCGCCCAGGAGGGCGAGATGATCGCCTTGTGTGTCGATGATCAGCCCGAGGTGCTGAGCGGGACCTCTGGCACGCCCCTGTTCGAAGACGAGGCGCCCAGCGCGATCCTGGACTCGGCCATGGCCTTCTGTCGCTCTGCCCAGGCCGCCGAGCGGGCGACCATACCCTTCATCGAGCGGCTGCTGGACCTTGATCTGCTGGAAAGCCGTACGGCTGTGGTGGACGTTCCAGACGGCGCCAAGGTGTCGCTGTCAGGCTTTCTCACCATCGACGAGGCCCGCTTTCGGGCGCTCAGCGATGAGGTCTTTCTCGACCTGCGTAGGCGCGGCTGGCTCGCCGCCATCTACGCCCAGATCCAGGCCACCTTGAATTGGGGCCGCCTCGCCGACCGGCTGGGGGACAGGCAGGCCGCCTGAGCCTGTTCGTCGTCCCAGGCGTCGCTCACGGTGGGCCTGGCGGAGATCGGCAAGCGCAGGCCCGACCAAGGACCATGGCTCGACGCCATAGCGCCGCCAGAGCCGCCTGGGATCTGACGCCAAGCGGAAGAGCCATTCCAGTCCCGCCCGCCCCATCCAGCGCGGAGCCGCCTTCTGGGCCCCGGCCTCATAGTCGAAGGCCGCCCCCACCGGCAGGATGACACAGGACGGCAGGACGGCGCGACTGTCGAGGATCCAGAGTTCCTGGCGCGGCATGCCCATGCCCACCATCAGGATGTCCGGGGCGAAGGCTGTGATCTTGTCGATGACGGCGGTGTTGTCAGCCGAGGTGGGCTCGGCGTCGAAATATCCGTCGCATACGCCGATCACCGTGCCCGGATAGTCGGCCGACAGGCGCTCAGCTGCCCGCTGCGCCACGCCCGGCGCAGCGCCCAGATAGAAGACTCGCCAGCCATGGCGGTTGGCCAGGCTCCAGAAATGCGGTCGCCAGTCTAAATAGGTGCACCTGTGGAATGACCGCGCCGGCAAACCCAGCAGGCCAGCGAAGGCCAGCAGGGGCGTGGAGTCCGCCTCGATCAGGTCGGCGCCAGCGTAGAAGGCCGCCAGCTCGGGCCGCTTCCGAAGGAGATAGAGGCTGTGCAGATTGTGGTTGGCGATCAGGCGTTGGGCGCCTGCAGCCACCCAGGCGGCGAGGATCGCCATCACCTCTTCGGGACGCACCAGGTCGATCTCACCGCCCAGAACGGCGACTCTGGTCCGGGGGCGGTCGACCGATCGGACAGAGGGGCGGGGAGACCTGCGCCGTTCCACTTGATCCGTCCGTCGCCGCTTGTGAGGCGTCAAACCTAGGCTGGCCGGGGTTAAGCCAGCCTTTCGCTGAAAGCTTTCGCGCACTTGCCTCTCGCGCGTCGCGCGCGGCTGTGGCACGACCCTGACCCATGCGGACGTGGCGAAACTGGTAGACGCAGCAGACTTTGACTTCAGAGTGCCCGTGGGGAAATCCGCGGCGTAGAACCGCTCAAATTCGGGGAAGGCTAAGGGGCGACCTAAGCTAATCCCGAGCCAAGCCTCCGGCCCGCCGGAGGAAGGTGTAGAGACTAGACGGGCGGCGCCTAAGGCCTTGCGGCTAGGGCGAAGGGATAGTCCAGACCACGAACAGCCCGGGCGACCGGGCAGGCGGCGAAAGTCGAAGTGGTACGAAAATCTGTTTTCCGAAAGGAAGTGCGGGTTCGATTCCCGCCGTCCGCACCAAGGCCCTCAAAAGGGGCGGGAACTTCGCGCCGCCGCGCTCGGTTGGCTTCGCATCAGATCTTCTAGGAGATGCGACATGCCCGCCAAATCCGCCGCCCAGCAAAAGGCCGCCGGCGCCGCCCTGTCGGCCAAACGCGGCGATACACCCAAATCCGACCTGAAGGGCGCCTCCAAGTCGATGGTCAAGTCGATGAGCGAGAAGGAGCTGGAGGAGATGGCCTCCACCTCCCGCAAGGATAAGCCGCAGCACAAGTCGGACTGAGCGTGACCGCGAGGTGAGCTTCACCTCGCCGTGATTTCATGCGACCCCTGCGCGGCCCCGGCAGTTCTGCGCCGGGCCGTGAGAGGGAGTTCCTAGCTTGGCCATGGCGGCGCCTGTTATCGTCACCGGCGCGGCCGGCTTTATCGGCATGCACGTGGCCGAGCGCCTGTTGGCCCGCGGCGAGGCCGTGGTCGGCGTCGATGATTTCAACGCCTATTATGATCCGGCCCTGAAGACGGCGCGGGCGGCGCGGCTGGAGCGCCATCCGGATTTTCGCATGGTGCGCATGGACATCGCCGATGCGCCGGCCTTTGCGGCCCTGGTGGCGGAGAGTGGGGCGCGTCGTGTGGTGCACCTGGCCGCCCAGGCCGGCGTGCGCCACTCCATCGAAAACCCTTTCGCCTATGAGCGCTCCAACCTGGCGGGCCATCTCTCGGTGATGGAGGCCTGCCGGCATGCCCCAGGCTTCGAACACCTGGTCTATGCCTCATCCAGTTCGGTCTATGGGGACCGACCCGGCGCCGGCGCCGGCTTTCGCGAGGAGGACGCCGTCGACGCGCCGGTCTCGCTCTATGCGGCGACCAAGCGGGCCTGCGAACTGATGAGCCACGCCTATGGCAAGCTCTATGGCTTCCCGCAGACCGGCCTGAGGTTCTTCACCGTCTATGGCCCCTGGGGCCGGCCCGACATGGCCTATTTCTCGTTCACCGAGAAGATCCTGGCCGGCGAGCCCATCGAGGTGTTCGGACAGGGACAGATGGCCCGGGACTTCACCTATATCGACGACATCGTGGATGGGGTGATCGGCGCCCTCGACCATCCCCCAGAGCTTGGCGTGAACCGGATCCTGAATATCGGCGACAGCCGGCCCGTCGGCCTGATGGACATGATCGCGGTGCTGGAAGAGGCCTTGGGGAAGACCGCGCAGAAGGTGTTCCTGCCCATGCAGCCCGGGGACGTGACGACCACCTATGCCGACATCTCCAGGCTCGCGGCGCTCACCGGCTATGCGCCCAAGGTGTCGCTGGAAGAGGGCATACCGCGGTTCGTCGCTTGGCGGCGCGCCTTCTATGGCTAGGGCGATCAGGCCCGATGCGCAGAGTTCGCGCAAGGAACCCGAGCCGCCTGTGATGTGTACGCAATAAATTCAGCCGATAAGCAGCCGCCGCGCAGAATGAGCGGCTTTAGGCTTGGCCGGCGCGGGATTTGCACGCTAACCGAGAGCCGGCGCTTTTTCGCGCGATGGAGTGTATCTGGCTCCCATCGCGCGACACGCCGCAGTGCGGGGGAAGACTTCAGTTGGCCATCTATCCCGTCATCATGTGCGGCGGCTCCGGCTCGCGCCTCTGGCCGGCGTCGCGTCCGTCTCATCCCAAGCAGTTCCTTCCCCTGATCGGCGCGCTTTCCATGTTCCAGGACACTGTCCTGCGGGTCGCCGATCTGGGCGAGGCTGGCGACATGGTCATCGTGGCCGGGATCGCCCATGCCGAGCTGATCGCGTCCCAACTGAGGGAGATCGGCGTCTCGGCCACGGTCCTCCTGGAGCCTGAGCCCCGAGACTCCGCCCCGGCCATGGCGGCGGCCTGCGCCTGGATCGCCAGGCGCGACCCGGACGGCGTCGCGGTCGTGGTCGCCGCCGACCACCACATGCCCGATGGCGCAGCCTTCCGCGCCGCGGCGCTTGTGGGCGTTGACGCCGCGCGCCTGGGCCAGATCGTCACCCTGGGCATGCGGCCAGACGGCCCCTCGACGGCCTACGGCTATATTTCCCCCGGCGAGGCGGGCGGACAGGTGCGCCCCGTCCAGGCCTTTGTCGAGAAGCCTGACGCGGCCACGGCGCAGGCCTATATCGAGGCCGGATACCTTTGGAACAGCGGCAATTTCGTCGTGGCCGCCGACGTGCTCCTGGGCGAACTGGACGCCTTCGCGCCGGCCATCGCCGAGGCCGTCCGCGCCGCCGTGGAGCCGTGCGCCGCGGGCCAGAGCATCCTGGCCGAAACCTTTCGGACCGCGCCCAAGATCTCCATCGACTATGCGGTCATGGAGAAGACCCAGCGTGCGGCCGTCCTGCCCGTGGACTTCGCTTGGTCCGACCTCGGGGCCTGGGACGCGGTCTGGCTGGCCAGCGACAAGGACGCCGCGGGCAACGCCGTCCGGGGCGAGGCGCTGATGGTCGGGTCAACCGACTGCCTGGTCCGCGCGCCGTCGGGGATTCAGGTGACCCTGGTGGGGGCCAAGGACCTCGCCGTTGTGGTCGATGGCGGCCAGGTCCTGGTCTGCGACCTGGCGTCCAGTCAGCAGGTGAAGACCGCAGTCGATCAGCTGAAGGCCCAGGGCCGCGAGGTCGCCGCGCCGGCCCCGCCGTTCCAAACCACGACCGAGGCCGCGGCCTGGTTCGACCAGTGGCTGAAGACCAGCGCCCTGCCGCTGTGGTGGGCCCTGGGCGCCGACCATGTGCGGGGCGGCTTCCGTGAGGCGCTTACTCCGGAGGGCGCGCCGGTGGAGGCCCCGCGGCGCTCCCGGGTCCAGACGCGGCAGACCTTCGTCTACGCCACCGCCGGCCTGATGGGCTGGCAGGGTCCCTGGCGTCAGGCCGCCTGGCACGGGATGGACTATTTCCTGGCCCGCTATCGTCGCCCCGACGGCCTGTTCCGCGCGGTGGTGTCAAACGAGGGCGAGCCGATCGACGAGACCGCGGCCCTCTATGACCAGGCCTTCGCCCTGCTGGCCATGGCGACCCTGAACCAGGCCGATCCCGGCCATACCGATCTGGCCGCCGAGGCGCAGCGCCTGCTCGCCGCCCTCCAGGTCATGCGCCACCCGGCCGGCGGCTTCCGCGAAGAAGGCGCCCATCCCTTCCAGGCCAACGCCCACATGCACCTGCTCGAGGCCGCCATGGCCTGGGCCGAGAGCGGCGGCGGTCCTGAGTGGCAGGCCCTGGCCGCCGAGATCGTCGAGCTGGCCCTGACCCGCTTCATCGATCCCGAGGGCGGCTTCCTGCGGGAATTCTTCGCCTCCGACTGGGCGCCGGCGCCCGGCGAGGACGGCCGCCTCATCGAGCCTGGCCACCAGTTCGAATGGGCCTGGCTGCTGGAACGCTGGGCTGGGCGGACCGGCGAGGACCGCTGCCGCCAGGCCGCACGGCGCCTCTTCGCCGCCGGCCTCCGGGGCGTCGACGCCCAGCGGGGCGTCGCCATCAACGCCCTGAACGACGACTTCACCGTGCGCGACGCCAACGCCCGCCTGTGGCCGCAGACCGAATGGCTGAAGGCCGCGCTGATCCTGGGCGAGGACGCCCTGGCGCCGGCCCAGACACTCTCACGCTACCTTGACACCCCGGCCAGGGGGGCCTGGCGCGACCTGATGGCGGCGGCGGGGGCGTTCGACGGGTACTCCGCCCCCGGCAGTAGCTTTTATCACATAGCGATTTCTATATGTTGTTTGAGCGACCAACGAAAAACCATGTGATACTGATAGACCCGTATTGGAGTCAGCAATATGCCAGTGGAAAAGCTATTGGGCGCTGCGCTTGATCCGCGCGCTGCGCTCATACGCATGTGGCGCAAAGCTGGTTGGGGGTCATTTGAGCTTCGGCTGAAATATGATGCGGTAGAGCGGCCACACTACGCCTATGGGCTGCATCACGCTGCCCGACTGGCTGGCGTGCTCGGGCTGCCGGCGGTCGCTGCGATTGAGTTCGGCGTCGCAGGAGGCAACGGGCTCCTATCGATGGGCCGCTTGGCGCGGGAGGTCAGCCGAATCACAGGGGTGAAGATCGAAGTCTATGGCTTCGACACGGGGCAAGGGCTCCCCAAGGGCGAAGACTACCGCGATCTGCCCTACCTCTGGCCCGAGGGCTCCTACGCCATGGACGTGGCTGCGCTGCAGGCGCGGATTGGTGACAATACAAGCCTGATCCTAGGCGATGTTCGGGAGACGGCGGCTCGCTTCGTGGCGACCCACCATCCGGCGCCGATCGGGTTCATCGCCTTCGACATGGACCTGTACAGCTCGACCCGCGACGCCTTCGAAATGCTTCGATCGCCGTCAGAAGCGATGTTGCCGCGCGTCCTTTGCTATTTCGACGACCTCGCTGGAGGGACTGACTTCGCCCTGCACTGTGACGCGGTGGGCGAACTGGCCGCGATCGCCGAGTACAACGCTACTGCCGGTGCTGAGCGATGCCTGGCGCAGGTGAACGGCCTGCAGGGCCGTCGTGCGATGAGAAGCCGATGGGCCGCTCAAATGTACGCCCATCATATTTTCGGTCATTCGCAGTACAACACATACGTCTTTCCCGGGACCTCCCGGCAACTAGAGCTGCAGAGCTGATCCAAGAGGCGCTGGATGTACGCCTGCTCGGCGGTCTGGATAGCGCGCCTCTTTCGAGATCGTGCTGATCTGCGAGCAGGAAAGCCGTTTCCTAACCAATGCCGAGCGGGAGTATGTCCTTTCTGTGGCCGGCTGGCGCAGCCACGCACGCCCGGGAAGAACTAATCGGCGACGGCCTCGCCGAACACGGCCTCCGAGAGCATTCTGTGGAGGTGGCCTGAGTCGCGGAATGCCTTGACGAAGCTGTGGTCGTGGTCTGGCATAATAGTGATCTGTGCCCCAGTCCCGCGCAAGTTTTCCGCGTGCAGACATCTTCCCGGCACGTGCCGCCGACGATCACGGTCGCCTGAGAGGCAGTCTGGCTAGGTCGAAGACGTGGGGCCGAAGCAACCATCGGCGGTGCAGCCTCGCCATCTGCCTGCGCCACCGGAAGTCCCTCGCTCTCAGGCGCTTCATGGGGCCGATGAATGTCTGCGGTGCGAATGCCATGACGGAGTCGACGGCTAGGCGCGACCCAAAATAGAGCGCTGCGAAGCCGCCCATGCTGTTGCCGACGAAGACCGTACGTCGATAGGGCGCGAGCAGACGCGACAGTCCATCCTCCACCTCCAGAAGGCTCGAACCAAGACCCTCCACCCCATTGTGGTACCAGGCTTGGCGGATGTCCCGAAGGAACAGCCGGTCGGCTGGAAATTGCGCAAGGATCCTACGGAACTCGAAGACCGGCATCCCCACGCCCTGCTGAATGCCGCCGAAGGTGCAGATCACGACATCCGACCCGGGTCCGGCCTCCATTACCAGTCCGCCGTCGAAATCCTTGGTGGTCGCCGAACCCGTCATGCCCGTCCCTCCCCGCGCCAGCGCCACTGTGCGCGACCAGCACGGCCGCCTTGCGGTTGGGCGCCCAAAACCGGCACCCTGCAACTATGCCCCCTACGAGGCGGCAGCACTCTCGCGAGGCCGGCCCTTAACGGGAAAGCCACAACTGGTAGAGGTGGCCCGGTCACCGGCTTAACATGGCGGCATCTAAGCGGTTCCTATGGTGCGGAGGGGCAGTCCAAGGCACCTTTTTTGGGCGTCGTTAAGGGCGGAGGCGGATCTGCTCTGGAGCCCAGAATTCACAGTCGAGTGGCTCCCTAAACCTGCTACTGCCCAGTAGCTCGCCGCTCAGGCCATTGCGGCAAAGTCAGCCCCGTGGTTGTGTTGCGAGGTTAAACGGGCGGGGATAATCCGGTGGCGAAACCTTACTTTGGTGGTGTCGATCTCATTCGCTTCCTTGCGGCGGCGATGGTCGCGATAGGCCATCTAGGGGTTCGCGCTCAACTCCATCCTGACAGTTATCCCGCTGTGATGGTGGGCTGGCAGGGCGCGCCCCTGGCTCCCAGCTTCTGGTGGGGCTGGGTAGGTGTGCAGATTTTCTTCGTCGTATCGGGAATGCTCATCGCGAACTCCGCTGCGAAGTCCAACCCGGTCGATTTCGTCAAGGGCCGCGCGAAACGTCTCTATCCTGTGGTCTGGTTGTCGGTGCCAATCATCGCAGCCGCAGTTCTCGCGTACGATTTTGTGCCGCTTGGTCCGACGGTCATCGACATCGTTGGCTCGATGACATTGATCCCTGGAGCGCCCATCATTGAGCCGGTGATGTGGACACTTGGTGTGGAAGTCGTCTTTTATGGGCTCGTATTCTTCTCCCTGCTCTCAGGTAGGCGAGGCTTTCTTCCCATCATAGCGTGGGGTTTGACGTTGATAAGTGGGTTGTATCTTGTGGTCCTTTCCGCAGGGCTCATTGACCTTCCTCCCAAGCTTGAACGTCTTACGTTGCTCCGGCATGGAGTATTTTTCGGCTTTGGCATTTTCTGTTGGATGGCCAGCCAGAAAATGCTCCGTTGTAGAGATGCCATTGTGATGGCGCTCGCAGCTTGTTTCTGCATGCTCGAAGTCTACACGAAGGCTGCCGAGAGTTCTGAGTTCCAAGGCTTGTCGACTGCGCTTTGGGAGCCCGTGCTGGTCTGGGCGCTGGCCGCCGCGCTTCTGTTTGGCAACAGCATCAAGAACGTCTCTACACCGAACTATTTCCGTCTATTAGGGCTAGCTACATATCCATACTATCTGCTTCACCAGACCGTGGGCGGCCTTACGATGCGGCCGCTGATTGCGGCAGGGATTAATCCGCATATTGCTTTAATGGTGGCGTTGGTTGCGGTCTTCGTGGTTTCGATTCTAATTGTATTGGTCTTCGAGAAGCCTCTGGCAGGAACGTTAGGGGGGGTATTGAATGATTTTGAGCAAAGATATATTCGGCCAAAGCCGGCTTTTCGTCGTCTATATTCTCGGGGTGTTCAGGCTACATAGGGGGCGTATCGGTAATTCAGACCAAGTCAGTTTTATAGATGCCTGCGCATCGACTTCAGGTGGGGCAACTTAGGGCCTTCCGAATCCTATGACCATTTGCGCAGTATTGATGACGATCTACAAGTCTGACCCGGTCGATCTTTGGGAACTGGCGCTCGACAGCCTGCTCTCCCAAGCCGAGGTGGAGTTGCGGATCTATGTCTGTGCCGACGGACCGCTGACCGAAGGTCAGGAGGTGCTGCTCTCGCGGAGGGCGCGAAGTCTGTACCGCGTGGTTCGGAATTCCACAAACCTCGGCTTGGCCGCTTCGCTCAACCGATTGATCGACGAGCTCGAGGATGAAGTCGTTGTCTTCCGCATGGATGGGGACGACATTGCGCTGCCCGGCCGTTGCGTGACGCAGGCCGGTTACCTGCAGGCCCATCCGGAAGTGGCGCTCGTAGGCTGCCAAGCTTGGGACATTTCCGACGACGGTGCCGTACTGGGCGAGCGTAGCTTTCCTGTGGAGGCGGAGGCGTGCCGCCGGCTGCTCGCCCGCCAGAACCCTGTGCTTCACCCGACTTATTGCATGCGGCGAGATATGCTGCGCGATCCAACCGTGCGCTATCCGCAGGCCTATCTGACGGAGGATCTGGCTTTTCTGGTCATCCTGGCGGAGAAAGGCGTACGTTTCGCCAATGTCCCGGAGCGGCTGTTCCAGTGGCGGACCGGGGCGAAGTTCTTCGCCCGCCGCAGTTCCCTACGACGGGCCAGGGCCGAGCTGACCTGGTACGCTCGCGCCGTGCGCGCCGTCCACGGTCCGTTTTCGTTGGCGATGGCCTACCCGCTGATCCGCTTTGCCATCCGTTGCTTGCCGGGGCCGGTGGTCGTCTGGCTCTACCGCTTGAAGCTACGAGACGTCGGCATAGGCCGGCCGGAGCCTCGGCTCGCCCTCGGGGGCGACTAGGTCGACCAGCCGGTCCGCTAGACCTTGCGCGCCTTCCTCAACGAAGAGCCGATCCGAACCTGGAAGGCCTTCGGCGCCCACCGCCGTGGTCACCGTGGGAATCCCCGCGCCGACCGTCTCCAGCACCTTCAATTTCACCCCAGAGCCGAAACGTAGCGGAGCGATCGCCGCCTCAGCCGTGGCGAGGATCTCGCCTGGGTCGTCCACAAAACCGGTTACCACGACCCCATCGCCGCCCAAGGCCTCGATCTCGGGCGGCGGGTGGGCCCCGACGACATAGAGCTGAACATGCGGTCGCGCGCGAAGCACCCGTGGCAGGATATCGGCCACGATCCAGCGCACCGCGTCGATGTTCTCGAAGCGGGCCATGTTGCCCCAGAACACGATACGCCCGGGCTGGATCGTGGCCTCCGACCGCGCCACACCGCTCAGATCGAAGGTCGCGCTGAGCGGTGCGACTACCGGTCGCGAGCCAGGCGCTCGCCGCATGATGATCTCCGGGTCATCCAGGGCGAGGGTGGTGAGCCTAGCTACGCGGCTCCAGGCTCGATTCTCCCAACGCTCGGCTCGCGCCGCCTCCAGGGCGAAGAAGGCTTTGGCCGCCCCGGATCCGGACGCCGCCTGTCGTCGATAGAGCTTGGAGACAATGTCGTGCTGACGGAACTCGAACAGGGGCCATGCAGCCTGGGGAACGGCCGCGAGGCCCTGGGTGAAGTCAGCGTAGAAGTCGGTGTAGGCCGGATCGTCCAGGGTCGCCTTCAGCGCCTGGCCGGCTGACAACAGGCGCGCCGAGGCGAACAGCGGCAGATCCGGCCGACGCAGGGCCGCCTTGAGGCGGGTCTTGCGGTCCAGGCCGATGAGTACAGGCGGCCGGCCGAAGGCGTCGGGCGGCGCAGGAGGGTCCAGGGCGTCCAAATCGTTGAGGAAAGCGACCACATCCACCTCGGCGCCGAGGGCCCTCAGCCGCTGAATCTCAATGTAGGACAGCTTCTGACCGGCCGAAGTAGAGGCCGGGTTGGGGGAGAAGCCGCTGACGAAGAGGACGCGTCGTGTCGCCGCACCCGAAAGGTATGTGTCCGCAGTAGCCATCCAGGCTTCGCGTGCGGCGGCGGCCACCGCTGGATCGGCGAAGGTTGGCGCGAGGGCGAGAAAACGTTCGGCGAGTGGCTGGTAGACGCGTCGCAATTGCAGCGCGACGGGCCGGCTGGGGGGCGCGTCGTCACCGGGAAAGACGCGCGAACGAAAGCCGCCCGCGCGGGCTGCGGCGTCGATCTTGGCCAGGATCGGCGCCGCATCGCCTCCGTAGGTGAAGCGCGCAAAGTCCCGCAGGAAATCCGCCGGGTCGGCCACGAGCTGATCATAGAACAGCACCCGCGTGCGCTCTGGCCCAACGGCCTCGGCCCAATTCCGGACGATCTGTGCGAAGTCGCTGTGTTTGAGACTGCGGGGGGAAAGCAGGTACCCGACGAGCATTCTCACAGGAATTGTGTCCAGCGGGCGCTGGTTGACGAAGGCGGTCTCCATCTTCGCGGCGGACCAGGCTCGCTCCACCGGGTTGCGGGCGACGAAGATGACCTTCAGTCCCGTAAACAGCTTGGCGATGGCCCGGATGCGCCACGGCGAAATGGGTCCGTAGTCCGGGGCGACTTCGCCGGTCAGCCGCCCAGCCGCCGCCATCCTGAACTGACGAGCATAGGCGCGTAGGTGCGTTTTTCGACCTAGATCGAAATGGTGGCATTCCTTCTCTTCGCTGGTGTTGGCGAGGTCGAGGCCCATTATCTGCGCGTGGAGCCAGGTCGTGCCGGCCTTCTGTGCTCCCACCACCATGAAGTCGAGGGGGGCTGCAAAGTTGCGGCGGAGAAGGCGCGCATAGCCCGGGAGGTAGAGGACGGCCACCAGCTCGGCGCTTGAAAGGGCGTATTGCAGAAGGTTCTGCGCCAGGGCCATAGGGTCACTGCGCCCATAGGGATTGCGCCCCAGCATGCGACGGATTGTGATCGAAAGTGAGGATGGCACGGGGTCTCTCCGCAACGATCAGCGAAGGTGCGCGGCAGTCTCGTCGCGGCGCGTGCGGCGCAGCGCCAGACCGGCTCCGACGGACACGATCACCAGCACGATCCAGCCCGCCTGCTGGCCCTTGAATAGACTGGACTCCACAAGTCCGGTCAGAAGGACGGGCAGCAGCATGGCCAGGGGAACCGGCGCCAGCGAACCAGGCGCGGCGATCATCAGGCGCATGGCCCGCAGCATCGCCTGTCCCACCAGCGCAAGGAAGAGCGCGAGTCCGACCCAACCGGTGTCCAGCCAAGCAAGCAGGTACGAATTGTGTGGCGAGGCGGCGACGAAGTTCTCGCGCATAATGATCTCGTAGATTCCGCTGCCCGGCGTGAAACGCCAGAAGCCGAAATAGCCGTGGCCGAGCCAAGGCTTCTGCTGGCCGAGTTCAATGATAGCGCCCCAAATCTCGGTTCGCCGAGATAGGGTCGCATCGCGTCCGAGGAGCTCAAAAATGAAGCCGTAGGAGGCATAGGCGGCAAGAGTGGCGAACACCGCTCCCCCGCTTAGAAGCGTCAAACGAACGCGCCGCTCTCGAGGCGTCGCGCCTTGGCCGACCCATGCACCTCCGACGATGACTCCGACGGTCGCGATAGACAGCAGCAGCGCCGTTGCCGACTGAGACGCCAGGAGTGACGGTGCCCCGAGAGCCAACAATGCCAACTGGAGCCTGCGCGGAAAGTAGCTCGGCGAAATACGCCTCAGATAGAACGCGCCCGTCAAGACGAGTAGCACCATGGCGGTGGCACCCAAGCCGCTCTTGTGGGTGAAGAGACCGCGCAGCGCGATCTCGCCCCGGTAACCCTGCCAGGCCACGCTGGGGAGGGCAAACCCCACCAGCCAGCCAGCCGCGACCACAGCGCCCGCAGAGATCGCCAACAGCGCCCAGACCCGTGGCAGCGGGAAGCGCTGGACGAGATAGATGGCGAAGATAGCCTTGCCGAGGGTGTGGATGCCGCGCATCACGGAGGTCCCCGGAACTTCGGACCACAGGGCCGAGGTGGCGAGGAAGATACAGAACGCCAGAGCGAGCCAGGCGCAGCGCAAGGTCTCCACCCGCAAGCCCCGCCAGAGCAGGAGGAGGCCTGAAACAGAATAGATCAGCGGCCACGCCACGAGCGAGACGGGGGAGTTGTCCCGGTCGCCCATGAGAAACTGTTGCTGAAGGCCCAGGTCGCGGTGATTGCCGGTCATCGGGAGAGAACCGGTCAGGACGTCCAGGATCGCCGGGTTGATGATCAGGGCGAGCACTAGGACCACGAACAGGACCTCCAGGTGCTCGATAGGCACGGTGCCTGGCGTTCTCCGCGGAGCCGCCCGGGCGTACCGGAAATCTGCAGATCTGCTCATGCCGAAGCTCCGCTAGACCGCCAGTGCCGTCGGCGCGGGCGACTTGGCCCACACGCTCAGCGGTCGGCCAAGCAGTTGCTCCACGTTTTCGCGGTCCTCGTCATAGATCGTCTGCAGTCGGTCAAGGGTGGAGGGCTGAAACCTCGGCGGGGCCGTCGCCGTATCCCCGAAGCTGGACTTTGAGACGCCCATTCTCCGTGCGACATTGACCACGATGTCCAGGTCGTGGCGACGGAGCCAGTCGGCGGCGGCGTTTGCCGTCTTGTAGAGCCCGCCCATCCGCGGACGGCCTGTGGAGACCTCGGCATTGATCCGCCCGACCCCCTCAGCTTGAGGCGTGGCGACGCTGCCCAGGTGGGCGAGTGCTGCGGCCAACGCCGCTCGGGTCGCGTCGGGACTGGCGAAGATTTCTTCAAAGACCAGGAACTGAATGTTCTCCGATAGGAAGAGGTTCAGGTAACGCTCGATCTGGGCGCTGTAGACGCCGCGCGCCACGGCGTCTGGCTTGGTTTCGATGAAAGCTTCGGGTGAGCCCTCGAACTGCCCACGGGAGAAGTCCATCCGGTATTGGCTCATCAGCCGCGCCACCGGCTCGCGCAACATGATGATAAGCTTGGGGTCGCCGAGCGTGTCCTTGATCCGCTGCGGCGCCTCCGAGTGATAGAGGTACATGGGCGTGATCTCGCCCACGGCTGCGAAGGCCTGGGCCTCGGAGCCGCGGGGGAAGAAATCCGCATACCAATCGGGCCCACGGTCGTAATACTCGTCGAAGAAGTGGACCTCCTTCCGCCGCGTAGGCACGAAGACGTCGGAGACCCGCTCCAGTTCGGCGTGGAGCCAGGTCGTTCCGGCCTTCTGGGCTCCGACGCACAGGAAATTCGGCAGCATGTCGGCGCTCCTAAACAAACAGAGGTGAGGCATTGGAGGCGACGGCTTCCATCAAGCCGCCTCCAGCCCGCGGGGATGGGGACGCCAGATCAGGGCCAGCACCGTGGGATCGATCCCTAGTGTCCGACGGGCATAGAGCCACGCTGCCACGTTCCAGCCGGACGTGGCCAGCGCCAGCACCGTTGCGGTGCCTTCCATGCCGAAATGGTGCACGACGAAAGGCAGAGCGCTCATGCTGACGCCGTTGGATAGGGTCAGCATCCAGAACAGCGGGCGTTCGCGACCGCTCATCTGAAGCAGCACGCCTGTGGGACCGGCCAGGCAGTTGATGACCGCAGCGGATGACATGATCAATAGGGCGGGCGTCGCCGCCTCGAATCCCGGACCGAAGCAGCGCATCAGGACATCACCGAAGAGGACCAAGATCAGGAAACCCAACAGGGAAAATCCGCCAGCCACCGAGGCCGACAGCAGGCAGATCCGCTGGGCTCCGACATGGTCGCGTTTCGCCAGAGTGCGTGACAGCATCGGTCCGGCCACCAGGTTGATCGCGATCAGCAGGAGGTTCAGCAGCTGAGATGTCCGATAGGCCGCAAAGAACGGCCCTGCCACCGTCGGGCCCAGAGATGCTCCCAATAGGATGACTGCAAGTGGTCCGACCCCCGCGGA
>Ga0114898_1000184_pt1 | contig 56762 bp, 58 predicted proteins | sample Malvired_Geostar_FD_83496 | JGI IMG/M metagenome (GOLD analysis project Ga0114898, IMG submission 83496) | Marine viral communities from the Global Malaspina Expedition - Malaspina viral metaG DeepMed_Geostar | ecosystem: Environmental > Aquatic > Marine > Oceanic | place: Mediterranean Sea...
CGCCGCCATCCATGAGGCGGAGAAGACCACCTCAGGCGAGATTTTCTGCGTCTTCGCCCGCCGGGTCTCCGGCTATGGGGACGTGGTGCTGGCCTGGGCCGCAGGGCTGGCCCTGATCGTCCCGCTTCTGTCGATTCCGTTCGGATTCAATCCGGCCTGGCTGCCGGGGTTCTCCGCCGGATGGACGGCCGCGCATCTGGCCGCCACCGAGGTCACGGTGGGCCTGACCCTGGCCGCCTACGCCGCGGTCCAGCTGTTCGTCTTCGCCCTGGTCTGCCTGATCGGCTGGATTCCGGCGGTGCGCCGCTGGATGACGCCACGCACCCTGCGCGCGAGCCGATGCCGCCGCACGGCCATGAGCCAGTTCCTGGCCCACGGCCTGCACGTCACCGAGAACCGCACGGGGGTGCTGATCTTCGCCAGCGAATTTGATCACCACGTGGAGATCATCGCCGACGAGTCCATCCATGGGATGGTGGACGCCGAGGTCTGGATGGATGCGGTGCAGGCGCTGGCGAGCCGCCTCAGGAGCGACCGCGCCGCCGAGGGTTATGAGGCCGCCATCGCCCTGTGCGGACAGGTGCTGGCCCGTCACTTTCCGCCCGCCGCGGGCGACCGGAACGAACTGCCGGACCGGCTGGTTGAAATCTGACAGCGTCCAAGCCGCTTTTCGGGCTCAAAAGCTTCATCATCGCCCTATAGTCCCGCGCTCATGGCCCGACTCCTCACCTACAACGTGCACCGCTGCGTCGGCGTCGACCGCAAGCTTGATGTGGACCGTATCGCCGGCGTCATCGCCGATCTGGAGCCGGACATCGTCTGCCTCCAGGAGCTGGACGTGGGCCGCGCCCGCACCGGCGGCGTGGATCAGGCCCACGCCATCGCCGAACGGCTGGACATGAGCTTTCAGTTCCACCCTGCCATGCGGGTGGAAAAGGAGCTGTACGGCGACGCCATCCTGACCCGCCTGCCCGAAACTCTGGTGCGCGCCGACGCCCTGCCGACCCTCTCCGGCCTCAAGGGGCTGGAGCCGCGCGGCGCCCTGTGGAGCCTGATCCAGGTGGACGGGGTCGAGATCAACGTCCTGAACACCCATCTGGGCCTGATCCCGCGCGAGCAGCGTCTTCAGGCCACGGCGCTGATGGGCAAGGCCTGGATCGGGTCGCCGAAGCTGGAGGGTCCGGTGATCCTGGCGGGAGACTTCAACGCAACATCCATCACCCGCCCCTATCAAATCCTGACCCGCAAGCTGGACGACGCCCAGAGGCGGCTTGGCCTGAAGCCCAGCCTCAAGACCTTCCCGTCTGGGTTCCCCGCCATCCGGATCGACCACTGCTTCGTCAGCGACGCTATCCGCATCACCGGAGCGCGGGCGGGCACATCGCCGCTGGCCCGCATGGCCTCGGATCACCTGCCGCTGGTAATCGACTTCGAGGTCTCGCCGACGGCCGAGCCCAGCCGGGCCTGACGACTGCGCCGACGGCGCAGCCACGGCCACCAGGCGTCGTCGGAGCCGTGCGGATCGCCGAACTGCCATTCGGCCATGATGCGGTCGAAACGGGTCGGCGGCTCCACACCCAGCTGCACAAGACGATCGCCGCCCAGCGACAGGATTGTCTCGCCCACCGACGCGGACAGGGCTTCGGCAGCGCCGTAGTGATCGCTGTCGATGCCCATGAAATGCGAAATCAGCCGGTGGCGCAGCCGCCGCACGAAGGCGCGGCCCTCTTCCGTGTCGGCCACAGTCGCCACGTCGCATTCGGTATCGAGGCCCTGCGAGCGGTTGTTCAGATTGGTGGAGCCGATGCGCAGGAACTCATCGTCAATGATGGTCACCTTGGAATGGACGATAATGCGCCGGCCTTCCTCCGTGCGGGGACAGAAGGCCGTGAACCGGTTGCCGTGGTCCGCCGCCTCCAGCCGCCGCAGGACCTCGGCGCGGGCCGTGTCCATGGTCAGGCGATCGAACCAGCTCGGACTCTCGGTGGTGGACATCAGGACGATCTCGGGGCCGTCCGGCTCGGCCAGTCGCTCGATCAGGGCCTGGGCGATGACCGGCGAGGTGAAATACTGGTTCTCCAGATAGATCAGGCGTTTGGCCCGGCGGATGGCGTCCAGATGCAGGGCGAGGTTTTCTTTCACCTCAGGACGGCGGCCCCAGGCGGGTTCGGTGCGGGCCACGCCCACGTCCACGTCGGTCAGGTCCGCCTCCACACCGTCGGGCCAGGGGTCGAGACCCTCCTGCTGGATCGGCAAGACCGCCTCCCGCGTGGCCCGGAACCAGCGGCGGCGGGCCAGATCGCCCAGCGCACGGGCCGCCGGTCCGTCCATGACGCACATCACCTCATGCCGCGGCGGACAGATGGCGCCGGACGGCATGCACCGGCGCGGATCACCGTCCAGATGTTCAATCGAGTCCCAGCGGTCCGTGGCGATGTCGCCGCCCCCGCAGAACGCCACCCGATCGTCGATCACCACCACCTTCTGATGGTGGCAGGCGCCCAGGGGACCGGGGCTGTCCAGACGAAAATCCGCCGTCCGGCGACGGAACCAGCGTTGGGCGCGCTGTGGAAAAAAGCCCTGCGACGCGGCGATCAGCAGGGGCGATTTCCAGATCAGCAGGCGGATGTCCAAGTCCGGGTTCTGCTTGATCATCATGCGGATCTGATGGCCGATCTCGGCCTGGCGGTCCCCGGACCGGGTTTCCGGGTTCAGCCGGGTGCGCGGGTCGAACTGCCAGCCCAGCACCACCACGGACCGTCTGGCCTTGCTCAGGGCCGAAGAGAGGGCCTCGAAATAGGCCGCGTTCTCGACCAGCACCGAAAACCGGTTCGCGCGCTCGACTCGCCAGCACGTCTCACCCTGTTTCAGCCATGTGTCCCTGTGTGTCATGCGGTCCCGAATAACGCGGTGTCATGACGGTTTCGCCCGCGAGCCGCGCTCTCTAGACGCTTCAGCCTTGCTGGAGTTCCGTCAAGCAGACTAATATGGTCAAGGTTGCCGCAAGGCTCTGTTCGGCGCATACTGAAATCCGTGAGGCAGGGGAGAGATCGGCGATGCAGACGCTGATCGAGTTCATCATCGGGCTGGTCGCCGCTATCGCTGCTGCAGCGCTGGCCCAGTTCGGCGTGGACGTGAATGCGCCCAGAACGGCCGAGCGCGAGATACGGCGCATCTCCGATTGCCCTGAACCCCCGGCCGCCGCCGTCACCGTGCAGACACCCTCGCGGAACTGCTGAACCCACGGGATAGATTCGAGAATCCTGGGTCGTGACCTGCGGTGCGTCTTTGCGTTGCCGCGCTGACCCGCTAGGTTCCCTCTTCGCGCGAAACCCAGGATCGTCCGGCGAACCGCGCCGCCGGACCACGAGGCCCGTTCATGACCAAACGCAGCCGGCTGTCGACAAAACCGGAAGCCCCGGCTGACGATCCCGCCGAGGCCGTCGACGCCGCGCCCGAAATCGCGCCGTCGGAACGCCCCATGTCGGAGCGTCAGCGCCGCCGACTGGCCGAACAGGAACGCAAGGCTCGCGAGGCCGAGGCCGAAGAGCAGCGCCTGGCGCGTGAGGCCGAGGAAGCCGCCGTCGCCGCCGCCATGGCCGACATCCGCGCCCAGATGAGCGAAGAGGCCCCGCAGCCGCCCGCGACGCTGGATGACGCGCCGCCGCCGCCCGCTGTTACGGGCCTGCCGGCCGTGCAGGCGACCCCGGCCGGCGGCCGCCACGCCTATCTGATCGCCGCCCTGGCCGTGGTGCTGTGGATCGGCGGCGTCGCCGCCTGGGCCGCGTTCCAGACCGGCGCAGGATTCAGCGGCCTCGATCCGATCCAGATCGCCATCTACGCCCTGCTGGCCCTCGCCCCCGCCGGCCTGGCCATCCTTCTGGCCCAGACGGTGCGTCAGGGCGCCCTGCTGTCCGCCGAAACCCGGCGCGCCCGCGCCCTCGCCGACGCCATGATCGCCCCCACCGCCCTCGCCGCCGAACAGACGGGCGTCATGGTCACCGCCCTGCGCGGCGACATCGATCAGGCGACCCTGGCCGTCGAGCGCGCCCGCAACGAGCTGGCGTCCTTGCGTCAGGCGCTGGGCGAGGAGACCGAACGCCTGACCGAGGCGGCGGAAACCGCCCAGCGCTCGGCCCGGCGCCTGTCCGAGCAGCTCAGCGGCGAGCGGACCAGCCTGCAGTCCCTTTCCGGTGAGCTCGAGAAACAGGCCGCCGGCGTGGTGGACGCGGTGGAGCGTCAGTCCCGCATGGTGGTGGACGCCTCCGATCTGGCCCAGACCCAGTTGCGGGAGGCCGAGGCCGCCCTGGCCGCGCGCGCCGCCGACATGGCCGCCGCCGCCGGTGAAGCCCAGGACGCCGCCCGACTGGCCGCGGACGACCTGTCGCGCCAGACCCTGCGGCTGGAGAACGCCGGCTCCGGCGTGGCGGAACAGATTCAATCTGTCGAGGAGGGCCTCAGCCAGCAGCGGGCTGCGCTGGTCACCGCCGCCTACGCCCTGCGCACCGACCAGGAAGACTTCTCGGCCCAGGTCGAGAGCCAACGCGCGCAACTGATCGAAACCCTGTCTGCGGCCCGGTCCGCAGGGGGCGAACTGTCCGAGACCTCATCGCGCAGCGTCGATGTGCTGCGCGATCTGGTTGAAGCGGCGGCCGATCAGTTCCGCGCCCTGAGCGAGCTGTCCAGCCGAGAGGCCGAAGCCTTCGACGGCGCCACCCGCAAGGCGCTCGATCGCTTCGAAGCCCTGGCCGCCGACGCCCGGGACACCGTGGCCGAGGAATCGCGCCGGGCGCTGGAGGCGCTGAACGCCGTGGCCGCCGAGTCCCGCGTCGCTGCCGCCGAAGCCGCCGATCAGGCCCAGGCCCGCGCAGACATCCTGGGCGAGGCGCTCTACGCCGCCGCCCAGAAAGCCGACCACGCCGCCGACAGCCGCATCGAGGGCGCCCGTCGCATCGTGGACGAGACCTCGTCGCTGGTGGATGAAGCCGGTCAAAAGGCTGTTGAACGGCTGGAGCTCACCGTCGAGAAGCTGAACGCCGTCATGGGCCAGGTGGACGACGCCATGGGCGAGCTGGACGCGCGCGCCGCCCGCATGCCGGAAGAGGCCCGCAGCCGCATCGACGAGGTCCGCGCCACCGTGGAGGAAGGACTCAAGGCGCTGAGCGAGGCCTCCCGCAAGGCCGCCGAGGACACCGAGGCCCTGGACGCCGCGTTCCAGGATCGGGTCAAGCGCAACTACGACATGCTGTCCGAGGCCGTGCGCCTGATGGGCGTAGTGTCCGGCGATTCCCCTGTGGCCGCCCAGCGCCGTCGCGAGACGCTCGCCGACAAGGCGCCGGAAACCCGACAACCGGCCCCGAACCGTCCGACGGCGCCCGAGAAGGACGATGAATCCTCCGGCGGCTTCGGTTTGCGCGGACGGCTGAAGCTCGAGCCCGCGACCCCGGCGCGGAAGAAGACCGACAACGACGCCGCGCAGGGTCTCAGTTGGAAGGATCTGGTGGACGACGGCGGCCAGGAACCGCCGCTGGCCCTGGACACCCCGATCCCCGACGACGACGCCCTGGGCGAGCGCATCACCCAGGCCATCCGCCGGATGGGCGTGGACCCCAACGCCCTGCTGCCCCGCTCCCGCGTTGAAGAGGCCGCCGCCGCCTTCCAGGAAGGCGAATCGGACCGCGCTCGACAGATCGTGCGCCGCATCGCTCCGGCCGCGGTGCGCAGTGTCTCGCGCCGCGTGCTGAGCGACGCCGACCTGAAAACCGACGCCGAACGCTATGTCCGTCAGATGGCCCGTCAGCTGAGCCAGGCCGCCCGCGAGGACGGCGACGGCTATTCGGTGCTGTCGCGACTGGCCACCGACGCGGGCCGCGCCTTCCTGTTGCTGGACGCGGCGGTGGGTGATCTGGCCTGATCAGTCGCAGACCTGCGAATGACAGAATGTTAATGAACGGCGGATTGCTCCTGTCCGGCCCCTCATCCTACGGTGCCGCGGCCGTACAGTTCGTTGGGGCGGGGACGCCCTATCATCCTTACAGCGCGCATCCGCGCCGCCCCCTGGCGACCCTCACGGAGAAGTTCCCATGCGTTCCTCGCTTTCCCGCCTTCTGATCGGCGCCTCCGCCGCTGCCCTGTTGTGTTCCGCAGCCCTGCCGGCGCTCGCGGTCCAGGACCCCGCGCCCGCCGTCGCGACATCAGCCGCTGCGCCCGGCTGGCCCCAGGCCACGAGCGACATTCCCGCCGATTCCAACGTGCGCTTCGGCCGGCTGCCGAACGGCATGCGCTACGCCATCATGGCCAACGACACCCCGCCCCAGCAGGCCGCGCTGCGCCTGAACATCGATGCGGGCTCCCTGTCCGAGAACGAGGAGCAACTGGGTCTGGCCCACTTCCTCGAGCACATGGCCTTCAACGGCTCCACCAACATTCCCGAAGGCGAGATGACCCGGCGTCTGGAACGCCTTGGCCTGTCTTTCGGCGGCGACACCAACGCCTTCACCAGCTTCGACCAGACCGCCTATCTGCTGAACCTGCCCAACACCTCCGACGAGGTGGTGGACACCAGCCTGATGGTGATGCGCGAAACCGCCAGCGAACTGCTGTTTGATCCCGAAGCCGTGGATCGTGAGCGCGGCGTCATTGTCGGCGAGGAGCGGACCCGCAACACGCCCCAGCTGCGCGCCACCCGCGCCCTGCTCCAGTTCGTGGCGCCGGGTCAGCGCCTGGCCAACCGCCTGCCCATCGGCGATCTGGACATCATCCGCACCGCGCCGCGCGACCGCTTCGTCGACTTCTACCGGGCCTATTACCGTCCCGAGCGCGCCACCCTGATCGCCGTCGGCGACTTCGACGTGGACGTGATGGAAGCCAAGATTCGCGACACCTTCGCGGACTGGACCAATGACCACCCGGCCGGTCCGGACCCGGTGATCGGCGAACTGCAGCCGCGCGAGCCCGAGACCTACATCCACATCGAGCCCGGCGCCCAGTCCAGCGCCCAGCTGATCTGGACCCAGGCGCCTGACCAACGCCCCGACAGCCTGGAGACGCGGCGCGAAGGCGTCCTGCGCAACCTGGGCCTGGCGGTCATGAACCGCCGCATGAGTGAACTCTCCCGCGCCTCGAACCCTCCCTTCCTGGGCGGCGGGGCCGGCCAGGAGCAGCTGTTCGGCGCCATGGACATCGCTCTGGTGGTCGCCAATTTCGAGACCGGCGCCTGGCAGCCGGCTATCGAGGCCGCTGAACAGGAACAGCGCCGTCTGGTCGAGCACGGCGTCAGCGAAGCCGAGCTGCAGCGCGAAATCACGGAAATCCGCACCGCGCTGGAGAACGCCGCCGCCGGCGCCGCCACGCGCCAGACCCCGGCCCTGGCCGGCGGTCTGCTGAACGCGGTCAATAACGAGGACGTCTTCACCAACCCGGCCACCGACCTGGCCATCTTCAACGCCGTGGTCGAGAGCATGACCGTGGCAGACGTCAACGGCATCCTGCGCACGACCTTCGACGGGAACGGCCCCCTGGCCCTGATCACCACGCCCCAGCCCATCGAGGGCGGCGCGGCCGTGGTCACCGCAGCCCTGGAGGCCTCGCAACAGGTTCCGGTCGAGGCCCCCGCCGCCACCGAGGCCATGGAATGGCCCTACACCGACTTCGGATCGGCCGCCGCGCCGTCGGACCAGTCCGTGATCGAGGATCTGGGCGCCACCCTGGTCACCTTCCCCAACGGCGTGCGGCTGACGGTCAAGCCGACCGACTTCAGCGACGAACAGATTCTGGTGTCGGTGCTCGCGGGCGGCGGTGATCTGGACCTGCCCAGCGACCGCATGACGCCCCTGTGGGCCATCGACCCGGTGCTCAGCGAAGGCGGCCTCGGCCAACTGACACGCACCCAGATCGAACAGGTTCTGGCTGCCGACGTCGTCAGCGTCAGCGCGGGCGCGGGCCAGGACGCATTCACCCTCTCGGGCGCCACCCGTCCGGAGGACTTCCAGACCCAGATGCAGCTGCTGGCGGCCTATTTCACCGACGCCGCCTGGCGCCCGGAGCCGTTCCAGCGGATGCAGGGCATGATGGGCCAGTATCTGGACCAGCTGCGCGCCACGCCCGGCGGCGCCTTCGCCCTTGAGGGCTCGGGCCTGGTCGCCAACGGCGACAAGCGCTTCAGCTTCCCCACCGCCGAAGAGATCGCGGGCGGCTCCATCGATGAGATGCGCCAGCTGTTCACCCGGTCCACCGGCGCCGGTCCCATCGAGGTTCTGGTCGTCGGCGATGTGACGGTCGAGGACGCCATCGCCGCGGTGGGCGCCACCTTTGGCGCCCTGCCGACCCGCAGCGCCGCGCCCGAGCGCCCGGCGTCGGCCCTGGATGTGAACTTCCCCGCCCCGGTGTCCGAACCGGTCCGCCTGACCCACACGGGCCAGGCCGGGCAGGCTCTGGGCTATGTGGGCTGGCCCACCACGGACGCCATCGGTGATCGCCGCGACTCCCGCATCGCCAGCCTGATGGCCCAGGTGCTGCAGCTGCGGGTCACTGATGAACTGCGCGAAAACCAGGGCGTGGCCTACTCGCCGCGCGCCGGGGCCACTGCCTCGACCGTGTTCCCGGACTACGGCTACGCCTTCATCCAGATCGAGACGCCCCCGGAAGCCCTGGACGGCTTCTTCGAGACCGCCGACCAGATCGCCGCCGGCCTGCGCGACGCCCCGGTGGACGAGGACGAGCTGAACCGCGCCCGCCTGTCGGTGATCGAGTCCATCCGTCGCGCCCGCAACACCAACCCCTACTGGCTCAACGCCCTGGACGGCTTCCATGACGACCCGACCCAGATCGAGGCGGTCCGCAACATCCTGACCGAGCTGGAATCCATCACGCCGGAAGACATCCAGCAGGCGGCCCAGGCCTACCTGCAGCCGGACCGGGCCTGGCGCGCCACGGTCACGGCCGAAGCGGCGGCCGAGTAGAGCCTGTTCGGTTGAGGTGGGATCGCCTCCGCGATTCCACCGATGCCGTGAACCGGACTCTCGGCTGACCTCGACAACGAAAAACGGCCCCGGTCAGTGACCGGGGCCGTAAGTCGCACTCAGGAAGCGTCGATCAGATCGACCGGCCCATGATGGCCCGCCGCGCCTGACGCGGCGCTGAACAGCCGGTTCAGAACACCCGGCCGCCCACGCCCCCGTCCAGGGTGATGGCCGAGTTGATCACTTCACCATAGGATTCCTCGATCACCTCCTCGCGCCAGGCGGTGTAGGTCTCCTCCCGGTACAGGGTCAGGATTTTGATGCCGGCGCCGTAGCGGCGCAGCAGCGACCGCTCGTTGCAGTCGCGCTCGGGGCGCTGCGGACGGCACTCGATCATGCCGCCGGAATGCCACAGGGCCTCGCCCGCACGGCATTGCAGCGTCTCGCCGCCGTCGAAGTTCACGTCGTCCAGATATTCCGCCATGGTCACCTGCAGGCGGGTGCCCGCCAGGCAGCGATACAGCTCGCCCTCATAGCTCTCCAGCACGTCGCGATCGGGGCGGACCTGCGAGGCCGGGTGCGGCACCGAGCGGGTGTCGATGCACACGGCCTGGATCACCACGCGCTTCATGGAGCGGCGCGTCTCCGTATAGGGCACCCGCACCATCCGGCTCATGGCCAGGCCGCCGACGTTCAGACCCTGAATGGTCGTGGGATAGGGCTGGTCCACCTGGAAATAGGCCCCGCCACCGCCGCCGACCACGATGGTCGACCCGGCGCGGGCCGAGGCGCCGGCGCGGGCTGACGCGTTGGCGTTGATATTGACGTTCACGTTCACATTGCCGCCACCGCCGCAGCACGGCGGCGGCGGCGGAGGGGCGCAGCAGGGCGGCGGAGGCGGCGGACAGGTCGTCGGGCCGCATTGAGCCGCCGCCTTGTCGGCTGCACCGATCACAAACAGACCCGCCAGGGCCGGCATCCAGTGTCTGATCCGCAACCGCATGGGTCGGGCTCCCGCGTTCAAAACCTTGCCCGGCCCTGCAAGACGCAGGCCGGTTCAGACTGCCATACAGACAGCAAACCCTTGCGTTTCTGTTGCCATGAGTTCGGCCCGAGCCTTGCGAAGGCGGCGTCGATGACAGATTCGGTGTTTCATTCCGGCATTCAGCGGCTTGTGGACGCGTGGGGCGCCTTGCCCGGCGCCGCGCGCATTCCCGACCGCGCCGCCTTCGACCCCAATGCGCTGGGCCGTCTGCTGCCGCAGGTGTTCATCGCCGAGCGCCGGGACGAGGGTCTGGTCTTCCGTTTGGCCGGCGGCTGGATCGAGCGGGCCCACGGCCGTTCGCTCAAGGGCGCCTACATGCTGGAGGTGTGGCGCCGCGAGAGCCGCCTGATGGTGCATCGGGGGCTGGCCCAGGCGTCCCGTGAGGGCCGCCCCATGGTCTTCAGCGCCGACATGGAGATGGAGGACGGCGCGCTGCTGCCCATCGAGATCGCAGCCGCCCCCCTGCGCGGCCCCACCGGCCTGCCCGACCGTCTGCTGGGCCTTTACCAGCCCCTCAGCGCCGAAGGGGATGAGGCCAGGGCTGTTCAGGGGCTGGTCGTGCGCGCCATGACCCCGGCCACGACGCCCGTCGCGCGCCGCGCCGCCCTGACCCTGGCGTCCATCGACGGCCGCCGCATCGCCTAATCGAGCCGGGTCAGGCCCCGCACATAGCGCTTCCAGTTCTGCACATAGTGCTCGGCCGACATCCTCAGCATCTCGATCTGAGGCGCCTCCAGAGTGCGGATCACCTTGCCCGGCGCGCCCACCACCAGGGAGTTGTCGGGAATCTCCTTGCCCTCGGTGATGATCGCCCCCGCCCCGATGATGCAGTTGCGGCCGATCCGGGCCCGGTTCAGCACCACGGCGTTGATGCCGATCAGGCTGTTGTCGCCGATGTCGCAGCCGTGGAGCATCACCTTGTGCCCCACCGTCACCCCGCGCCCGATGGTGAGCGGCACGCCCACGTCATTGTGCAGCACCGAGCCGTCCTGAATGTTGCTGTCCGGCCCGATGGTGATGGGCTCGTTGTCGCCGCGCACCACCGCGTTCCACCAGATGCTGGCGTCCGGGTGAAGAATCACGTCTCCTATCACCGTTGCATTCGGCGCGATCCAGTATTCGCCCTCTGGCGGGAGCTGCGGTTGCTTTGCGTCAAGACTGTAAACAGTCATCAGAACCCCTCGTAACTATTATCTTTTTCAGCACTTTAAGTGTTTGGAAACCACGTTAGCATCAAAGTTGTTCTGCGATTCGAGATCGCGTTAGCGACCTCGGATCCGTAGCCGGATCAAGCCCGGTCCGGCCAGACACGAGGACGCTTGCGTGTCGCGTTTCGTTCGGCGGCGGGACTTCCCGCCGGGAGCCATGCCCCCGACCGGCCACGACGGCGCCCTGCGTCTGTTCTCCTCCCCAACGCTCTCAATCGAGGCGGGTCCCTTGCGGGTCTCGCCTTTTTTCATGCCTCGGAGGCTACCATGACCAAGCGTTCCGCCCTCAAGCGCCAATCCCGTGACGCAGGCAGGGAGGGGGTGTTCGATACACGCCAGTTTTCCGAGGACGCCAAGGTGCGGCGGCTTCCGACCCATCAGGGCTGGTCGCCCTATCCGTCCAATGACGACCGCGACCAGTCCTACATGAAGACTCTCAAGCCCAAGTCGGACGGCCAGGCCGAGCTGATGGAGGCCATCGACACCCACAACCTCGCCCTGGCCCTCGGGCCGGCAGGCACCGGCAAGACCTATCTGGCCGTGGCCAAGGCGGTCGAGGCGCTGGAGGCGGGCAAGGTCGGCCGCATCGTCCTGTCCCGTCCCGCGGTGGAGGCCGGCGAATCCATCGGCTACCTGCCGGGCGACATGGAGGACAAGCTGGCCCCCTATCTGCGGCCCCTCTACGACGCCCTGTCGGACCGCCTCTCCATGAAGCGGGTCAAGGCCCTGATGGCCGAGGGCCTGATCGAGATCGCGCCGGTGGGCTACATGCGCGGGCGCACCCTCAACAACGCCTTCATCGTGGTGGACGAGGCGCAGAACTGCACCTACGTCCAGCTCAAGATGCTGCTGACCCGGCTGGGCTGGCACTCCACCATGGTGGTCACCGGCGACCCGCAGCAGTCCGACCTGCTGCCCTCCCTGTCCGGCCTGTCCGACATCGCCGAACGCCTGGAGCCCGTCTCCGGCATCGCCGTGGTCCGCCTGGCCGAACAGGACATCGTCCGCCACCCGCTGGTGGCCAGCATGATCGGGGTGCTCTGATCTAGCTGCGGCCGGCTTCGGCCAGATCATCCATGCGGGCGGGACCGCCGGCGTCCAGCACCTCGCCGGTCCCGCCCGTACTGGCTGGCGGCCCCTTGCGGGCGTCCAGCCAGTCGGCCAGCTTGAAGATGAACGGGTTGACCGCGATCGACATCAGCGCCCCGGCCAGGATCAGGTCCTGCGTCTCGCGGCTCATGGCCCCCAGATAGACGCTCAGCGACGCCAGAATGAAAGTGAACTCGCCCACCTGAGCCAGGCTGGCCGCCACCGTAAAGCTGACATGACGGTTCACGCGGAACAGGCTGGTGATCGCCAGCGCCGCCATGGACTTGCCCACCAGCACGATCATCAGCACGCCGAACACCGCCAGCGGCTCGCGCACCACGATGCCCGGATCAAACAGCATCCCCACGGAGACAAAGAACAGCACCGCGAAGGCGTCGCGCAGGGGCAGAGCCCGCTCCGCCGCATTGTGCCCCAGCGGCGTGCCGTTCAGCACCAGACCGGCCACGAAGGCCCCCAGGGCGAACGACGCCCCGAAAACCGCATAGGCCACCCAGGCGATGCCGAGGGAAATGGCCAGAACCCCGAGGGTGAACAACTCGCGTGATCTGGTGTGGGCGATGCGCACGAGCAGCCACGGCAACACCCGCCCGCCGATCACGAACATCAGCCCCACGAACACGGCCACCTTCAGCAGGGTCCAGCCAATGGACAGGCCCAACGCCGCCGGATCCGCCGCTTGCCCCCCGGGCAACACCAGCAGCGGCAGCATGACGAGGGCGATGACCATCACCAGGTCCTCGACGATCAACCAGCCGATGGCCACGCGCCCGACCTCGGTCTTGATCTGCTGGCGCTCCTCAAGCGCTCGCAGCAGGACTACGGTGGACGCCACCGACAGGGAGAAGCCCAGCAGGAACGCCTCACCATCGCCCATGCCCAGCAATCGCCCCAACGCCCAACCGAGCAGCGTGGCCGCGGAAATCTGCGCCAGGGCGCCCGGCACGGCGACCTTCCTCACCTTCATCAGGTCCCGGGGCGAGAAGTGCAGCCCCACCCCGAACATCAGCAGGATGACCCCGATCTCGGCCAACTGGGGCGCCAGCTCAATGTCGGCCACATAGCCCGGCGTGAACGGCCCGATCAGCACCCCCGCCAGCAGATAGCCCACAAGTGGCGACAGTCTCAGCCGGTTAGCCATCATGCCGAACACGAACGCCAGCACAAAGCCGCCGACAAGGGTGACGATCAGGCTGTCGGCGTGCGGCATCCTCGCTCCGTTTCGATGGGGTGTCCCATCAAACTGAGCGGAGCCCTGGGCTAGCGCAAGGGCGACGGCCCGCTAGGGGGTCTGAAATGCGGCGCGCTGCGCCCTCAGGCCCGCGCCTTGGCGCTGGCGGCGTCCACGCCCAGGGCAGTCAGAGCGGCGGCCGCGATATGGTCGGCGTTGAGGCCGGCCTGGGCGTACATGGTTTCGGGCTTGTCCTGGTCCTGGAAAACATCGGGCAGATACAGGGTGCGCACCTTCAGCCCGGCGTCCAGCGCGCCTTTCTCGGCCAGCATCTGCAGCACGAAGCCGCCGAAGCCGCCCATGGCGCCCTCCTCGACCGTGATCAGGGCCTCGTGCTCGCGGGCCAGACGCAGGATCATGTCTTCGTCCAGCGGCTTGGCGAAGCGGGCGTCGGCCACGGTGGCGGACACGCCCCGCGCCGCCAGAGCCTCGGCGGCCTTGAGCGACTCCTGCAGCCGGGTGCCCAGCGACAGAATCGCCACTGTCGTGCCCTCGCGCACGATGCGGCCCTTGCCTATGGCCAGCGGGGCCGACAGCTCGGGAATCTCCACCCCGACACCGTCGCCGCGCGGATAGCGGAAGGCCGAGGGGCGGTCGTCGATCTCGAGGCTGGTGGCGATCATGGCGGCCAGTTCGGCCTCATCCGACGGCGCCATCAGCACCATGCCCGGCAGGGCGCCCATGTAGCCGATATCGAAAGAGCCCGCGTGGGTCGGACCGTCGGCGCCCACCAGGCCGGCCCGGTCCATGGCGAAGCGCACCGGCAGCGACTGGATCGCCACGTCGTGCACCACCTGATCGTAGCCGCGCTGAAGGAAGGTGGAATAGATGGCGCAGAAAGGCTTCATGCCGTCCGCCGCCAGACCGGCCGCGAAGGTCACCGCGTGCTGCTCGGCGATGCCCACGTCAAAGGTTCGATCGGGGAAAGCCTGGCCGAACAGGTCGATGCCGGTGCCGCCCGGCATGGCGGCGGTGATGGCCACGATAGACGGGTCGCGCTCGGCCCGCTTGATCAGTTCGGTCCCGAACACCTTGGTGTAGCTGGGCGCGTTGGAGATGGACTTGGACTGCTTGCCGGAGACCACGTCGAACTTGACCACCCCGTGGTACTTGTCGGCGCTGTTCTCGGCGGGGGCGTAACCCTTGCCCTTCTGGGTCACCACGTGGACCAGAACCGGGCGATCCTTGATGGCGGCCGCGTTCTTCAGCACCGGGACCAGCACCTCCATGTCGTGCCCGTCGATGGGACCGACATAGTAGAAGCCCAGCTCCTCGAAGAAGGTGCCGCCCGTGACCATGCCCCGGGTGTACTCCTCGGCCTTGCGCGCGGCGTCGCGGAACGGGCGCGGCAGGTGCTCGGCCACCTTCTTTCCGAAGCGGCGCATGTTCTGATAGGCGCCGCCCGAGACCAGCTTGGCCAGATAGGCGCTCATCCCGCCGACCGGCGGGGCGATGGACATGTCGTTGTCGTTCAGGATCACCGTCAGCTGGCCGGTGGTCTCGGCCGCATTATTCATGGCCTCATAGGCCATGCCGGCGGACATGGAGCCGTCGCCGATGACCGCCACCACCTTGTTGCCGGACTTCTTCTGGTCCCGCGCCGCCGCGAAGCCCAGGGCCGCCGAGATGGAGGTGGAGGCGTGGGCCGCGCCGAACGGGTCATATTCGCTCTCGGCCCGCTTGGTGAAGCCCGACAGGCCGCCGCCCTGACGCAGGGTGCGGATGCGGTCGCGGCGCCCCGTCAGAATCTTGTGCGGATAGCACTGGTGCCCGACGTCCCAGATCAGGATGTCTTTCGGCGTCTCGAACACGTGGTGCAGGGCCACGGTCAGCTCGACCACGCCCAGGCCCGCGCCCAGATGCCCGCCGGTGACGGACACGGCGTCGATGGTTTCGGTTCGCACCTCGTCGGCCAGCTGTCGCAACTGGGCGACGCTGAAGCCACGGGTGTCAGCGGGAAAGGCGACGGTGTCGAGAAGCGGGGTGTCCGGCATAAGCCCTTCTAGTCCGTGATCGGCGCAGAGGCGATAGCCCCTTTGGCCGCATGGACATCAACGCGCGGCGGGCGGTTCGGATCAGACCTTCAGCCGCGCCGCGTGGAACGCCACGTGATCGTCGATGAAACTGGCCATGAAGAAGTACGAGTGGTCGTAGCCCGGCTGCATCCGCACCGTCAGCTTCTGGCCCGCCTTGTCGGCCGCCGCCTTGAGCAATTCGGGCTTGAGCTGGTCGGTCAGGAATTGGTCGCCGTCGCCCTGGTCCACCAGGATGTCGTCATAGACGCCTGAGGCCGCGCCGGATTCCAGCAGCAGGGCCGCATCGTGCTTCGCCCATTCGGCGCGATCGTCGCCCAGATAGGCGGTGAACGCCTTCTCGCCCCAGGCGCACCGGGTCGGCGAGGCGATGGGGGCGAAGGCCGAGACGCTCTGGAACAGCTCGGGATGGCGCAGGGCCAGGGTCAGGGCCCCATGCCCGCCCATGGAGTGGCCGAAGATGGCGCGGGTCTTCGTGGTCGGGAACCGGGCGTCGATCAGGGCGATCAGCTCGTCCGTCACATAGCTCTCCATGCGGAAGTGCGGCGCCCACGGCGTCTGGGTCGCATCCACATAAAACCCGGCCCCCTGCCCCAGATCATAGGCGTCGTCGTCGGCCACGCCCTCGCCTCGCGGCGAGGTGTCGGGCGCGACGATGATCACCCCGTGCTCCGCCGCCGCCCGATAGGCTCCGGCCTTCGACGTGAAATTACCCTCGGTGCAGGTCAGCCCCGACAGCCAGATCAGCACCGGAAACGGCCCCTCCCCCGGCGGCGTGAACACCGACAGGGTCATGGGCGTGCCGGTGGTCGCACTGTCGTGGCGGCAGTAGCGCAGCGTGCCGCCGTGGACGATGTGGGTCTTGGTGGTTTGCAGGGTCATGCTGCTTTATCGCCCATGCAGGGGCGGCATGCATCCCATGCTTCAGCCTTTTCCTGCCGGTTCAGGATTGATCGCCGTCCGGTGTCACCACGCGGGTGGCGCGGCCGGTCTCGTCCATGAAGATGATGCGCGCAGCCCCGTCGGCGCCCACGCTCAGCACCAGCCGCGCCTTGCCGTCGGCGTCGCGCAGCACCAGTTCCGACGCGCCCGAGCCTTGACGGCCCAGGAAGGCGCGCTGCGAGCCGCCCATATTGGCGGTGGCCAGCGCCGCCTCCTGTTCCTCCGGCGACAGGCTGTCCAGCCGTTCCAGCACCGAGAAATCGATCGACTCCTCGGGCCGATCGGTGACGAACAGGCCCGACACCCGCCGCGGACCCTGCTGGAAGCCCATGATCTGGACCGTCTGATCCTGCTCATAGCCGTCGAAGGTCAGGCTGCCGCCCGACGAGCGCACGCCGTCCTCGTTTTTGCCGCCGAAGATCAGGCCGCCGACCTCGGTGCCCTCCTCGTTCATGAACAACATGCCAGCGTTGTCCCGCCCCGGATGCGGAATCTCACGCCCGCGGTAGGGGATTTCGGGGAAGTCCGTCTGGTTCGAGATGACCATGCGCAGGGTGCCGTCCGGCTCGCGCACATTGATCCGCTGCACGTCGATCTCGGTGAAGCTGGCCGGGCCGGCACCCTGCACGGCGCCGGAGACCATGACCCCGATGAACACGGCGGTCAGAGCGCCCGAGTAGGCGATAAGGGCTTTCTGGGCGTCGAACTTCATGACTTCACTCCGGGAGGACTCGCACGCCGGATGGACGCGCACGAGGCCCCGTATGAAGCAAGCTTGGCCGTCAGGCCACCCTGTGCATGGCGCAGATCTTGTTGCCCGACGGGTCGCGCAGATAGGCCAGCGTCAGCTTGCCGAAGGCCCCGTTGCGCTCGCCGGGCGGGTCCTCGATGGACGCGCCGCCCGCCGCGACGCCGGCGTCGTGGAAGGCCTGGACCATCTCGGGCGTTTTCGCATGAAAGCCGATGGTGCCGCCGTTGGCGTGGCAGGCGGGCTCGCCGTCGATAGGCTTGCCGACGGCGAAGGCGCCTCGATCCGTGCGCCACCAGAACCGCCCCTTGGGGTCCGGTCCCTGCGCCGCCGGAACGCCCAGCGCGCCAAGCGCCGCGTCATAGAATTTTCGCGACGCCTCGATGTCGTTCGCCCCGACGGTGATGTGCGTGAACATAGGCTTCCTCTCTCGTTCCAGCTTGTCTTAGCGGGCCAGCGACAGCCACGTCCATGTGACTCCCAAGGCGCGATTGCCGGCTTGCAGGGACTCCGCCTCGGCCGCCAGCCGCACCGACAGACCATGGCGGCGCGCCAGGGCGACGGTCTCCTCAACCGTCGTTGCGAACACCGGCCGGGTCGCGGCGCCCGGGCCATGCCGCACCGAAAGGACAATCTGACCACCGTCCGCGACGATGGCGGCCAGACTGGCCATGGCGTCGGGGCGCATCGTTTCGTCCAGATGCTGCCAGACCGCCGACAGGACGATCAGATCAAACGTCCCGGGCAAGGTCCGGACGACGTTCAAATGGGGGAGCCGATCGTCAATCCAGCGCACCCTGTCCCCCCGGAGGCGTTCCCCGGCCTGCCGCAACGCCTGGACGGGCTCCACCGCCGTCGCCTCATGGCCGCGATCGGCGAACCATCCCGCGACGTAGCCTGTGCCTGCGCCCACATCGAGCATCCGCCCCGCCCTCGTCGGCAGCACAGTCATCACCGGAGCCAGAAGCTGCGCCGGATCGAAACCTTCCATCCGGCCGATCTGATCCGCCGAAGCATCCGCATAGCCGCGCAGGACCGTCTCGACCGTCATGGCCTCAGAACACCACCACGCTGCGAATGCTCTTGCCCTCGTGCATCAGGTCGAAGGCCTTGTTGATGCCTTCCAGCGGCAGGGTGTGGGTGATCATCGGGTCGATCTCGATCTTGCCGTCCATGTACCAGTCGACAATCTTCGGCGTGTCCGTGCGGCCGCGCGCGCCGCCGAAGGCCGAGCCGCGCCAGACCCGGCCGGTGACCAGCTGGAACGGGCGGGTCGAGATCTCCTTGCCCGCCTCGGCCACGCCGATGACGATGCTCTCGCCCCAGCCCCGGTGGCAGGCCTCCAGCGCCTGACGCATCACCGTCGTGTTGCCGGTGCAGTCGAAAGTGTAGTCCGCTCCGCCCCCAGTCAGCTCCACCAGATGCGCGACCACGTCGCTGACGTCCTTCGGATTGACAAAGTGGGTCATGCCGAACTTGCGGCCCCAATCTTCCTTGTCCGGATTCAGGTCCACGCCCACGATCATGTCGGCGCCCACCATCTTCAGGCCCTGGATGACGTTCAGCCCGATGCCGCCGAGACCGAACACCACGCAGTTGGCGCCCGGCTCCACCTTGGCCGTGTTGACCACCGCCCCGACGCCCGTGGTCACGCCGCAGCCGACGTAACAGGCCTTGTCGAAGGGCGCGTCCTTGCGGATCTTCGCCAGGGCGATCTCGGGCAGCACGGTGTAGTTCGAGAAGGTCGAGCAGCCCATGTAATGGGCGATGGCCTGGCCCTTGTAGCTGAACCGGCTGGTGCCGTCGGGCATCAGGCCCTTGCCCTGGGTGCCGCGGATGGCGGTGCACAGATTGGTCTTGCGGCTGAGGCATGACTTACACTGGCGGCATTCCGGCGTGTACAGCGGGATGACATGGTCGCCCACCTCGACGCTGGTCACGCCCGGGCCCACCTCGACCACCACGCCCGCGCCTTCGTGGCCCAGGATCGAAGGGAAGATGCCCTCGGAGTCCAGACCGTCCAGCGTATAGGCGTCGGTGTGGCAGATGCCCGTCGCCTTGATCTCCACCAGCACCTCGCCCGCGCGCGGCCCCTCCAGATCGACCTCGACGATCTCCAGCGGGCGTTTGGCTTCGAATGCGACGGCGGCGCGGGTTTTCATGGCGGGGCTCCTTGATTCCCCTCTGGTCTAGCAACCCGCAGGGCCGCCGTCAGCCTGAAGCCGCGCAAGCGCCCAGCGCCGCGGCCACGTCATCGGCGACCTGATCCGCGAGATTCTCGGTCATGGGGCCATAGGTGGGGTGGGCGCCGAGGGTGTGGCCGACCCCCGCGTGCAGCCGCACGGTCAGGCGCTCGCCCAGCGCCGCCTGCCCCGCCGCCTGCTGGAGCGGCGCATGGGTCTGGGAGTCCCGGTCGCCCAGATGGACGAGCACAGGCGTGTTCCAGCGCGCCAGATTGGCCGCCACCGGCGTCTCGTCGATGTACCAGCTCTTGGCCCACTGCCAGACGCTGGACGGCGCCTCCGCCGACGGCCAGGGGGCATCGTCGGCCATGGCCAGGGTCGCATCGCGCATCATGGGATAGGCCTCGACCCAGGCCTGCTCGATGGCGGCGATGTCCGCCGTCGTCCAGGCGCCGGACGGGTGCAGATAAGGTTCGATGGTCCCGTTCACCACGGCGGGCGTGACCGCGAGATTGGCGCGCACCTCCGCGTTGGTCGTCACCCCGTCCCCGTCGGCGTCCATGAGGCGCAGGGAATAGGCGTCCCGCTCGGCCAGATTCCAGCGGAAGTTCGAGACGGGATCGGCCAGCAGGGCGCCCATGCCGACGACCGCCGCCGGGGCCGGCGCGCCGGACGCGGCCAGACGGCCGATGTGAACCATGCCTTCCGAATGGCCGAACAACACCACACAGCGGGCGCCCAGCCCCTCATCGGCGCGGGCCCAGTCATGGACGGCGGCCAGATCCTGCCTCTGCGCATCGGTGGTGGCGGTGACGATCTCGGCGGCGTCGATGCGATCCGCCCCGGTCGCGCCGTACCGCACGCCGCGCTTGTCATAGCGAACCACCGTCACGCCGCGCGCCGTCAGCCGATCGGACAGGTCCAGGAACACCGGCCGGGCGTCCGCCTGTTCGGAAAAGCGCACGTCCCGGTCGAAGGCGCCGGTGCCCGCGACCATGATCACGACGCCCGCCGCGGCGTGATCCGGCCGGTCCGCCTGGCCATGGATCATGGTCCCGTCGGCGGACGGGACGGCGAAGGGTCGGGCGTCGACCGGATCGAGCAGCGTCAGGGCCGACAGGACGATAGAAGACAGGGTCAACATGTTCGGGGCTCCAGCGAAGGTCTGCCCCTCAGTCGCCGCCGAACGGCGGTCTGGATGCAGGCCGCCAAAAAAACCCGCCCTTCAACTTGCTGCATGCCCGCGGACGGCGAGGCTGCTGCTAGGGTGGCTCATGACCCGCAACCTCGTCGTCCTGACCGGCGCCGGCATCTCGGCCGAATCCGGCGTCCCCACCTTCCGGGCCGCGGACGGGCTGTGGCTGGGGCATCGGGTCGAGGACGTGGCGACGCCCGAGGCCTTCGCGCGTGACCCGGCGGTGGTGCAGGACTTCTACAACCAGCGGCGCCGCCAGTTGACGACGGTGCACCCCAACGCCGCCCACCGGGCCCTCGCCGAACTGGCGGCGCGATGGGAGGGCGACTTCCTGCTGGTGACCCAGAACGTGGACGACCTGCACGACCGCGCCCATGCGGAGACGCCGCCGGGGCCGGGGTTCGCGCTGATCCACATGCACGGCGAGTTGGGCAAGGCCCGCTGCACGGCCTCGGGCGCGGTCTGCGACTGGCCCGGCGATCTGGAGACGGATCACCCCTCGCCCCACCATCCGGCCGGACGGCTGCGGCCGCACATCGTCTGGTTCGGCGAGATTCCGCTGGAAATGGACCGCATTGAGCAGGCCCTGGGCCGGTGCGACCTGTTCCTGTCCATCGGCACCTCCGGCGCGGTCTGGCCGGCCGCCGGTTTTGTGCAGGCGGCGCGCATGGCGGGCGCGCGGACGGTCGAGATCAATCTGGAGCCCACGACCGGGCGGGCCCTGTTCGACGAGGGCGTCTATGGCCCGGCGGCCCGGACCCTGCCCGCTTTTCTGGGCGGGCTCTAGGCGCTGCTTTTCGTCCGCGCCTTCCCGGTCCAGGGTGTCGGCATGGGGGACGACATGATCACGAACATGGGACGGCGTCTGGGCGGAGCCCGGCTGTTGCTGATCGTCCTGCTGAACCTGATCCCGGTGGGCGGGGTGTTGTGGCTGGGCTGGGACGCCGGCCAGATCCTGATGCTCTACTGGGTCGAGAACATCATCGTCGGGGTGATGAGCCTGGTCCGCATCCTGACCGCCGGACAGCGGGATGCGCCGACGGCGGGTACGACCCCGATGGGCGCCATCGGCGTGGGCTGCTTCTTCATCGTTCACTACGGGCTGTTCACCCTGGTCCACGGGGTTTTCACGATGATTCTGGCCAGCCGGATCATCAATGACGAGGACGGGCTGTGGGGGCGGGTCTTCGCCAATCCGACCTTTCACTGGGCCGTGCTGGCGGCCGCGGTGCTGCAGGTCGTGATCCTGATCCGGGAGTGGTGGTCCAGCGGCCTGTGGCGCCGGTCCTCGCCCGGGGCCGAGATGTTTCGTCCCTATGGCCGTATCGTGGTGCTGCACGTGACGGTGCTGGCCGCCGCCTGGTGGCTGAGCGAGACATCCGCGCCCATGGCGGCCGTGTTGATCCTTTGCCTGATGAAGGCGGTGGTCGAACTGGTCATGACCGCCGTCATCTCGCCCGTGAGCGCGCGAAGCCAATAGGGCGGGCTTGCGCGAAATCGGCAGTTGTACTCATCCTCTCCTGTCGGGGATTATCAGAGGGAGACAGACAGATGAAAATGCCGAAGACCCTGCTGGCCATCGCAGCCGGCCTGAGCCTCATCGCCGCATCGGCGCCCGCAGCGACCACGGGCAAAGGCCCCCCGCTGGGCATGCCTGCAGGAACCTATAATTGGTACGATCAACCCGAAAACGGCACCCTGGTCGGTTACATGATCGTGGAATGCAGCGGGATGATCCGCGGCCCATATCCGGGTCCGGGTGGGCAGTATGCGGAGATCACCATCTACGAAGAATTCATCCCGCAGCCCTGCTGACATCGGCGCTTCGCGGCGATCGACCAAGGGGCTGACCGAGGCGGTCGGGTCGCATGCCGACTCGACCGCCGAGCCGGGTCAGCTCAGGACGACGATGGCCACGCGGCGGTTCTGGGACCGGCCTTCGGCGGTGTCGTTGGGGGCCACCGGCTCGCTCTCGCCGTATGAGATGGTGGCCATGCGGTTCAGGGCCACGCCCTGGCGGTTCAGATAGCGGCGCACGGCCTCGGCGCGGGCCTGACCCAGTTCATCGTTGTAGGATTCAGGGCCCGTGGAGTCGGTGTAGCCCTGGATCTCCAGATAGACGTTGGCGTTCTCGGCGCGCAGGCGCTGGGCCAGCTCGTTGAGACGCTGCTCGGCTTCGGGCGACAGGCTGTCCACGTCCGTGGGGAACTTCACCGAGTCATCGGACAGCACCACCTCATAGAGGAACTTGCCCTCGGCCAGCACATGGGCGTCGTTGGCGCGTTGCAGGGCCTGCCCGGCGGTGCCCTCGACGCCGGTGAGGCGGGTGTCGGTGGCGGTCACGCGGTCATCGACCGCCTGGACGTTATCGCGCACGAACTGGTGGCTGGCGCAGGCGCTGGCCATCAGGCCCACGGCGGCGACGGTGGCGCCAACCTTCAGCGTGCTGAGTGTGGAAGTGTTCAAGTGAGGTCTCCATCCCATTGGGGGCGCCAGTCCCATCGTCGCGCCGCCCCAAGCTTTTCGGCACGGAAGGCCGCTTGATGACGCAGTCTTGGCCAGAAAATGTCAGCTTGGCCGTAGTATCGAGCCTTCTTGTGCAATAATCGTGTTCATTCAGGAACCCGTCCCTGAACAGGCGCGTTGGGCCGCTCAGAGGCCAAGGCCGGGACGCGGTCCTTCCTTCATCGATCACTGATTTCATTTTCGCCCCTTGCTCGACCGCCGGCGCCACGATGCTGACGCGGACGAACTTTTTTCTGGGGTCGTGAGCGTTTTTTCCCCATCCGGCGCACGCCGCCCCCGCTGGAGCCGACTGGCCGTCCGGTCCGGAGTCCTGCTGATCGTCGCCGGGGCCGAGACGGCGCTGCTCCTCAGCCTGTCCCGCGCCGGGCCGGATGCCGCGCCTATGGAGCAGCCGCCGATGGTGGTGAGCCTGGTCCGTCCGCCGCCATCTCCCCCGCCGCCGCCGATTCCGGAACCGGCCCCGGAGGAGTCGCCCGCGCCCGTCGACGCCGCCCCGCCCGACACCGCGCCCCGGGTCGCGCCGCCCTCGCCACCGCCTCCACCCGTGCGGCCGCCGCGCCTGCCGACGCCGCCGGAGGTCCAGACCGTTCCCCTCGCTCCCTCGGCGCCCGCCCTGCCGGTACTGACCTCGTCGCAGACGGCGGGCGCGCGCACGGCGGGTCCCGGCGCAGGCGGCGGGGCTGGAGGCTCAGGATCGGGCGCCGGTTCGGGCGGATCAGGCGGCGGCTGCGACATGGTCCGCCGTCTTCAGGATGCGCTGCGCGACGACGCCGAGGTGCGCGCCGCCATCGACGCCGCCAGCCGCCAGTTGAACGCCTCGGGCCGCGCTATCCAGGTCTGGGACGGCGACTGGCTGCAGAACGGCGCCGAGGCGGGCAAGGGTCTGGCCGGCGTTCGTCAGGCCATCGCCATGGAGATCGCTTTCGCCCCCGCCGATTGCCGCCGCGAGCCCATGCGCGGGCTGGTGCTGCTGACGATGGGAGACGACCAGGACGCGTCCCGTGTGGCGCTGGGCACATCCGCCTGGCGCTGGTCCGATCTGCTGGAGCGCGACTAGGCGGCAGAACACCGAAATCTGAATCGACAGGCGCGGCCTCGCGGGGCATGGTCGCCGTCGCTGAGCGGAGCCAGATCATGTTTCACGGCGGCCATCTGAAGCGGCGGATCAGCCAGTATGCGGCCCTGTGGCTGGGCGCATTCCTGCTGTCGGGCGGGGCCATTCTGGTCGCCATGCTGATGTTGGACCTGATGGCGGCGGCGGACCTGATCCTGCCGGTGATGCTGGCCCTGACCGTTCTGGCGCTTGGAACGGGTGTGGTGCTGAGCCTGATTTCGCCCCACACCCTGGGGACCAAGCTGGCGGTCATGCTGGGCGCCGTGATTCTGGTGTTGCCGCTGCTCTGGGCGCCGGTGTCGGCGGCGGCCGTGATCGCCTTCTTCGCCGACCGCTCCATCGAGTACTCCAGCGCCTATGCGGACTTCCGCATCGGCGTCAGCCGGGTGCTGTACCCGGCCACAGCGGCCCTCTTCGGCGGCGGGGCGTTCAACCTGATCTGGGGCGCTTTCCAGGCGGTGGCCAGCTTCGTGGGCTTCGTGGCGGCGGTGGTGCGGATCTGGCCGCTCATCCGGCGGCTTCTGGGACCCGAGCCCGCCACCGACTTGCAGTGACGGCGGGGTCGTCGCAAGCTCGGGACCGGAGGAGACCATGACCCAGCCCGCAGCGGCCGAACGCTACCCGTCGTTCGAAGCCTTCTATCCGTATTACATCCACGAGCATTCCAACCGCACCTGCCGCCGCATCCATGTGGTGGGCACGGGGCTGGTGATCGTCGCCTTCGTGCTGGCGGTCGTGACCCTGAACCCGTGGTGGCTTCTGGCCATGCCGCTGATCGGCTACGGCTTCGCCTGGGTGGGACATTTCTTCTTCGAGAAGAACCGGCCCGCCACCTTCAAATACCCCCTGTGGAGCCTGATGGGCGACTTCCGCCTGTTCTTCGAGACGGTCGGCGGGAAGCGGAAGTTCTAGCTCACCCGCCCCGGCCCGGGTCCTGGAAGAAGTACAGGCTCAGCGCCAGCACCGCCACGGCGTCGCGGTCGGGCGAGCCTTGTGGGGGCAGGTAGAAGGTCGGGCGCATGCCGCTGAGCGCCAGACCGCCCACGTCGACCCCGTCGCGGGTGAAGACATAGCCGATGACGCTGCCGCCGCCGGTCCACGGCAGGCCGTCCACATAGCGGGTTTCGGCCCGGATGGTTGTGTCGCCCCAGGTCAGTTCGCCCGCGCGCTGGGGCTGCTGAAGGCGCTGCAGGAGCCCGCCGCGCGACACAGCCAGGCTGAGCCGGGCATTGGATGGCGCCGAGCCGCTGTAGCTGCACACATAGCTGAGTTCGTCCCGGTCGAAGGTGATCCAGGCGAAGGAGACGTGGCTCTGTCCGCCCTCGCACTGCCCTGTCACCTCACCGGCGCCGGTGGCCACGTCGAAACCGGCGCTGGAGAAATCGCGCGACCGGAACGGCATGCGGCTGCTGGACGAGCGGGCCGTGGCGGCGCCGGTGTACTCGCCGACGGCGAAGCCGGGCCGGAACAGGCTGGGGCCGCGTCGGCCCTCGAGGTTCAGGCGTTCGGTACGGTCCTGGAACGGAACCGAGGCGTCCTGCGCCAGGGCGGCGCCCGAAAAGGCCAGGACTGCGACGGAGGTGATGGCGGCGACGATCTTCATGAATTCCTCCCGAAGAACGTCGTTATGCTTAGCAGAGGGCGCGCGGGAGGCAAGCGCGGCCTGCCTCCCGCATCAGATCACTCGTGATCCTTGCCCGCCGTCTTGTCGCCGCGCGCCATGGCGAAGACGACGCCGGACAGGGCGGCCAGGGCCACCAGGTTGGGCAGGGCCATGGCGGCGTTGGAGATGTCGCCCATGCGCCAGACGAACTCGATCTGCTGGAACGAGCCCACGAAGATCATGCCGACCCACAGCAGACGCCACGGAATGGCGACCCGCTGGCCGAACAGGTGCGTCGCCGCCCGCTCGCCGTAATAGCTCCAGGTCAGCAGGGTGGTGAACACAAACAGGATCAGGGCGATGGACGCCACCAGCCCGCCGATGGTCGTGGCCCCGAACAACACCTGCGGGAACACGGCGGAATAGGCCGCCAGCGTCATATCGAAGCCGCGCAGATCCGAGTTCCACACATGCTCCACCGTGCCGTCGCCGGCCGGGAAGGCGCCTTGCACCGTCAGCATGACCAGACCGGTCATGGTGCAGATCACCATGGTGTCGATGAAGGTGCCCATCATGGCGAAGCGGCCCTGACGCGCCGGATCGTCGGTCTGGGCCACGGCGTGGGCCATGGGGGTCGAGCCCTGCCCCGCCTCGTTGGAGAACAGGCCGCGCGCCACGCCCGCACGGATGGCCATCATGACGCCCGCGCCGAGGAAGCCCCCGGTGGCGGCGGTGCCGGTGAAGGCGCTGCCGAAGATCAGGCCGAACGACGCCGGCAGGTCCTCAATGTTCAGGATCAGGGCCAGCAGCGCCATCAGCAGATAGGCGATGGCCATGATCGGCACGACCTTCTCGGCCACGCTGCCGATGGACTTGATGCCGCCGATGATGACCACGAACACAGCCGCAGCCACCAGAATGCCCGCGCCCCATTCAGGAAGGGGCGTCAAGCTGGTGATGGAGTCGGCGATGGAGTTGGACTGGATCATGTTGCCCGTCGCGATGGACGAGAACAGGGTGCCCAGACAGAACAGGACAGCCAGCCAGGTCCACTTCTTGCCCAGGCCCTTCATGATGTAGCTCATGGGCCCGCCGCGGTAGGCGCCGTCCGGTCCGACCGAGCGGTAACGGATAGCCAACGAGCCCTCGGCGAAGGCCAGCGCCATGCCGAACAGGGCCGTCACCCACATCCAGAACAGGGCGCCCGGCCCGCCCAGGGTCAGGGCCGTGGCCACGCCTGCCAGATTGCCGGTGCCCACCTGTCCCGACAGGGCGGTGGACAGGGCCGCGAAGGGCGAAATCTCGCCCTTGCCCGACGTGCTCTTCTTGAACAGCCCGGCGAAGGCCTCGCCCAGCTTCAGGATCGGATAGAAGCGCAGGCCGATCATGATCCAGGCGCCCACGCCCAGCAGCACGATGACCATGGGCGGGAAGGGAATCAGCTCCTCGCCGTTCCATAGTCCGGCCCAGATGAAATCGCTGACGTTGGTCACGCCCGCGTAAAAGGCCTCGATCCCCTGAGGAGCCGGTGTCGTCATATCGGAAAATCCCCCAACGCCCGCACTCACGGGCCGTTACTCGGGGTTACTTAGACGGTAAACGGAGGCCGTGGCCAGCCCCGCAGGCCTGGTCGCCGTTTCGCGGCTGCCGCGACTACGCCCAGCGGGTGATGTCCCAGACGGGGAGGATTGCGAAAACGCCCATCAGGACAGTGGCGATGACCATCACCGTCCACAGCAGGATTTCGATCAGGTCTGGTGGAGCCTTTGGCCGCCGCCTCATGACAACTCTCCCGATCCGTAATCGACCTTTCCCATGCGGGCGGCCGACCCTCCCAAGCTAGCACACGACGCTTTTCGCCGTCCCGGGAACCGCGGATCGACTATTCAGCGGGAGGACAGCCGTCAAACGGTCCGGCGTCCACCACCGTCAGGGTCGACATGTTCAGCGGCATGATCGGAGCCATCGAGCCGCGGCCGTGGCCGGTGTAAAGGTCGATCTTGGCGCCCTTGATGGCCCCGCCGGTGTCCGAAGCATACCAGAAGCCATCGTGGGTGCGGCCGTCGCCCAGGGGCAGCCCGACCGTCTCGCGGATGAACAGGCGGGTGCGCCGGGGCACCACGCGGGGATCCACCGCCACCGTGCGCATGGCGATCGGCTGGCAGCCCAGCGAATCCAGTCCCGTCGCGCCGCCGCCGCCCGCGTGATACAGCCGCGCCGACAGCCGCCAGTCCGGCTCGGCCTCATGGAGCGACGCCTCCAGCAGGGCCTGCGCCTCGGCCTGGGCCTGTTCCTCGGCGACGATGTCGCTGTAGGCCACGGGTCCTTCCAGCGCCGGCTGGGCGTTGGCCGGATCGGCGAAGAACATCATCAGGGCGGCCACTGCGGCGGCGATTGTCAGCATCAAGCAAGCTCGGGATACGCCGGATCGGGGATCACCGGCCCGCGCTGAATGATGCATGGGGCTGGCGAAAAGATGGCGTACCGCGAAATTGCGACGTTGCGCCTCAGCCTTCCGCCGCGACGGACCACGGGATTTGGCTTTGAATGATGCGGGCTCCATCGGCTAAGTGCCCGTCTCTCGCCCAGTCACAGGCTTCCGCCCATGAAACGCACCCTGATCGCCCTCGCCGCCGTCGCCCTGATGGCCGCGCCCGCCGCCGACGTGGGGGCCTGGGGCGCCACCGGCCACCGCCTCATCGCCGTGGCGGCCATGCGCAACCTGCCGGACGACCTCCCCGCCTTCCTGCGCACCACCGAGGCCGCGACCGAGGTGGGCGAACTGGCGCGCGAGCCCGACCGCTGGAAGGGCGGCCCGCGCACCCACGCCCGCGAGCGCGACACGGCCCACTTCATCGACTTCGACGACAACGGCCATGTGCTGACCGGCGCCGGGCCGCACATCGGCGCCATGCCCGAGCTGCGCAGCGAGTACGAAGCCGCCCTGACCCGCGCCGGGCTGGATGTGGATGACGCCGGCTGGCTCTATTACGCCCTGATCGACGGCTGGCAGCAGCTGGTGCGTGACTTCGCCTACTGGCGCGTGCTGAACGCCGCCGAGGCCCGTGAGACCGATCCTGCGAAGCGCGCCTGGTACGCCGAGGATCGCCGCCGCCGCGAGGCGCTGCTGATCCGCGATCTGGGCGTCTGGTCGCATTATGTGGGCGACGCGAGCCAGCCGCTGCACACCTCGATCCATTACAACGGCTGGGACGAGGACACCCCGAACCCCGAGGGTTTCACCCGCTCGCGCCGCACCCACGGCCTGTTCGAAGGCGCCTATGTGCGCGGCGTGGCGCGACTGGATCTGGTGGAGACGACCATGCCCGAGGCCGACCTGGGCGAAGCCGCCATCGAGCGCCGCACCGCCGCCTATCTGGGCGAGAGCCTCGCCCAGGTGACGCCCTTCTACCGGCTCGAGCGCGACGGCGCCTTCGCCGAGGGGGACCCGCGCGGCGGGGCCTTCGCGGTGGAGCGGCTGGGCGCCGGCGCCGGCGAGCTGCGCGACCTGATCGTGCTGGCATGGCGCGACAGCGCCGACGCCCGCGTGGGCTGGCCCGCGGTCGTCGTGGCCGAGGTTGAGGCCGGGACCGTCGATCCCTGGGATGCGATGATCGGAACCGACTGACTTGACTGAGCTGACCCCGCCCGCCGTCATCCTCGACAAGCCGCAGATGGCCGACAACATCGGCTCGGTGGCGCGGGTGATGGCCAATTTCGGCCTGGCCGACCTGCGGCTGGTCGCCCCTCGGGACGGCTGGCCCCAGGACCGCGCCTGGGCCACCGCCTCGGGCGCCGACTGGGTGCTGGAGGGCGTACGCGTGTTCGACACGGTGGCCGAGGCCATCGCCGACCTGAACACCGTCTTCGCCACCACCGCCCGCCCCCGCGAGACGCGCCAGCCGGTGCGCACCCCGCGCGAGGCGTCCCGCGTGCTCTATGACGACACCGCCTCGGGCCTGAAGGCCGGGTTGCTGTTCGGCGGCGAGCGGGCGGGGCTGGAGACCACCGACATCGCCCTGACCTCGGGCATCGTCACCATCCCCATCGACCCGCGCCACCACTCCCTGAACCTGGCCCAGGCCGTGGCCATCAACGCCTATGAGTGGCGCACCCTCGTGCTGGACGCTCCGCCGCCGAAGTTTCGCGAGGGCGAGCCGCCCGCGTCAAACGATCTGCTGGTCGGCATGTACGAGCATCTGGAGGCGGAGCTGGACGCCGGCGGCTTCTTCCATCCGCCCGAGAAGAAGCGGTCCATGAGCCAGAACCTGCGCGTCATGCTGGGCCGCGCCGCCTTCACCGAACAGGAAGTGGCCACCTTCCGCGGCGTGATCCACGCCCTGTCAAAGGGACGCGGCCGCCTGCTGGCCCGGATGGCCGAAAAGAAGGCGCGCGGCGAATAGCGGTTCCTTCCCCCTTGAGGGAGAAGGATCTTTGCCGCCTACTCCGCCCGATGCTTCTTCTTGAACGCCGGCTTGCCCGCCTTGGGCCCAGGCTTGAATCCGGCCTTGGCGCCGGGTTTGAAGCCGGGCTTCGGCTTGCCCTTGTAGGGTTTGCGGTCGAACGGACGGGCGTCGCCCTCAGCCGCCGGCGCGGCCGAAGCCGTCCGCTCGGGACGGTAGGGCGCGGGACGGTTCTGGGCGTTGTCGTCCTCGCGGCGCTTGAACGGCTTCTTCGGGCGCGGCCCGCCGAAGCCCTGGTTCGGGGCCTCGGACGGGGTGATGGCCACCTCGGCGCCCTTGGCCGCCTTCACCGAGGCGAGGAATCCGGCCTGGGCCGCCAGGGAAATCTCGAACCGGGTCTCGTCGGGGAACACGCGGATCGAGCCGATGTCCTTCTTGGTGATCCCGCCCAGACGGCAGATCAGCGGGATCAGCCATTTGGGGTCGGCGTTCTTCTGGCGGCCGATGTCGGCGCGGAACCAGGTCACTTCGTCGGGCTGCAGCCGGTCGGTGGGCCAGGCGGAGGCGTTCGGCGCCGCGCCGGGCTCGCGCCGTCCACGCGGTCCCTCGCCCGGATCCACCAGATCCTCGGGGGCCGGCATCTCGGCGCGCATCAACCGCACCAGGGCGCAGGCCAGTTCTTCCGGGGTGCGCTCGGCCGCCAGCTTCTTCGCCAGGGCGAAGTCCTCGTCGGTCACCGTCTGATCGAAGATCGGGGTGGCCAGCAGGCGCTCTTCATCCCGGGCCAGAATCTCGTCGATGCCCGGCGCGGCGCTCCAGGTCGCGTCCAGCCCGGCCGAGCCCAGCAGCATCTCGGCCTTGCGGCGGCGGGTTGAGGGGACCAGCAGGACGGACACGCCCTTCTTGCCCGCCCGCCCGGTGCGGCCCGAGCGGTGCAGCAGGGTCGCCTTGTTGACCGGCAGTTCGGCGTGGATGACCAGACCCAGATCGGGCAGGTCCAGACCGCGCGCCGCCACGTCGGTGGCCACGCACACGCGGGCCTGGCCGCTGCGCAGGGCCTGTAGCGCGTCGGTGCGTTCGCGCTGGCTCAGTTCGCCCGACAGGCCGACCGAGGAGAAGCCCCGCTCGCGCAGGGCCGCCTGCAGATGCTTGACCGCTTCACGGGTCGAGCAGAACACCAGGGCGCCCGGCGCCTCGAAGAAGCGCAGCACATTGACCACCGCGTGCTCGATCTGGTTCGGCGCGATGCGCATGGCGCGGTATTCGATGTCGCCGTGCGGCTGGCTGCGGTTGGTGGTGTCGATGCGCACCGCGTCGCGCTGATAGCGCTTGGCCATGGTGGCGATTTCGCGGGCGATGGTGGCCGAAAACATCAGGGTGCGGCGCTCTGCGGGCGCCTGCTCCAGGATGTACTCAAGGTCCTCGCGGAAGCCCATGTCCAGCATCTCGTCGGCTTCATCCAGCACCACGACCTTCAGGGCCGACAGGTCCAGATTGCGACGATCGATGTGGTCCTTCAGGCGACCGGGCGTGCCGACCACGATATGGGCGCCGACGTTGAGGGCGCGGGACTCCTGCCGCGCGTCCATGCCGCCGACACAGGTGACGATGCGAGCGCCCGCGTCGGCGTAGAGCCAGGTCAGCTCGGTCGCCACCTGCATGGCCAGTTCGCGCGTCGGCGCGATCACCAGCGCCAGCGGGGCGCGGGTCTGGCCGAAGCGCTCGGCCTCGCCCAGCAGGGTCGGCGCCGCCGCCAGACCGAAGGCCACCGTCTTGCCCGAGCCGGTCTGGGCCGACACCAGCAAGTCGGCCTCGGTCAGCCCCGCTTCCAGAACGGCGTCCTGTACGGCGGTGGGTTCGGCATAGCCGCGCTGGACGAGCGCGCGATCAAGCGCGGGGTGAATGGCGGGAAAGGGCATTGGAAACCTGAATCTTGACTTGGGCGGCCGTGGAAACGACCGCGCCCGGCCGGTTTTGCACCGGGCCGGGCGTTGGAGAGCGGGCATCTATACACGAATAGCGGCGGTATTGCGTTCACTTATGGATTCACCCTGTTCCTGAACGGTCCGGTTACGCCGCTGCGTCAGTGTGGCGGGGCAAGAGGAGACCGCCATGCAGGCCCTGTCCATCGCCGCCGCCGGGATGATGTCCGCCGCCGAACGCTTCGACGCCTCCGCGCGCCGCACCGCCGCCGCGCCGCTGGACAATCTTGCGGAGGAAACGGTCGAGCGGATCACCGCCGAACACGCCTTCAAGGCCAACGCCGTGGTCATCCGCACCGCCGACGAGATGATCGGGACCCTGCTGGACAAGACGGTTTAACCCGCCCTCCCCCGCCGCTAGACTCCCGGCGATACGGGAGGAACGCATGATCCATCGCCGTCAGGCGCTGCTGGGCGTCGGGGCCGCCGCCCTGTCCGCGCCCTCGATCGCCCATGCCCGGCCCCGCCGGGCCCAGCGGGTGCTGTATCTCAGCCAGTCGGTCGGGTGGCTGCATGACGTGGTAGCCCGGCCCGACGACGGCGGTCTGGCCATGTCCGAACTGGCCATGACCGAGATCGGCCGCGCGTCGGGCGCCTTCACGACCCGGGCGACCCAGGAGGCCTCGGAGATCACCCCCGCCCTGCTGGCCCATGTGGACGTGCTGGTGGTCTACACCACCGGCGCCCTGCCCATCCCGCGACAATCGTGGCAGGCCATTCAGGCCTGGCTCGCTTCGGGCCGGGGCGGCTTTGTCGGCCTGCACAGCGCCGCCGATACCGGACTGGATTTCGCCGGCGGCCGCGAAGCCTGGGTCGGCATGGTCGGCGGCGACTTCGCGGGCCATCCTTGGAACCAGGGCGATCCCATCCGCATCCGGACCCACGGCGACCATCCCACCGTGGCCATGTGGCCGGACGCCTTCGATTATCGCGAAGAAATCTACCAGTATCAGGGCTTCGATCCGGCCCGGATGCGCGTGCTGCAGAGCCTCGATATGGCCGGGACGCCGACGAAGCGGCCATGGGCCGTACCGGTGACCTGGGTGCGCCAGATCGGCCACGGACGGCTGTTCTACACCAACCTGGGCCACACCCCCTCCACCTGGAGCGACCCGCGCTTCCGCGACCAGATCGTCCGGGCGGTGCAGTGGGCGGGCGGCGCCGGGCGCATCGACGCAGACCCCAATCCGGTGGACCAGGCGCTGGACGCCGTCGCCGCCCTGCTGGCGTGGTCCGGCGATGATCCCGCCATCGCGCAGGGCCTGACCGGCGGGCGCCCCGCCTGGCTGCTGGACATGGGGCGGCGCATCACCGCCCTGATCGAGCAAGAGGGCGATGACGACGCCCTGGCCGCCGCCGCCGCGCCGCTGCGGCGTGAGGTGCTCGAGCGAGCCTGAGGCCTACGTCCCCGCCTTGGGCGGCAGGGCGTACAGATCGATGAAGCGCTGGGCCAGCGCCTTGTCCCCCGTCAGAACAAGCGCCCCGGACGCCTCCATCGCCGTCAGGGGCTGGTCCCCGTACACCGCGGCGGCCGTCATCTCCGGCGTGGCGGCGATGACGAAGTCCGCCCCCTCCACCTCGCCGCGCGCCACAGTCAGCTCGCCGTCCGCCAACCGCGCGCGATAGGTCTCGTCACCGAACACGAAGCCGGCGTCCAGGCGCATATCCCCCGCCTTCCCGCTGTCGATCATGGTCCTCAGCGACAGCATCATGGACACCCCGCTCAGCGGCAGGGTCGGATCGTGCGCGGGCGACCGCGCCGCCCAGCGGCCCAGGGTCATGATGATCGGCTCGGCCTCGCGGCCCCAGTCGGTCAGGTCATAGACCTGCACCGAGGCGGGCGGCGGCAGCTTGCGGCGCGTGACGACGCCGATGGCCTCCAGCCGTTCCAGCCTCTGGGTCAGCACATTGGCGCTGATGCCGGTCAGGTCAGCCTTCAGATCCCCGAACCGCTTGGGCCCCAGCATCAGTTCGCGGATCACCAGCAACGCCCAGCGCTCCCCGATCAGGTCCAGCCCGTGCGCGGTGCCGCAGGCGTCGTTATAAACCCGCCCGACCTTGGTAGTTATTTTTTCTAACTGCATGCTTGCTTTACATAACACATTGGGACAGGATGTCCATGACAACGAACGGAGAGCCCCATGCCCAGGATGATCTTCATCAACCTCCCCGTCGCCGACCTGAACCGGTCCATCGCCTTCTATGAAGCCGTCGGCGCAGTAAAGAACCCCATGTTCTCTGACGACACCGCCGCCTGCATGGTGATCTCGGACGTCATCCACGTGATGCTGCTGACCCACGCCAAATGGGCCACCTTCACCGACCGGACCATCCCGGACGCGCAAAGGAGCGCCCAGATGCTTCTGTGCGTGTCGGAGGACAGCCGCGAGGCCGTGGACGCCGCCGTGAAGGCCGCGACCGGCGCCGGCGGCGTCGCCGATCCGACCCCCACCCAGGACTTCGGCGTCATGTACGGCCGCAGCTACGCCGACCCCGACGGCCACATCTGGGAAGTCATGTGGATGGATCCGGCTGCGGCCGCACAAGGCGCCGAGGCGTTCGAAACGGCGGGAGCCTGATCATGCGCAGGCTCCACGTGGCCGCCTTTGTCAGCCTCGACGGCGTCATGCAGGCGCCGGGCGGACCGGAGGAAGACCGTTCGGGCGGCTTCGCCCATGGGGGCTGGGTCTTCCCCCATTTCGACGAGGCGCTGGGCGAGGAGGTGGACCGCTTCTTCGCCCCGCCCCGGGCGCTGCTGCTGGGCCGCAAGACATACGACATCTTCGCCGCTCACTGGCCGCACCAGAGTGATCCCTTCGCCGACGCCCTGAACGCCATGCCTAAATATGTTGCCACCCGCTCGCCGCGCCCGCTGGACTGGACCAACAGCCACGCCATCGGCCCGGACGCGGTGTCCGCCGTGCAGGCGCTGAAGGCCGAGGACGGTCCCGATCTGCTGACCCAGGGCTCGGCCGACCTGATCCAGTCGCTGCTGAAGGCCGATCTGGTCGACCAGTTCACCCTGCTGATCTTCCCCGTCGTGCTCGGGCGCGGAAAACGGCTCTTCGACAGCGAGGCCGCGCCTGCGGGCCTTAAACTGCTCGGCTCGCGCACCACCGGTCCAGGGGTCGTGGTCGCCCGCTACGATCGCGCGGGCGAGGTCTCCTGCGGCTCCTTCGCCGTGGAGACGCCGTCGGAGGACGAACTGAAACGCCGCGCCGACATCAACGGCAAGCCGGAGCAATCCCGATGACCGACAAGATCATACCCTGCGTCTGGTACGACCTGGGTCAGGCCCGGAAGGCCGCCGAATTCTACGTCTCCCTGGGCTTGCCCGACAGCCGGATCGATGGCGTTCACGCCAGCCCGACCGACAATCCCTCGACCGCCGAGGGCGAGGAGCTGGTCGTCCAGTTCACCCTGGCCGGCCGCCAGTATCTGGGCATGAACGGCGGCCCGATCTTCCCGCAGACCGAGGCCATATCCTTCATGGTCATGACCGACGACCAGGCCGAAACCGACCGCCTGTGGGACGCCATCGTGGGCAACGGCGGCCAGGAGAGCCAATGCGGCTGGTGCAAGGACCGCTGGGGCGTCAACTGGCAGATCACGCCCCGTCGCCTGATCGAATTCTACGACGACCCCAACCCCGCCCGGGGCAAGGCCGCCTTCGAGGCCATGATGTCCATGAAGAAGATCGACATCGCCGCCCTGGAGCGCGCCGCCGCCGAGGCCTGACCAAACCCCAAAAGGAGACGCCCATGACCTACGTTGACGGATTCCTCGCCGCCGTGCCGGACGACAGGAAGAACGCCTATCTGGAGCACGCCAAACTCGCCGCCGACATCTTCAAGGAGTTCGGGGCGGAGCGCATCGTCGAATGCTGGGAGGACGACGTGCCGGACGGCAAGGTCACCGACTTCCGCCGCTCGGTTCAGCGCAAGGACGGCGAGAGCGTGGTGTTCTCGTGGATCACCTGGCCTGACAAGGCGACCCGCGACGCCGGCTGGGCGAAGATGATGGAGGATCCTCGCATGGCGAACATGGAGATGCCGTTCGACGGCAAGCGCATGATCTACGGCGGCTTCAAGCCGATCCTCGACGTCTGAATTCTCCCCTGCAGGGGAGGAGGGCCGCGAAGCGGTGGCGGGGTGTGTCCGCATCCCCGACGTTGACCTCAGTCCCCATTCTCTGCATCCCCTGTTCGGTGACCGCGTTGAAGACGCACAACCGGACAGGGAAACGCCCATGACCTTCACCGTCACCTCCAACGACTTCAAGGACGGCGGCACGCTGCCCGACGCCCATGTGAAAGCGCACGGCGACACCTCGCCCCATCTGGCCTGGTCCGGCGCGCCCGAGGGGACCAAGTCCTACGCCGTCACCTGCTATGACCCCGACGCGCCCACCGGCTCCGGCTTCTGGCACTGGACTGTGGCCAACATTCCCGCCGACGTGACCGAGCTGGCCCGCGGCGCCGGCGCCGTGGGCGGCGCCAACCTCCCGAAGGGCGCCGTTCAGGGCCGCACCGATTACGGGGACGCCGGCTTCGGCGGCGCCGCCCCGCCCCCCGGCCATGGTCCCCATCGCTACATCTTCACCGTCTTCGCCGTGGACACGGACACGCTGGACGTGACGGCGGACAACTCCGGCGCGGTATTCGGCTTCAACCTGCACTTCCACACCCTCGCCCGGGCGCAGATCACCGCCACCTACGAGAACGAAGGCTAGCCCAACCGGCGGATGTCGCCATTGAAGCCCTCGCCGAAGCCTTCGGGCAGGAAGGGGGCGATGCGGTCGATGTCGCCGTTGTCGAACACCAGCCCCTCAGGGCTGATCGTCCGCTTCTGGATCACCACCGAGATGTTGTAGCCGTATTGCCGGATCCACGGCGTGCGGCAGTCGAAACCGGCCAGCACCAGATTGTAGAGCACCAGCCCCGCGTTCCACAGGGTCACATGGCCGCCGACGATCTGGTGCTTAAGCGGCGGCACGGAGAGGGCCACGATCCCGCCCTCACGGACGCTGGCGTGCATGGCCTTCAGGAAGGCGTTCACGTTCAGCTGGTGCTCAAGAACGTGCGAGGCGATGACGCAGTCGAAGGGCGTCCCGAACCGGGTCTGCAGGAAGTCGCCGATGATCACGGCGCCGCCGTCGTCACGGCTGAGAAACGAGGGACTCTCGCCGTAGTCCAGCTCCGTAACCTGCTTGCCATGACGACGTAGCGCCGCGGCCTGCTCGCCCGCGCCGCTGCCGATGTCCAGGACGGTCTGGAAATCGCGATCATCAATCAGGTGCTGGATCATCAGCCCGCTCTTGCGCATGGCCCGGAATTCCGGCCGGATCTCCGACAGGACCTTTTGCTCCCGGGCGTTCTCGTCGTAGGCGGCTGAACCGGAAATCTGGGCCGCCCTGCTCCACAGGGCCGCGGACTCCTCGTGGCGTCCCAGCCGCGCGGCGATCAGCGCGTTCAGCGTCAGCCCGGAAACATGATCCGGTCGATGTCGGCGAAACCGCCCGACGTCCCTCGACGCCTGCTGCAGATCGCCCAGGCGATAGTGGTTCTCGGCGCTCAGGCGATCCAGGTCGACAACAGGGCCGCTGACCGCCTTGCCGTCGGACGCCGCCCGCGCGCGACCGATGACCGCCAGGGCGGCCTCGCTGTCCCGCGCCTTCGTCCGCCACTGCGCCAGCCGATGCAGCCCCGTCACCCAGCCCGGCTTGGAGGTCGTGGTCTCCTCCAGCAGGGCCATGGCTGCGTCCGCCTCGCCGTGGCTCCACAGGCTGGCGGCATGGGCCAGGTCATCCCCGGCGCGCCGTCCCGGCGGCGGCTTGCGATAGACCTGGATCGCCGCCTCGAAGCGGGGGCTGCGCGACAGGATGCGGAAGCAGAAACCCTTCTCATCCAGCCACTCGCACAGGGCGCGCCACTCGCCCTCGCGCCACAGGGGATAGACTCCCTCGTCCTTCCAGTCGGCCAGTTCGTCGAACACCAGCACCGCCCCGTCCGCCAGCCGGTCCGTCAGGCGGTCCAGCGCGAATTTGGCGGCCGAATAGAGGTCCGGGTCCACATGGACGAAGCCCACCGGACCGGGGTTGGCCTCCAGCCAGGCGTCCAGGGTGTCCTCAAAGAAGCCCGCCACCAGGTCCACATTGGCAGGCATGGCCGGCAGGGCTTTCAGGGCGAAATGGCCCGCTTCATAGGTGCTGGTTTCGCTGCGGCGCCAGGCCTCTGGAAGGCCCTGGAAGGAATCGAACCCGGTGAGCCGCCGCATGGGAAAGGCCAGGGCCAGGGCCCGCAGGGAGACGCCCTTGAACACCCCGAACTCCAGCGCCAGACCGTCGGGCGGCGACAGGTCGAGCGCGGATTTCAGCTGCGCCAGCCGATCAATCACCAGCGGAAAATGCTGGAACGGCTCGATAGCGATGGACGCGCCATCGTAAACCCGGTTCAGGGCGGGGCGAAGACTCCCTGTCATGGGGCGAAGGCTCTCATCATGGATTCCCGGTTTCCCCCTCACGGTAGTGGTCCCGGGGCGCATGGCGCAATGACCGATCACGTTGCGTGACGCGGGGACGGCGACGCTTGCGATCAGGTGATCGCTGATTACATTGCACCGCAACATCCCTCCGGTTCCGAGCTTGCCCGTGGCGTCACCCTCCCCCGCCCCAGCCCCTGAACGCGCGCCCAATGTGCGGCTGATCCTGCTGGCGCTCGGCATGGGCGGCTTCGCCATCGGCGCGACGGAGTTTGCGTCCATGGGCATCCTGCCGTGGTTCGCCGCCGGTCTGGGCGTGGACGAGCCGACCGCGGGTCATGTGATCAGCGCCTATGCGCTGGGCGTCGTCATCGGCGCGCCGGTGCTGGCGGTGCTGGGCGCGCGCATGTCGCGGCGGGTGCTGCTGATCGTCCTGATGGGCCTGTTCGCCCTGGCCAACGGGCTCAGCGCCCTGGCGCCCACCTATGAGTGGATGCTGGTGTTCCGCTTCCTGTCCGGCGTGCCGCACGGGGCCTATTTCGGCGTGGCGGCGCTGGTGGCCGCCTCCGTGGCGCCCGCGGGCAAGCGCGCCCAGGCGGTCTCGCGCATCCTGCTGGGGCTGGCCATCGCCACCATCGTCGGCGTGCCCTTCGCCACCCTGGTCAGCCAGACCTTCGGCTGGCGCTGGGCTTTCGTCATCGTCTCGGTGCTGGCGCTCATCACCATGACGCTCGTCTATTTCCTGGTCCCCCGGGACCCGCGCCGCCCCGACGCCAGCCCCCTGCGCGAGCTGGACGCCCTGAAGCGTCGCCAGGTCTGGCTGACCCTGGGCGTCGGCGCCATCGGGTTCGGCGGCATGTTCGCGGTCTACGCCTATTTCTCGGCCACCCTGCTCGCGGTCACCGGCGTCAGCGAGGCCGTGGTGCCCATCATGCTGGCGGTGTTCGGCCTGGGCATCGCAGCGGGCAACATCGGCTGGGGCTGGGCCGCCGACAAACTGGGCTTCAAGGCCGCCGCCGTGCTGCTGAGCTGGAGCGCCATCACCCTGGCCATCTATCCGTTCGCCACCGGCCATCTGTGGTCCATGGCCATTCTGGCCTTCATGGTCGGCATGGGCGGCGGGCTGGGCACCATCCTTCAGACGCGCCTGATGGACGTGGCCGGCGACGCCCAGACCCTTGCCGCCGCCCTGAACCACTCCGCCTTCAACACCGCCAACGCCCTGGGTCCGTTCCTCGCCGGCGCCGCGATCAGCGCGGGCTACGGCTGGTCCGTGACCGGCTGGGTCGGCTGCGCCCTGTCCATCGGCGGGCTGATCATCTGGCTGGTCGCCTGGCTGGATCAGAAGCGGACCGAAGCGCGGCCGTGTCCGGCCGTGCCCTGATCCGTCAGTCGGCGGCGCGCAGGCTGAACGCGCCCGCCGGGAAGTCCAGCACGAAGCCGCCGGCCAGGGCGTCGCGGCCCAGGCGGCCCATGACGCCCTCCCGGCTGATCGCCTCGCCGGAGACCCGCACGTCGGTCAGGGACACGGTCACGCCGTCGACGGTCAGCTCAAGGCCCGGCAGGGTCCATCCCTCCACGCGGGTCTCGCCGCCCGCGCCGCCGAACGCGATCCCTTCCCGGCGGGCGTTCTCCAGCAGCTCCGGATGCCGATCGACGGCCGCCTGCCTGAGGGAGGTGGTGTTGGCGCCCGTGTCCAGGGCGAACACCGCCCGCTCGCCGGCCAGATCGAGATAGACGTGAGGCGTCAGGCCGGAAACGAACAGGTTCGGCCGGGCCGGCGCCGGGGCGCTGCGGCTCCAGGACAGGCGTTCGCCGTCCGCTCCGGGTTCGAAGCTGAGGCGTTCGAGCTTCGAAAGCACGGGAAAGCCCAGAATGCCCTCGATGCGGTAGGCGCCGCCGGCGAACGTGAGGGCCTCGTCAGGCATGACCAGAAAAACCACGTCATGAAAGGTCTGGCCGCCCAGCACCAGGCGGTCCGCGACCGCCAGGTTCGCGCCCGCCGCGGTGGACGTGATGCTGCCCACCGTCACGTCGCCGTCGACCGGTGTCAGGCCCAGGGCGCGGGCCTGGCTCTCGGTGGCGACCGACAGATTGGCGCCGGTGTCCAGCACGAAGCCGCGGGTGTGGCCGTTGATCTCCAGCTGGATGATGGCCAGCCCCGCCAGGTCGCGTGTCAGCGGGACCGCGCCCTCCACGTAGGCGTCCATCGTCTGCGCCGGCGCCTCCGCCAGGGCCGCACTCACCGCCAGGGACTGCTCCAGGCCCAGGCGCTGCTCTTCGTCCAGCTCCCCATTGCCCAGCGCCGTTTCAAAGGCGGACGCCGCCGCCGCATAGCGGCCCTGGCGCAGGAGAACCCCGCCCAGGGTGGAGGCGGCGGCGTATCGCACCTGGGCGCCGGCCGCGGCGTCGGTCACCACCCCGTCGAGCAGGCTGGCCGCCGTCTGGTCATCCATGGAGAAGGCGGCCAGCACGCCGTCCAGCAGGCGGGCCTCAGGGCCGCCCGGCGCCAGCTCGGCCCGCGCGGCCTCCGTCACATCGGGATGCGTCCAGGTCTGCGGCCGGGGCTCGGCCACGGCGGTCCCGGCCGTCACGCCGAGCATCGCGACGCACGCGGTCAGCATCAGAATCCGTCGCCACATCCGTTTCACCCTTCATCGTGTCCGTCCCGTCTAGATGCCATGACCCCGGGTCCAGGTCCGGTGAATAATCCGTAAGGCGACTGCGGTGCGCGATCGCCATCCTGACAGCGGCCGCGAACCCTGCTACAGGCCCGCGCCATGAGCGCAGCCGTCATCGTATTTCCGGGTTCCAACTGTGACCGCGACTGCAAGGTCGCCGTCGAACGCTCCACCGGCGCCAGGGTGGAGATGGTCTGGCACGCCGACACCGAACTTCCCTATGGCCTGGACCTGATCGTCCTGCCGGGCGGGTTTTCCTATGGCGACTATCTGCGCTCCGGCGCCATGGCGGCCCGCGCCCCGATCATGGAGGCGGTCAAGAAGGCCGCCGATGCGGGCGTGGCGGTGGTGGGCATCTGCAACGGCTTCCAGATCCTGTGCGAGGCCGGCATGCTGCCGGGCGCCCTGATGAAGAACGCCGGACTGAAATACGTCTGCAAGCCCATCGAGCTCGAGGTCACCAACGGCCAGACCCGCTTCACCGCCGCCTATCAGGGGCGGCGCGAGGTGGTCATGACCCAGGGCAACGGCGACGGAAACTACTTCGCCGATGAAGAGACCCTGGACCGGCTGGAGGGCGAGGGCCAGGTGGTGTTCCGCTATGTCTCGAACCCCAATGGCTCGGCCCGCGACATCGCCGGCATCGTCAACGCGCGGGGCAATGTGCTGGGCATGATGCCCCACCCCGACCGCGCCTTCGAGGCCGAGCTGGGCTCCGCCGACGGCGCCGTGCTGTTCCAGAGCGTGATGGCCTCGGCCTGAACCTCCGGTGGCTTTATCCGTTTGACCGGCAACGGAAAATAACGGAGCGCCCCCATGTCAAAACTCGCCATCCTCGTCGGCGGATTGCTGCTCAATCGCGGCGCCCGCCGCTTCGCCGGCCGCAACGCAGGCAAATTGGCGCTGGCCACCATGGCCTGGAAACTGTTCTCGAACAGCCGTCGCAAGCGGCGCTGATCCCGCTTTACGGCGCCGCTCGCCGCGCGCCATGATGGCGGCCTGTCGAAAGGGCCGTTCATGATCATCGTCCACCACCTCGCTGATTCCCGCTCCCAGCGGGTCCTGTGGCTGCTTGAGGAGCTGGGCCTGGAGTACGAGGTCCGCCGCTACGAGCGCGACCCGAAAACCATGCTGGCCCCCGCCGAGCTGAAGGCGGTCCATCCGCTGGGCAAGTCGCCGGTTCTGGACGACGGCGACGTCCGCGTGGCCGAAACCGGGGCGATCATTGAATATCTGCTCGACACCCACGGCGGCGGTCAGCTGCGTCCCGCCGGCGGATCGGCGGAGCGCCATCGCTTCACCTACTGGCTGCACTACGCCGAGGGCTCGGCCATGCCGCCCCTGCTGCTCAAGCTGGTGTTCAGCCAGCTGCCCAAGCGCGCGCCGGGACTGGTCAGGCCGATCGTCAACGGCATCGTCAAGGCGGCCAACAAGAGCTTCATCGATCCCCAGCTCCAGACCCACGCCGACTGGTGGAACAGCGAACTGGGCCGTCAGGGCTGGTTCGCGGGCGCCGACTTCACCGCCGCCGACATCATGATGAGCTTCCCGCTGGAAGCCGCCGCCAGCCGCATGGCGGTGGCCCGGGGGCGGCCGAACATCGCCGCGTTCCTCGACCGCATCCACGCCCGCCCCGCCTGGCAGGCGGCGCTGAAGCGCGGCGGTCCCTACGCCTATTCGGCGTAAGCCCGGCGCGCTCACTTTTGCGCGAACCGGCGCCCCGGCGGGGGGACGACGCAACCCTATGGGGCGACCGCCCGTTAGGGGGGCATGCGTTTTTCAGCTATCCACTACGTCGCCTTTGCCCTGGCCGGGATCATCATGGTCTTCGCCTTTCTCGCCGCCAGCGTGGCGGTCGCGTCCGGTCTGGCCGCCCTGCTTCTGGGCGCGGGCCTTGTCTGGCTCGGCTGGCGGGTGGTTCGCCATCGTCTTTCGCAAACGCGAGACACGACCGCTTGAAGTCCGCCGCGACGCAACCTATCCTCTCTGGCCGGTCGAAACGCCCTCGACCGGCATTTGTTTGCGTAAACACCTTGTCTTTGGGCGAATAAGAAAACCAATCGCACATGGAAAAAGTGCCGATGACGGTCGAGGGCTACGCCGCCCTCGATAGCCAGTTGAAGCAACTCAAGTCGGTCGAGCGCCCCGCGGTGATCGCCGCGATCTCGGAGGCGCGCGAGCACGGCGACCTCTCCGAGAACGCGGAATATCACGCGGCCAAGGAGCGCCAGGGCTGGATCGAAGGCCAGATCGCCGAGATCGAGGACAAGATCAGCCGCTCCCAGGTCATCGACGTGTCCAAGCTCAGCGGCGACCAGGTGAAATTCGGCGCCACGGTCACCGTGGTCGATGAGGACACCGAGGAAGAAGGCCGCTACCAGATCGTCGGCGAGCACGAAGCCGACGTGAAGCAGGGCAAGATCTCGGTCTCGTCGCCCATCGCCCGCGCCATGATCTCCAAGGAGGTCGGCGACGTGGTCGAGGTGAACACCCCCGGCGGCGTGAAGGCCTACGAGATTCTCAAGGTCGAGTGGAAGTAAAACCGGCTCCCGTCTGGCTCATCACCAACGGGGCGACCGGCTCCGACGTTCAGGCGCGCGGCGTGGCCGAGGCGCTGGGCGTCCGCCACGAGCTGTTCCACGTGACCCCGACGCCGCCCTGGCGCTGGCTGGCGCCATGGGGCCCTGTCGCGCCTGGCGAAGTGGGCGACCGCGCCCGCTTCTCGCCGCCCTGGCCGAAGCTGCTGATCTCGGTCGGGCGGCAGGCCGCCCCCTATGCACGCGCCATCCGCAAGGCCGCAGGCGGCGACGTCTTCACCGTGGCCCTGCAGGACCCCAAGACCGGCCCGAAGGCGTTCGATTTCATCTGGGCGCCGGATCATGACCCGGTCAGCGGGCCCAATGTGCTCAAGACCCTGACCTCGCCCCATCGGCTGAACGCCGCGCGGCTCAAGGATGAGGGTGGGAAAGCCTTGGCCGATCTGGCCGCCCTGCCCCGCCCCTTCGTTCTCCTGCTCGTCGGCGGGCCCAACGGGGTCTATCGTTTCGACGAGGCTGAATTGGACCGTTTGCTGGCCCTGACCGACCGGGCGGCGGGACGTGGGACCGTGCTGGCCACCGCCTCGCGCCGCACCCCGCCGGCGTTCACCGAGCGCCTGCGCCAGTGGGCCGCCGGCCGCACCGCGCGCGTCTACGACGGCGAAGGCCCGAATCCCTACGCCGGTTGGGTCGCGGCGGCGGACGCCGTCGTCGTCACCGCCGATTCCGTGAACATGGCGGGCGAAGCCGCCTCCACCGGCAAGCCGGTCCATGTGTTCCACCCGCCCGGCGCGGAGGGCACGAAATTCGATCGCTACCATCAGGCCCTGGCCGCCACGGGCGCCACGCGACCTTTCGAGGGACGTCTTGACGCATGGACCTATGCGCCGGTGGACGCGACGACCTATATTGCCGAGGCCCTGCGTCGGCGTCTGGCTGAACGGGGCGTGGTTCTGAACGCGGAGTAGGCCCATGGCCCTGCTGGACATCGACAAGCTGAACGCCGCCCCCCTGCGGCGCGAGCCCTATGACTATCTGGTGGTCGAGAATTTCGTGAAGCCCGAGGTGTTCGGCGAGGTCAGCCGCGACTTCCCGTCCATGGACGTGCCCGGATCGGTGCCCCCCAGCGAACTCGACATCCACGGCCGCTTCGCCGAGATGCTGGCCGAGATGGACGGTCCCGCCTTCCGTCAGGCCGTGGAGGCCAAGTTCGACATCGATCTGGGCGGCCGGCCCACCATGTTCACCGTGCGCGGCCGCTGCCGCGCCACCGACGGCAAGATCCACACGGATTCGAAATCCAAGATCATCACCGTCCTGCTCTACATGAACGACGACTGGGATTCAGACGGCGGACGCCTGCGCATCCTCAACAGCGACGATCTGAACGATGTGGCCGCCGAGGTGCCGCCCAACGGCGGAACCCTGCTGATCTTCCGCCGCTCGGACACCTCCTATCACGGCCATGAGCCCTTCGAGGGCAAGCGCCGCGCCATCCAGATGAACTGGGTCACCAGCGGGGGCGTCGTGGCCTGGGAACAGTTCCGCCACCGTCTGTCGGCCATGTCCAAGAAGCGCAAGGCCGCCGCCGTCGAGCGGATGTAGGCCGGGGCTCAGTCTCCCCCGCCCCCGCCGCCGTCCCCTCCGCCGTCGGCGTCTCCCCCGCCGTCGGACGACTCCATGTCGTTCCGCGCCTTGCCGGACGAGGCATCGGTCGCCGGGACCGAGCCCTCGCCGTTCTTCCGGCGCGCATCGGGGCGTGCGGCGCTGCCCATGCTCACCCCTACGCCCGCGCCGACCGCCACGCCCAGGGCCAGCCCAAGGCCGATGTTGTCCAGCGCCACGCCCAGGGCGACGCCGATGGCCAATCCCGTGCCGATTCCGAGCGACAGAGCCGCCCCGCCTGCGTTCCCGGGCTTTTTGTCCTCAGTCATATGCGTCCCCCATGTCGCAAACCGCATGATTGCATCCTAGATTGGGACCATGTCGAATCCCAACGCCCCCCGCACCGCCCAGCCTCGCCTTGTCAGGGTCGCCGTCATCGGCTCAGGCCCCGCCGGCTGGACCGCCGCCATCTACGCCGCCCGCGCCATGCTCGAGCCCGTGGTCATCGCCGGCCTGCAGCCCGGCGGCCAGCTGACCATCACCACCGAGGTCGAGAACTATCCCGGCTTCGCCGAGGTCATCCAGGGGCCCTGGCTGATGCAGCAGATGCAGGCCCAGGCCGAGCACGTGGGAACCGAGGTCATCCACGACATCGTGGTGGAGGCGGACCTGTCGCAGCGTCCCTTCCGGCTGAAGCTGGATTCCGGCGGCGAGATGCTGGCCGAGACGGTGATCATCTCCACCGGCGCCCAGGCCAAATGGCTGGGCCTGCCGTCCGAGCAGAAATTCCAGGGCTTCGGGGTCTCCGCCTGCGCCACCTGCGACGGCTTCTTCTACCGCAACAAGGACGTGGTGGTGGTCGGCGGCGGCAACACGGCGGTGGAGGAGGCCCTGTTCCTCACCAATTTCGCCTCGAAGGTCACGGTGGTCCACCGCCGCGACGAGTTCCGCGCCGAAAAGATCCTGCAGGAGCGGCTGTTCGCCAATCCCAAGGTCGAGGTGATCTGGAACCACGCGGTGGACGAGGTGCTGGGTACGGAAAATCCCATGGGCGTCACCGGTCTGCGCCTCAAGAGCACGCAAACCGGAGAGATCCGCGAGGTGGCCTGCGACGGCTTCTTCGTCGCCATCGGCCACGCGCCGTCGTCCGAGCTGTTCAAGGGCCAGCTGGAGATGAACGAGGGCGGCTATCTCAAGGTGAAGCCCGGAACCACCGCCACCGCCATCCCCGGCGTCTGGGCCGCGGGCGACGTCACAGACGACGTCTATCGCCAGGCCGTGACGGCGGCGGGCATGGGCTGCATGGCGGCGCTGGAGGCGGCGCGTTTCCTGGCCGAGGTCGACCACGCCCGGGCGGGCGACCCCATCAGCCACAAGGAAGCGGAGAAGATCGGCGCCTGGTAGGCCCTCAGGCGAACAGTCTGAGTTCGGCAGGCGCAGGGGGCGACATCTCGCCCTGTCGGCGGCGCAGGGCGTAATCCACGGCGGTCTGGACGGCGCGCTCGTCCGTCGGCTTGGTCAGGACGCCGATTGTGCCCGCGACCCCGTCACGCACCATGCCGGGATTGGCGGTCATATAGAGCACGGTGACATTCTGGTCGTTGGCGAGCTCACGGCCCAGCTCCACCCCGGTGGGGCCGTCGGACAGGTGAATGTCCACCAGCGCCAGGTCTACGGGGGTTTCGCGCACCACGTTCCGCGCAGACCTGGCGTCCGCCACGGCGTCCACGACCTCGTAGCCGAGATCCTCCAGCACGAAGCGCAGCTCCATGGCCACGATGGCTTCGTCCTCGATGATCAATATCCTGGGTTTCATATCCTTGAACTCTAAGCCCTTGAGGCCCTCCGCTGGAGATAACGCCTAACGGCGTTACCGGGTTTCACTGTCCCTTGGCCGCCGCCCTGCGGCGAGACAGCGCAGTGGACGGAAGATCTGCGATGATGATCAAACCCTGCGGCTCCCACCTTCGTTCCAATTTGCCGCCCAGCTGATTTTCAACAGACAGTGTCGCCAGATTGGACCCGAAGCCCGCGTGGCGGGGCTCATGGCTGATGGTGGGGCCGCCCTCCTCGACCCATGTCAGGACAAAGCGGTCGTCGCGGTTTTCCGTAGTCAGGGTGACCTTGCCGTCCGGCATCGACAGCGCCCCGTACTTGGCCGCGTTCGTCGCCAGTTCATGGAACAGCAAAGCGACCGACGTCGCCGCCTGGTCGTCGAAGGCTGCGTCGTCGCCTTTCAGGACCACCCGCGGCGCGCCGTCCTCGGCCTGGTAGGCCCGGAACAGGTCGGCCAGAAAGGCGTGCAGGGTCATGTCGCCCACTGTGGGACGCGACACCTCGGTGTGGGGCCTTACGAACTCGTGGGCCCGGGCCAGAGCCGCGATGCGGGTGCGCAGATCACGGGCGAAAGGCATGGCTTCCGGATGCTTGCGCGCTGACAGCGCCGTCAGGGACGACACCACCGCGAAGATGTTCTTGATCCGGTGGCTCAGCTCCTGGCTCAGCACCTCCTTGTGCTGCTCCATGCGCTTCAGGTCGTCGATGTCTGTACAGGTGCCGAACCAGCGGGTGATCCGCCCGTCCTCGTCCCTGAGCGGCATGGCCCGCCCCAGCGTCCAGCGATAGACGCCCGACCGATGCCTGAGGCGGTACTCGATCTCGTAGAGATCCCCGGTCTCAAGAGAATGCGTCCACAGCCGCCGCGCCCGATCCTGGTCTTCGGGGTGGAACATGTTGTTCCAGCCTTCGCCGTCGGTCGACCCATCGGGCACGCCGGTGAACTCATACCAGCGGGCGTTATAGTAGTCGTGGAACCCGTCGGCGCGGGTGGACCACACCATCTGGGGCATGCTGTCAGCCAGAACCCGGAACCGCGCCTCGCTGTCGGCGAGCGCATCCCGGGCCTGCCGCAGGTCTTCGGCCTTTTCGGCGTCGTCGGTCGTCACGGTATCCTTCACTGGCGCTCCGTCGGCCAACCCCGCCATCACATCGACGGGGCATAGCTCCAAACGCAAACGACATACAGTCGTTGCAAGTCAAAGGTTTGAGCCGGTTAACCGGCCGGCCGGCCCACTTCCTCGACGGCCAGCGCCGTCACGCCGGGCGGCGGCGCCGCCGGCTCTGCGGGCGTGTCGCGTCCACCTTCGAAGTCGGCGAGCCGGGCGTTGATGGCGGCGATTTCGTCGGGCGTGGGCTGGCGACGACCGCCGAGACTGATGACCCCCACCACGCGTGTCGCGCCGTTGATCTCCACTGTTCGCGGCGCAACGCCCGAGGCCTCGGCGAGGACGTCTGCAGTGTCTCCCGTCGAGGCGGTCTGGAAGCGGGCCCGGGCGAAGCGGGCCTCGTCAATCACCGGCTCGCGTCCGGCGTGGGCCTGGGTGAAGGCCGCAGTGTCGCCCAGGGCGCCGTTCCAGCGATAGAAGATGTGCGCCCCGATCTGGCGGATCTTGGTCACCGTCGGCGCCCACCAGGGATGCACATAGTCGGCGTGATAGTGGGTGGCGGTGCCCACCTCGGCCGCCACGTGCCCGGCAAGCGCCCGCTCGGCCACAGCCCTGGCCCGCCGCCAGGCCCAGTCGACCGGCGCCTGGGAGAGGGCCCCGTCACAGGTGAAGCTGAACTGGCAGCCGGTGGTGCGCTCGGCGCCGTCGAACACCACGCCGCAGACAGTGTTGGGATAGTTGGGGTCCCGCACGCGGTTCAGCACCACCTGCGCCACCGCCTCCTGCCCCAGGGTGGTTTCCAGCGCCGCCTCGTAATAGACCGCCTGGGTCAGACACCGCTGCGCGCGGCGACGGTCGTCGGCCGTGGCCGCGTTGAGCACGAACGGCCGCGCGGGACGCAGGGCGCCGGCCTCTGCCCCCATGGCTGCGTTCAGGCGAAACGCCTCGGCGCCCGACGCGGTGCCGTCCAGACGAGGTCGTCCGCTCAGGGTCAGGGTCTCCCAGCCCGGCGTCAGGCCATTGATGCCCGGCCCGCCGAACGCGGGATCGTGTCGCCGCGCCAGCGCCAGGGTGGCCGGGTCCAGCCGGCCGGAAATGGCCAGCAGGCCTGCCTCGTTCAGCCGCCCCTGGGTCAGCCTGGCCAGACCTTCAGCCGTACGGTCGCTCTCCGGCCGCACCGTCGAGCTGGCCGACATGGCCAGCGCCAGAGCGCCCACGACGACAGGCGCGGCCGTAACGATACGCCACGTCCGCTTCAGGGCCTGTCTGACGTCATGGGTCCGCATAGGCGCTCCGGGTTCTGGCGCGATACCGCGCCTTCACCGTCTCATACCCGCATTTTCCGGCGGTTTCGTGTTCCCGACCTTACGACCGGTTCACCTCACTGGGTGGTGGCGCGCAGCATCCAGGCAGTCTTTTCATGGGCGGCCAGACGTTGGGTCAGCAGGTCGGCTGTGGCCTCGTCGCCGGCTTCGTCGGCCGTCTCGATGGCCTTGCGCAGGGTGGCGATGACGGTGCCGTGGTCGCTGACCAGTTCCTCGATCATGGCCTGCGACGTCTTCTCGGGGTCGCCGTCCTTGATGCTGGTCTGGTTGCCGAAGGTGCCGAAGCCCTGGGGCGCCGTCTCGTCCAGCGAACGGATGCGCTCGGCGATCTCGTCCAGCGCCGCCCATTGCTCGCGATATTGCTCTTCCAGCATGTTGTGCAGGCCGAAGAACTGCGGCCCGCGCACATTCCAGTGGTAGCCGTGGGTCTTGAGATACAGGGCGAAGCTGTCCGCCAGCACCTTCTTCAGCTCGACGGCGATGTCGGCGCGGTCAGCCTTCTTCAGGCCGGTGTCCATCTTGGCGGTCATTGGTTGCTCCTTGGGGTCGACTCGGGATGATGTGGACTTAAGAACGGTGAGGCTTTCCGCAAGTGCCCTGGCGTCCTGGTCCGCTGTCCGTCAGCGCAGGAACGCGTTTGGCGTCAAAGCGTTGCCGAGCATCACCGCGCGCCGTCATGGATGTACGGACCGATGAAGATGGCGATCGGGAGAACGATGTCCACAGGGACGAACGATCAGGAACGGGACGCAGAGCAGATCTTCCGCCGTATCGCCCTGTCGCGTGACCGCGGAGCGGCCCATGCCGTGCTCATCGGCGTGGCCGGCGCTACGGTGGGCGTCCTCATCCGCCTGAGCATGCAGGGCGTCTACGGCGGCGCCTCCGGGCTGATGCTCTATCTTCCCGGCATCCTGCTGGCGGCCCTATGGGCCGGACGGATCGCCGGCTTCACCGCCCTGGTTCTGGCCATCCTCACGGCCTTGAGCATGACCCTGCTGCCCGGCATGTTCCCCGCAGATCCGGTGCGCAATTTCGTCAACACGACCACGTTCACGCTGACCGGCGCATTCGGCATCATTCTGGCGGCCTCCCTTCGCAAGACCCTCCGGTCCCTGGACCGGTCGTTCACCGAGTTGAAGACGTCGGCTTCGGCGCTGCGCGAGAGCGAATCCCGCTTTCGCCTGCTGGCCGACACCGCCCCCGCGCCGGTCTGGCTGACCGACGAGGACGGCGAGGTCGAGTTCGTCAACGAGGCCCTGGTGGAGTTCTACGGCCTCCCGGCCGAGGATCTGCGCGGCCAGCTCTGGAAGGACACGGTTCACCCTGACGACATCGGCGCGGTGTCCGCCCTCCAGAACGAGGCCCGTTCCGCCCGACGGCCCTACGGCTTCGAGGCCCGTTTCCGCAACGCCTCAGGCGCCTGGCGGTGGATGCGGGTCAGCGTCAAGCCGCGCTTCGACATCGAGGGCGCCTTCCGCGGCTATGTGGGCATGTCGTTTGACGTCACCGAGACCCGCGAGGCGCTGGACCGTCTGGGTCGAGACGAGCGGCGTCAGGCGTTCCTGCTGGGCCTGACCGACCGTCTTCGCGATCTGGATGATCCCGACGAAATCATGAGCGCCGTCGAGGCCGCCCTCGGGGAAACGCTCGAGGTCCAACGCGTGGGCTATGGGGAGATAGACGAGGATCACGGCATCGTCTCGTTCGGCCGCGACTGGACCGCCGACGTCGCCAGCGCCGAAGGAGAATGGGCCCTGGACGCCTTCGGCGAAGGCCTTATGCGCGAACTGGCGACGGGCGCCGTGGTGCGCATCAGCGATGTGCGGGAGGATCCTCGCACCCGCGAGGCCGCCGCAACCTTTGGGTCTATCGACACCCGCGCCCTTGTGCGCGCGCCTCTGGTTCGCGGTGGACGGCTGCGGGCCTTCCTCTATGTCCACGACCTGCACCCGCGACAGTGGACCGACGCCGAGGTCAGCCTGATCGAGGAGGTCGCCGACCGCACCTGGGCCGAGCTGGAGCGGGCCCGGGCCGAGGCGCACCTGAGAGAGAGCGAAAGCCGCTTCCGCGACATCGCCGACACCGCGCCGGTGCTGATCTGGGTCACCCGCGCCGACCGGGTCCGGTCCTTCGTCAACCAGGCCTATGTGGAATACATGGGCGCCGACTACGAGACGGTGCGGACCGCCGACTGGCGCGAATATCTGCATCCCGACGACCACGATCGGGTTTTCGCGGAATCGCTGGCCGGCGAGGCCACCGGCCGGCCGTTCTCGCTTGAGGGGCGCTATCGCCACAACACGGGCGAATACCGCTGGCTGCGCTCCTTCTCGCGCCCCCGGCGCAACGCCCACGGCGAGGTCATCGGCTTCGTCGGGGTGGCCTTCGACGTCAACGAGGCCAAGCGGGTCGAGCAGGACCTCAAGCGCATCAACGAGCTGCTGGCGGAAAAAGTCTCCGAGGCGCTGGAGGAGAAGGCCCGCGCCGAACAGGATCTGATGCACGCCCAGCGCATGGAGGCCGTGGGCCGTCTCACGGGCGGCGTGGCGCACGACTTCAACAACCTGCTGACGGTGGTCATCGGCGCCCTCGACATGATCCTGAAGCGGCCGGACGACGCCGCCCGCCGCCAGAAGATGGGCGAGGCCGCGCTTGCCGCCGCCCGACGAGGCGAACGCCTGACCCATCAGCTGCTGGCCTTTTCCCGGCGTCAGGCCCTGCGGCCCGAACCCTGCGACCTCAACGCCCTGATCCGCGAGAGCGAGCCCCTGCTGCGCCGCGCCGTGGGCGAGGCGGTGGACTTCCGGGCCCAGCTGAAGCGCGGCGGCGCCTTCGCCCGCGTGGACGCCGCCCAGTTCGAGGCCGCCCTGCTCAATCTCATCGTCAACGCCCGCGACGCGATGGGCGAGCAGGGAAGCCTGAGCATCACCACCGAAAGCTGCGACCTGCCGGGCGGCCCCGTCGGCGCGCCCCATGTCTGCGTGATGGTGAAGGACTCCGGCGAGGGCATGAGCGACGATGTGCGCAACCGCGTCTTCGAACCCTTCTTCACCACCAAGGCTGTCGGCAAGGGCACCGGTCTGGGGCTGAGCCAGGTCTACGGTTTCGCACGCCAGAGCGGCGGCGACGTGCGGATCGAAAGCGCGCCCGGCGAGGGGACACGGGTCCGCCTGTACCTGCCTGCCCTCGCCCGCGAGGACATCGAGGATGTCGTCCTGCCGGACGAAGCCGCGCCCGCGTCCGTCACCGGCCGTCGTGTCCTGCTGGTGGAGGACGACCGGGCCGTATCGGCGGTGGCCATGGACATGCTGATCAGCTTCGGCCTCGATGTGGTGGCGGTCGAGAACGCCGATCAGGCCCTCACCGCCCTGGAAGCCAGCACTTTCGACCTGATGCTGAGCGACATCGTCATGCCCGGCGGCATGAGCGGCGTGGACCTGGCCCGCGCGGCCGCTGCGCGCTGGCCCGACCTGCACATCGTCCTCACCTCGGGCTATGCCGGCGATGACGTGGACAAGGCGCTCAAGGATGCACCCTGGCCTCTGTTGCCCAAGCCCTACGCCAGCGAACAATTGCAGCGGCGCCTCGGCGAGATCCTGTCCCTCGACTGAGCGATTTCCCTTGCATCCGGGCCGGGGCGTCCTACATTAAGCCCACTTATGCTCACTTTCAGCATAAGTCGCCGGTCTGACCCCCTCTCGGGCCGGCCCTTTTTGAAACCTGGATTTGCTCATATCGAGCAAAACTGGAGGCGACCATGGCGGACGGACAGATGCATATTGCGGCTGAACTGGACCGGAACAGCGACCCGGTCTGGGACAAGGTCAAGGACCATGTCACCCCGGCCGAGTGGGCCCTGCACGCCCCCCTGATCGCCGAGATCAACGCCCTGAAGATCGAGCGCGACGCGGTCATTCTCGCCCACAACTACATGACGCCGGAAATCTTCCACGGCGTGGGCGACTTCGTGGGCGACAGCCTCGCCCTGGCCAAGGAGGCGGCGCGCTCGGACGCGAAGGTGATCGTCCAAGCCGGCGTCCACTTCATGGCCGAGACCTCCAAGATCCTGTCCCCGGACAAGACCATCCTGATCCCCGACCCGCTGGCGGGCTGTTCGCTGGCCTCGTCCATCACCGGCGCCGACGTGCGCCTGATCAAGCAGCGCTACCCGGGCCTGCCGGTGGTCACCTATGTGAACACCACCGCCGACGTGAAGGCCGAGACCGACATCTGCTGCACCTCCGCCAACGCCGTTCAGGTGGTGGAGTGGGCCGCGAAGCAATGGGGCGTGGACCGGGTCATCCTGATCCCCGACGAATATCTGGCCCGCAACGTGGCCGCCCAGACCGACGTCAAGATCATCGCCTGGAAGGGCGCCTGCGAGGTGCATGAGCGCTTCACCGCCGCCGACATCGCCGAGATGCGCGACGCCTGGCCGGATGCTGTGGTCCTCGCCCACCCGGAGTGCCCCGAGGACGTCCTGAACGCGGCCGACTTCGCCGGCTCCACCGCCGCCATGAACGACTATGTGGTGAAGAACCGGCCGTCGCAGGTGGTGCTGATCACCGAATGCTCCATGGCCTCCAACATCGCCGGTGAGGCTCCGGACGTGAAGTTCATCGGCCCGTGCAACATGTGCCCGCACATGAAGCGCATCACCCTCGAGAAGATCCGCGACTCCCTGCGTGACATGACCTTCGAGGTCACCGTGCCCGAGGACATCGCCGGGCGCGCCCGTCTGGCGGTCCAGCGCATGGTCGACCTGCCCCCGCCCGAAAAGCCCGCCCGCTACGATCTGGTCCGCGCCCGCGGCCACCAGGTCGCGGTCGAGATGATCTGATGAGCGACCTGCGCCCCGGCCCGATCAACCCGGCCAAGGCCGGGCCCTGGGGCGCCGCGGGCGACCCGGCCCCCGCCCGTGCGCGGGCCCGCAAGCGTGCAGGCCGCGCCATCGAGGACGAGAACCCGAGCCAGAACCTGATCTGGGCGCTGGTCTCCACCGCCCTGCTGGCCGGGTTGCTGTGGTGGCTGATGGGCTGGGTCTATGCGCTGGCGGGCATCGTCGGCCTGCTCGTCCATGAGTACGGCCATGTGCTGGCCATGAACCGCCTCGGCATGGGTCCGGCGCGAATCTACATCATCCCGTTTCTCGGCGGCGCGGCCCGCGGCGCGCGCGGCGCCGCCAGCGAATGGATCGGCGTGCTGGTGTCGCTGGCCGGTCCCGCCTTCGGCCTGATCGCCGCCCTGCCCTTCTTCGCCGTCTGGGCAGTCACCGGCGATCCCGTCTGGCTGCAGGGCGCATGGTTCGTGGCCATCATCAACCTGCTCAATCTCGCCCCCGCCCCCCCGCTGGACGGCTCAAAGGCGCTCGGCCCGGTGCTGGCCCGCGTTCATCCGCTGCTGGAGAAGGCCGCCCTGCTGGGCATCGGCGCCCTGGTGGTGGTCTGGGGCCTGCAGAACGGCGCGTACATCCTCGCCATCTTCCTGGCGCTGGGCGTGTTCAGCCACCTGCGGCGCGGCGCCTGGCGGCCGGACACCGCCCCGCTCAGCTGGAGCCAGGCGGGCGCCAGCCTCGGCCTGTTCCTAACCACCGGCGCCGCCTGCGCCGCTGTCGGCCTGACGGCCATGGCGCTCTACACCGGCGACGGCCCGGGCGCCGCCCTGGCCACCTCCGGCCGCTTCCTCGGGATCACTTCATGACGGTCCAGCGCCTCCATCACGACGGTCCCCTGATCGTGGGCGCAGGGCTGGCGGGCCTGTCCGCCGCCCTCGCCGCCGCGCCGCGTCCGGTGCTGGTGGCGACCCCCGCCCCCGTGGGCCAGGCCGCCGCCTCCGCCTGGGCGCAAGGGGGCGTGGCCGCCGCCCTGTATCCCGATGACAGCGCCGAGTTGCATGCCGCCGACACCACGGCCGCCGGGGCGGGCCTGAACGACGCCGAGGCCACCCTCGCCCTGACCCGGGCCGCGCCCGAGACCATCCAGCGCCTGTTCGATCTGGGCGCGCCGTTCGACCGCGACGCCTCGGGCCGCTTCGTCCAGAGCCTTGAGGCCGCCCACTCTCGCCCCCGCATCGTGCGCGCGGGCGGCGACGGCGCGGGCCGCGCCATCGTGCAGGCGCTGGGCGCCGCCGCCGCCGCCGCGCCCCACATCACCCTGCGCGCCGGCCTGACCCTCGCGGCCCTGATCCAGGACGCGGACGGCCGTGTGCGCGGCGCCGCCTTCCGTCAGGACGACGGCGCCCTGATCGAGATTCTCGCCCCTTCCGTGATCCTCGCCACCGGCGGCGTCGGCGGCCTCTACGCGGTCACCACCAACCCGGCCCAGCTGCGTGGCGAAGGTCTGGGTCTGGCCGCGCTGGCGGGCGCCGAAATCCTCGATCCCGAGTTCGTCCAGTTCCACCCCACGGCCCTGGACGTGGGCGCCGATCCCGCCCCTCTCGCCACCGAGGCCCTGCGCGGCGAGGGCGCGCGCCTGATCGACCGCGACGGCGCGCCCGTGGTGGATCACCCCCTCGGCGATCTGGCCCCCCGCGACATCGTCGCCCGCAGCGTCCACGCCGCCCGCGCCGCCGGGCGTGGCGTCTTTCTGGATGCGCGACAGGCCGTGGGCGCGGACTTCCCCGAGCACTTCCCGGCCGTCTTCGCCGCCGCCATGGCCGCCGGGATCGACCCGCGCGTCCAGCCCATGCCCGTGGCCCCGGCGGCGCACTATCACATGGGCGGGATCGCCGCGGATACGGACGGCCGCACCAGCCTGCCCGGCCTGTTCGCCGTGGGCGAGTGCGCCGCCACCGGCGTGCACGGCGCCAACCGTCTGGCCTCCAACTCCCTGCTGGAGGCCGCCGCCTTCGGCTGGCGCTCCGGCCTGGCCGCCCGCGACGAACCGGAAGCCCCCGCCGCCCCGCTCCTGCC
>Ga0114898_1000190_pt1 | contig 56052 bp, 51 predicted proteins | sample Malvired_Geostar_FD_83496 | JGI IMG/M metagenome (GOLD analysis project Ga0114898, IMG submission 83496) | Marine viral communities from the Global Malaspina Expedition - Malaspina viral metaG DeepMed_Geostar | ecosystem: Environmental > Aquatic > Marine > Oceanic | place: Mediterranean Sea...
CAGCAGGGCCAGGAATTCTGCTCGGTCGGTCACCGGCACCTGTACCACAACCGGGTGACCAAGCGCGGTCGGCAGGCTTATGAGGCCGCCATGGCATGGCGCATGCCCGATGCCGCCACCGGCAAGCGCGGCAGCCCCACCCCGCTGTCCAACATGGTCGATCGCTGGATTGCCGAGGATAACCAGCGCGCCCGCGACTATGAGGCCCAGCGCCAGGCCCGCAAGATGGACAGGCGGAAGGCCGGCTGATATGACCGGCGCTCTGCCAGCCGCCCTCATCACCTTCCGCCAGCTGCATGCGCTGGTGCCGATGGGAGAACGCACCTTGCGCGAATTGCTGGCGCGACTAGGCTATCGTGCGGCGCCGGGCTGCGGGCGCCTGCTGTTCGCGCCGGACGATGTGCAGCGAATCATGGAGGCCGCCCGATGCCGCTCAAGCTCATCCCCCCAGGAAAACGAGGAAACCGCTACTGGCTCGCGCGCGGCACGGTCGCCGGACGACGCATTGAGGTCTCTACGGAGACAGGAGACAAAGCGGCTGCTGCGCGATTTGCGGCCCAGCTCGAAGCGCGGCTCCTCGAAGATCGTCTCCCTGCCGACCCGCTCGACGTAACCTTCCGCCAGGCCGCCGACCGCTGGATCGCCTGGAAGGACGCCAGCGAGACCGACCGGCGGCGGCTTGACCGGCTCTGCCTGAAGCTGGGGCCGCGTCGCGTGTCCGAGATCGTGCATGCCGACCTGGTCGAAGCCGCCCGCGCCCTTTATCCCGACCGCAAGCCGGCCACCTTGAATCGCGAGGCGATGGCCCCGGCGGCGACGGTGCTGCACTATGCCGCCAGCAACGGCTGGTGCGCATGGCTGCGCATCGCGCTCTTCCGGGCACCCCGGCCGGTGACGCGGGCGACGGATATGGAAACCGCCGCCATCCTGCTGGCGGCGGCGAAGGACCGCGACAAGGAACTGCTGCTGCTGTGGTTGTTCAAGCAGGGTGACCGGATATCCGACGCGCTGGCGATTCGCTGGGATCAGATCGACCTCACCCGCCGCACCGTGACGCATGTGCAGGGCAAGACCGGGCGCGAACGCACGGCAGCGCTTGATGACGAGCTATGGGAAGTGCTGGCCAACTGGCCGGCGGAGGACCGCACCGGCCGGTTGTTCCGGCGCTGGGCGCGGCGGGAGAGCGTCTATAACTGGCTGCGCCCGCTGGCCGCCTCCTGCAAGGTCAAATTCACCCCGCACATGGCGCGCCACAGCGTCGGCACCTGGATGGCAGCGCATGGCGAGAGCCTGCGCGCGATCATGGGCAAGCTGGGCCATGCCGATGCGAAATCCTCGATTCGCTACCAGGCGGAGGACATCGAGGTCATCCGCGCCGCGACGAAGAAATGGGGGAAGCTGCGGGGGAGAGATACCGCAAAGCGGCAGAAAGCCTAGAGTCTGTGCTCCATTGGTAATGGAGAGGTCGACAGTTCAATCCTGTCTCGCAGCACCATTCTTCCCCAAGGAAATCCAGATCGAACGAAACCGGCCCGACGTTTCCGGCAGGCCGATTATCGCGTTCGCTTCCCTCACCCCGCCTTGGAATATTTCCCGGTGAGCTGCGGCGTGTAGGGGCCGTCCAGCCCCTTTTCCTTGTGTTCCAGCCTGGTATCGCGGCCCCAGGTGCGCTTCAGCTCGTCCTGCACCTTGAAGGCGAGACGGCCCATGCCTTCCACCTCCAGCTCCACCTTGTCGCCATCCTGCAACGAGGACAGGCCGCGATGATTGGTGCCGGTGGCTAGGATATCGCCCGGCTCCAGCGTCTGTACGGAACTCATCCATTCGATGCAGCGTGGAATATCGTGCGCCATGTCGCTGGTGTTGAAATCCTGCTTCACGGTGCCGTTCACCCACAGCCGCACGCGCAGATTCTGCGGATCGGGCACCTCGTCCGCCGTCACCAGGAACGGGCCGATGGGCGCGAAGGTGGCGCGTGATTTCACCTGGAAGAAGCTGTTGTTGGGCGCCGGCAGCCCGCGCGCCGAACCGTCGATGAAATTCATATAGCCGAAGATGTATTCCTTCGCCTTCTCAGCCGGCACGTTGCTGGCGCGCTTGCCGATGACCAGTGCCAGCTCCGCCTCGCCCTCGAACACATGGGCCGGCACGTCCGGCAGCACCATCGTGTCGCCTTGGCCGATGATGGCGCCGGGCGTCTTCTGGAAGGCGTTGATGACCGGCTTCTCGGCCAGCGTGCCGTCCTCCATGTAGTTCACCGCCATGCAGACGATGGCGCCGGGGCGCGGCAGCGGCGGGCGGATGCGCACGCTGGCCAGCGGGATGCCCTTGCCCTCGGCGGCGGCTTTTTCCAGCTTCCCGCGATATTCCTCGAACCGCTCGATCAGCCCGCGCATCACATCATTGGGGCCGGTGCGCGGAATATCCGCCAGCAGGTCGGTCACATCGACCACCTCGTCGTTCCCTCTTGGCCCGCGCAGCACTCCCACGCGGAAATCGTCGAAATGCAGCAGTTTCATCCCATGCCTCGTCTGGTTTTTGTCGGAAGGCCGCGCGGCTAGGACCAGCCTGCGGCATCAGGAGTAAGGTTTCCGGACGGGATAGTACGCCTCCCCCCGATGCCCGCAATGGCTGTTGCATGATGCAGCGCAATTCTTTTATGTTACGTTATAACGTATTTAATCAGGGGCATTTTCCAATGAATATCCAAAGCCTGCGCACAGGCGTCAGCCTGCTGGCGCTGATGGCCGTGCCGTTTTCCGCGTCTTCCCTTGCCGCCCAGCAGGCAGACCCCGTCACCCTGCAGCCGGTGGTGGTGGAGATCGCGCCCCTGAAGAGCACGCAGGAGGAGCTGGTGGAGGGCAGCGCCGTGCTGACCGGCGACGATCTGGAACGCCGCCGCGCGCCGACGCTGGGCGAGACGCTGGCGCGCACGCCGGGCGTCGCCAATTCCGATTTCGGGCCCGGCGCCGGACGCCCGGTCATCCGTGGCCAGGGGGCGGCGCGGGTGCGCGTGCTGCAGAACGGGCTGGACACGTTCGACGCCTCCACCGCCAGCCCGGACCATGCCGTCGTCATCCCGATGGAATCGGCGGAGCGGGTGGAGGTACTGCGTGGCCCGGCCTCGCTGCTCTATGGCAGTTCGGCGGTGGGCGGCGTGGTCAGCGTCACCGACGGGCGTATCCCGATGCGGCGGCCGAGGGATCTGGTCGAAGGCATGGCGCGCCTCGGCTTCTCCACCGGGTCGAGCGCGCTGGAAGGCTTCGGCTCGGCCAGTCTGGCGGCAGGCAATAATGTCGTGCTGCATCTGGAAGGCTTCAGCAGCGATGCCAATGACTACCGGGTGAACGGCTATGCCAGCGACGAGGCGCGCGAGGAAGGGCTGAAGGGCAAGGTCGAGAACAGCGCGGTCGAACGCTCGGGCGGCTCCATCGGCGCCAGCTATCTGGGCGAGCACGGCTATGCCGGTTTCGCGGTCAGCGGCTATTCCAGCCTGTACGGCGTTCCGGGCGGCCACGCGCATCATGAGGAAGAGGACCACGAAGACGAAGAGGAAGATCACGAGCACGAGCATAGCGGGGTGCGCATCGACATGCAGCAGACCCGCTATGACGCGCGCTTCGGCCTGTACGAACCGCTGCCATTCCTGGAGGAGGCCACGCTGCGGCTCGGCCATGCCGACTACCGCCATCTGGAGCTGGAGGGGGACGAGGTCGGCACTCTGTTCGAGAATCGCGGCTGGGAAGGCCGGCTCGACCTGACGCACAAGCCGATCTTCGGGCTGAAGGGCGTGTTCGGCGTGCAGGCCAGCCGGCGCGACTTCCAGGCGGTCGGCGAGGAAGCCTTCGTGCCGCCAACGGTCACCGACAACGCCGCCCTGTTCCTGGTCGAGCGCTACGAGACCGGCCCCTGGCAGTTCACCGGCGGCGGCCGGCTGGAGACCCAGACGGTCGAGGCCGACGGGCGGGGCATGGAGCGCGATTTCACCGCCGTCAGCGTCTCCGCCGGCGCCAGCTACAAGCTGTCGCCCGACTATTCCGTCGGTCTGTCGCTGTCACGCACGGAGCGCGCGCCGAATGCGGAGGAACTGTTCTCCGACGGGCCGCATCTGGCCACCAATTCCTACGAGATCGGTAATACCGAACTCGGCAAGGAAGAGGCGTTGCACGCCGAACTGTCGCTGCGCAAGACACGCGGCCCGGTAACGGGTGCGGTCAATCTGTTCGCCACGCGCTACCGCGACTACATCTTCCGCGACTTCACCGGCGGCGAGCGCGACGGGCTGGACGAATTGCGCTACCGCCAGACCGACGCCGACTTCCACGGCTTCGAGGTGGAGGCCGCCTGGACCTTCCTGGAACGGCCGGGCCTTGCGCTCAGCCTGGATGGATCGCTCGACTATGTGCGGGCGGAAAACCGGGAGACCGGCGACGCGCTGCCGCTGATCCCGCCGCTGGGCTACAGCATCGGCGTCAACGCCTACACCAACCATGTCGATTACCGGCTGGAACTGGCGGGCGCCACCGAGCAGGACCGCACCGGCGCCAACGAGACATCGACGGACGGCTATGCCTTCCTGAACGCCTCACTGGCCTTCCGGCCGATTGCCGGCAGCGACGATTTCATCCTGCAGGTGCAGGGGCGCAACCTCACCGATTCGGAGGGGCGCAATCACATCTCCCTGCTGAAGGACGAAGCCCCCTTGCGTGGCCGTGAATTGCGGGTGGTCGGAACCGTCAGGTTCTGATCGGTCCAGCGTCAGCCTTGCCGCCACGCGGTGCCCCCCTTGGCGGCAAGGCCCAGGCCACTAGGCCGGCAAGCATCGCCGCCAGCGGCACCAGCGCCTGCCCCTCCCCCATCGCGTGCAGGGTGGCCGCACTCACAAGACACCAGAAGACCGGCACGGCTAGGGCGAGGCCGGACAGCAGAGTGCGCGGAAGCAGGCAGAGCAGGCCAAGCGTGGCGATGGCGGTGGGGTCCGGCGCCAGCCCAATCATCTCCGCCTGCGCCAGCGGCCGTCCAAAGACGAGCGGCAGCAGCGGATGGAGCGTCAGCGCATAGACGAACAGCCCGGCACCCGCCCCTTCCCGCAAGCGCCATCGAGCGGCGGCAGGCACGATCGCGCCGCGCCCCACCAGCAGCAGCAGGATCGCTTCCGCCAGAAACACCGGCATCAGATAGGGTGCCGCCCAGTTGATGCTGGCATAGCGCTGCCAGAAGAACAGCAGCCCCACCGCAACCCAGCCCGCCGCCAGCAGGGCGAGGCCAAGCCTGCCGGCCCTGGGCGCGCCGCGCAGCACCAGCGCCGCAACACCCAGCCCCAGCAGCAGGATGAAGGGCTGCGCCGGCCACAGCGCCGCATTGTGCAGCTCGAACAGCCGCCAATAGGCGCGCGGCGCGAACAGCAGGAAATCCTCCAGCCGGTAACTCGACCAGTCGGCCATCAGATATCCCGGATATGGGCGGCGATGCGCTCCCGCATTTTAGCATCTGGCAAAGGATCGGACGCCGCCCGCATATTCTCGCGCGCATGGTGCGGCTTGGTGGTCGCCGGGATAGCCACGGTGACAGTGGGGTGCGACAGGATAAATTTCAGGATCAGCTGCGCCCAGGTCTCCGCCCCCACCTCCGCCGCCCAGCCCGGCAGGGGCGCGCGTTCCAGCCGCCGGGTCAGCGCGCCCTGCCGGAACGGCCGGTTCACCATGACGCCGATGCCACGCTCCTTCGCCAGCGGCAGGATGCGTTGTTCCACTTCGCGGTCGAGCGGATTGTATGTCACCTGCACGAAATCGAGCTTCTGCGTGGCCATCACCCGCTCGAACAGATCATGCCGGCGGCCTTCCGAGGTGGTGATGCCGACATAGCGGATCTCCTTCGCCGTCTTCATCGCCTGCAGCGTCTCCAGATGCGCCTCCCAGCCCAGCAGATTATGCACCTGCATCAGGCTGAAGCGCGGCACGGTCCAGAGCCGCCGTGAGCGGTTTATCTGTGCCCGCCCCTCATCGCCATCGGATATCCACACCTTGTCGGCGGAAAACAGGGTCTTTGGGCGGCCCAGCTTTTCCAGGCCGTGGCCGATCACCGCCTGAGCGGAGCCATACATCGGCGAGGAATCGATGACCCGCCCGCCAGCCTTGAAGAAGGACTCCATCACCGCCGCGCACTCGTCGCGCAGCACCGGGTCTTCCCCGACATTGAAGGTGATCCAGGTACCGAGGCCGACGGCGGGAATCATCTCCCCGGTCGAGGGGATCGGCCGCATCAACGGTTGCGCCTGCTGCCCCCAACTCAGGCGGGGCAGTCCAGCCGCCATCACGCCTGCCGCGGCGGCACCCTTCAGGATGCTGCGTCTGGAGGATGTCATGAGTGCTCCTTTCCTCATTGCCTTTCCTCTCTATTCCCAAGATGGGGCAAGCAGACGGCAGGCAAAGGGCACATACGACGCGCAGAAACACGCCGCCTCCGATTCACGGTTGATAGAGTGTGAAAAATTCCATATTGTGCGCTTGTCATTAAGTAATGCAGTTTTTCGACACAAAATGCATATCCGGTTTGCGTCGATGCATTGCTTGGTGTCGTTTTGCTAACCAATTCCAACTCTGCTCGACCGCGATGTACCCATCCGGTCGAGTTTTTTTTATCCGAGTTTCAAAAAGTAGGGGCTTAGGGCCCGTTATAATGCACGCGCCCGAAACCGCTGACATCGTAACCGCCAAGCTGCGCCGCCCGGTCCGCGAAGTCCGGCGTACGGCAGAAGCTTAAGAAGGCCTGCACCGGCGCCGAAAACCAGCTGCGCCGCCAGACCGCGAGGTCGAAGCGTTCGCGCACCAGCGGCACGAAGCCCAGCCGGTACTGTGCCGCCACGGACGCAAGCCCGAGCCCGGCATCCGCCTGCCCTTCCAGCACGGCCAGCGCCACATCCTGTTCGCTGCGCGCCGGCCTCAGCCGCTCATAGGCGTCGGGCGCCAGCCCCGCCGCCGCCGCCAGCCGGTCGAACAGCAGCTGTGTGCCGGCCTCCGGCTGGCGCGGCACGGTACGGCAGCCTGCCAGGTCGGCGATGCCAGCGATCTTGCGGGGATTGCCAGCGGGCACGATCAGCCCGCGCTCGCGCCACGCCCATTCCATCAGCACCACCGGCATGGCCGGCATCCGCGCCTCGATCAGATGGCGATTCCAGCCCTCCGCTTCCGGCGCTGGCACATGCATGCCACACAGCACGCCCTCGCGCCGGGCAAAGCGGTCGAACCCGTCCAGACTGCCATCGAAGAAGGACGCCATACCGGAGCCCGATTCGCGCAAGGCCCAGTCCAGCAGCGGGTCATGGCTGCCCAGCGCCACCACCGGCGGGTCCGGCAGCGCCAGCCCGTCCTCGCCCAGCTCCGTCCGCCGGGACAGCCAGGAGATCACCAGCGCCTTCGGGAACAGCAGCTTGCCGGTCACCCGCGTGAAAGGCACCTCGTTGGCGGCCGCCATCTCGTAGATCTTGCGCTCCTTCACGCGCAGGATATCGGCCAGCTCCTTGGTGGTCAGGAATTCGAGCGGTTCGACGATCTTCATGCAGTCCTTCAGTTCAGACACCGGGTAGCCGCAACAGCCTTAGCCACCGACAGGCGTCGATGATCTTACCTGACCGCCAGATCGGCAAGCCAAACCGGTTCGCGCTGGACATCACCCCAGAATATTGAAGCCGCCATCGACATAATGGATGCCGCCGGTCATCGCCTTCGCACCGTCGCCGACCAGGAAGGCGGCCAGCGCACCGACATCCCCGATGGTCACCAGCGCATGCTGCGGCGCTTTCGCGGCGGCACGCTCCAGCAACTCGTCGAACCGGTCGAGGCCGGAGGCCGCGCGCGTGCGCAGCGGGCCGGGCGACAGCGCATGCACGCGGATGCCTGACCGGCCCAGTTCCGCCGCCATATAGCGTGCCGACGATTCCAGCGCCGCCTTCACCGGCCCCATCATATTGTAATGTTCGACCACCTTCTCCGCCCCGAAGAAGCTGACGGTCAGCAGCGTGCCACCGTCGCGCATCAGCGGTTCGGCCAGACGGGCGCAGCGGATGAAGGAATGGCAGGAGACGTCCATCGCCATGGAGAAGCCGTCGCGTGAGCAGTCGGTGACACGGCCGTGCAGATCCTCGCGCGGCGCATAGGCGATGGAATGCAGTACAAAATCCAGCCCGCCCCAGCGCTGGCCGATAGCCTCGAACACCGCTTCAAGCTGGCCGTCCTCGCGCACGTCGCAGGGCAGGTAGATGTCGGCGCCCAGCGCCTCGGCCAGCGGTGCGGTGAAGTCGCGCGTGCGCTCGTTCAGATAGGTCAGGGCCAGGTCGGCGCCCGCCGCGCGGAAGGCCGCGGCGCAGCCATAGGCGATGGAACTGTCATTCGCCACGCCCAGCACCAGGCCACGCTTACCTGACAGTATATTTTCGGCGGGCAATGCGCCCGGATTGCCATTCTGCTCGGTCATCAGACCACCCTTCCGGTTCCGTTACCGAAGGCTAGCAGATTCATCCGACCGAAAAATGACGCAACGCAAAAAATTAAGGGAGAGGGTGTTCGGCGCGTATCTGCATGATCTCCGGCAGGGCATCCATGAACACGGCCAGCAATGCCGGATCGAAATGCGCCCCGGCCTGATTTTGCATGTAGTCCACAGCCGCCTCGACCGGCCATGCCTTCTTGTAGGGCCGTTCCGAGGTCAGGGCGTCGAACACATCCGCCATCGCCACGATGCGGCCTTCCATCGGGATCGCCTCCCCGGCAAGGCCATTGGGATAACCGGAACCGTCCCATTTCTCGTGATGGCTGAGCGCGATGGAGCGTCCCAGCACCAGCAGGTCGGTATCGCTGTCCGACAGGATATCGGCGCCGATATCGACATGGGTCTTCATGATCTCCCACTCCTCGGGCGTGAGCTTGCCCGGCTTTAGCAAAATCTGGTCGGGAATGCCGATCTTGCCGATATCGTGCATCGGGCTGGCATGCAGCATCAGCTCGCAATCCTCCGACGCCCAGCCGATCCGCTCAGCCAGCAGCGCCGATATCTTGCTCATCCTGAGGATATGATTGCCGGTCTCGTTGTCGCGGTACTCCGCGGCGCGGCCCAGCCGGCGCACCACCTGCAAGCGGATCTGATTCAGTTTCGTGGTGCGCTCCCGCACGATTTCCTGCAGCACGCGCTGCTGTTCGTGGGTAAAGCGAAGCGCGAGATGCGCCTCCATCAGGTTGCGCACCCGGGCCATCAGCTCGGCCCGCTCGAACGGTTTGGTCACATAGTCACGGGCGCCGGCCTTGAAGGCGCGCAGCATGAATTCCTGCGAGGATTGCGCGGTCAGCACGATGATCGGCGGCAGCAGCGGGTCTTTCAGCGCCTTCAGCGCCGCCATCACCGCATAACCATCCATGCTCGGCATGTTGATATCGAGCAGGATCAGCCCGGGACGGTTCGCCTTGTAGGCCGCCACCGCCTGCGTCGGGTCATCGAGCAGCACCAGCCCGCCATAACCCTCGCCGCGTAGCATTTTCTCCAGCAGCTTCAGGTTGGTCGGCTCATCGTCGATGGCCAGGATCGGCATCACCTTCAAATTAGAAAGCATCTTCACGACGCACTCTCCTTTTTTCCGAGCCAACGCCCGAGCGTTTCCAGCAATGAATTGATGTCGATAGGCTTCGTCAGATACTCCTCGAATCCAGCGCCTCTGCCACGCTGGACATCCTTCTCCATCGCCGCCGCCGACAGGGCCAGCACGGGAATGTCCCGTGTCGCCGGGTCGGCCTTCAGCCGCGCCAGAACCTCCAGCCCGTTCATGCCGGGCATATTGATATCGAGCAGGATGACATCCGGCAGATGCACCTGCGCGAGATCGAGGCCGAGCGAGCCATTATAGGCCTCCAGCAGCGTCACCTGCGGATGCCGCACCAGCGCCTGGCGCACCAGCTTCAGATTGGCCGGATTATCCTCGACATAGAGCACCGTGCCTTCCGGCAAAGCCCATTGCCGGCGCGGACTTTCCTCCAGTGATTGCGCCGCCGGCGGCTGTGCCGCCGCCAGTTTCGCCCCGGGCAGTTCGAACCAGAAGGTCGAGCCTGCCCCCGCACGGCTTTCCACGCCGATGCGACCTCCCATGCCCTCGATCAGACGCTTGGCGATCACCAGCCCGATACCCGTGCCCTCGATCTCGGTATTCTCCGCGCCCAGCCGGTTGAAAGGCGTGAAAAGCTGGTCCAGCTTCTCCGCCGGAATGCCGGCACCGGTATCGGCAACGGCAATCCGGATCATGCCATCGCCACCCGGCAGCGCGGTCACCACGACGCTGCCCGAGCGGCGGTTATACTTCACCGCGTTGCTCAACAGATTGACCAGCACCTGATTCAGCCGCGTGCGGTCGCCGCGCACGGCGATGGCTGACGGCTTGCGCGCGAATTGCACCGCGACATCCCGGCCCGCCGCCAGCGGCGTGACCAGCGATCCGCTTTCCGCGAACAGCTCGGCAAGGCCGACATCCTCGATCGACAGTTCGAGGCGCCCGGATTCGATCCGTGCCAGATCCAGTATCTCGTTAATAAGTTGCAGCAGATGCTGGCCGGACTTGCGGATCGTCCGCACGCTGTCCAGCTGATCCTCGGTCAGCCCTTCATCGATTTCCAGCACCTGGGCGAACCCCATGACCGCGTTCAGGGGGTACGCAACTCGTGGCTCATGCTCGACAGGAATTCGGACTTGGCGCGGCTGGCCGCCTCCGCCTGCTCTTTCGCGCGCACCATGTCGGTGACATCCTGGACGATGCCGACCGCAAACAAGGAGGTTCCACCCGGGGCAGGCTCGAAACGCGCCCGTTCGTGCACATGGCGTACCATGCCATCGGGCAGTACGATGCGGTGCACCATGTCGTAGGTGCCAGTTTCCCTTGCCCTGGCAATGTGCCGCTTCAGCGCCTCCAGATCGTCCGGATGGACCATCTCGTAGAAATTCTCGATGGTCGGCCGGAAGGTCCGCGGATCCTTGCCGAAAATCTCGTACACGACCGGCGACCAGTAGATCGATCCGTCATTGCTGGCGATCTCCCAATTGCCGAGGCGGGCGATCTCCTGCGCCTGGCGCAGCAGGCCGCGCTCCTTCTCAAGAATGCGCTGGGCGTCTTTCCGCTCGGTAATGTCCCGCAGCACGCCGACGAAGTGCGCTTCCTCGCCGATCCTGATCTCCGTCACCGTGATTTCCAGCGGGAAGACTGACCCATCCTTGCGCAATCCCGGCATTTCCAGGGAGCGGCCGATGATCTTTTCCTGACCGGTTTCGGCATAGCGCCGCAGGTACCCATCATGGTGCTTGCCGTGCGCTTCCGGCATCAGCATTCTGACATTCGCGCCGAGCAGTTCCTCCTGCGCGTAGCCGAAAATCTGCTGCATCGCCGGGTTGATCTCGATGATGCATCCGCGCGCATCGATGACCACGACGCCGGAGACAACGGAATCCACGATATCCTTGAAAGACTTCAGCTTTTCCTGCAGCGCCCGGCGCCGGGTTATGTCCTGGACCGCCCCCATCAGCCGGCGCGGCTTGCCGGTGTCATCCCGCACTACATCCGCCTTGGCAAGAATCCAGCGAACGGTTCCGTCCGGCCAGATACAGCGATGTTCGATATTCAGCGCCTCACCCCTGGAAATGCAGTTCCGGACCGCCGCAAGCACCATCTCACGGTCGTCGGGATGGATCGCCGTCAGAAGATTGTCGTAGTTCGCCTCGAGCGACCCGTAGGGATGGCCAAACAACTCCGATACATTGGGTGTCCAGAACATCTCGCCGGTTTCCAGGTCGCGGTCCCAGTTGCCGATATTCGCCTTTTCCAGGCCGGACTGCAGGCGCTGCACCGCCCATTTCAGATGGCTTATATCCGTTCCGACAGACAGAATGCGATGGCCCTGTTCCGGGTCGCCCTCGTAAGAGAGGATGGCGCAGTCCAGCCAGAGAGGGTTTCCATCCTTCTTTCGGATACAGATTTCGCCGTGCCAGCTTTCGCCGGCAGCGATCTTGTCCCGGATCTGCCGATACAGGGTTGGGTGTTCTCCGGATATGAACGTCTGGAAATTCCGCCCCAGCAGTTCCTCTTGGGCAAAGCCGCTCGCCGCGCAGAATCTGTCGTTTACGTCGATGATGACGCCATCACGGTCCGTAACGCTCACCAGCGCATGCATGTCCAGCACGTGGGATACTTGCACATGCTGCTGGTGCGCAAACGGGGATACCGCCAAAGCTGGAGACACTGCATCGCCCCCATCGCACCAATCGCTCTCACCAAGACGGGCCACGGCCACACCTCTTCAAATTTCATAAAAAGCAATATGATCTTTGGACATTAAAAATCGATTAAGCCCACAGCGGATTACCGCTGGCCCGAAAATGCATTGAGAAAATGCGTCGGGAATTTCGTTTGGCAAGGTGGACCACCACCTCTAGAGTGCGCCGGCGTTTGCGGGGAAAGACCGGCTTGAACAAGGGCTTGCAGAACAGAAAAGCACGTGCCGACCAGCCGTGGCGGTTGCTGACCGCCGCGCTGCTGGTGGTGACGCTGTTCACGCAGTCACTGCTGCCCTTCTTCTATGCCGCCGAGGCCAGGGCCAGCCAGCTGGAAGGGCGGGCAAGCGTCGCGGGACAGACGCTCATGGTCTGTACCGCCGAGGGCTACAAGCTCATCCGCGCCGGCGATGCGGCTGACCCCGGCGACAGCGGCAGCGTTCTGCACTGCCCGCTCTGCCTTGGCGCGCAGCACCTCGCCATTCTGCCGCCGCCGTCCCCGAACGCCCTTCCCGCGCTTAGCGAAACCGCGCTCCGGCTGCGCCCGGCCCCTGAGGCCGGCCGCCCTGCCGATATCGCGCTGCGTTGGCCGGAAGCCCGCGCCCCGCCCGCCATCGTCTGATCGACATGAACATCACAACAAGGCGCCGGCTTCGATAAAGCCGCGCGCCGTCGATCTCATACGATGGAGTTAATCCTCATGCGTAACGCATTCCGCGTCGCGGCACTCTGTGCTGCGACCGCCGCCGGTATTTCGGCGGCATCTGCTCATGCCGTGGTGGAGCCGAAACAGGCGCCCGCCGGCAGCTACCAGAAAGTCACTGTCCGCATCACCCATGGCTGTGACGGCGCCGCGACCAACAAGATCATCGTCGTGCTGCCCGAGGGCATCCTGACCGCCCGCCCGCAGGCCAAGCCGGGCTGGCAGGTCGAGTTCCTGAAGGAGAAGCTGGCCGAACCGGTGCCCGCCGGCCACGGCAAGATGCTATCCGAACGGATCGTGCAGGTGATCTGGAGCGGCAACAGCCTGCCGGACTGGCAGTTCGATGAGTTCGCCCTCTCCGTAAAGCTGCCGGCCGGTACAGCCGGCACCCCCCTGCCCTTCGTGACCGTCCAGGAATGCGATGGCGGCAAATCCTGGCACTGGAGCGCCGAGCCGGGCACCCACACCCATTCGCATGGCGAACACATGCAGATGGGCCCCGCCCCCGTGCTGCGCCTGACAGAAGGCAAGTAGGATCATGAACCGCACTTACCGCAGCCTCCTCCTGGCCGGCGCGATGGCGCTCGCCGGGACCGAAACGCTCGCCCAGACCCAGACGCAGACCCAGACCCTGTCGCCCATCCGCATCGAGGTTCCAGCACCTGCCCAGCGCCTGACCCAGCCGTCGGCGGAACAGGCAAGGCAGAAGATTGAGCAGGTACCCGGCGGTGTCGATCTGGTGCCCGCCGAGGAATTCCGCGAAGGCCGCGCCGCAACGCTGAAGGATGCGCTGGACTATGTGCCGGGTATCTTCATCCAACCCAAGTTCGGCGAGGATTCCCGCCTGTCGATCCGTGGCTCCGGCCTTGCCCGCAACTTCCACCTGCGCGGCGTGAAGCTCCTGCAGGACGGTGTGCCGGTGAGTCTGGCCGACGGCAGCGGCGACTTCCAGGAGATCGATCCGCTGAACATCGACTATATCGAGGTGTTCAAGGGCGCCAACGCGCTGCGCTACGGCTCGACGGCGCTGGGCGGGGCGATCAATGTCCACACCCCCACCGGCCGCGACCTGGCCAACACCAAGGGGGGTGTGCTGACCCGTGCCGAGATCGGCAGCGATGGCTATCGCCGGGGCCAGATTGCCGGCGGCAAGTACGGCGCGGACTGGGACGCCTATGCCACCCTCACCACCATCCAGCAGGATGGCTACCGCGACCATACCGAACAGAACAACATCCGCTTCAACAGCAATATCGGCCTGCGCCTGTCGGACCGCGCCGAGACCCGGTTCTTCATCGCCTATAACGATATCGACCAGCAGATCGCCGGCTCGGTCTCGCGCGACCAGGCGCTGAACGATCCCCGGCGTGCCGCCGCCGGCAATCTGGCGCTGGATTACAAGCGCGACATCGAATCGATCCGGCTGGGCAACCGGACGTCCATCGCGCTGGAGGACGGCACCGCCAGCTTCGGCGGCTACGTCGTCAGCCGCGAGCTGATCCACCCGATCTTCCAGGTACTGGACAACACTGTCCTGGATTACGGCGTGTTCGGCGAATACGAGACCGACGGCCAAGCCTTCGGCATGAAGCAGGAATATCTGGTCGGCCTGCAGCTCGGTCGGGGCACCAACGACAATCTGCGCTACGCCAACGTCTCCGGCCAGAAGGGCGCGCTGCGCTACCAGTCCGAGGATACGGCGCAAAATGCCGACCTGTATGGCGAGGCCCGCACCTGGGTGCGCTCCGACCTTGCCGTCATCCTGGCGGCGCAGGCCGGCTATGGCACGCGCGAGGTTGAGGACAAGTTCCTCTCCGACGGCGATGCCAGCTTCGACAAGAGCTTCACCAGCTTCAACCCGCGTCTCGGCCTGCTGTGGCAGGCAGCACCGGACTGGCAGCTCTTCGGCAATCTGTCGCGCAGCACGGAACTGCCGACGCTGAGCGACCTCAGCCCGACCGCCACCGCGCAGATCGGCGCTGTCGATCCGCAGACCGCCGTGACGCTGGAGATCGGCACCCGCGGCAGCCATGGTCGCCTCACCTGGGATGTGGCGGTCTATCGCGCCTGGATGAAGGATGAAATCCAGTATTTCACCGCACCGAACGGCCAGAGCTACGCCCAGAACGCCGACAGCACCATCCATCAGGGGCTGGAGCTGGGGCTGGATGTCCGCCTGCTGGACGATCTGTTCGCCCCCGCCGGCGGTGACAGCCTGACCCTGCGCCAGGCCTATACCTTCAGCGACTTCCACTTCGACGGCGACGCCGTCTATGGCGACAACAAGCTGCCGGGCGCGCCGCGCCATTATTATCGGGCGGAGCTGCGCTACGACCATCCGGCGGGATTCTATGTCGGGCCGAATGTCGAATGGGTGCCGGAAGCCTATTACGTCGATAACGCCAACACGACCGAGACCGTATCCTATGCGCTGCTCGGCCTGAAAGCGGGCTACAACGACCCGGCCGGCTGGTCGCTGTTCATCGATGGCCGCAACCTGACCGACGAACGCTATATCGCCTCGGCCAGCGTCTCGACCACCGCCACCCCCGCCTCGGCGGTGTTCGAGCCGGGCTTCGGCCGGGCCGTCTATGCCGGCGTGCAGGTGCGCTGGTAACTCGTCCATGCTTCGGCCGTCCCCGAACCATCGGGGGCGGCCAGGCCTCTATTGTAAGACGGATTTTGCCGCTACAGTCCGTCTCCCATGCTTTCCGATCTTTCGTCCCACGCCCCCGAAATCCTGATCGTCGCCGCCGTCTTCCTGCTGGCCGGCGCGGTGAAGGGCGTCATCGGCATGGGGCTGCCGACCATTGCCCTTGGCCTGCTGACCGCCGTGGTCGGGCTGGAATCGGCCATGGCGCTGATCCTGGCCCCGGCCATCATCACCAACATCTGGCAAGGCTTTGTCGGAACCCATGTGCGCGAGGTGTTCCGGCGGCTCTGGCCGTTCTTCGTGCCGGCGACCCTGACCATCTGGCTGGGCGTGGCGCTGGCGCAGATCTGGCCGGCGGCACTGCCGGTGGCGCTGCTGGGCGGCGTGCTGATCGCCTATGGTCTGCTTGGCCTTACCAAGCCAACCCTGCACCTGCCACCGCGCCATGACCGCTGGGTGGCGCCGCTGGCCGGCGCGATGAACGGCATCTTCGCGGGCCTGACCGCCACCTTCGTGATTCCGGGCCTGCTCTATCTGCAGGCACTGAATCTCAACCGCGACCAGATGGTCCGCGCGCTCGGCCAGCTCTTTGTCTTCTCCACTGCGATGCTGGCCCTGGCACTTGCCTTCTTCGGCAAGCTGCCGCCCGAGGCCAGCCTCGCCTCGCTGCTCTCGGTCTTCCCGGCCATCGCTGGCATGGTGGCGGGCAGCTGGCTGCGCCGCCGCCTGTCGGAAACCGCCTTCCGCCGCGTCTTCTTCACCGCGCTGATCGGCCTCGGCACCTATCTGCTGCTGCCGGTGCTGCTCTAGCAGCCGGTATGGACCCGGCTGGGCGGGACGGGTAGAACAGACCTATGACAGCCAGCAATGAACTCTTCCCGATGCCACCCGCGATGCACACCGACAAGGGCAACATCCGCCATGTCGGCGTCGAGCTGGAGATGAGCGACATCGATATCGATACGCTGTCCCGGCTGGTGGCCGACCATGTCGGCGGCACGGTCGAAATGCAGAGCCGCTATGTCCATCGCGTGACCGGCGATCCCGCGGGCGACTGGAAAGTCGAGCTGGACTTTGCCTATCTGAAGAACAAGACGCAGGCGCCCGCCGACGAGCTGGAGGAGCTGGCCGAAGACATCGTGCGCTTCGGCGCGGAGCAGATCGTGCCGCTGGAAGTGGTAAGCCCGCCCCTGCCGTTCGACCGCCTGCCCGAGGTGAACGAGCTGATCCGGCGGCTGCGCGAAGCCGGCGTCAGCGGCACCGGCGGCGGCCTCGCCTATGCCTTCGGCCTGCATCTGAACCCGGAATTGCCGGCGAAAGATGCGGCGACGATCACCCGCCATCTGCAGGCTTTCCTGTGTCTCTATGATTGGCTGAGGAAGCGCGCCCACGTCGATTTGACCCGGCGGCTGACCACTTATATCGCCGCCTATCCGGCGGATTATGTGCGGCTGGTCGTCGATCCCGCCTACGCACCGGATCTACCCGACCTGATCGACGATTACCTCGCCTTCAACCCGACGCGGAACCGCGCGCTCGACATGCTGCCGCTGTTCGCGCATCTGGACGAGAAGCGGGTGCGCGCCAGGGTGCCCGACAAGCGCGTGAAAGGGCGGCCGACCTTCCATTACCGCCTGCCCAATTGCGAGATCGACCGGCCCGGCTGGGGCATTCACCATGCCTGGGCCGACTGGGTCATGCTGGAACGGCTGGCCGCCGATCCGGAAAAGCTGGCCGCGCTGTGCGGTCTTTATCAACGCTATCTCGACGAGCCTTTTACCGTCTTCAACGATGGCTGGACAGAGCGTGTGGACCGGTGGCTGAGCGCACATTTTCCCCGCTGATCGCCGTTACCGGACCGCGGCGCGGCGGCAAGGCGCCACGCCTGATGGTGCATCTGGCGATCCGGCTGGCCGGCGGCCGGCCTGTACATCTGCGCCCGGGCGGCCCGCACAGCCATGACATGGCGGATTATGACGGCGTGGTCATCACCGGCGGGCATGACATCGACCCGGTGCTTTATGCCAGCCAGTCCGAAGTTGTGCCGAAATATGATGCGGAGCGCGACGCGCTGGAATCCGCCGTGATCGACGATGCGCTGATGCGCGGCCTGCCGTTGCTGGGCATCTGCCGGGGGGCGCAGCTGCTGAATGTCCGGCTGGGCGGCACACTGTTCCAGGAACTGCGCTCGCGCCGCAAGAACACCTCGAACCGCTGGACCATCCTGCCGCTGAAGACGCTGCTGGTCGAGGCGGAGAGCTGCCTGCGGGAATTGCTGGACGGGCAGCGCGTGAAGATCAACAGCCTGCACAATCAGGGCATCGACGAACTGGGCGGCGGCCTGATCGTCTCCGGCCGCGATCTCGACGGCATCGTGCAGGGCATCGAGGCGCCCGGCCACGCCTATCTGATCGGCGTGCAATGGCACCCGGAATTCCTGATCTTCCAGGCCCGCCAGCGCCGCCTGTTCAAGGCTCTGGTGGAGACGGCAAGACAGCGCAGGGAACGCACCACGAAGCGCCTGGGCTGAACCGCCAGGGCGGGCGTTACGTATAGAGAGCTGTTCCCCGCCCGCAGAAGACAGGCATATCATGTCCGAGGAGCTTCCCGAGAACGCTATCGCCGTGGTGATCGGCGCTGGCGGCGGCATTGGTGCCGCCGTGCTGGACCAGCTGCGCCAGCGCGGCAGCTTTGCCCTGGTGCTGGGCTTTGGCCGGCACAGCGATCCTGCGCTCGATTTGCTCGACGAGGCCAGCATCGAAAAGGCGGCCCGCCATGTCGCGACGCTTCCCGGCGAATTGCGGTTGCTGTTCGACGCCAGCGGCTTCCTGCATGGCCATGGCTTCCAGCCGGAGAAGAGCTGGCGCGATCTCGACCCGGCGCATCTGGCCCATAATTTCGCGGTGAACGCCATCGGCCCGGCGCTGCTGATGAAGCATTTCCTGCCGCTGCTGCCGCAACGGCAAGGCGGTCTTCGCCACCCTGTCGGCCAAGGTCGGCAGCATCGGCGACAACCAGCTGGGCGGCTGGTACGGCTATCGCGCAGCGAAGGCGGCACTGAACCAGCTTGTCCATACCGCCGCCATCGAGCTGAAGCGCAGCCGCCCGCAGGCAATCTGCGTGGCGCTGCATCCGGGCACGGTGGACACGCACCTTTCCGCCCCCTTCGCCAAATCCGGCCTTGCCGTCCGCCCGCCGGAAGAAGCCGCAGCCGACCTGCTGGCGGTGATCGACGGGCTGAAACCGGAACAGACCGGCAGCTTCTTCGATTATCGCGGCGCCCCCCTGCCCTGGTAGCACCATGCCGCGCATGCGTAAGAAAGCCGACCTGCCGTCGAAGCTCTGCCAGGCCTGCGGCTGCCCCTTCGCCTGGCGCAAGAAATGGCGCACGGTCTGGGACGAGGTGAAGACCTGCTCCGACCGCTGCAAGTCAGAACTTCGCCAGAAAGGCAGATCATGAGCGGAAGCCTGCGCCTCGTGCTGGGCGATCAGCTGAGCCGGGACCTCTCCGCGCTCGACGGGCTGGACCTCGCCCGCGACGTGGTGCTGCTCACCGAGGTGGCGGATGAGGCAACCTATGTCCCGCACCACAAGCAAAAGATCGCCCTCATCCTGTCGGCCATGCGGCATTTCGCGGCGGAACTGCGGGCCGAGGGCATCGCGGTCGATTATGTCACGCTCAACGATCCGCAGAACACCGGCAGCTTCACCGGCGAGGTGACGCGCGCGGCGGCGCGGCACAAACCGGATCGGATCGTCGTGACGGAACCCGGCGAATGGCGCGTGCTGCAGGCCATGCGCGGCTGGGCGGATGAGACGGGCCTGCCGGTCGATATTCGCGAGGATACGCGCTTCTTCGCCAGCCGCCGGCGCTTCGCACGCTGGGCCGAGGACAGGCGGACCTACCGCATGGAGTTCTTCTACCGCGAGATGCGGCGCGAGACCGGCATCCTGCTGACACCGGACGGCGAGCCGGAAGGCGGACACTGGAACTATGATGCGGAGAACCGCAAGCCGCTGCCCAAAGGCTTCACGCCACCGCAACGGCAGCGGTTCGCGCCGGACGCAATGACGCAGGAGGTGCTGGATCTGGTCGCCCGGTGCTTCCCCGACAATTTCGGCGATCTGGAACCGTTCGGCTGGGCGGTGACGCGGGCGGACGCGCTGGCGGCGCTGAAGGAATTCCTCAGCCATTGCCTGCCCCGCTTCGGCGATTATCAGGACGCGATGAAGCAGGGCGCGCCCTTCCTGCATCACGGGCTGATCGCGCCCTATCTGAATATCGGCCTGCTGGGCCCACGCGAAATCTGCGCCGCTGCCGAGGCGGAATACCGGGAGGGCCGCGCGCCGCTGAACGCGGTGGAGGGCTTCATCCGGCAGATTCTCGGCTGGCGGGAATATGTGCGCGGCCTGTACTGGCACCGCATGCCAGCCTATGCGGAAACCAACGCGCTGGACGCGCACCGCCCGCTGCCCTGGCTCTACTGGGGCGGCGAGACCAAGATGAACTGCTTGCAGGAGGTCATCGGCCAGACACGGCAGCATGCCTATTCCCACCATATCCAGCGGCTGATGGTGACCGGCAATTTCGCGCTGCTGGCCGGTATCGATCCGAAGCAGGTCGAGGAATGGTATCTGGCCGTCTATGCCGACGCCTTCGAATGGGTGGAACTGCCCAACACCCACGGCATGGCGCTGTTTGCCGATGGCGGCATCATGGCCAGCAAGCCCTATGCGGCGTCCGGCGCATATATCGACCGCATGTCGGATTTCTGCGGCACCTGCGCCTACAAGGTGAAGGAGAAGAGCGGCCATGAGGCCTGCCCCTTCAACTATCTCTACTGGGCCTTTTTGATCCGCAACGAAAAGGCGCTGAAGGGCAATCCCCGCATGGCCATGCCCTACCGCACCCTGGCCAAATGGCCGGAGGACCGCCGGCAGGCCATCGCCCGCGAGGCAGAGAACTTCCTGGACAGTCTCGCCGCCTCTTGACCTTCCGGTAGCTGGAAGCCCTATCTCGGGGATATCCGACAGGAAAGGAGAGTCAGAATGGCGTTGTTCAAGGTAACCGGCATGAGTTGCGGCCATTGCGTGAAGGCTGTCGAGAATGCGGTGCACGAGGCCGCACCACAGGCAAAAGTCACCGTCGATCTGGCCGCCGGGACGGTGCGCACTGACGGCATCGCCCCCGATGCCGCAAAGACTGCCATCGAAGAAGCCGGCTATGAAGTGACGGACACGCTGGAAGCGGCGTGACAATGAAGCGGACTCGCTGGATCGCCCTCGGCGTCACCCTGCTTGTGGCGGCCGGCGGTGGTGCCGCCTGGCAGTTCGCCGCCCCTTCTCCAGCGTCTGGCGCCATACCGCCCATCGATCCCGGCAATACTGAACAGGTGGCGCTGGGCAGGGATATCTATGCCGCGCAATGCGCTGCCTGCCATGGCACCCGGCTGGAAGGCCAGCCGGACTGGCAGGTACGCCTGCCTGACGGGCGCCTGCCCGCCCCGCCGCACGATGCCAGCGGCCATACCTGGCATCATCCGGACAGCCAGCTTTTCGCCATGACGAAATACGGCATCGAGCCTTTCGCGCCGAAAGGCTATGAGAGCGATATGCCGGCCTTCCGGGACATCCTCACAGATACCGAGATCGCCGCCGCGCTGGCCTACATCAAGAGCCGCTGGCCGCAGGATATCCGCCAGCGCCACGACGCCCTGAATCGCACCGCAAAGAAATAAAAAATTGAATATAAATTTCCGTCAGTGAAATACACAAAATAATAATACGCAATTTTATTTCATAATTCATTATTAAAATTTCGCGTTACTGTATTTTCAAATAAATCCCAAAGCCACAAATCCCCGGACATATTGTTGACATTATTCATCATATCTGCATATATCGGGGCGTATATATCTGAGGTCATCCTCTTTATAAGATTTAATTCTGCAAATCCGCCATCGTCTGGCGGATTTATTTTTAACGCTACTTTCAGGGTCCTGCAGTCAGAAGCACGCGCGGCACGGGGCCGCGCCAGCCAATCGGGAGGGTACGCCCCTGTACCCTCTGTCGCCCCAGACGCGACAAGCCATCGATCTGACAGGGACTCGACAAAAAGGAGGGGCAATGAGCACCGAATCCTACGAAACGCCACCTGATGGCGAAGTCCAGGCGATCGAGACCGACTACGAGGTCGGTCAGGACAATTATCAAAGCAAATTCGGGCCGTTCGGCCTGGATATCCACAACCCGGTCTTCATGATCTCGGGCCTCACCATCGTGGCCTTCGTCTTCCTGGCGCTGGCGCTGCCTGGCCCGGCCGCCGATTTCTTCGGCTGGCTGCGTCCGGCCATCACCTCGACCTTCGACTGGTTCTTCCTGCTGTCGGCCAACATCTTCGTGCTGGTCTGCCTGGGCATCGTGGTCTCGCCGCTGGGGCGGGTGCGCATCGGCGGCACCGAGGCGACGCCGGATTATTCCTATGCCACCTGGTTTTCGATGCTGTTCGCCGCCGGCATGGGCATCGGTCTGATGTTCTTCGGCGTGTCCGAGCCAATCTCGCACTTCACCTCGTCCTTTGCCGAGGGGGCCGGCTCCGCCGACAGCTGGGCACCGCTGGCCGGCGCCGCCGGTGATGCGGTCGAGGCACAGCGTCTCGGCATGGCGGCCACCATCTTCCATTGGGGCCTGCATCCCTGGGCGATCTACGCCATCGTAGCATTGGCATTGGCGCTGTTCAGCTTCAACAAGGGCCTGCCGCTCAGCATGCGCTCGATCTTCTACCCGATCTTCGGCGAGCGGGTGTGGGGCTGGACCGGCCATATCATCGATACCCTCGCGGTGTTCGCCACCCTGTTCGGCCTCGCCACCTCGCTGGGCATCGGTGCGCAGCAGGCCAATGCCGGCCTCGAATTCCTGTTCGGCATACCGGATGGCGACACCTCCAAGGTGCTGCTGATCATCGGCATCACCGGCATCGCCCTGCTCTCCGTGCTCGCCGGCCTCGACAAGGGCGTCCGGCGGCTGTCCGAGGCCAACATGATACTGGCGGCATTGCTGCTGCTGTTCGTCCTGTTTGTCGGCCCGACGACGGTGATCCTGTCGGACTTCTTCGGCAATCTCGGCGCCTATGCCGAATATCTGCCGGCGCTGTCCAACCCGTTCGGGCGCGAGGACGCCAACTTCAGCCAGGGCTGGACCTCGTTCTACTGGGCCTGGTGGATTTCCTGGTCGCCCTTCGTCGGCATGTTCATCGCCCGGGTGAGCCGCGGCCGTACGGTGCGCGAATTCATCATCTGCGTGCTGATCATCCCGTCGCTCGTCTCGGTGCTGTGGATGACCGCCTTTGGCGGCACCGCCGTGCATCTGATCGTCGATCAGAACTATCAGGCGGTGGCTGATGCGGCGCTGGAGCTGAAGCTGTTCGTGATGCTGGAAGCGCTGCCGCTGACGGCAATCGCCTCCTTCATCGGCATCGTGCTGGTGATCGTGTTCTTCGTCACCTCGTCGGATTCCGGCTCGCTGGTGATCGACACCATCACCGCCGGCGGCAAGACCGACGCGCCGGTGCCGCAGCGCGTGTTCTGGTGCACCTTCGAGGGGCTGGTGGCGATTGCGCTGCTGCTGGGCGGTGGCCTTACGGCGCTGCAGGCAGCCGCGGTTTCGACCGGCCTGCCCTTCACGCTGGTGCTGCTGCTTGGCTGCTACGCCCTGATCAAGGGGCTGATAAGCGAGCCACGCGGCTGACCCCGGCTGAACCGTGACGACAAGCCCCCGTCAGGCAGATGCCTGGCGGGGGTTTTCGTTTGCGCTGGGATATGGGCCAAAACAGCCTATTTTCTGCGCCATGAAAATCGCCAGCGCCCTTGGACTCGCCCGGTCTGTCCTGCATTACCGGCTGAACCTGCCGAAGCAATACCGGCTGCGGCTTCTGTACAGCCAGTTCGTCCGGCCGGGCGACCTGGCCTTCGATGTCGGCGCCCATCTCGGCGACCGGACATGGGCCTTGCGCGCGCTGGGCTGCCGGGTGGTGGCGGTAGAGCCGCAGCCATTGCCCGTCCGCTTCCTTGAATGGCTCTATAGCGCGGCATCGGATGTCGCTCTGGAGAGCTGCGCGTTGGGGGCCGGACCGGGCACGGCGGAGCTGCTGGTCAGCAGTCGCCACCCGACTGTCTCCAGCCTGTCCGCCAGCTGGGTCGAACAGGCATCTGCAAGCGATGAGTTCAGGACCGTTACCTGGGACAGGCAGGTTCCGGTCCGGATCGATACGCTGGACGGGCTGATCGCACGCCATGGCCTGCCCGCCTTCTGCAAGATCGATGTCGAGGGCTTCGAGCGCGATGTGCTGCGCGGCCTCAGCCAGCCGATCCCGGCCCTATCCTTCGAATTCCTGACAGCGCGGCACGACCTCACCCTGGCGTGCCTGGCCGAGGCGGCCCGCATAGCCCCATACCGCTGCAACATCGCCTATGGCGAGAGCCTGCGGCTGGCCCTGCCGGACTGGCGGGATATCGGGGATTTCCAGGCGTTACTCCGCGCGGTGCCGGCCGGAATTGCCTCGGGCGATATCTACCTTCAACTGCCCCGGACATAAAAAAAGCCGGCCCGGCATGGCCATTTCCGGCCAAAACCGTTAGGCTTGGCCTCAGCACGCTGCGTCATGCGCAGATCGACAGACGATACCAGGAGTGAATAGATGAGTGCAGCGAAATCCGGCGACACGGTTCGCGTCCACTATACCGGGACGATTGCCGACGGATCGACCTTCGACAGTTCGGTCGGTAACGACCCGATCCAGTTCATCATCGGCGAGGGCCGGGTAATCCCCGGTTTCGAGCAGGCCGCCGTCGGCCTGGCGCCGGGCGAAAGCCGGACCGTCACCATTCCGGCGGGCGAAGCCTATGGCGATCACCGCCCCGATCTGGTGCAGGAGATCGAACGCGCGTCCCTGCCGACGGAAATCGAATATGCCGAGGGGCTGCAGCTTCAGGCCCGCGGGCCGGACCAGCAGCCGCTGATGCTAACCGTGACCTCCGTCACCGAAGATACCATCACGCTGGACGCCAACCATCCGCTGGCCGGCAAGGATCTGACCTTCGACATCGAGCTGGTCGAGATCGTCTGATCCCGTCTTCCAGCGACGACCCCGAAGCCCCGGCCCCGCGCCGGGGCTTTTTGTATCTGCCGGTCCCCCTACCGCCCTGCCCGGGGATGGGCCATACGGTGCACCGATTGCAGCCGCGCGGCATCGACCTCGGTATAGCGCTGGGTGGTGGAGAGCGAGGCATGCCCCAGCAATTCCTGGATCGCCCGCAAATCGCCGCCGCCGGCCAGCAGATGCGTCGCGAAGCTGTGGCGCAGCGCATGCGGCGTGGCCGTTTCCGGCAGCCCAAGCGCCAGCCGCAGCTTCTGCATCAGCCCCTGCGCGATGCGGGGGTTCAGCGGCCCGCCGCGCGTGCCCAGGAACAGCGGTGTCGTCGCGTCGCCGGCATGCGGGCAAAGCGCCATATAGGCCGATATCGCCTCCGTCACCGCCGGCAGTACCGGCACGATGCGCTGCTTGTTGCCCTTGCCGGTCACCCGCATGATGCCGTCTTTCGGCACCGATCCACGGGTCAGCGACAGCGCCTCGCCGAGGCGCAACCCGCAGCCATAGAGCAGCGTCACCAGCGCCGCGTCGCGCGCCAGCACCCAGGCCTCCGCATCGGCCAGGGCTACGATGTCCGTCGAGTCGATCAGCAGGGCGGCCTCCGCCTCGCTCAGCGCCTTGGGCACCGCATGCGGCAGTTTCGGCGTGCGGACATTATGGATGGCGGCATTGGCCAGCCTGCCGTGGCGTTCCATGAACCGGAAGAAGCCGCGCACCACGGAAAATGCCCGCGCCGTCGAGGTGCGGGCATAATTGTCGTTGCTGCGGGTGGCCAGATAGGCACGGAAATCGGCGGCACGCAGCGCCTCCAGGTCGCTCAGCCCAACGGCGCCGCCCAGATGCCCCGACAGAAAGCCGATGAAGACCGCGAGATCGCGGCCATAGGCCTCAACCGTATGCGGCGAGGCGCGCTTTTCCTCGCACAGCCATTGCCGCCAGTCGGCGATGGCGGCGGCGAGGTCCGGTGCCGCGCTGAACCCGGTTCCGGCGGCCGCAGGGGGCGCCGCCGGGGGCGCCGGGGCTACTCGTCGGCCGGCAGGTCGAGCCATAGCCGCACACAGCCCGCCAGCGCCCGCGACAGGAACAGCAGCAGCTCCGTCCCCAGCCCCGGATAAAACGCGTCCGGATCGCGCGCGCCCAGCACCAGCAGGCCGTTCGGCGCCTTGCTGGAGAAATGCAGCCGCACCATCGCGTCGGACCGGATCAGGCTGGCCAGCCCGCCAAACACTTCGGGGTCGCCCTCGATATCGTTGCGCAGCCGCACCGGCTGGCCGCTGCCCATCAGCTCGTCGATCGAGCCCTCGGCGAGGATGCGCACGCCGGCCATGCGGTCGCCCGCCAGCAGGAAGCCGTTGGTCTCCACGCACAGCGCCACCGCATCGACATTCAGCATGATGGCGAGGTCGCTGGTGACGATCTCGATCAGATGCTCGAAGCTGTTGGCGCTCATCATCGCCAGCACCGCCTCATGCGCGCGGGCCTGATTGGCGGCATTGGCGCGCACTGTGGTGATCAGCTGGCGGTGCTGCTCGGCCAGCCTGGCGATGTCGCCGCGCTGGCGCTGCACCAGGAAATATTGCAGGTCCACCACCCCGTCCCCATTATCCCGCGTCGGTGGCGTCAGCACGTTCGCCAGATGCGGATGCTGGGTAAGGAAATCGGGATGAGCCTTCAGATAGCCATCGACCTCGGCGGCCGATAGCGGGCGCGGCCCGGCGGGCACCGCTTCGGGCGAAGCGGTACTGGTGCTGCGGGCGGTACGACTATCCTCGGTCATCGGGCCTCCGTCATCGGGGCTGGTGTTCCCTGGCAATGGATCAGAGCAACGGATCAGAGGATCGACTGGCCGGTCTTCTTCCAGTCGGCAAGAAAGGCCGCGAGGCCCTTGTCGGTCAGCGGATGGTTAAACAGTTGGCGCAGCGTCGAAGGCGGCACGGTGCAGACATCCGCCCCCATCTTGGCCGCATCCACCACATGCACCGGATTGCGGATCGAGGCGACCAGCACTTCGGTGGTGAAGGACGGGTAGTTGGCATAGATCTGAACGATGTCGGCGATCAGCTCCATGCCGTCCTGGCCGATATCGTCGAGCCGGCCGACGAAAGGCGAGACGAAGGTGGCCCCCGCCTTGGCGGCGAGGATCGCCTGGGCCGCCGAGAAGCACAGTGTGACGTTGGTCCTGATGCCTTCGTCGCTGAAAGTCTTGCAGGCCTTCAGGCCGGCCGGGGTCAGCGGCACCTTCACCACCACATTGTCGGCGATGCCGGCAAGATAGCGGCCCTCGGCGATCATGCCGTCAGCCTCGGTGGCGGTGACTTCGGCGCTGACCGGGCCGGGCACGATGGCGCAGATCTCGGCGATCACATCGGCCATCTTCCGGCCGCTCTTGGCGATCAGCGAGGGATTGGTGGTGACGCCGTCCAGCAGGCCGCTGGCGGCCAGCTCGGCAATCTCGGCGGTATCGGCGGTATCGACGAAGAATTTCATCGAGTAAGACTATCCTCAACATCGGAAATGACTTTATGGGACGGGCAATGCTCGCGTCCGGCCCTGCTCAACGCTAAACCTACCTCATGACGAACAAAACGGCTAGGCCCGCCGCCGCACCGCAGCACGACCTTTTACCGCTCCCCGACCGGCGAGCGGATCGCGTAACCGTGCTGCTGCCGCTGCCTGTGCCCTTGCCGGTTGGCGAGGGCTATGACTATCGCCTGCCGGCCGGCATGGATCTCCGCGAGGGCGACATCGTCGAGGTGCCACTGGGCAAGCGCCATATGGTTGGCGTGGTCTGGCGGCTGGGCGGCAGCGGCGAAGTGCCGGAGGCCAGGCTGAAGGATGTGGCCGCGAAGCTGGACGCCCCGCCCCTGCCGGAGGGGCTGCGCCGCTTCGTCTCCTGGGTTGCCTCCTATACCCTGGCCCCGCCGGGCGCCGTGCTGCGCATGGCGATGAGCGTGCCGGCAGCGCTGGAGCCGCCCAAACCTGTCGTCGCCTATGAATGCGCACCGGGTTTCGATGCGGAGGCCCTGCGCCCGACGCCGGCGCGCCGGCGCGTGCTCTCCTTTCTGGCCAATACGCCGCCGCTGCCCGCCGCCGAGATCGCGCGGCAGGCCGGTGTCTCGGCGGGCGTGGTGAAGGGACTGGCCGAGGCCGGGGCGCTGCGCCCCGTGCTGCTGCCCCCGGCACCGCCGCCGCCGCTGCCCGATCCGGACCTGAAACGCGCCGACCTCGCCCCCGATCAGGCGGCCGCCGCCGCCGCCCTGGCCGAAGCCGTCGGCCAGGGTTATCGCGCGACGCTGCTGGACGGGGTCACCGGCTCCGGCAAGACCGAGGTCTATTTCGAGGCCATCGCCGCCGCGCTGAAGGCCGGCGAACAGGTGCTGGTGCTGCTGCCGGAAATCGCGCTGACGCCGCATTGGCTGGAACGCTTCGAGGCGCGCTTCGGCTGCCGCCCGACCGAATGGCATTCCGAACTGACGCAGGCCCAGCGCCGCGACAACTGGCGCGCCGTGGCCGAAGGCAAGGCCGGCATCGTGGTCGGCGCACGCTCCGCCCTGTTCCTGTCCTTCCCCAATCTCGGGCTGATTGTGGTGGATGAGGAGCATGAGAGTGCCTTCAAGCAGGAGGAAGGCGTTACCTACCATGCCCGCGACATGGCGGTGGTGCGCGCCTATCTGGCGAAAATCCCCATCGTGCTGGTCTCCGCCACGCCCTCGCTGGAAACCATGGCGAATGTGGAGAATGGGCGCTATCAGCGGGTCAGCCTGCCCGACCGTTTCGCCGGCGCCGCCCTGCCGATGATCCAGGCCATCGACATGCGCGCCCACCGCCCGCCGCAGGGCCGCTGGCTGTCGCCGCCGCTGGTCGAGGCGGTGCGCGGCACCCTGGCCGCCGGCGAGCAGGCGCTGTTGTTCCTGAACCGGCGCGGCTATGCCCCGCTGACGCTGTGCGGTGCCTGCGGCCATCGCCTGGCCTGCCCGAACTGCACCGCCTGGCTGGTCGAGCACCGGCTTGCCGGACGGCTGCAATGCCACCAGTGCGGCCATACGGAAAAGCTGCCGGACCATTGCCCGGCCTGCGACAGCGACGAGGGCTTCAAGGCGGTCGGCCCCGGCGTGGAACGCATCGCCGAGGAGGTGATGCAGCTGTTCCCCGACGCGCGCTTTGCGCTGATCGCCAGCGATACGCTGGGCGGGCCGGCGGCGGTCGCCGAGATGCTGCGCAGTGTCCGCGACCGCGAGGTCGATATCCTGATCGGCACCCAGATGGTCGCCAAGGGCCATCATTTCCCGATGCTGACGCTGGTCGGCGTTGTCGATGCCGATCTCGGTCTCGTCGGCGGCGATCTGCGCGCGGCCGAGCGTACCTACCAGCTGCTGCATCAGGTCGCCGGGCGCGCCGGCCGCGCCGAACATCCGGGACGCGTGCTGCTGCAAACCTACGATCCCGGCCATAAAGTCATCCAGGCGCTGGTCGAGGGCGACCGTGACCGTTTCCTGGAAGCCGAGGCGGACGACCGCCGCCGCGCCGGCATGCCGCCCTTTGGCCGGCTGGCGGCGCTCATCATTTCCGGGGCGGATAAAAATCTGGTGGAGGCGGTGGCGCTGCGGCTTGGCCGAAGCGCGCCGCGCAACCTTCCCGGTCAAACCGAGGTGCGCGTCCTCGGCCCGGCCCCCGCCCCGTTCGCCGTGCTGCGCGGGCGGCACCGCTTCCGGCTGCTGCTGCAGGCACCGCGCGGGGTGAACGTCCAGGCGCTGCTGCGGCACTGGCTGGCGCAGGCGCAGATACCGCACGCCGTGCGCGTCACGGTCGATATCGACCCTTACAGTTTTCTCTGATTTACGCGCATTCAAACTGATCGCGCGCCAGGCTTTCCGGCGGTCCGAAAATGATTGTCGAAATGCGCATCATTAGTGCCGCGCTACGGCTTGCACACCCCATACGACTATGTTAGACAACGCCCGGCCTTGGGGGGAGGGTTGCCTTCCAACGAGGTTCGGTATTGCTTCCGCTCCGTGGCTTTCTTTGCCATTGGGCGTGCGACACTCACACTTAGGTCATCCTCATCAGAAGTGGGAGCTTCCCAGTTGGCGAAAGGGATGCAAGGCCTGTCAGCGATCGCCCAGCGTTATGCAACGGCACTCTACGAGCTGGCGGACACCGAAAAGACACTCGACGACGTTGCCGCCGATCTGCGCGATCTGCGACAGATGCTGGTCGACTCGGAGGATCTGGCGCGGCTTACCCGCTCGCCTGTCCTGTCGCGTGACGAGCAGTCGAAGGCCATCGCGGCCGTCCTCGACAAGGCCGGCGCGAAGCCGCTGACCAAGAAATTCGTGGGCACGCTGGCGGTAAACCGCCGGCTGTTCGCCCTGCCCGGTATCATCAATGCCTTCCTAAACGAGCTTGCCCGGCGGCGTGGCGAGGTCACGGCGGAAGTTTCTTCCGCCAAGGCCCTGACCAAGACCCAGGAAAAGGCGCTTACGGACGCATTGAAAAAGGCGATCGGTTCCACCGTCGCCGTTGAAACGAAGGTCGACCCTGCCTTGATCGGCGGGCTGATCGTCAAGGTTGGATCACGCATGATCGATAGTTCGCTGCGCACCAAGCTGCAGCGGCTGCAGCTCGCGATGAAAGGGACTGCTTGATGGACATCCGCGCCGCCGAGATCTCCTCTATTCTGAAGGACCAGATCGCCAATTTCGGCACCGAAGCCGAAGTGGCCGAGGTCGGCACCGTTCTGTCAGTCAGCGACGGTATTGCCCGCGTCTATGGCCTCGACAAGGTCGAAGCCGGCGAAATGGTTGAATTCCCCAAGGGTATCCGCGGGATGGCGCTGAACCTCGAGACCGACAATGTCGGTGTCGTGATTTTCGGCGACGACCGCGATATCAAGGAAGGCGACACCGTCAAGCGTACCGGCACCATCGTCGATGCGCCGGTCGGCAAGGGCCTGCTGGGCCGCGTCGTTGACGGCCTGGGCAACCCGATCGACGGCAAGGGTCCGCTGAAGGACGTGAAGCGCACCCGCGTCGAGGTGAAGGCCCCCGGCATTATCCCGCGCCAGTCGGTGCACGAGCCGATGCAGACCGGCCTGAAGGCCATCGACAGCCTGATCCCGGTTGGCCGCGGCCAGCGCGAGTTGATCATTGGCGACCGCCAGACCGGCAAGACCGCGGTGGCGATCGACACGATCATCAACCAGGCCTCGATCAACAAGGGCGACGACGAGTCGAAGAAGCTGTACTGCATCTATGTTGCGGTCGGCCAGAAGCGCTCCACCGTCGCGCAGATCGTGAAGACCCTGGAAGATTACGGCGCGATGGAATATTCCATCGTCGTCGCCGCGACGGCCTCGGAGCCGGCGCCGCTGCAGTTCCTGGCGCCCTATACCGGCTGCGCCATGGGCGAGTTCTTCCGCGACAACGGCATGCATGCGCTGATCATCTATGACGATCTGTCGAAGCAGGCGACCGCCTACCGCCAGATGTCGCTGCTGCTGCGCCGCCCGCCGGGCCGTGAAGCCTTCCCGGGCGACGTGTTCTACCTGCATTCGCGCCTGCTGGAACGCGCCGCGAAGATGAACGAGGAGCATGGCTCCGGTTCGCTGACCGCGCTGCCGATCATCGAGACCCAGGCGGGCGACGTGTCGGCCTTCATCCCGACCAACGTGATTTCGATCACCGACGGCCAGATCTTCCTGGAAACCGGCCTGTTCTATAAGGGCATCCGCCCGGCAGTGAACGTCGGCATCTCGGTCAGCCGCGTCGGCTCCGCCGCGCAGATCAAGGCGATGAAGCAGGTCGCCGGCTCGATCAAGCTGGAACTGGCGCAGTATCGCGAGATGGAAGCGTTCGCGCAGTTCGCCTCCGACCTCGACGCCTCGACCCAGCGCCTGCTGGCCCGCGGTTCGCGCCTGACGCAGCTGCTGAAGCAGCCGCAGTACAGCCCGCTGCCGGTCGAAGAGCAGGTCGCCGTGATCTATGCCGGTGTGAAGGGGTATCTCGACAAGGTCGCCCTTGATCAGGTCAACAAGTATGAGATCGGCCTGCTGGCTGAGCTGCGTGGCAAGGGCAAGGATATCCTGGCTGCCATCCGCAAGGAGCAGCAGCTGACCTCGGAGATCGAGGGCAAGCTGAAGGATCTCCTGGAGACCTACTCCAAGACCTTCGCCTGATCGCCTAGCGGACCCGGCAGCAACCAAGGCGAAAGCGGATGCCCAGCCTCAAAGACCTAAGAAATCGGATCAAGAGCGTCCAGTCGACGCGCAAGATCACCTCGGCGATGAAGATGGTCGCCGCCGCGAAACTGCGCCGCGCGCAGGAGCAGGCCGAAGCCGCCCGCCCCTACGCCGAGCGCATGGAGCGGATGCTGGCCTCGGTCGCCGGCCGGCTGCAGGGCGCCACCGGCGCCCCGAAGCTGGTTGCCGGCACCGGCAAGGATGATGTGCAGCTGGTGGTTGTCGCAACCGCGGACCGCGGTCTTTGCGGCGGCTTCAACACCAACATCGTGCTCGCCGCGCGGATCCACATCCGCAAGCTTCTCGCCGACGGCAAGACGGTGAAGATCCTGTGCGTCGGCCGCAAGGGGCGTGACGTGCTGCGCCGCGAGTTCCGCGACAAGATCGTCGATCTGATCAGCTTTGCGGGCCAGAAGCGCCTCGCCTTCTCCGATGCCGACGGCATTGCCGTTCGCCTGCTGGAGATGTACGAGGCCGGCGAGTTCGACGTGGCGACGATCTTCTATGCGCGCTTCAAGTCGGCGATCTCGCAGATTCCGACGGGACAGCAGCTGATCCCGGTCGCCTTGCCGGAAGCCGGCGAGGAGAAGACGGAAAATGCCTCCCAGGCGCTCTATGAATATGAGCCTGACGAGGAGCAGATCCTGGCGGCGCTGCTGCCGCGCAACCTTGCGGTGCAGATTTACAAGACGCTGCTTGAGAACGCCGCCGGCGAACAGGGTGCCCGCATGTCCGCGATGGACAGCGCCACCCGCAATGCCGGCGAGATGATCGACAAGCTGTCCCTGACGTACAACCGCCAGCGCCAGGCGAACATTACCAAGGAGCTGATCGAGATCATCTCCGGCGCGGAAGCGCTGTAACGGACCGGCGCGGCAATACGGATTGAAAGAGTGGAGTAGGCCATGGCGAAGAAAAATCTCGTTGGCAAGATTACGCAGGTGATCAGCGCCGTCGTCGACGTTCAGTTCGACGGTGACCTGCCGGCCATCCTTAACGCACTGCATGTGAAACTGGGCGACAGCACCCTGGTGCTGGAAGTTGCCCAGCATCTGGGCGAAAACACGGTGCGCACCATCGCCATGGACACGACCGATGGTCTGGTCCGCGGCCAGGAAGTGGTCGATACCGGCGAAGCGATCTCCGTGCCGGTCGGCCCCGAGACGCTGGGCCGCATCATGAACGTGATCGGCGAGCCGGTGGACGAGCGCGGCCCGGTCAAGTCCAAGAAGAGGATGCCGATCCATCGCCAGGCCCCGGCCTTCGTCGATCAGTCGACCGAGACCGAGCAGCTGATCACCGGCATCAAGGTCATCGACCTTCTGGCCCCCTACTCCAAGGGCGGCAAGATCGGCCTGTTCGGCGGCGCCGGCGTCGGCAAGACCGTGCTGATCATGGAGCTCATCAACAACGTCGCGAAGGCGCATGGCGGCGTGTCCGTGTTCGCCGGCGTCGGCGAGCGCACCCGCGAGGGTAACGACCTCTATCACGAGATGATGGAATCGGGCGTCATCAAGCTGGATGGCGAAGGGTCCAAGGTGGCGCTGGTCTATGGCCAGATGAACGAGCCCCCGGGGGCCCGTGCCCGAGTCGCGCTGACCGGCCTGACCCAGGCCGAGTATTTCCGCGACGAAGAAGGCCAGGACGTGCTGTTCTTCGTGGACAACATCTTCCGCTTCACCCAGGCCGGCTCGGAAGTGTCCGCGCTGCTCGGCCGTATCCCGTCTGCGGTGGGCTATCAGCCGACGCTGGGTACCGACATGGGCGGCCTGCAGGAGCGCATCACCTCCACCAAGAAGGGCTCGATCACCTCGGTGCAGGCGATTTACGTGCCGGCCGACGATCTGACCGACCCGGCGCCGGCCACCTCCTTCGCCCATCTGGATGCCACCACCGTGCTGTCGCGCCAGATCGCGGAGCTGGGCATCTATCCGGCCGTCGATCCGCTGGACTCGAACAGCCGCATCCTCGATCCCCGGATCATCGGCGAAGAGCACTACAACGTCGCCCGCGACGTGCAGCGCATCCTGCAGACCTACAAGTCGCTGCAGGACATCATCGCCATTCTGGGCATGGACGAGCTGTCGGAAGACGACAAGCTGGTCGTTGCCCGCGCCCGCAAGATCCAGCGCTTCCTGTCGCAGCCCTTCCACGTCGCCGAAGTGTTCACCGGCACGCCGGGCACGCTGGTCAGCCTGGAAGACACGATCAAGGCCTTCAAGGGCATCTGCGCCGGCGAGTATGACGACCTGCCCGAGCAGGCCTTCTACATGGTCGGCACCATCGACGAGGCCATTGCGAAGGCGAAGAAGATGGCGGCGGAGGTGGCCTAACGGCCACCCCCCGCTTTCCTGAATCGCACCCGCTGACGGGAGAAGGCTGACAAATGGCCGAAACCACGAACTTCGAGCTGGTCTCGCCGGAAAAGCTGCTGGTTTCGCAGCCGGTTGAGATGGTTGTGGTGCCGGGCGCCGAAGGGTATTTCGGTGTCCTGCCGCGCCATGCGCCCTTCATCTCGACCCTCATTCCCGGCGTCATCCAGATCTATGAGGGTGGCCAGGTGAAGGAACGCATCTTCGTCGCCGGCGGCTTCGCCGAGGTGACCGAGGATCGCTGCACAGTGCTGGCCGAAACGGCGATCGCGCTGGGCGAGATCGACCGCGCCGCGGTGGAACAGACCCTGAAGAACCTGGCCGAAGACCTTCAGGCGGCCAAGGACGACAGCGAAAAGGCCGCCGTCCAGAGCAAGATCGACGTGGAACAGGCCAAAATCAGAGCCCTCGATACCGGGCATTGATTGCCGCTTTCCCCACGCCGCAGGACTATGAGACGGGACCCCAACGGGTCCCGTTTCTTTTTTGCTGGCCGGCTGGTATTCCCGGAACATTGCCAGCCCACGCAACATTTACGTAATATAAGGGTAATTTCGCGCTACCCCTTTGATCTTGTTCCCAGCTTCCTTAAATAGGATGCAGCGATCCGGTGGAGATACACGCCACAAAGAAGGGGAAGCGTCTGATTTCGTCCCGAACGGGAAAGGACGCAACAAGCCGATGAAACATTGGAACCTGGACGATATCGACTGGAGCCTTTTCGATCGAACCAGGATCGACGACGAAATCGTGCCGATCGTGAAGGCGGCCAGCATGGTCGAGTTCAATGGCGGGGTTTACGCCGACTATCTGTGCAACATCTTTCACGATGACGAGGCCTTCAAGGAAGCCGCGCGCAACTGGGCGCAGGAGGAGGTCCAGCATGGCGAAGCCCTGCGCCGCTGGGCGGAATTGGCCGATCCCTCCTTCGATTTCGACGCCAGCTTCAAGCGTTTCGCCGACACCATCACCCTGCCGATGGATATTGACCGGTCGGTGCGCGGCTCGCTGTCGGGCGAGCTGGTGGCCCGCTGCGTGGTGGAGATCGGCACCAGCTCCTATTACAGTGCACTCGCCGATTCGACCGACGAGCCGGTGCTGAAGGAAATCTGCCAGCGCATCGCCGCCGACGAGCTGCGCCATTACCGGCTGTTCTACCAGCATCTGAAACGCTATCAGGACATCGAGCAGCTGGGCGTGCTGAAGCGGCTGCGCGTGGCGCTGGGCCGTATCGCCGAGAGCGAGGATGACGAGCTGGCCTTCGCCTATTACGCGGCGAACGACAATGGCCAGGGCTCGCACTACGATCGGGATTTCTGCTGCCAGGCCTATCAGCGGCGGGCCTTACGCTTCTACCGACCGCACCATGTCGAGCGCGGCATGGCGATGATGTTCAAGGCCATCGGGCTGAAGCCGCACAGCCTGCTGAACCGCGTGGTGAACCGTATCGCCTGGTGGATGCTGACCCGCAAGGCCAGCCGCATCAAAGCGGAACCCGAGGCCACGCAGGCCGCCTGACGCTGCCCCTCCCCCTCCGGCATATCAGCCCCGGCGCATACGGCACTGGAGCATTGATGATCCAGACGGCATGCTGTTCCGGACAGGCGTAAAGCCTTCGGAAAACAATGGAACGGGGATAGCAATGGCCGAGATCAAGACGCAGTTCGTCATGGACATGCACCTGCAGGTCGAAATGCCGATGACCCTGCTGGGCGACACGCAATATGGCGAACGCCGCATCGCCAAGGTGCTGGGTGGCAGTTTCGAGGGACCGCGCCTGAAGGGCAAAGTGCATCCGGGCGGCGGCGACTGGATCCTGAACCGCATCGATGGCGTCACCCAGCTCGATGTACGCCTCACCATGGAAACCCATGACGGCGCGCTGATCTACATGATCTATCGCGGCCTGCGGCACGGTCCGGCGGACGTCATGGCAAAGCTGAATGCCGGCCAGCCGGTCGATCCCAGCCTGATCTATTTCCGCACCACGCCCTATTTCGAGACCGCCAAGGACGGCCCTTACGCCTGGCTGAACCGGTCCTGCTTCGTCTCGCTCGGCCGCCGCGAGCCGACCGGGCCGATCTATCAGGTCTTCGAGGTGCTGTAGGTCTGTTTTTTGGATCACTCTCAAGCTTGATCTGGCGCCGTTAATTCCAAGACTTTCACCCCCGGGCTTGACCCGGGGGTCCAGGAGCCACGGCCTGAGACGATGCCGGCAGGGCACCGCCCCTGGATGCCCGGATCAAGTCCGGGCATGACAAACTGAAAATTGCCAAAGTCGGGTCAAGCCCGGCAATGACAGGCGAGAGATAGATCCAGCCCCCTACCGCCGGGGCAGGCCAAGCACCTGCTGGGCGATGATGGTGCGCTGGATCTCGTTGGTGCCGCCATAGATCGTCGGCGGGCGCGATTTGTAGAAGCTGGCCAGCACATCGATCTCGCTGTTGCCGATACCGACCTCGCCATTGATCGCGGCGAACGGTCCCGCCGTCTCCACCACCAGATCGGCGATGCGCTGGAAGGTCTCGCTGGCCCAGATCTTCAGGTAGGAGACGTCCTGCCCCAGCTGCTCGCCACGCACGACGATGCCGGTGAAGTGATTGTAGGCGTCGGTCAGATGCGCGACATCCAGCTTCAGCGCGACATATTTCTCGCGGAACACCGGATCGTCCCACACGCCCTGCGCCTGCGCCACGCGCTCCAGCACGGTCAGGCCATATTCCGGCATCTTCGGGCTGCCGATATGGATGCGCTCGAAGCCCAGCAGCGACTTGGCGACGGTCCAGCCCTTGTTCAGCTCGCCCACCAGATTGCTGGCCGGCGTGCGCGCCTCGTCGAGGAACACCTCGCAGAATTCCTCATGCCCGGCGATGTCGCGGATCGGCCGCACGGTCACGCCCTTCTGCGCCATGTCCAGCAGCATGAAGCTGATGCCTTCCTGCTTCTTGGCGTCCGGGTCGGTGCGCACCAGCACGAACATGTGCGTGGCGTCCTGCGCCAGCGTGGTCCAGATCTTCTGCCCGGTGATGACGAACTCGTCACCATCGCGCACCGCCTTCGTCTTCAGGCTGGCGAGGTCGGAGCCGCTGCCCGGCTCGGAATAGCCCTGGCACCAGATCGCCTTGCAGGCCAGCACATCGGGCAGGTATTTCCGGCGCTGTTCCTCGGTGCCCCATTTCATCAGCACCGGCCCCAGCATCAGCGTGCCGTGATCCTGGTAGCGCGCGATGCCCCAGCGCTCCGCCTCCTCCTGGAAGATCAGCAGCTTCTGCACCGACAGGCCCATACCGCCATATTCCGCCGGCCAGTTGGGCGCGATCCAGCCCTTCTCCGCCATGCGCAGATACCAGCTGCCATTCTCCTCCCAGCGCAGCCGGCGCGGCGGATAGCGCAGATCGGCAGGGTAATGCGTTTCGAACTCGTTGCGCACGATGCGGCGGAATTCCGCGTCGGACAGCGCGTTCCAGTCCTGTTGCTGCGTAACGCCATACTGGAAGCTCATGGTCAGGCTCCTTCGCTCAGATCGCCGAAGCGGCGCCGGTGCCAGGCAGCATTGCCCAGCAGGGCCGCCAGCCGCACCGTGCGGTTCATATAGAGGCCGAGGTCATATTCGTCGGTGAAGCCGATGGCGCCGTGCAGCTGGATCGCCTGAGTGCCGATCAGCATCGCCGCCTGCCCGGCCCGCGCCTTGGCGCTGGAGGCGGCCAGCGACAGCGCCTTGCCGGTGGCGCCCTGCTCCGCCTTCTGGACGGCGGCGTCGGTGGCGTGGCGCGCCAGCTCCTGCTGGATGAACAGATCGACGGAGCGGTGCTGCAGCGCCTGGAAGCTGCCGATGGCGGCACCGAACTGCTGGCGGGTCTTCAGATACTCCAGCGTCATCTCCAGCGAGCGCTGCATCAACCCGCACAGCTCCGCGCATTGCGCCATGACCGCAAGATCCAGCGCTTCCCGCAGCGCCGCCGACGCCGCGGCGCCGGACAGCAGCACGGCATCCGCCGGCACCTTCACCTCCGACAGGCTGAGCCTGGCACTCGCCACACCGTCCGGCCCCGGTTCCAGCGTGCGGCCCGCCGCCAGCACCTTTGCCTCAACCAGTGCCAGCAGCGGCCCGTCAGCACCTTTCGCCAGCACCAGATAGGCATCCGCGAGGGCCGGCACGACGAAGCGGCACTGACCGGACAGCACGACATCCCCGCCCTGCGTACGGGCGGTAACTTCCGCCTTGTCCGGATCGAGAGAGCCGCCGGCCGGCTGCCAGGCCAGGGAGACCAGAAGGCCACCCGACAGCACGGCCGGCATCAGGCCCTGCTTCTGGGCCTGATTGGAGGATTGGGAGAGGAGATAGGGCGTCAGCAGCCCGGCCATGACGAAAGGCTCCGGCGCGCAGGCAGCCCCCAGCCGTTCGGCCACGGCAGCCGCTGCCGCCATGCCAAGGCCGAGGCCGCCCTCCGCCTCCGGCACCAGGATGGAGAGCCAGCCCTGTTCGCCCATGGCGCGCCAGAGGCTGCGGTCGAAATCCGGTGCAGCACCTCGAAGGTTGCGGATGCGCTTGCCGTCGAACGGCACCGTGCCGCTGACGGAATCGCGCAGCAGGCTGATCGTCTCGCTGTTGTCGCTGGTCATCTGGGTCACCGCATTCATATGTTTGTCCCGGCGATTGCCGCCGCCTCCTTCATCGCAACCGGCCGGTCGGACAGCAGCAGGCCGGCGATGCGTTCCTCCGCCGCCCCTGCCTGCAGCGCGAACGGATCCCCGGCCATAAGCTTGTGGTCCAGCACCAGCCGGGAGAGCAGCAGCCGGCGCGCATCGCCGCGCCGCGCATGCACACGCGACGCCTCCCAGGCCAGTGTCACGGCGCTGGCGACGTGATAGAGCGTGCTGGTGGCGCGCCGGGAGTCGGCCTCGTGCTCGTCGCGGGATGCAACCTCGCGGGCGAAGCCTATCACCTTGTCCACCAGCCCCTTCAGCCGGTCGCGATAGGCATCGGGCACGCCATCCATCTCGCCGATGCGATGATGCAGATCGTCCGCCATGGCGCTTTCCGCCCCATGCCGACCGACGGCGCGGCGCAGCGCATCCAGCGCGATGATGTTGCCGGTGCCTTCCCAGATCGAGCCCAGATGCGCATCGCGCAGCAGCCGGGGGGTGACGAATTCCTCGACATAGCCGATGCCGCCGCGCATCTCCATGGCGTCGCCGCACATCTTGCGAGCATCGCGGGTGGAACGGTATTTAAGCACCGGTGTGAGGATGCGCAGCAGCGCCGCGGCTTCCTGGCTACCGCCCTGTTCCGCCCGGTCCAGCGCATCGGCGGTCACGAAACACAGCGACAGCGCCTGCTCCAGCGGCAGCATCAGCTTCAGCAATTGCCGGCGGGCCAGCGGATGCTCCGCGATCAGCTTGCCGAACACCACGCGGTTATGGGCAACGGTCATCGAATCATGCAGCGCCCGGCGCATCAGCGCGGTCGATTTCACGCCGTTGGACAGGCGCGACCAGTTCACCATCTCCGCCATCTGCACGAAGCCGCGGTCGAGCTGCCCGACATGATAGGCGACAGCACCCTCCAGCTTGATCTCGCCGGACGCCATGGAGCGGGTGCCCAGCTTGTCCTTCAGCCGCACGATCCGGTACTGGTTCGGACTGCCATCGTCGAGGAAGCGCGGCATCAGGAACAGGCCGACGCCGCGCGTGCCCGCGCCCGCCCCTTCCGGCCGCGCCAGCAGCATCGCGACCTTGGCATCGGCGTTGGAGCAGAACCATTTGTCGCCATAGAGCCGCCAGTGATCGCCTTCCGGCACAGCGCGGGTGGTCAGCTTGCCGACATCGGAGCCGCCCTCCTTCTCCGTCATGAATTGCGAGCCCTGGGTCAGCCGCGCCATGTCGGTGGTGGTCAGCCCGTCCAGATAACGCGCCTTCAGCTCCGCGCTGCCATAGCGGTCGAGCAGCATGGCCGCGCCATCGGTCACGTTGATCGGGCATCCCATGCCGAATTCGGACTGGTTGAACAGATAGGTGAAGGCGTGCTTCGCCGCCGCCGGATAACGGCCTTTCCAGCCGAGGATGCCGTCGCGGTGCGACATCGCATGGATGCCGTAACGGCCGAAGGCGGCCTCCTCAAGCTCCCGGTAGGCAGGGTGGTATTCGATGCTCTGTACATCGCGGCCGAAGCGGTCGCGCTGGTGCAGGATCGGCGTGTGCCGGTCGGCCAGCCGCCCGCATTCGTCCAGCCGCCCGCCGGCCTCCGCCCCCAGCGCCGTCAGATGCGGCTCGATATGGGCACGGATATCGGCGGGCAGATGGATGTCCAGCAGGTCGGACAGCGACGGATCGGCCGCATAGAAGTTCATGCCCGTCGTGTCCGGCGCGATGGCCCCGGTGGATGCGGTCTTGTCGCTCATCGGATCACCTTTCCTTCAGTCAGCCGCTTGCCGACCAGGGCCGCGATCCCGGCGGCGACCGCCAGCAGCAAGCCCATCAGGTCGGTCAAGCCTTCCGGCACGAACAGCATCAGCCCGCCAATGCCGAAGCCCAGACGCGCCCAGACCGGCAGCCGGCCCAGCCGCCACAGATAGCCTTCGAAGGCGGCGGACAGCAGGATGACCGCCATGGTCGCGGTCGCCGCCGACTGGATCACCAGCAGCGTGTCGCCCTTCAGGATAAGCGCCGGCTGCAGCACGAACAGCACCGGCAACAGCAGCAGTAGGCAGCCGATCCGCAGTGCCTTGAAACCGACCCTCATCGCATCGGCCTTGGCGATCGAGGCAGCGGCGATGGCGGCCAACGCCACCGGCGGCGTGATGAAGGAGACCATGCCCCAGTAGAAAATGTAGAGATGCGCCGCCATCGGATCGATGCCGACCTGCACCAGCGCCGGCGCCAGCACGATGGCGAGGAAGATGTAGCAGGCCGAGGCGGTCATCCCCATGCCGAGGACGAAGCTGGTCACCGCGCCCGCCGCCAGCAGCAGGGCCAGATTGCCGCCGGCATACTGCACCAGTTCGCGCGAGAAGGAATTGGCGACGCCGGTGATCGACATCGCGCCGATGATCAGGCCGATGCCGGCGATCAGGCAGACCAGCTGCGCCACCGCCTGCCCGGTATCGACGACAAGCTGGCAGAAGGCCCGGAAATCGAAGCCGATGGCCTTGCGGCGCAGAACCGCGACAGACAGCAGGAACAGCGAGATCCAGAATGGCGCCTCGCCCTCCATGCGCCACATCAGCAGCAGCAGGGTGAGGCCGACCAGGGCCATGATGTAGTACCAGCCCTCGACGAAGGTGGCGAACAGGCGCGGCACCTGGTCGCCCGTCATGCCGAGCAGACCCTTGCGCGCGGCATAGAGGTCAGTCTGCAGCATCAGCGCCAGATAGAACAGCACCGCCGGCAGGAAGGCGGCGGTCACCACCTCGGCATAGGGCACGTTCAGGAAGCTGGCCATGATGAAGGCGGCCGCCCCCATCACCGGCGGCATCAGGCAGCCGCCGGTCGAGGCACAAGCCTCGACGGCGCCGGCATAGACCGGGTCGTAACCGCTGCGCTTCATGGTCGGGATGGTCAGCGTGCCGGTGGTCAGAACGTTCGAGGTCGGGCTGCCCGACAGCATGCCGAACAGGCCGGACGACACGATGGCGACCTTGGCCGGGCCGCCGCGCGTGCGCCCCATCAGGGCAGAGGCGAAATTCATGAAGAAGCTGCTGCCGCCGGTATTCGCGAGCACCACGCCGAACACGATGAAGCCGATCAGCGTATCGGAGACCACCTGCATCGGGATGCCGATGATGCTCTCCAGCCCATAGACATGCTCGGTCACGGTCTGGGCAAGGTCGAGCTGCACGCCCCACAGGAATCCCGGCATGGATCCGGCATAGAGCGGATAGGCGGCGAAGACGATGCAGAAGGCGAACAGGATGAACTCGCCGGTGCGCCTGAGCGCCTCCAGCGCCAGCGCGACATAGAGGCCGGCAACCAGCGTGGCTTCCAGCGGTGCCTCCAGGTTCCAGCCCCGGTCGATGATCTGCTGCGCGCGGCTGGCGAGCCAGATCGAGCTGCCGAGCCAGGCCGCCGTCAGCAGCCAGTCGTACCAGCGCACCCTGGTCTCGCCCTTGCGCGCCGGGAAGGCGAGGAAGCCCAGCCCGCCGAACAGGCCGATGATGAGATAATAATAGCCGGTGCTGACCGGGCGGAATCCGCCCAGCCCCAGATTGAACATCTGGTTCACGGTAATGAACAGCGCCACCACCGTCATCGCGAAAGCCGCCCAGAAGGGAGCACCCGTCAGGCGCTTCGAGCGGGCCTCCGGATCGGCCGGGGAATCGACGGACCTGTCGGTCTCGGAACTCATGCTGGCTGCCCTGAAAAAAGAGGCCAGAAAAGGGGGAAGCCCGCCGGGAACCGTGAGATTCCCGGCGGGCCTCGGCGGATCAGAGCGACTTCAGAACATCCGCCCGGATCGGGTACCAGATCTTCTGCAACGCCTCCGGATCGGCGGACTTGGCGGCGGAATCCTTCGCCATCATCTCCAGCCAGGCCTTCTGCAGCTTGGCATGCCGGTTCAGCGTGGCGTCCTGCCAGGCCTGATGCTCCGGCTTCCAGATGCCGGCTTCCTTCAGATACTTGACGGCGCCGTCATGGAAGGCGGCATCCATCGGCGGCGTGCCGGCCTTGGCGGCCTCCCAGCGTGCCATGACGGGGCTGGCATCCTTGTAGCCGTCGAAAGTCTCGGCGACAGCCTTGGTCATGGCATAGACCTCGTCCACACCGGCATCGGCGGAGACGGTGATGATCGGATAGCGGTAGCCCATCATCCACACCGGGTTGTCCTTCGAGAGGCCGGCGCCGATGCTCTCCTGGAACGGCTCGACGAAGGGCACGGCCTTCTGCGCGCGCGCCCAGCCCTCCTTGTTCGAGGGGTCGAGCGCCACCCAGCCGATGCCGTTCGGGCTGGCCTCCAGCTCGCGCAGCGTTGCCGCCGCCGGGGCGACGCCGGCGCAATCGGCCTTGCCCTCGATCAGCCCCTTCATGGTCGCGCCGTAGCTGGGGAATTCCACCAGCTCGACATCGTCCCAGGTCAGGCCGGCGAAGGCCAGGATCGGCTCCACCTTGATATTGACCGAGCTGTTGGCGCGCGCGATGGCGAAGCGCTTGCCCTTCAGATCCTTCGGCTCCTTGATGCCGCTGACCTTGGTGGCGACGACCGAGAAGGCGTTGGTGCGGCCCATAAGGGTGCGCAGATTCTGCGGCCCCCAGTCCGCCGCGCAATATTCGTGCAGCCCCTCGACCGAGAAGAACAGCTCGTTCGCCAGCCAGCCATAGGAGGCGCGGCCATCGGTCAGCGGCTTCACGCGGCCGATCGCGCTGCCCGAGGGCTGCAACCGGACACGGGTGCCGTATTTCTTGCCGAAGGCGTCGGCGACAGCGGACGCCTCGACATAGCCGGTGGAGCCGACATCGTAGGTGCTCCAGATCATCGTCGAACCGAGGTTCGGCAAGGCGGTCTGGGCGCTGGCGGCGCGGATGATGGCGGGAGCGCCCAGCATGCCGGCGGCGGCGAGGCCGGCGGTGCCCTTCAGATAGGTACGGCGGGTGATACGCATCTTAGTTTCCTCCTCAGTTGGTGACGACCGCGTTGCTTGCGGTTTCTCGTCGGTGGTTGTGAAGCCCGGCTCAGACCGGGTCCCAGGAAAACACGTCGGGGCTGCGGTCGAGCGGCAGCAGCGAGGCCTTCAGCGCCGGCATGCCGTGCTCGGCGATCAGGTCCGGCGTCCAGCCCTCGGACCGGTGGACGGAACGGATCGGCCGGCTCTGGCTCATCAGGAAAATCTCGTTCATGCGGGCGGCGAAGACCTGCCCCGACACATGCGACGCCGCATCGGAGGCGAGATAGACCGCCAGCGGCGCGTTCTTGTCCGGCGTCATCTGCTGCAGCTTGGCGACGCGGGCCTTCTGCTCCGGCGTGTCCGCCGGGATCGAGCTGGTCATGCGGCTCCAGGCGAAGGGCGCGATGCAGTTGGAGCGCACATTGTAGCGCGCCATGTCCAGCGCGATGGACTTCGACAGCGCGGTGATGCCCAGCTTCGCCGCCGAATAATTCGCCTGGCCGAAATTGCCGACGAGACCCGAGGTGCTGGTCATGTGGACGTAAGAGCCGCTCTCCTGCTTGCGGAAATGCTCCGCCGCCGCCCGGCTGATGAAGAAGCTACCATTCAGATGCACGTTGATGACCGCCAGCCAGTCCTCCGGCGACATCTTGTGGAAGATCACGTCGCGCAGGATGCCGGCATTGTTCACCACGATGTCGATGCGCCCGAAGGCATCCAGCGCGGCCTCGACGCTGCGCTTGGCCGAGGCCCATTCGGACACGCTCTCGGTGCTGATGGCGGCCCGGCCGCCGCGCTGCTCGATGATCTGCTTGGTCTGCTCGGCCGGTGAGCCGGAGCCACCCTCGCCGGTCAGCGAGACGCCGATATCGTTGATCAGGATGTCGGCCCCGGCGGTCGCCATGGCGACGGCGATCTCGCGGCCGATGCCGCCACCCGCCCCGGTCACCAGCGCCACCTTGCCGGCCAGCATGTTGGAAGTCTGCATGGTCTTTTCCTCGTTCTCTCTTCGCTCAGCGGCCGGCAAAGCGCGGCGCGCGTTTCTCCAGGAAGGCATTGCGGCCTTCCGCATGATCCTCGGTGGTCATCAGGGCGGCCTGGGCCTCGCGCTCCCAGTCGAGCGCATCGTCCAGCCCACGCCAGAGATATTGCCTTGTCAGTTGCTGCGGCAGCGGCGCGGCGGCGGCCAACAGCCGGGCGCGCTCCAGCGCCGCTTCCAGCACGCCGCCATCGGGGGCGAGCCGGTCCACCAGGCCGGTAGACAGCGCTTCCCTGGCCTCCATCGCCTCGCCATAAAGCAGCATCTGCCGCGCCCTTCCCTCGCCGATGCGGCGCGGCAGTGTGTGCAAAAGGCCGAGATCGGCAATCAGCCCGACCTTGCCGAAGGGGGCCGAGAACTTCGCCCCTTCGCCTGCCACCACGCTGTCGCACAGCAACGCCAGCGACAGGCCGGCCCCGGCGGCCCAGCCTTCCACGGCGGCGATGCTGGGCTTGGAACAGCGCACCAGCAGCCGCACCATCTCGTGCGTCATGCGGAAGCGTTCGCGCCCGTCAGTCAGGCTGCCGCTGCCCTGCCCGGCAATGTCGCCGCCGGCGCAGAAATGCCCGCCCGTGCCGGTCAGCACCAGGGCGCGAACCTCCTTGTCGCCATCCAGCCGGCGCAGCGCCTCGGTCAGTTTCAGCCGCATCTCCAGCGACAGCGCGTTGCGCCGGGCCGGATTGTCGAGCGTCAGAATGGCGATGTCGCCGTCACGGCTCTCGCGCAGCACCTGTGCCTGTTGCTCAGCCATGAATCACCGCCTTGCCGTTGTTCACCACCACCACGTCGCGCTCCAGCAGCCGGGCGCGGAAAGCACCATCGCGCCAGATTTCCGTGCGGATCGTCTCGCCCGGATAGACCGGCGACGAAAAGCGCAGGTCGAGCGATTTCAGCGCCGCCGAATCATAATCCGCCAGCGCGCGGATCAGCGCGTGGGTGACCACGCCCAGCGTGCACAGCCCATGCAGGATCGGTCGGGGGAAGCCGGCCTTCGCCGCCACGGACGGGCTGGCATGCAGCGGGTTGTCGTCGCCATTCAGCCGGTAATACAGCGCCTGCTCCGGGCGGGTCGGCAGCTCGACGACGATATCCGGCTCGCCTTCCGGCACCGGATGCGGCGGTTTTACCGGCCCGGACGGGCCGCCGAAGCCGCCATCGCCGCGCAGGAAAGTGGTCGATCGGGTGGTGGCGTAGAGCGTGCCATCGGCGCCGCGCACCTGTTTCTCCGAATAGAGCAGCGCGCCCTTGCCCTCGCCCTTATCGACAATGCCGGTGACGCGGGTGGTGCCGATGATCTCGCCCTCGACCGGCAGCGGCTTGTGGATCTCGATACCCTGCTCGCCATGCACGACGCGCACCGCATCGACGCCGGTCTCCGGGTTGCGCAGCCAGAAGCCCGGATGCCCCAGCACCACCGCCATCGACGGCATCGCCTTCAGATCGCGATGATGATCGACGAAATCGAGCTGGCGCTCGTCCATCGGGTCCTGACCCAGGCCAACGGACAGCGCATAGAACACGCTGTCGCGCTTCGTCAGAGTCTGGCGGACTTCCGGGATCGGGAAGTTCAGCAGCTTCTCGTAGTCAATGGCCATTGCTGTCCCCGATCTCTATGACGGCATCGACGGCATAGGCGCCCTCACCCTCCGGCATGACGATCACCGGGTTGAGGTCCACCGATTGCAGGCTCTCGCCGGCCTGATGCGCCACCACCGACAGGCGCGACAGCATTTCCGCCAGCGCCTTCACATCGGCCTTCGGACGGCCACGGGCACCCTGCAGCAGGGAAACGCCCTTCAGCGAGCCGATCATCTCCGCCGCCACATCGATGCCGAACGGGCAGCGGCGGAAGGCGACATCCTTCACGATCTCGACGAACACGCCACCGAGGCCGACCATCGCCACCGGCCCGAACACCGGGTCACGGTGGATGCCGAGGATGCACTCAACGCCGCCTTTCAGCTGCTTGGCCACCAGCACGCCCTCGATACGGGCCTTCGGCGCATGCTGCTTCGCGCGCTCGATCAGCGTGGCGTAGCCCGCCTTCACGGCCGCTTCGTCACCCACATCCAGCAGCACGCCGCCGATCTCCGTCTTGTGCAGAATGTCCGGCGAGACGATCTTCAGCACCACCGGATAGCCGAAACCGGCGGCGGCCTTCGCGGCCTCCTCCGGCGTGGTACAGACCTGCTCCGGCGCCGCCTTGATCCCGGCCTCGCCCAGCAGGCGCTTGGCCTCCGCCTCGGTCGGCGTGGCATCGGGAAGGGCTATGGCCGGCACGGATGGCGGCTTCTGTCCCGGCTTGCGGGCGAAGGCCTTGCCGAACCTGCCCATCGCATCGATGGCGACGACGGCGCGGGTCGGGTCCTCGAACACGCTGAAACCGTCGCCCTCATATTCCGCGATGCGGTCGCGCCCGGCGACGATGGACAGCACATAAAGCCGGTCCGGATGCTTGTCCTTCAGCAGACACAGCTGCTCCCGAAGACGCGGCGACAGGGTCGGCGAGCCGGCGGTATAGGTGAGGAATCCCAGGATCGACGTATAGCCGCCCTCGGCCACCACCGCCTCCGAGAACTGGCCCATCAGCGACAGATCGTTCAGCACCTGCGCGGTGCAATCGACCGGGTTGCGCGGCGCCGCATAGGGCAGGATCGCCTTCAGCCGCTTCTGCGATTCCTCCGGCATTTCCGGCATGGCGAGGCCCAGCTCCTCCGCCGCGTCGGAGACGACGACGCCGGCCCCGCCGCTGACGGTGATGACACCCAGCGTGTTGTTCACCGGGTAGATGCGCCGCGTCGCCAGCTGCGCGATATCCAGCATCTGGTCGGTGGTGTGCGCCTGCACCGCGCCGAATTCCGCCAGCACAGCGCTGGTCACCGTGTCGTCGCCGGCGATCGAGGCGGTGTGCGACTTCGCCGCAGCACCACCCAGCGCGCTGCGCCCGACCTTCATGACAACGACCGGCTTGCGCGCCTGGCGCGCCGCTTCCAGCGCCGCCACGAAGCTGTCACCGCGGTTGATGCCCTCGGCATAGACGGCGATCACGTCGATGCCGTCATCGATCACCATATGGCCGATGGCATCGCCCAGCGTCACATCGCCTTCATTGCCGGTCATCACGCCGGCGGCGATACCGAGACCGCGCGCCCGCATGACGCTGACCAGATGGCCGCAATAGGCGCCCGACTGGCTGGCGATGCCGATGCGCCCGACCGGCGGCATGCCGCCATCGAACACCGAGGTGAAGCTGCCGTAGAAGCTGCTGCGCAGATCGAACAGGCCCAGCGTATTCGGCCCCAGCACGCGCATGCCGTGCGCGTTGGCGGCGGCGATCATGCGGTCCTGCTCGGCGGCGCCATCCTCGTCCATCTCGGCAAAGCCGGAGCTGAACACGATGGCGCCCGCCGTGCCGCGCGCGGCCAGGGCCTCGATGGTATCCGTCACCAGCTTGGCCGGCACGGCGACGATGGCGACGTCCGGCACTTCCGGCAGATCGGCGACCGAGGCATAGGCGGTCAGCCCCTGCACCTCCGGCCGGTTCGGATTGACCGGCAGGATGGTGCCCTTGTAACCGCCCGCCAGCATGGAGGCGATGGGCCGCCCGCCGATCCGGCTGGCATCGCCGGACGCTCCGATGATGGCGACCGAGCGCGGCGCGAACAGGCGCGACAGCCGGTCGCTCACAGTGCCGCCTCCGATCCCAGCAGCGCCGTCACCTGGCTGGACAGCACGCCGCCATTGCCGTGGCAGATCGCGACATCGCAGGTGTCGAGCTGGCGTTCGCCGGCCTGGCCCCGGATCTGCGTCACCGCCTCCAGGATCAGGAACAGCCCGTACATGCCGGGATGCACGCAGGACAGGCCGCCGCCGCTGGTGTTCACCGCCAGCGAGCCGCCGGGGGCGATATTGCCGTCCTGCACGAAGCGGCCGCCCTCTCCCTTCGGACAGAATCCGAGATCTTCCAGGAACAGCAGGGTGGTGATGGTGAAGGCGTCATAGAGCATGACGAGGTCGCAGTCGGACGGCTTCAGCCCCGCCATCTCGAAGGCGCGCGGGCCGCTTTCGGCAGCCACCGTGCGCGTCAGATCGGCCATCTGGGTGATCGAGCGGTGCGAATGCGCGCCGCCGACGCCCAGCACATAGGCCGGCTTGTGCTTCATGTCCTTCGCCCGGTCGGCACGGACCATGACGCAGGCCGCGCCGCCATCGGTGACCAGGCAGCAATCGCGCGTGGTCAGCGGGTCGCTGATCATGCGGGCGTTCAGCACATCCTCGCGGGTCAGCGGGCCGCGCGCGAAGGCGCTGGGGTTCTTGTTCGCCCATTGCCGCGCAGAGACGGCGATATCGGCCAGCATCTCCCGCGTGGTGCCGTATTCATGCATGTGGCGCTGCGCCGCCAGCGCATAGGCGGTCACCGGATGGCGCGGCTTGAACGGCGCTTCGTGCCATTGCGGCTCGCTCATCGACACCAGCCGGCCGCCGGCCGTGCGCTGGTTGGAGCCGTAGCAGATCAGTACCGCGTTGCAGATGCCGGCCTCAAGGGCCAGCGCCGCCTGCAGCAGATGCATCTCGAAGGACGAGCCGCCGATATTGGTGCCGTCGAAGAAGGCCGGCTTGATGCCGAGATATTCCGCCACCGACAGGGTCGGGAAGGCGTGCGTGCTGGTCGCCGCGCACAGCCCATCGATATCCTTCAGTTCCAGCCCGGCATCCTTCACCGCGGCGATCGCCGCCTCGCCCAGCAGCTCGATGGCGCTGCGGCCGGGTGCTTCGCCCCAGCCGACCCCGCCAACGCCGACGATGGCCGTGCGGCCGCGCACATTCATGTTGCTCATGCCGCAGCTCCCTTTTCCGCGAGGTCGAACAGGATGACCTTCTCGCCCTCCAGCTCCGCGATACGGGCCTTCACCCGTGTGCCGATGGGGGCGGTTTCCACCCCCTCGATGCGGGTCATCAGGCGCGGCCCCTCGTCGAGCTGCACCAGCGCAATGTTGAAGCTGCTGTCACGGCCGCGGTTCACGGTGATGGAATAGATTGTGCCGAGGCCCGACGCCTCGACCCATTCCAGATCCATCGCGCCGCTGCCCGGTGCGGCGACGCGCGGATAGAACACATGCTCGCCGGTGGAGGCGCTGCGCTGGATCATGAAGCGGCCCTCGTCCAGGAAGGCGCGGTACTGCGCTTCGGGGCCGGGGCCTTGGCTCTGTGTGGGGATCATGCGTTTCCTCTGTCTCGCTTGGCGTCGCAATAAACGGGACGGCGCCGGCTGGCGCGAGAGCGAGGAACGGGCGGATTCCAAAATCGAAAGGCATTCCAGTTTTTCGAATGCCGTCGCTGATTTCGCCGGAAACATCCTTTCGGGAAAAATTCCGAAAAGCCGCACAAAATCAGTCTATATCATTGGAATACCGCTATTTTATCCTCCCGCATCGCGCCTGTGGCGTCTCGTTGGGAAGCCATGGTACATTCTGTATTCAGAATTGCAATCGGAGTGTTGAATGGCAGACACGATTGAAAAGCATATGGGGGAAAAGCATAAGGATGTCGGCGCGGTCGTGCATGCGCTGCGCATCCTGCAGCATCTGGCCGACGCGCCGGGGCCGCTGGGCGTCGCCGCCGTGGCGCGCGCAACCGGCATCAGCCCCAGCACCTGTTTCAGCATCCTGCGCACCATGGCGCGGGCGCGCTTCGTCAGCTTCCACGAGACCGACAAGACCTACACGCTGGGGCTGGCGGTGGCGGAGCTGGCGACCGGGCTGATCGGCACCAGCTATCTGGATCTGATCCGGCCGGAGATCGAGCGGCTGGCGCTGAACCACAACATGCTGATCGCGCTGTGGCGCGTCACCGAGGACGGCCATATCGTCGTCATCGACCGGGCCTATGGCGAGCATGTGGTGCGCGTCGATATGCGGGTGGGATCGCGCCTGCCCTTCCTGATCGGCGCGGTCGGGCGCTGCGTCGCGGCGCATCTGGCCCTGCCCCCGGCGGAGCTGCGGCGGCGCTTCACCACGCTGCGCTGGCAGAACCCGCCCAGCTACGAACAGTATGAATCGGAAGTCGCCGAGGCCGGCCAGCGTGGCTGGACCAAGGATGTCGGGCACCTCTATCGCGGCATCACCACGGTGGCGAGCGCCGTGGTGGACCAGGCCGGCACGCCGCGCTTCGGCATCAGCGGCATCGCCATCCAGGGCCAGCAGACGCCGGAGCAGATCGACCGGCTGGGCGAGGAGCTGCGCGACGTGGCGCGCTATCTCGGCCGTGCTTTGTTCGCGCAGCGCCAGCCGGCATTGATCGCGGCAGCCTCTTAAGCCGGCTGTAGCCCGTCCAGCCGGGCGGCGGTGGCGCGCAGGCAGGAAAGCGCGTCGGCCTCCAGCCGCTCCAGGATCGCGCCCGCCGGCTCCAGCCGGTCGCACCAGGCCGCCGCCGGGCCGAGCGACAGCACGCCCTTGGTCCAGTCGCCGGTCTCGTAGGCGACCTTCTGGATCGGCCCGCCGACCAGCGGCCCCAGCACCGCATAATCACTCTGCCCGCCGGCTTCCAGCCGGGCGACCTCGGCCGCCGTCTCATTGGCGAGGCAGCGATAGGTGTTCTTCAGGGAGCGCAGCACGGTCGTCGAGCAGGTCTCGTCCAGCCCCACCAGATGCTGCTTGTAGAGCGGATGCGCCCAGATCTCGTCGGCCACCAGCATGCGGCTGCCCAGCAGCACGCCATCCGCCCCCATCGCCAGCGCGGCGGCAATCTGCCGGCCGGAGCCGATGCCGCCGCCGACCACCACCGGCACGTCGAGGCTCTCCAGCGCGCGCGCGGCCAGCAGCATCGCCGGCAGGTCACCAAGCCCGGGATGGCCGCCGCATTCCGCCCCGATCAGCGCCACCGCATCGACGCCTGCCGCCACCGCCTTGGCGGCGTGGCGCACCGTCGTCGCCTTGTGCAGCACGGTGCAGCCGGCCTCCTTCAGGCGCGGCAGCAGTGCTTCCGGGCTGTAGCCTGCCGTCTCGATGCGGGTCACGCCCTCCTCGATGACCACATCGACATAGGCCTTCATCTTCTCGTTCTCCGCCGGCCGGGCGGAGATATAGAGGTTCACGCCGAAATGCCTGCCGCCGGTCATCTGGCCGCAGCGCCGCACGGCATCGCGGAAGGCATCGGCATCGGGGTAGGAGCGCGGGGTGATGAAGCCCATCGCGCCGGCATTCACCACGGCGGCGACATATTCCGCCGTCGCCAGCCACATCAGCCCGCCGCACAGGATCGGCTTCTCGATGCCGAACAGATCGGTGATCCGGGTCGGCAGCTTGGGGGAGGACGGGGTCGGCATCGGCGCGCTCCTGCTTGGAATAGGCGCATCAGCAAAGGCGGGCTCGGCGAGGTTGTCAACGGCCCTGCTTGTCAAAGCACCGGAACCGGCAGTAGCGTCATGGTTGAAAAAGCGGGAGCGCACAACAAGCAAACCCGCACAGAACGAACGGGCAGAACAAAAGGGAGAGGACACGCGGCATGAAGGGCATCGTCTTTCTGGGCGACCGCAAGCTGGAGCTGCGCGACTTCCCCGACCCCGCGCCCGGCCCCGGCGAGGTGGTGCTGGAGATCAAGGCATCCGGCATGTGCGGCAGCGACCTGAAATTCTACCGCACGCCGGGCGGCGCGAAGGCGCTGGGCTTCAGGATGCAGGACGGGCCGATCATCGGCGGGCACGAGCCCTGCGGCGTGGTGGTCGCGGTCGGTCCTGGCGTACCGGAAAAGCAGGCCCGCATCGGCATGCGCGCGATGCAGCATCATTATCGCGGCTGCGGCGTGTGCCCGCATTGTTCGACCGGCTGGATGCAGCTCTGCGTCGAGGGCGTGGCGGAGGTCTATGGCGTCACCGGCCATGGCGCGCACGCGACCTACATGAAATGCCCGGCGCGCACGCTGGTGGAGCTGCCCGACGAACTGTCCTTCGCCACGGGAGCGGCGATCTCCTGCGGCACCGGCACCGCCTGGGGCGCGCTGCAACGACTGGGGCTACAGGGCGACCACAGTATCGCGATCTTCGGCCAGGGGCCGGTGGGGCTGTCGGCGACACAGCTCGCCAGCGCGCTGGGGGCGCGGGTCATCGCGCTGGACACCAGCCCGGAGCGCCTCGCCCGCGCGCTGGAATTCGGCGCCGATGCGGTGTTGAACCCGGCCGAGCTTGACGATGTGGTGGCGGCGATCCGCGCGCTGACGCACGGCCTTGGCGCGCATCTGTCGCTCGATGCCTCGTCGGCGCCGCTGGCCCGCGCGCAGGCGGTGAAATGCCTGCGGACCTGGGGCAAGGCCTGCTTCGTCGGCGAGGGCGGCGAGGTGACACTGGATGTCAGCAACGATCTGCTGCGAAGGCAGGTGACGCTGATCGGCTCCTGGACCTTCTCGACCATCGGCCAGGCCGACTGCGCCCGCTTCGTCGCCGACCGCGGGATCGACGTGGATGCGCTGTTCACCCACCGCTGGCGCCTCGACGAGGCCGAACCCGCCTACCGCCTGTTCGACAGCCAGACCACCGGCAAGGGCGTGTTCTTGATGTGAGGGGAGTGAAATGCCAAATTACATAAAGACAATCATGTGCTTAGCTAATTCTCGCAAGATCAGTGGCCGCTGCATTGCGGGGCGTGAATTTACTGACGAACAGATCGGTGATTGGGTGCGTCCAGTCAGCGCACGCGAAAATGCTGAATTGTCAGAAGAAGAACGTCGGTTTGAGAACGGTCGCGATCCGCGGGTTCTCGACATAATTCAGATTCCTATGATTGAGCCGAAACCGCACTCTTTTCAGATCGAAAATCACTTGATCGATGCAGGCTACTATTGGAGCCTCAAAGGCATAGCGACTTGGCAGCAGGCACTCACCGCCGTGGATAGAACCGAAGGCCCATTGTGGAGTAACAATTCAAGGAGCTACAATGGTCTTAATGACCGGGTAGCCGAGTATGAAACCAGTCTTACGGATGGGTCGTTGCGGCTAATTGAAGTACAAAATCTTGAGATCGAAGTTGCACTCGAAGGCGAGGACTTTGGAAACGGTAAGCGGAAAGTCCGAGGAAAATTTTCATTTAGTGGCATAAATTATTGCTTAGCGATCACTGATCCACCAATAGAGCGTAAGTTCCTTCAAGGTCAGAACGGAGTTTTCCCAATCGGCCATGCTTTACTCTGTATCAGCCTTGGAGAGCCATATCATGGCTACGCATACAAGCTTATTGCGGCTGTGATTCTGCCGCAATAAGTAGTAATCTGAAAGCACAAGAAGAGGAATCAAGTTAAAAAATGACATGCGTCCTGAGCATAGGCCATTCTACATTGGAATATGAGCAGTTCTTTGCACGCCTTAATGAGGCTGGCGTCACTGCGGTTGCAGACGTTAGATCATCACCATACTCACGAAATTTACCACATTTCAATCGAGAAGCTTTGAAAGAAAAACTTGCAATTGATCACATACAGTATGTTTTTCTAGGAAAAGAACTCGGGGGCAGACCGAATAACAAAGAAAATTATACTGATGGAATTGCCGATTATGAAAAAATGGCTAATACAGAAATATTTAAAAATGGCATTAAAAGAATTCTATCAGGAGCACTGAAATATCGTATCGCAATGATGTGCTCAGAGCATAATCCTTTAGATTGCCACCGATGCCTTTTGGTTGGAAGAGCCCTCGAGAAACGCGGCGTTTCTGTAAAACATATTTTGCAAAATGGTGAAATTGTCACCCAAGATTCAATTGAACAGCAACTTCTTATTATGGCTGATAAACAACACGATGATATGTTCGCTTCACCTGACGAACTTCTAAACGAGGCCTATAGATTACGAGCACGCAAAGTGGCATTCGCCGAAGCCACACTGTTATCAGACACCGTTACGGTCGAATAGGATACATATGCCCAAGACTCTCGTGACTACGATCGGCTTCACTAAAACCAATGCTGAAGGTTTTTTCGAGCGGCTACTCGACGCGAATGTCAAGAAGGTGGTCGACGTCAGGCTACACAACACCTCGCAATTAGCCGGCTTCGCAAAAGCTGATGATTTAGCATATTTTCTTAAGAAATTAGGCGGCATTCACTATGTTCACCAGCCATTTCTTGCACCTACTGATGATATCTTAAAGGCCTTTAAAAAAGATAAAGGCGAGTGGAGTGTCTATGAAGATCGCTTTCTTGCACTGATGCAAGATCGAAAGATTGAGAATCGCTTGAAACCAGAAATGCTAGAGGGTGCCTGCCTACTTTGCTCAGAAGCAACTCCACATCATTGCCATCGCCGTTTAGTTGTAGAGTACTTGAATAAAAAATGGGGACAAACACTTTTTGTCAAACATCTCTGATTTACATCATAAACCCTAAGCTTTATGTGAACATCCTCTTCGCCCCTTGGCGGCGGGGCGAAACCCTCCTAGCATGTCCGTCTTGCTGACAAATAAACGCCCTGGAGGATGCCCCCATGTCCTATACGCTGCATGAGTTCGCCGCCGATATCCGCGCGGCGCTGACGGCCGATCCCGGCCCGGCGGGCCAGGAGAAGGTGCGCCTTCTGACCGAGAAGGCCTTGCGCGACACGGATTTCATGGCCGCCTGCTTCGGCGTGCCCGCGCCCAAGGAGCGCGAGGTGTTGTACGAGGATGCCGATCTCGGCTTCGCCATCTGCCGCCATGTCTATACGGGGGCCAAGGATTCCGGCCCGCACGATCACGGCCCCACCTGGGCGATCTACGGCCAGGCCGAGGGCGAGACCGACATGACCGACTGGCGCATCGTCACCCCGCCCTCGGGCGGCAAGCCGGGCCGGGTGGAAAAGACCCGCACCTACCGGCTGACGCCGGGCGTGGCGCATCTCTACCTCGCCGGGGACGTGCATGCGCCCTACCGCGCCGGCCCCACCAAGCTGATCCGCATCGAGGGCCGGAACACCGACAAGATCAGCCGCACGCCCCTCGAAGCGGCGGCTTAGGGGTTAACCCTTCTGCCCCCTTTGCCC
>Ga0114898_1000192_pt1 | contig 55961 bp, 53 predicted proteins | sample Malvired_Geostar_FD_83496 | JGI IMG/M metagenome (GOLD analysis project Ga0114898, IMG submission 83496) | Marine viral communities from the Global Malaspina Expedition - Malaspina viral metaG DeepMed_Geostar | ecosystem: Environmental > Aquatic > Marine > Oceanic | place: Mediterranean Sea...
CGTCTCGGCCTCAGCAACTTTCCGGTATCGGGACCTTCGGCGGGCCGGTTCGACGAGAGCATGATGACCATGTTCCAGGTCGGCCTTCAGCAAGATGTCCCAAGCCAGGCGCGCCGGCGCGCCGAGCAGGATATCGCCCAAGCGGAAGTCGATGTAGCCCGTGCGCAGACAGCGACCACCCTGTGGGAGGTGCGCATCGCCGCCGGCGAGGCCTGGATAGACCTGCGCTACGCCGAGCGCCGGCTGGCCGTCCTCGACGAACTGCTGGCGTCGCTGGAGCCGCTGTGGGAGGCGGCGCCCGGGGCGGTGGCCTCGTCCCGCCTCCGTCCGGCCCAGGCGCTCGGGCCGGTGGAGTTGAAGGCCCAGCTCGAGGACCGGCGCGACCGCCTGGTCGCCGACATCGCCGGGGCGCGCGCCCGGCTGTCGCGCTGGACCGGCGATCCGGCGCCGACGACGGATGGCGCGCCGCCGGACATCGATCTTGATCCGGCCGCCCGAACCATCCGGCTGGCGGACCTTCCGCCCTTGAGGGCGTATCGCGCCGCCGCCGGCCGCGCGGAGGCCGACATCGATCTGGCCCGCGCCGGTCGGCGGCCCGACTGGTCGTTCGAGGTCGGTTATTCACGCCGCGACCCGATGTTCGGCGATCTCGTTTCGGTCGGGGCCAGCGTTCGCCTGCCTCTGTTCCAGGCGACGCGGCAGGAGCCGCAGATCGCGGCCCGGTCGGCCGATGCGCGACGCGTGAGCGCCGAGCGGGAGGCTGTCGAGCGCGCCTGGTCGGCGGAGCTTGAAGCCGATCTGGCGCGGTATGCCTCAGCTCGAACGCGCTGGATTCGGGCTCGCGAGGTGGTTCTCCCCAACTTGCGCGAGCGCTCCGACCTCGAGACCGCCAGCTACGCCGCCGGCTCCGCTGGTCTGGCCGAGATTCTCGACGCCTTCACCGCCCTGGCCAACGCGCGACTCGACGCCCTGGATCGGGAGGCCGAAGTGGCCCGGCTCGCGGTCCAGATCACCCTGACCTACGGGAGCGGCCAATGATCCGTCTTGAACGCAATCATCTGCGATGGGCCGCCGCCGCGGTCGGCCTGATCATCCTCGGCGCCGGCGTCGGCTTCGGGCTCTCCAGCCTGAATTCGGATCGTGCGGCGTCGACCGGAGCCGCCTCTGGCGACCGCGAGGTGCTCTACTGGTACGATCCGATGGTCCCGGACCAGAAGTTCGACCGGCCGGGCAAATCGCCCTTCATGGACATGGACCTGGTCCCCCGGTACGCCGACGAGGCCGCTGGGGCCGGCGTCCGCATCGACCCCGCCCTGGTTCAGTCGCTCGGGGCCCGCTTCGCCACGGTCCGGCGAGGGACGCTGGAGGGCGACGTCGCCGCCACCGCTGTGGTCGAATTCAACGACCGCGACGTGGCCATCGTCCAGGCGCGCGCCTCCGGCTTTGTCGAACGCGTTTACGATCATGCGCCCGGCGATGTTATCCGGGCCGGAGCCCCCCTGGCGGATCTGCTCGTGCCCGAGTGGGGCGGAGCCCAGATCGAATACCTCGCCGTCCGACGGACGGCCGATGCGCCCCTGATCGCCGCGGCGCGCCAGCGCCTGATCCTCCTGGGCATGCCCGAGAGCCTCGTTTCCACAGTTGAGCGAACGGGGCGCCCGCGGACCACGGTGACGGTGTCCAGTCCCATTGGCGGGGCCGTCCAGACGCTGGGCGTGCGGAGAGGGATGAGCGTGGCCGCCGGGACGACCCTGGCCGAGGTCAATGGCCTTTCGACCGTATGGCTCAACGCCGCCATACCGGAAGCCATGGCCGGGTCTCTTCGCATAGGCCGTTCCGTCGATGTGACGCTGGCGGCGTTTCCCGGGGAACGGATGACGGGGCGGCTGATCGCCATGTTGCCGGCGGTGGCGGAAGACAGCCGCACCCTGACGGCCCGGATCGAGATGGCCAATCGCGGGGGACGCCTGCGGCCCGGCATGTACGGACAGATCGTCTTCGGCGGCGGGACCGAAGCCACCCTGCTCGTCCCCTCCGAGGCCGTGATCCGGACGGGTCAACGGACCCTCGTCATGCTCGCCCTGGAAGGCGGCCGCTATCAGCCGGCGGAAGTCAGGGTCGGCCGGGAAGCCGGCGGCCAGACGCAAATCCTCGCGGGCCTGAACGAAGGCGAGCGCGTGGTGGCGTCGGGCCAGTTCCTGCTGGATTCCGAGGCCAGCCTGTCCGGCGTCGAAGCGCGTAGTCTCGACCAGGCCGGCGGCGGCTCCCGGCCGGCCGCCGTGGCGGCCGTACATCGGGCCAGCGGACGGGTTCAGGCGCTCGGGAACGGAACGATCACCCTTGCCCATGGACCGGTGCCGGCGCTGCAGTGGCCGGCGATGACCATGACCTTCAAGGTTCCACGGACGGTCGCTCCCAATGTGTCGGTCGGCGATCAGGTCGTCTTCACCTTCGACATGGCGGGCGGCGAGCCGACGGTGCGAAGCCTGACCCGCCAAGGGGCCGCCCGATGATCGCCGCCGTCATCCGCGCTTCGGTCAGGGCCAGAATCTTCGTCCTGCTGGCCGCGCTGGCGCTTCTCATGGGAGGAGTTTGGGCGGTGCGCAGCACGCCGGTCGATGCCCTGCCGGACCTGTCCGACGTCCAGGTCATCATCCGCACGGCCTATCCGGGCCAGGCGCCTCAGATCGTCGAGAACCAGGTTACCTACCCCTTGGCGACGACCATGCTGTCGGTGCCGGGCGCCCGCACGGTGAGGGGCTATTCGTTCCTGGGCGACAGCTATGTCTACGTCCTGTTCGACGAGGGAACCGACCTCTACTGGGCCCGCTCGCGCGTTCTGGAGTACCTCAGCCAGGTGCAGGCCCGGTTGCCGGCGACGGCGCGGCCGGCGCTGGGTCCCGACGCGACCGGCGTGGGCTGGATTTACGAATACGCCCTGATCGACCGGACCGGGCGGCACGACCTGGCGCAGCTCCGCAGTCTGCAGGACTGGTTCCTGCGCTACGAGCTGCAGACGGTCCCGGGCGTGGCCGAGGTCGCCACCATCGGCGGCATGGTCCGGCAATATCAGGTGGTTCTCGACCCGGCGAAGCTCGCCGCCCTCGGAGTGACCCATCAACAGGTGGTGGAGGCCATTAGGAGGGGCAACGCCGAGGCCGGCGGCTCCGTGCTGGAGCTGGCGGAAACGGAATACATGGTCCGGGCCAATGGCTATCTGACGAGCCTCGACGACTTTCGCGCCGTCCCGATCCGTACGGCGGCCCGCGGCGTGCCGGTTCAACTCGGCGATGTCGCCACCGTCCAGATCGGGCCGGAGATGCGCCGTGGGATCGCCGAACTCAACGGCCAGGGCGAGGTGGTCGGCGGGGTGGTGATCCTGCGGTCCGGCGGCAATGCACGGTCCGTCATCAAGGCGGTGCGTGACCGGCTCGAAACGCTGAAGGCGGGTCTGCCGCCGGGCGTGGAGGTGGTTCCGGTCTACGACCGATCCGAGCTCATCGACCGCGCGGTGGAGAATCTCAGCGTCAAATTGCTCGAGGAATTCCTCGTCGTAGCCATCGTCTGCGGGCTTTTCCTGTGGCACGCCCGATCGGCGCTGGTCGCGATCCTGACATTGCCGCTCGGCGTGCTCGCGGCCTTCATCCTGATGCACCTGCAAGGGATCAACGCCAATATCATGTCGCTGGGCGGCATCGCCATCGCCATCGGCGCCATGGTCGACGCGGCCGTGGTCATGATCGAAAACGCCCACAAGCACATCGAGCGCTGGGAACACGATCACCCGGATGTCCGGCTGACCGGCGAGGCCCGCTGGCGGGTGATCACCGACGCCGCCGTCGAGGTCGGGCCGGCGCTGTTTCTCAGTCTGGTGATCATCACCCTGTCCTTCGTTCCGGTGTTCACCCTCCAAGCTCAGGAGGGGCGGCTTTTCTCCCCCCTGGCCTTCACCAAGAGCTACGCCATGGGAGCGGCGGCCATCCTTTCCGTCACCCTGGTCCCGGTGTTGATGGGCTTTCTCATCCGCGGCCGCATTCCGGCCGAACAGAGCAATCCGATCAACCGCGCGCTTGTCTATGTCTACAGGCGGCCGCTCGACTGGGTGTTGCGTCGTCCGCGGGCGACGCTGCTGATCGCCCTGGCCGCCTTCGCCACCGCCGCATGGCCGTTGAGCCAGCTGGGCGGAGAGTTCATGCCGTCCATGGACGAGGGCGATCTGCTGTACATGCCCACCGCCCTGCCGGGCCTGTCGGCCGCCAAGGCGTCGGAGCTTCTCCAGCAGACCGACCGGATGATCGCGACGGTGCCGGAGGTCGAGAGCGTGTTCGGCAAGGCCGGCCGCGCGAACACGGCCACCGACCCTGCCCCGCTGGTGATGTTCGAGACGACCATCCGCTTCAAGCCCCGGGACCAGTGGCGCCGCGGCATGACCCCGGAGAGATTGGTCGAGGAGCTGGACCGGGCCGTGCAGGTTCCCGGTCTGACCAATGTCTGGGTGCCGCCGATCCGCAATCGGATCGACATGCTTGCGACCGGCATCAAGAGCCCCATCGGGGTCAAGGTCTCCGGCGCGGACCTGGCCGAGATCGACCGCATCGCCCAGCACGTCGCCGGAGTCGCCAGTGATGTTCCGGGCGTCAGTTCCGCCTTCGCCGAGCGGCTGACCGGCGGTCGCTACATCGACGTCGACATCGATCGATTGGCGGCCGGGCGATACGGCCTCAACATCGCCGATGTCCAGGCCATCGTGTCGGGCGCGATTGGCGGGGAGACGATCGGTCAAACCGTCGAGGGGGTGGCCCGTTATCCGATCAGCGTGCGCTATCCGCGCGAGATCCGGGACAGCCTGGCGGAGCTCAACGCCCTGCCGATCCTGACGCCGTCGGGCCAGCAGATCACCCTGGGCTCGGTCGCGGCGCTGGATGTCGCGGACGGTCCGCCGATGCTGAAATCGGAGAACGGCCGGCCGAGCACCTGGGTCTACATCGATGTGCGCGGCCGCGATCTGGCCTCTGTGGTTGAAGACTTGCAGACCGCCGTGACGGACGAAGTGGAGCTGACGCCTGGCGTCAGCATCGCCTACTCCGGGCAGTTCGAATATCTCCAGCGGGCGGCCGAGCGGCTGAAGATCGTCGTGCCCGCGACCCTGGCGATCATCTTCCTGCTGCTTTATCTGACCTTCGGCCGGCTGGACGAGGCGGCCCTGATCATGGCGACCCTGCCGTTCGCCCTGACCGGCGGCGTCTGGGCGCTCTATCTGCTGGGCTATCACCAGTCGGTGGCGACCTCGGTCGGATTCATCGCCCTGGCGGGACTGTCGGCCGAGTTCGGCGTGGTGATGCTGATCTATCTGAAGCAGGCGCTGAAGGCCCGGGGGGACGATCCGGAGCCCGCCGCAGTCGAGGCGGCGGTGCGGGAGGGCGCACTGTTGCGCGTCCGGCCCAAGGCCATGACCGTGGCGGTCATTCTCGCCGGTCTGTTCCCGATCCTGATCGGCCATGGAGCCGGGTCGGAAATCATGACCCGGATCGCCGCGCCGGTCATCGGCGGCATGCTGACGGCGCCTTTGCTGTCCATGCTCGTTATCCCCGCAGGCTATCTGCTGCTTCGGCGGCGCCGACGCGGTCCTATCCCTTCAACCCAAGGAGACTCGCAATGAAATACCCAATGATCCTGGCGACCGCCATGACCTTCGGCCTGGCGGCCTGCGGTCAACCGCAAGAGACGCCGGCCGCGACCGAAGCCGCGCCGGCGGGTGCGGCCGACATGGCGACCATGCCGATGACGTCTGACGCCCCTGCCCAGACCGGCACCGGGACGGGCACGATCACCGCGGTCGATGCAGCCGCAGGCGTGGTCACTATCGAACATGGCCCCGTTCCCGGCGTCGGCTGGCCGGCGATGACCATGCGCTTCACCGCCTCCCCCACCATCCTGGAAGCCGCCAGCACGGGCGAACGCGTCGAGTTCGACGTCTCGGTCCGGGACGGCGTCAACGAGATCACGGCCATCCGCGCCGAGTGATGACCGTGCCGGTCCGCTGCGCCAACGCCGCGTAGCGGACCGGTCGCTGAGAGCGATCCAACGCAAACATGGCGGAGGTTTCGCGTTCTCGTCTTGAAGGAGGCCCGCCATGATGAACGGCACGATGTGCGCCGGCTGGATGATGGGCGGCATGGGGCTGATCGGACTCCTTGTCGTCATAACCCTGGTTCTGGCCATAGCCGCCCTCGCCAAATTCCTGTTCAGGAGGCGGTGATAGCCACGGCGGCCAAGATCAGCCGATCGTGATCGCCACCGGTTCGACCGAGTCTATCGGCCGGCCCGCACCGCAAGGCTGGCGATGTCTGTCGCGTGCTCGGATTTTCGAGCCGCAGAACCGTCCGCTCCTCGCGACCGCCGAGTTCACGACAGCTGACGACGATGACCGCTTGTCGGGGCCCGGCTGTTGGGCGACTCGTCTTACAGGCCACCGACCACCAACCCGATCACAAGCGCGGCAAGCAGCGAGCCGGTGGCGACGGTAATGCGCAGAACCCGAGGATCAAAGCCCGTCACGCGGGCTCTTGCGGTCTTTCCAAACCGGCCGCGCGGACCTCGGTCTTCTGATATCGGGCCGAACAGAATGTCAGGTCCGGTGGAACTGGTGTCCTCCGCGATCTGCGGATCGTAGGCGGATCTGGCGAGGTAGCGATCAAGCCAGCCCGGAACGATCATACCGCCAAGGATCGCCTGGATGGTGGTCCATCCGAGCCACACTTCGCGTTTGGGAGAGCTCGCTGCGCGCACGATCTGCTCCGCGACGCCTTCGGGTTGATAGACTTGACCGACCGGTCGATGGCGGTGAGACATGTGCGTTCTCGACCAGTCGAACTGCGGGGTGTTGACGGCCGGCAGCTGGACCATGGTCAGGCGGACGCGGCTGCCGCGCCGTCGGAGTTCGCAGCGCAGAGAATCGGTAAAGCCCCGCACGGCGAACTTGGCGCCGCAGTAGGGGGCCTGGAGAGGGATCGCCCGGTAGGACAAGGCCGACCCCACCTGCACGATGACCCCTTGATCGGCGCGACGCATGTGCTTCAGCGCGGCGAGCGAGCCATGCACCGCGCCGAGGTAGGTGACCTGTGTCACCCGGAGGAACTCCTCCGGTGGAATCTCATCGGCCGGCCCGAAAACCGTGGTCATCGCGTTGTTCACCCAGACATCGATCCGCCCCCAATGCTCGACGACCTGATCGGCGGCATATGCCACTGCGGCGGCATCGGCGACATCGACGGCGATCACGAGCGCCTCGCCGCCTGCGGTCTCGACATCCTGCTTCGCACCCTCAAGCCCGGGCTCGCTCCGGGCCAGCAGCGCGACAGCCCACCCGCGAAGCGCGAAGGCGACCGCCGTGGCGCGCCCGACGCCGGCGGAAGCGCCCGTAACGGCCACGACGGGGCGGCCTGGCTGCAGTGAACTGCGGGCGGATGCAGGCAAGCTTGTTTCGTCCGATCAAATGCAGGTGAACAGAGACAAAGGTTGAGAACTCAAACGTCCATCAGTCTTCATTCGATCCCCACAGGGGAACCTCGGCGGTCGCGACAGGTTGCAGACGAGTTATCGAACAGCGTCAGGCGACGCCGTCTCCAGGCCTCGGCGTGGTGCGATCCGCCACTTGCGGGCCGGGACCGACGCGACCAAACGGGTAGCAAGACAAGAGACTAGCTGCACGATGAGGGGTCGGAAATCGCGGGCATCCCATACCCGTGAGCGGCGTTCTGATCCTGTGTGCATGCCACGCTTCGTGAAGTTGCTGGAGAGGCTGTCCAGATGAGTCCTGCCGTCGATAAACCAGAGGTCGTGATCGTCACGGGATCGAGCGGGTTCATCGGCTCTGCGGTCGTCCAGCGGCTCGCTCAGCGCTATCGCGTGATCGGGTTCGATCGCGACGTGCCGCCGCACCCTCCGGCGGAGGCCGAGTGCGTCTGCATCGACCTGACCGACGATGCGAGCGTCCGCGCGGCCTTTCAGCGGGTCCGTACGGCATACGGCGAAAAGATCGCCTCTGTGGTCCACCTGGCGGCCTACTTCGACCTCACCGGCGCACCGAACGAGAAATACGAAACGGTGACGGTTCAGGGCACCGAGCGGCTGCTGACGGAGCTCAAGACCCTTCAAGTGGAGCAGTTCGTGTTCGCCAGCACCATGCTGGTCCATGCTCCCACGACGCCAGGACAACCGATCGACGAAAACTGGCCGTTCGAGCCGTCCCTGCCCTACCGGGACTCCAAGATCCGCACCGAGCAGCTGATCAGGGACCAGCGGGGCGCGATGTCGGCGGTGTTGCTGAGGCCGGCGGGCGTTTACGACGACGGGGGCCACTCGGCGTTTCTCGCCCAACAGATCGCCCGCATCTACGAGAAGCGCCTGTCCGGAAAGGTCTACCCGGGGGACCTTTCGACCGGTCAGCCCTTCCTTCACCTCGACGATCTGACCGACGCCATCCTGCGGCTTGTCGAGCGCCGCGACGTCCTGCCGCCGGAACTGCCCCTGCTTCTCGGCGAGGCCGATGTGATGAGCTACGACGAGATCCAGCGCGCGCTCGGCCGTCTCATTCACCATGAAATCTGGGAGACCCGTTCCGTACCCAAGGCGGCCGCGAAGGCCGGGGCATGGGTCGAGAACGAGGTTCTGGAGGAGGACGCCTTCATCCGACCGTGGATGGTCGATATCTCGGACGACCACTACGAACTCGACCTTTCAAGGGCGCGGGCGCATCTCGATTGGGCGCCGAAGCACAGCTTGCGCGAGGCGCTGCCGGTCATGGTGGAACGCCTCAAGGCCGACCCCTACGCCTGGTACGGGGCCAACAAGCTGAACGCCGCCCGGATCGCCGGCGACAAGGTCGAGAAGGCGGCGGCGACGCCGAACGGCATGTCGATGTCCGAACATCAGGCGATGGTGCGCAGGCACGCGGACGGCATGACGGACATGCACTTCAAGATGCTCTGGGTCCACTGGCTCACCATGGGCCTGGGCCTTTGGCTGGCCACGGCGCCCTTCGTCCTGGGAACTTTCGGGGCAACGGAATTCTCCGCCGCGGTGATGCGGGTGACGGAGGATCGAAACCTCTGGGATCCGGCCGCGCGCAATCTCCTCGGCGCCTGGAACGACGTGATCTGCGGCGGCCTGATCATGCTGTTCGCGGCCTTTTCGCTCTCGCCGCGGAACGGTTGGGCCCAGTGGGTCAACGCCTTTGTGGGCGTCTGGCTGCTCGCCGCGCCGCTGGTGTTCTGGACGCCTAGCGCCGCAGTATACGCCAACGAAACCCTTGTCGGCGCCCTGGTCATCGCCTTCACCCTGCTCGTGCCGATGATGCCGGGGATGAGCATGGAAGGGATGATGGACGAGACCGACGTCCCCCCCGGCTGGAGCTACTGCCCGTCCACCTATGTCCAGCGTATGCCGATCATCGTCCTCGGCGCGCTTGGTTTCGTGCTCGCGCGCATACTGACGGCCTACCAACTGGGTCATGTCGACGCGGTTTGGGAGCCGTTCTTCACCGGCGACGCCACGCGCAACGGCACCGAGTTCATCATCACGTCCGACGTGTCCAAGGCCTGGCCTGTCGCCGACGGCGGCATCGGCGCCATGAGCTACATGGCCGAGATCCTGATGGGGGTCATGGGCGGTCGGGCGCGATGGCGCACCATGCCCTGGATGGTGCTGCTGTTCGGCATCGTCGTCGTGCCGCTCGGTGTGATCAGTATCTACTTCATCATCATCCAGCCGATCGAGATCGGCACCTATTGCACGATCTGCCTCGCCGCGGCTCTGGCGATGCTGATCATGATCCCGTTCGCCCTCGACGAGCTTGTCGCCATGGGACAGTTCCTGTTCCTCAACACCCGTCGGGGTCGGCCGTTCTGGCGCGCTTTCTTCCGTGGCGACGGCCTGCCGGGCGGCGGCGTCGACAAGCATCCGGGTTTCGGCGGCTCTTTCCCGGCGATCCTGGGGTCCGCGGCCCGCGGCGTAAACCTTCCCTGGACCCTGGTCGCCAGTGCTTTGATCGGCGTCTGGCTTATGTTCTCGCGCGTCACCCTCGGAACGCTTCCGCCGCTGGCCGACAGCGACCATCTCGTCGGCGCCCTGGTGCTCACGACGGCCGTGATCGCCATGGCTGAGGTGGCTCGCCCGCTCCGCTTCCTCAACGCGGCCTTTGGGGCCTGGCTGGTGATCGCCCCTTGGATGCTCAATGGCGGCGAGCTTGCGGCGAACGTCGCCAGCGTCGTGGCAGGCCTGGCCCTCGTCGGATTAAGCCTTCCCCGCGGGCGGCGCAGCAACGAGCACTACGGAACCTGGGACCGCTACATTGTCTGAGCGGCCCGGCAGCGCCTCTCCCGGGATCGAGGACTACGCCCTCATCGGAGACTGCCGCTCCGCAGCCCTGGTCTCGCGAACCGGATCCATCGACTGGCTCTGCTGGCCGCGGTTCGACTCCGGGGCTCTGTTCGCCGCCCTGCTGGGGAGACCTGAGCACGGTCATTGGCTGATCGCGCCGGACGATCCGCGCCCCCGTATCCAGCGGCGTTACCGAGACGGGACGCTGATCCTGGAAACCGAGTACGAGACGCAAGACGGGGCGGTGACGCTCATCGATTTCATGCCCCTGGAAGGCGGTCGCCCGGATCTGGTGCGTATGGTGGTGGGACGGCGCGGTCAGGTCGCGATGCACGCTGAGCTGATGATGCGCTTCGACTACGGGGTCACCGCCCCTTGGGTGACCCGCCTTGAGGATGGTCAGGGGCTGCGCGCGGTGGCCGGTCCAGACATGGTCGTCCTGCGCACGGCTGCGCCGCTGAACGGCGAGGGACTCTCGACCGTCAGCAATTTCACGGTCGGCGCGGGCCAAACCGTCGCCTTCACCCTGTCGCACGGCGCCTCACACCTGGAGCCGCCGCCCGCCCTCGAACCGACGCAGGCGCTCGCCGAGACGGAACGCGCTTGGCGGCAATGGTCATCACGGTGCCAGTACGAGGGTGAGTGGTCCGCGGCCGTCCTGGGATCGCATATCATCCTGAAGGCTCTGACCTACGCGCCCACGGGCGGCATTGTCGCGGCGCCCACGACGTCGCTGCCGGAAAAGATCGGCGGTCAACGGAACTGGGATTATCGCTACTGCTGGCTGAGGGATGCGACCTTCGCCCTGTTGTCCCTGCTGGATGCCGGATACCTCGACGAGGCGCGCGCCTGGCGCGAGTGGCTGTTGCGCGCCATCGCCGGCAGCCCGGCTCAAGTTCAGATCATGTATGGCCTCGGCGGTGAACGCCGGCTGCCGGAACTCGAGCTCGACTGGCTGCCGGGCTATGAGCGTTCCCGTCCCGTACGCATCGGCAATGCGGCGGCCGGCCAGCTGCAGCTGGATGTCTATGGCGAGGTGATGGACGCCTTTTATCAGGCGCGTTGCGCGGATCTGGACCACAACCATGAAGCCTGGGGGCTCCAGAGGGTGCTGCTGGACCACCTGGAGACGATCTGGAACCAGCCCGACGAGGGAATCTGGGAGACGCGCGGCGGTCGTCAGCACTTCACCCATTCCAAGGTGATGGCCTGGGTCGCTTTCGACCGCGCCGTGCGCAGCGTGGATGCGTTCGGCCTCTCCGGGCCGGCGGATCGTTGGCGACGGCTGAGACGCGAACTCCGGGAGGATATCTGCCGCAACGCCTTCGACGAGGATCTGAACAGCTTTGTTCAGGCCTATGGCTCCAAGCGGCTCGACGCCAGCCTGTTGTTGCTGCCGTTGGTGGGCTTCCTGCCCCCGGAAGATCCGCGAGTCCGCGGCACGGTCGCCGCCGTCGAGCAGCGTTTGCTCAGCGATGGCCTGGTCCTGCGCTACGACACCGCGGACACTCATGACGGCTTGCCGTCAGGCGAGGGCGCGTTCCTCGCCTGCAGCTTCTGGCTGGCTGACAACCTCGTCTTGCAGGGCCGTCGTGCCGAAGCTCGGAACCTCTTCGAACGGTTGCTCGCTCTGCGCAACGACGTGGGTCTACTCGCCGAACAGTACGACCCGGTGGCGCGGCGTCAGGTCGGCAACTTCCCGCAGGCCTTCTCACATCTGGCATTGGCGGACACCGCCCGGAATCTCTCGCTGTCACAGCGTCCGGCCGATCAGCGGGGACGCCAGCGGCGGCACTCCAGTTGACGAAAGAAATCGCCAGCCGACTTTGCGCCTCGGCGCATTCGGAGGCGAGAAGGAGCACTGGCAGCAGCCGACGCGCGAAGCCTCTTCAGTGGAACGCGAAACATCTCGCACCAGGCTCGCCGTGGCCTCTTCAGAAGCGTGGCGGGCAAGGTCGGCCTGGGAGACCATCCCACAGCACTTTCCGGTTTCGTCCACCACCGGGATGCGGCGGATCTGATTCTCCTCCAATGGTACGCCGGCAGTCGTCCAGGTCCGTCTGAGGCGTGGTGGTCACAGCCGGTTGAGACATCACCTCTCGCACCGCGGCGTCGGGGCCTTTCCCGGGCCATCCCACGGCAGCCGATGTCGCGATCGGTCACGACGCCGATCGGGCGTTCGCCCTCGTCGAGAACCGGCAGTTCTCCGCAGTCATGGCCGACCATCAACCTGGCCGCCTCGCTCAGCCGCGTTTCCGGCGAGCAGCAGGCCGGATCGGGGGTCATGACGTCTTGCACCAACGTGGGGGCCATCCTTTCGTCGTTGGGGTCACAGGTCGAACACAAAGCGACCTTGGTGCAGCACCCCCTGCTTGCAACACAGGTCCTTGAAGTCAGGGCGGAGGGGGAGCGGAGACTTCACCAGCGCGGCGGTGACGAGGGCCCAAGCGCTGCGAACGGGCGCCGCCGAACAGCGCCGTCATCCAGCCCGTGACGGACATGCCGTCCGGCGTGCAGTCGCGGGTTTGACGCGTCCGGCCAGGGCCCTTGCCGGAGGGAGGAGCCGGTACGGCTGGCGTCGGCCGACGGAGTCGTCCGGGGCCGCCAGGTTCCTTCCGCTCGATCGGGCTTAAAAGCGAAGACGAGGGATTGGACGCTGGCGCCCGTATACCTCAGTACACCCCTTTCAGTTCCGGAGCATCAGTATGACCCCGCGCAAAATCCTCTCGCTCGTCGGCGCCGCCGGCGCCCTGCTGCTGGTCGCCACCCAGGCCGACGCCCACGCCCGCGTCGTCGCCTCGAACCCCGCAGCCAACGCGACAGTGATCTCGCCCCGCGCGATCACGCTGACCTTCAGCGAACGCGTGGCCCCGGCTTTCTCGGGCCTCGAAGTCATTAGCGGCGCCGGTGTGAAAACCGCCGTGGCCACCACGGTGTCGGAGGACGGCAAGACCCTTTCGGGTCGACCCGCTCGCGCCCTCGCCGCCGGCGCCTACACCGTCAACTGGCACGCGGCGTCGGCGGACGGTCACCGGATGACCGGCAGCATCGCGTTCACGGTGCGCTGAGCCTTCGTGCTCGACGTCCTCGTCATCCTGCTCCGGCTCGCGCAGTACGGCGGCGCCGTCATCCTTCTCGGGACGCCGCTGTTCCTGCTCTATGGACTGCGCGAGGTGGACGGGCGGACCCTCGCCTGGCCGAGACCGCTTCTGCTCGCCGCCGCGGCCATCGTCGCCCTCGGGTCGGCGGCCGCGCTCGCGGCCCAGACCGCGGTGATGGCGGGCTCGGTCGCCGAGGGGCTCAAGCCCGCGGCCCTGGGCTTTATGATCACCGGCACGAGCCTGGGGCCGGCCTTCCTGATCCGCGCCGCCACGGCTGCGGCCGCCGTTCTTGTTTTGGCGCTGGCCAAGCCGTCGAAACCGCTCTGGATCCTCGTCAGCGTGGCGGGACTGATCGTCGGCGCCAGTTTCGCCTGGACGGGACATGGCGCGGCCACCGAAGGCGCCGGCCGCTATATCCATCTGACGGCGGCGATCTTTCACAGCTGGGCCGCCGCGGTCTGGCTCGGCGCGCTCGCGGCCTTGCTGATCCTGACGCTGTGGCGCTCCCCGGCGTCCTCGGATGGCGACCGACTCCTCCATCGGGCGCTGCACGGCTTTTCCGGCGTGGGCACGGCCTCGGTCGCCCTGCTCGTTCTCAGCGGACTGATCAACAGCTGGTTCCTCGTTGGACCCGACGGACTGGCCCGCCTCCTCGCCACGCCCTACGGCCTGCTGCTGACAGCGAAACTGGTCGTCTTCGCCCTCATGCTGGCGCTGGCCGCCGCCAACCGCTTCCATCTGACGCCCGACCTGGGCCGCGCCCTGGACGACCCGGACGATGTCCGGGAGGCGGTGGGACGGCTGAAGGGCAGCCTGGTGGTGGAAACCCTCCTCGCCCTGGCGCTCCTCGCCCTTGTGGCGGTCATGGGAACCTTGGCGCCTGTCTCGGCGATGGACATGACGATGTAATCCGCCCCGCCGGACACTCCGTCCGGCCGCGGGAGCCTAGCGGCGACCCGACAGCGCCCGGGTCTCGGTCCGCACGCGCCAGGCGATCAGCCCGGCGTTGAACACACTGAAGGCCACCGCGACGCCGACCTCGCCGAAGGCCAGCGGCAAGACCGCGATCTCGGCCGAGGCGACCCAGTAGTTGGGATGCCGCACGAACCGGTAAGGTCCGGTCCGGATCAGCGGAGCGCCGGGCAGGCTGATGATGCGCGTCGTCCAGAAGGGACCGAGCGTGACGATGATCCAGACGCGGGCGATCTGCAGAAGTATATAGAGGCCGAGCAGCCAGGCCTCCGGCACGGCCTCCCAAGGCGTGAGAAGAGCGATCGCCGAGAGCCAGCTGCTGTGCAGGAGGATGAACAGCGGATAGTGACGCGCGCCGAACTCCTGGGCGCCCGCGGCTTTCAGACGCCGGGTGTTGCGGTCGGCGAGCCAGAGTTCGAACAGCCGCTGGATGACGACCAGCACGAGAACGACCGCCAGCCAGGTCACGGATGGATCAGCATCAGCGCGGCGGTGAATCCCGGACCCAGGGTGGTCAGCAGCAAAGGCCCCGGATCGTCTGCGTCGAGCGCGGCGCTCAGGACGAACAGGACGGTCGCCGAACTCATGTTGCCATGATCGCGCAGGATTCGGCGGGTATGGACCATCGCGCCCGGCGTCAGGGCGAAACAATCCTCCAAGGCCTCGATGACCTTGGCTCCGCCAGGGTGGCAGACGAAGCCGCCGATCTCGGCCGCGGTCAGGCCGTTCGCGGTGAGAAAGGTCTCGGCGATGGGCCTGAAGTCGTTCTGAACCAGGCTGGGGATATCCCGGCTGAACACCACCTTCAGTCCGTCATCGGCCACGTCCCACCCCATCACGTCCAGGCTGTCGGGCCAGGTATGTTCATGAGACGCGCCGATGACAGGTCCGCGGGCGTCATCGCGGCACGAGACGATCGCCGCCGCCGCTCCGTCTCCGAACAGCGCCGTGGCGACCAGGTTGGACTTGGACCGGTCCTGAAAGCGGAACGTCAGGGCGCACAGTTCGACCACCAACAGCATCACCCGGCTGTCGGGTTCGGCGCGCGCCATGTCGGCGGCCCGGGCCAGGCCCATGACGCCGCCGGCGCACCCCAGGCCGAAGATCGGCAAGCGGCGCACGTCGGGGCGGAACGGCATGACCTGCATCAGGCGCGCCTCCAGCGACGGCGTGGCGATGCCCGTAGAGCAGACGGTGACGAGCGTGTCGATCTGGTCCGGGGTCAGACCGGCCTCGTCCAGCGCTTTTTGGGCCGCCTCGGCCATCAGCGCCAACGCATGTTTCAGGAACAGATCGTTGCGTTCGGAGAAGCTGTGCGGCTGCAGATACCAGTCGATCGGCACGCACGAGTGCCGCGTCTCGATCAGGGCGTTGCGATAGATCGGCGCGAGCCGCTCGAAACCGCCGTGGGTGGTGGCGAACATCTCCGCGCCGTTGGCCGCCACCTCCTCTTGCCGCAGGAGATGCCCCGGCCAGGCCGTGGCGAGCGCCGTCAAATGCGCTGCAGGCGGCCTTCCGGATTCGGCGTGCCCACGGGAACGATCCCCGGCCCGGCGAGACGCCGGGGTCAAGGGGCCCGTTTTCGGGCCGCGCGGGCCGTTTTCAGATCCCGCGAAAGTCGGATCCACAACAGAATGAACCCCGAGACGACGATGCTCAGCGTCAACGCCGTGGTGATGATGATCAGGGGATGGTTGAAATCCTCTCCGTCGTTCCAGTCCATGACATGCAGACGCCAGAAAAAGTCAAAGATGCGCCAGACCCCGGAGCGGCGGGTCACCACTTCGCCGGTGGCCGGAGACAGGTAGAAGGACGTTTTTTCCCGGTCGGCGAAGTCCACCCGCCACAGCGGTCCGGTGCGTCCGGTTTCCTCGGGAGCCGTTGTCAGAAGCACCGCGCCGGAAACCGTCGCTTCGCCCTTGTACGCGCGCTTGGCGAAAGTCGAGGCCTCACCGGCCGACATCGGACCGAACGGCCGGCCTGTCGCGGCGGACACGATGACCGGCTCGCCCGCCGCGGGCTTCAGGGTCCAGGCCGGGCCGCGCGGCGTCGTATGCAGTTCCGCCTGGACAGGCGCGACGCCCGCGCGGCGCGCGACCTCTCCCAGGGCTGGAAGCGCACCAAGCTCCAGCGGAGCCGGGTTGAACTCGACGGCGCGATGTTCCCCGCGCACCGTCTCGATCGGGATCGCGGTCATAACCAGGCCGCCGCCGACCCAGAACAGCACCTGCAGGCCGACGACCAAGGCGATCCATTTGTGCAGCTGGGTGGAGAGTTTGAGAACCTTCACGTCGCCGCCTGGCCATGACGCGCGAAGACGCGCGTTCCACCGCCCTTGAGAATCAGCAGGGTCTCATAGGGCTCCCGCTGATTATCCGGGGTCTCCATTCCCGGGGACCCCAAGGGCATGGCGGGTACAGCCAGTCCGACGGCCTCGGGGCGTTCGGCCAGAAGCCTGCGCACATCCTCCGCCGGCACATGACCTTCCAGGACGTATCCGCCGATCATGGCCGTGTGGCAGGAGGCCAGCGCTTCGGGCACGCCCTGGGTGCTGCGGATCGAGCGGAGGCTCGGGAGTTCGTTGACCTGCGCCTCGAAACCCGCGGCGCGCATGTGATCGACCCATGCCGTGCAACAGGCGCAGGTCGGGGTCTTGTAGACCGCAAGCGCGGCCGATGACCCCGCGACCGGAGCGCAGGCCACGGCGGCGGCGGCGGCTCCCGCAACGAGGAACACGCGGCGTGAAAGCGCAATGAACTGGGTTCCCATGTGTCCTCGCAAGGCAGCTGAAGAGGCGCGACCGACTCCCCAAGGCCGCGCTCAGGCGGCGGGGCGGAAGGGCCGGGCCGAAGAGTGATAGACGTCGAACCTCCATTCGTCACCCCGCTTGCGCAGGACGCTGGTGGCGGCGCCGCGGCGCTCTATCGGAGCCCGGGCGCTGTCCTTGAAGGTGATGTGGTAGGTGTAGGTTTCGCTCACGAAGGCGGTGTCGCCATCGACCTCGACCTTCATTTCGTGGTTGCGGAAGTCGAAGCTGGCCAGATCAGCGAACTCCGGCCCGAGGTGGTGCTCCAGATAGTAGGCGAAGGACCCTTCCACGCCGCCGTTCTCGAAAATCTCCGAGTCGGCCCAGAACAGCGCCGGCGTCTGCGAAACGTCCATCCGCTCGATGGCGTCCTTGTAGGCGGTGACGACGGCTCGAACCTGCGCCTCATCGCCCGATTGCGCATGGCCGGGGGCGTGCGCCGACGCTGGCGAGTGCGCCGCGCCTGTGGCGTGTGAGTGGCCTGGAGCCTGAGCCGGAACCTGGGCTTGGGCCGAGGCAGCGAGGACGGCGGCGAGGGCCGATCCGGCGAGTGCTGAGCGTATCATCATCACGGGGTCTCCTGATTTGCCGCGGCGCGGTAGCGTCCGGTTCGGCGAAGTGGTGAAAAACAAGATGCTTGGCGACAACGCGCCCTGGGGCCGTCAGAACATCAGATGCCTCATGCCGTGGGTCAGCATGCCGCCCAGAAGGCCGTTGACCACCACGGCGGCGGCCGTGAGGGTCAGGAAGCCGATGTAGATCAGCGCCCGCCCACGTCCCGGTCGGCGGACCCAATGTTCCTTGGCCCACCAGCTCAACAGGCCCAGCGCGGCGATCGATGTGCCCAGCCACCGATGATAGGCATGGGTCACATCGTCCTTCCCGGGCAGCCCCATGGCGAACCAACCCAGGAGCACTGCGGCGACTGAGGAGATCGCCGCCAGGGCGATGATCACGCGGGTGCCCTGCGTCAGGACGGGCCGGCGCAGCGTCAGCGCGGCGATTTCCAGGAGAGCCGCGACGAGGAACAGCGCGATGGGAAAATGAACGGCCGCCGGATGCATGGCGCCGAGCCAGCGATACAGGCGCTGGGGCATGGGCCGGGGCGCCTCCTCCGCCATCATGGCCCCGTGGTCCATGTCCGCGGTCATCCCGGGCATGGCCGTCATGCCCCCTGCCGGAGCCCCCGCCGACGCGGCCGCCTGCGCGCGGGAAGCGGCCTGCTTGTCGTGGTCCTCGTGTGCGATCGCCGGCGCGCTGACCGACAGAGCCAGCGCGATGGCGAGACCCGACAGAATTCTGTGCAGCGGCATGGCCCTCTCCAATCCTGTCCCTTCTGCTATCTACGCGCCGCAAGACGGCTCCCCTCGCCCGAGGGATTCGGCGTGTTTCGGCGTATTAGGGATTAGGGGCCCAAGGAGAGTGATCGATGACGCGTAATCTGGATGACCTGTTGGCCGGATCGGCGACCACGCCTTTCGGACGGTCGCTCGAAGGGCTTGAGCCACTGGTCTGGACCCGGGTCGAAACGCTTCGCGGAGAAAGGCTCGCCTCGCAGCTGCGTCTCGGGGCCGTCGCCATGGCGCTCGTGACCGGCTTGACCGCGGGCGGCGTCGGTGCGGTGGCGGCCCCGAGCCCCCCCGGCGAAATGGCGATCTTCACCGTCGACGCCGGCCTCTCGCCCCTGGTGCGACTGGAAACGGGGCGGTGATGCGCGGCTGGCGGGCGATCGCCCTTACGGCCGTCCTGGCCGCGATCGCCAGCGGGGCCGGCACCTGGATCAGCGCCAGCTGGGTGCTGAGCCGGCGCGAGCCGCCGTCTCTCCACGACATCGTCCACCATGACCTCAAGCTCTCCCCTGAACAGCTGACCCGCATCGAAGCGGTCGAAGCCCGGTTCGCCGCACGGCGCCCCGCCCTCGAGGCCGACGTCCGTATGGCCAACCTGGAATTGGCCCGCGCGATCGAACAAAGCGATGGCGACAGTCCCCAGGTCCAGGCTGCGGTGGATCATTTCCACGTCGCGATGGGCGCCTTGCAGAAGGAGACCATCGCCCATGTGTTCGAAATGCGGTCCGTCCTGACGCCGGCCCAGGCCGAGGTGTTCGACGACCGGATCGTCGAGGCGCTCGCGCCCGACCAGGGCTAGCGGTCCGGGTGGAGAGTCCAGCGGACCTCTCAGCTCGCGCCGCCGGCGGCGACCGGGCGGCCTTCAGCGCGTTGATGCGGCAGACGAAGGCGCCGTTATTCCGTTTCGTCCGCCGCTACGTCGGCGACGAACAGGACGCGTGGGATCTGTTGCAGGACACCTACGCCGCGGCCTGGATCAACATCCGTCGCTACGATCCGACGCGCCCCTTCGAGGCCTGGCTCCGGACGATCGCACTGAACAAGTGCAGGGACTGGAGTCGCCGCCGCTTCGTTCGGCGCCTCGTCCGCGGCGTCGTGGACCTGTCCTCGCCGGAAGCGATGTCCGTGCCGGACGGGGCCGAGCCGGCCGAGGACCGGATAGAAGCAAGCGCCACGCTCGCTCGGTTGAACGAGGCCATGAGCCGTCTGCCGCCGCACCTCAAGGCGCCGCTTCTGCTGACGGCGATCGAGGGGCGCAGTCAGGCGGAAACGGCCGAAATGCTCGGCCTGTCCGTCAAGGCGGTGGAGACCCGCGCGGCGCGGGCCCGCCGCAAGCTCGCCGAAGCGCTGGGCGACCCGACCACGATCCCGTACGCCGGAGGGTGACAGATCCAAGGTCGTCGAAACAGCTAGCGCTGCAGGGCCGCTCCATGCGCGTGCAGGAGGGCGGCTCGTTCGATCAAGCGGCGAGGGATGGGGCGTGCGCCTGCGTATTCTGGTATGTAGGCCTCCGGTGATCGACTGCACCATCGCCTTCTTTTTTCAGGAGCTTGCCACATGAGAGTCTCGATCCTTGCCATCGCTGCGGCGGTCACCCTGGGGGCCTGCCAGCCGGCCGCCGAGCCTCAACCCGTCGACGCCGAGGCGGCGGCAGAGGTTCCGGCGGCGGCCCCGGTGGAAGCCGCTCCGGTCGCTACGCCTGAGGCGAGCCCAGAGACGCCGGTCGCCGCGCCCGCGCCGCCGCGTGCATCGACGCCCCGACCGGCCCGCCCCGCGCCGGCGCCCACGCCGGCCCCGACGACGACGCCGCCGGCCGCCGATCCGATGGCTGGCCATGACATGTCGAAGATGGACGGCATGACCATGCCGCCCAAGCAGTAGTTCGCGTAAGCATCAGGAGTTTTCCCATGAACCGCCTTTCCCTCTCCAGCCTGGCCGTTCTCGCGGCGCTGGCTCCCGTCTCGCTGGCCCAGGCCCAGAGTCATTCGCACGCGGGCATGTCGGCGCAGGATCACGCCGCCATGCAGGCGCCGGCCAACGGCGTCGTCACGGCCCCGGCCGACAACGCCATGCTGGGCGCGTCGCCTACGGCGTTCTCGGCGACATTCCCGCACGCCATGACCCTGACTTCGCTCAGGCTGACAGGGCCCGGCGCCCAATCGGTGGACGTGGCTGTGACCGTTGATGCGCCAGCGGCCACCACAGTCAGCGCGCCCCTCCCGGTCCTGGCGCCCGGGTCCTATTCCGTCGCCTGGAGCGCTAAGGGCGCCGACGGCCACCAGATGAACGGCGTCGTCCGTTTCATGGTTCACTAAGGGGACGGCCTCCCGCCTCCTGAGGGGCCGAAACCGAGTGGGGAAACGCCGCGCAGCTTGCTGCGCGGCGTTTTTCGTCGTGAGCGGCGGTGTGCCCGCTGGACGACCGCCATCATCATCCGCCGGGCCCCCGCCGCAGCGGGCCGCCGAGGGAAGCCGGCTGCGGCAGCGCTTCGCTAGAACCAGGTCCGAATGCCGACGACCAACCGGGTTTCCTCAGCGCTTCGCCCGTCGGCTTCCAGGAAGTCCGCGGTATTGCCGAAGCTCTTGGTCCATTCCACCCCGACGTAAGGTGCGAACTCCTTGCGGAACTCGTATCGAAGGCGGGCCCCGATCTGCAGCGACGTCAGGCCGGAGCCGATCTGGAGTTCGGGAATGTCTTCCGCCGACAACACCACTTCTGCACGGGGCTGCACGATCCAGCGATTGGTGATGCGCTGGTCGTATTCAGCCTCCGCCCTGGCCGTCAATTCACCCTTGTTGGACAGGAAGGCGGCCGCGTCGACTTCGAACCAGTAGGGCGCCAATCCCTGGATGCCCACCACCAGGTCCGTTCGGTCCTCTTCGGGCCGATACGTCTGTCTCACGCCGGCCTGGAAATCGAAGAAGGGACGGATGGCGCGGCTGTAAAGGGCCTGGATCTCCGCCTCCTCGACGCCGTCCCCGAAGGCGCCTTCGCCCTCTGATTTCCACCAGAAGCGGTTAATGTCGCCCCCGGTCCATCCCTGGGCGTCCCAAGCGTAGCCGTCCTCGCCGTCGGCTCTACTCACCTCGAGCTGGTCGATGATGACCGCGGTCGTGCGCACGTCGCCGTTCTCGACCCTCAACTGTTCGCGTGCCGCCGCCATTTCGGCGGGGTCGAACAAGAGATCGGCCGCATGGTCGGGGCCACGGGTGGCCCCGACCGGCGGGGGCGTCTCCGGCGGACGGCCCGGATTGTTCGCGCTGGTCGGCACGTCAGGCGGCATCGCCATGCCCGACATGTCGTGGCCGGGGGGCATCTGACCCATCGTCGACATGTCGTGGCCAGCCGGCATTGCCGGCGCGGGCTGCGTCTGGCCCATCGTCGACATGTCGTGCCCGGCGTGGGGGTCAGCCGGAACCGCCGGAGCAGCCGGACTCTGCCCCATGGTCGACATGTCGTGACCGGCCGGCATCGCCGGCGCGGGCTGCGTCTGACCCATCGTCGACATGTCGTGTCCGGCATGGGGGTCAGCCGGGACCGCCGGAGCGGGTGCGGTCTGACCCATGGCCGACATGTCGTGACCGGCCGGCATCGCTGGCGCGGGCGGTGTCTGTCCCATCGTCGACATGTCGTGCCCAGCGTGGGGGTCAGCCGGGACCGCCGGAGCGGGTGCGGTCTGACCCATGGCCGACATGTCATGACCGGCGTGCGGATTCGCTTCGGCCGTAGCTGGAACCCGCTCGGGCAAAGCCCCCACGGGGCAGACCGGCGCGCCGGGCATGCCCGCCCGGGCCGGATCAGCCGTCGGCGCGCCCCGCCGGACGCATCCGGCGGGCAGCTGGGCGGCGGGTTGCGCGGCGCCGGGCGCAGGGACGTGCCCGGCGTGGCTTTGCGCGAACACCGGACTGGCCGAGGCCGCGAGTATCAGAGGGATGAGACCGACAGACTGGCGGATCATGACGAGGCTCCTTCCATCGGACGCACAGTGACGACGTTGAACATGCCGGCATGCATGTGCATCAGCATGTGGCAGTGGAAGGCCCAGTCACCTGGATTGTCCGCCGTGAGATCGAAACTGACCTTGCCGCCCGGGAGGACGTTCACCGTGTGCTTGAGGGGCTGGTGGCCCGCCGGCCCGCCCGTGACCAGTTCAAAGAAGTGGCCGTGCAGATGGATCGGGTGCGCCATCATGCTGTCATTGACCAAGGTCACCCGCACGCGTTCGTTTAGCTCGAACCGGAACGGCTCTACGCCGTCGCTGAACTTCTTGCCGTCGAAGCTCCACATGAACCGCTCCATATTTCCGGTCAGGTGGATTTCCATCATCCGCGAGGGGGCGCGCTGGTCCTTGTTGGGTTGCAGGGACACCAGGTCGGTATAGACCAGCACCCGATGGGGGACATCGCCCAGTCCCGTCGGCCGCTCGCCCAGACGATTGGCGGGCGCCATGGCCACGGCGTCGACTCCGACGCCCACCTCCATGTCCGGCGGAGCATTCTCCGGATCTCGCATGTTCATACCGGCCATGCCCGCCATAGAACCTTGAGCCATGCCGCTCATGCCGCCCCCCGGCTGAGCGCCCATGGCGCCATGGTCCATCCCCGCCATCGCGGGCGAGGACGGGCCCGTACTCATCGCCCCGTGATCCATGCCGGCCATCGAGCCGTGATCCATTCCACCCATACCCATGTCGCGCATGGTCAGGTTGGGCACCTCGCGCAACGGGGGGACCTCCGCGGTCATCCCCAGGCGAGGCGCGAGGGTCGCCCGGCCCATGCCGGAGCGGTCGATGGCTTCGGAAACGATCGTGTAGGCGCGGTCCTCGGTCGGCCGCACGATGACGTCATAGGTCTCGGCGACCGAGATCTGGAACTCGTCGGTCTCGACCGGCCGCACGTTTTCACCATCGGCCTGGACCACCGTCATTGCCAGCCCGGGAATGCGGACGTTGAAGATCGACATGGCCGAGGCGTTGATGATGCGCAGCCGCACCCGCTCGCCGGGCCGGAACAGGCCGGTCCAGTTCTCCTGCGGTCCGTGGCCGTTGATCAGATAGGTGTAGGTGGAGCCGTTGACGTCAAGGATGTCGCGCGGGTCCATCCGCATCTCGCCCCACATGCGCCGCTCCTCCAGGCTCATCCGATCCTCACCCGAGATCAGGCCGGCAAGGGTGGTGCGCTGACGGTTGAAATACCCCGGGCTTTTCTTGAGCTTGTCGAGGATTTCGTGCGGATGCATGAAGCTCCAGTCCGACAGGACCAGCACATGCTCGCGATCGTAGGCGACAGGATCGGCGCCCACCGGGTCGATGACGATCGGCCCGTAGTGGCCGAGCGCCTCCTGCAGACCCGAGTGGCTGTGGTACCAGAAGGTGCCGGACTGCCGGACCGGGAACTCGTAGACGAAGGTCTCGCGCGGGCGAATGCCGGGGAAGCTGATGCCCGGGACGCCGTCCATCTGGAACGGCAGCAGGATGCCGTGCCAGTGGATCGAGGTGTCCTCGTCGAGCTGGTTCGTGACCGCCAGCCTTACGTTCTGGCCTTCACGCAGGCGCAGAACGGGCGCCGGGAGCACGCCGTTGATGGTCGTGGCGGTTCCCGTGCGGCCATTCACGGTGAACGGCGTCTGGCCGATGGTCAGATCGATATTCGGGCCGGTCAAGGTCGGCAGGTCCGACCGCAGCCCCGGCGAACCCGTCTGCGCCCAGGCGGGCGTCAAACCCTGCAGGGCCGCAAGACCGCCTCCGGCGACGGCGCCGCGCAGCAGCAATCGACGATCCAGCTTCATGGGATACTCCTGAAAGTCATGATCGCGCCCTCATGCGGCGACGATCTATAGGGTGTTACGCAAGCGCCGCGGCCGGCCCTCGCGACACGCTGCCGCAGAGCCGGCGGCGGCGCCGGCGATTGCGGCCGCCCGACGGATCACCGCCGCGCCAGAAGAACCGTCATCCGCGCGATCTCCCGCTCCTGGGAGCTGACGATCTCCGCGCAGAGACCCAGCACCTCCCGATCCGTCAGTGACGCCTGCTGGCGCATCAGGATGGCGCCGGAATGGTGCGGGATCATCGAGCGGAGGAATTCCGTATCCCCGACCGCCGTCTGGCCCGCGTGCCGGAAGCTGATGGCGAAGACCAGGACGCCGGAGAACGGCGTCTGCGCCATCGCCATGGGCTCCGGGTCTGCGCCGACCCGTCGGCCCTGGACGCCGCCGGCCGCTCGGCCGCAGGCCTGCAGGCCCCCTTGACGAGAGCGGAACAACCGGCGACCGGAGGACCGAGAGCGTCAAGATCGGGTCGAACATCAGGACTCTCCTGCGTGGGCGCGGCCGTCGGCGGATCGGTCGCGGCCATTTTAAGACGGCCCCGGTGAGGCGACTGGACGCGGGTGTGAACCGTGTCCTGGCGCGGCGCGCTACCGGAGGTGAACGCCAGCTTAATCCAAGCCCGCCGTCACGGTTCCGCCTTGATCGAATAGTGCTGCCGCCATCGGATCCGGCGAAGGATCCGCCGCCGGGATGCGTATTGGCGCCGATCGCGGTCATGGCTTTTCCCAACGGCGCCGAGCGCGCCGGCGGCCAGTCAGAGCCGGACGGCCCGGAGCCGCAGCGCGTTCCCGATGACGCTGACCGAAGACAGGGCCATCGCCAGGGCCGCGAGAGCGGGCGACAACAGGATGCCAAAAATCGGATACAGCAGTCCCGCGGCGACTGGAATGCCGAGGGTGTTGTACCCGAAGGCGAAGACGAGATTCTGCCGGATGTTGCTCATCACCGCCTTCGACAGTTTGCGAGCCCGGACGATGCCCTGGAGATCGCCCCCCAGCAGGGTCACCCCGGCGCTCTCGATCGCCACGTCCGATCCGGCGCCCATCGCCACCCCGACATCGGCGGCGGCCAGGGCCGGGGCGTCGTTGACCCCGTCGCCGGCCATGGCCACGATCCGGCCCTCGGCCCGCAGCCGCTCGACCACCGACGCCTTGTCCTGCGGCAGGACCTCTGCCTGGACGTCGTCGATGCCCAGCCGGCGCGCCACCGCCTCGGCCGTGGTCCGGTTGTCCCCGGTCATCATCACCAGGCGCAGACCCGCGGCCTTCAGCTCGCGGACGGCCTGGGCGGTGGTCGCCTTGACCGGGTCCGCAATGCCCAGGACGCCGGCCGCAGCGCCGTCCACGGCTACGAAGATGGCGGTGGCGCCGTCCCGGCGAAGCGCCTCGGCCTCAGCCTCAAGCGCGGCGACGTCGATGCCGATTTCCCTGAGGTAGCGCCCGTTGCCGAGCGCCACGCGGCGGCCGTCAACCAAGCCGGTGACGCCTCGTCCGACCGGGCTGTCGAACTCCGAAGCCTCCGAGAGATCGAGGTTCCGTTCGCTCGCGGCGCGGACGACGGCATCGGCCAGCGGATGCTCGCTGCTCCGCTCCAGGCTCGCGGAAAGCGTCAGAAGCTCGACCTCGTCGAAGCCGGCGGCGGGCCGGATCGCCGTGACCGAAGGACGTCCCTCGGTCAGGGTGCCGGTCTTGTCGAGGACCAGGGTGTCGACCTTTTCGAAACGCTCCAGCGCCTCGGCGTTCTTGATCAGCACGCCGGCGTGGGCGCCGCGCCCGACCCCGACCATGATCGAGATCGGCGTGGCCAGACCCAGCGCGCAGGGACAGGCGATGATCAGCACCGAGACCGCGGCGACAAGGGCGTAGGACAGGCGCGGTTCAGGGCCGACGAGCCCCCAGACCACGGCGGCGACCGCCGCGATGCCGATCACCGCCGGCACGAACCAGCCCGATACCTTGTCCGCCAGTCTCTGGATCGGCGCGCGGCTGCGCTGGGCCTGGGCCACCATCTGGACGATCTGCGCCAGCAGGGTGTCGGCGCCGACCTTGTCGGCCCGCATCACGAACGATCCGGTCTTGTTGAGGGATCCGGCGACGACCTTGTCGCCGACCTCCTTGGTCACCGGCATGGACTCGCCGGTGACGAGGGACTCGTCGATGGTCACGCGACCGTCGAGGATCGCGCCGTCGACCGCCACCTTCTCGCCGGGGCGGACGCGCAGCCGGTCTCCGACGGCGACCAGGTCGAGCGTGACATCTTCGTCGCCGCCGTCGTCACGCACCCGCCGCGCGGTCTTCGGCGTCAGATCCAGCAAGGCGCGGATGGCGCCGGACGTCTGTTCACGCGCCCGCAACTCCAGGATCTGACCCACCAGAACGAGGACGGTGATGATGGCCGCGGCCTCGAAATAGACCGGCGCGCTGCCGTCCATGCGCCGCACCGCCGCCGGGAACAGATCCGGCGCCAGAACCGCGACCACGCTGTAGATCCAGGCCGCGCCGACGCCGATGGCGATCAGGGTGAACATGTTGAGGCTGCGATTGCGCAGGGAGGCCCAGCCCCTCTGGAAGAAGGGCCAGCCGGCCCACAGCACCACGGGCGTCGCCAGGGCGAACTGGATCCAGTTGGAGGTCTGGCCCGGGAGCCGCATGGCCAGTCCCGTCAGATGTCCGCCCATTTCGAGTGCGAAGACCGGCAGGGTCAGGAGCGCGCCGACCCAGAGGCGGCGGGTGAAGTCGATCAATTCGTGATTGACCGGCGCCTCGGCGGTCACCGTCTCCGGCTCCAGCGCCATGCCGCAAATCGGACAGGACCCGGGCCCCTCCTGGCGCACCTCCGGATGCATGGGGCAGGTGTAGATCGCGCCCGGGACCACGGGCGCGGGTTTCGGCCTGTCACCCAGGTAGCGGTTCGGATCGGCGGTGAATTTGGTCCGGCAGCCCGCCGAACAGAAGAAATAATCCTGGCCCTCGTGGGCGGACCGATGCGCCGTGGTCGCCGGATCGACCTTCATGCCGCAGACCGGATCAAGCGCCGTCGCCCCGCTATCGGCCGGCCCGGCTGAACAGCAGCCGTGACCGGCGGGATGCGAGTGCGAGGGCGTGGACATGGCGGGCTCCTTCAGACAGCTGACCGTCAAATATACCCTGTGGGGGTATATCGCAAGACGCTGTCCCGCGGTAGGATCGAACGAGCAGAGCGAGGAATTGGATGCAGACGGAAGCCAAGCCCAAGGTGTTGAACCGCCTGAACCGGATCGACGGACAGGTGCGCGGCATCATCCGGATGGTCGAGGAGGACCGCTACTGCATTGAGGTCCTGACCCAGCTTCAGGCCGTCCGGGCGGCCCTGTGGCGCGTCGAGAGCGAGGTTTTGAGGGACCACCTCGACCACTGCGTCATGGGCGCGATGACGGGCGACGACCTCGCCGACCGCAAGGCCAAGGCGAGCGAACTGATAGAGCTTCTCGGCCGCGCCTCGCGCTGACGCGGGACGGCTTCCCTGACGTCCCGTCGGACTATTTCGGCGGGTCGCCGGAGATGTCGGCTTCGGCGACGCCGCGCTTGCCCGGCTGCGGGCCGGCCGGGTGCGCCCCGCAGCCGTCCGAATGAGGGATGTCCGCATCCGGTGCGTAATCCCAGTTAGGCGGACCGTCCTGTCCCGCCTGCCTTTGGGGGCCTTCGCTCATGACGTCCGTGCCGCCGACCCGCGACGGCTACCCCGCCGAACTGAGAGCCCTGACCAGTCTGCGGGCCTTTCTGGCGGTAGGGGTGGTGCTGTTCCACTACCAGCTCCAGTGGGACCCGGCCCTCGGCTTCAGCCCGATCATCGAGCGCAGCCGGCTGGCGGTGGACGCCTTCTTCATGCTGTCGGGTTTCATCCTGGCCCATGTCTACGGCCCGGCCTTCTCCGCCGGAACCTTCAACTACCGGCGGTTCCTGGTGGCGCGCCTGGCGCGACTCTATCCTCTGCACCTGGCCGTGCTGACGGGGATGCTGATCATGGTCGTGGGCGCGACGCTGGCCGGCGTCCGCTTCGCCGCCGACAGCTATCCGCCGCTCGCCTTCTTTCAGACGTTGTTCCTGGTTCAGGCCTGGTTCCCGACAGACGCGGTGCTTCAATGGAGCGGGCCGAGCTGGTCGCTGTCGGCGGAATGGTTCGCCTATCTGCTGTTCCCGGCCTATGCGTGGTCGGCCCTGCGGCTCCGGCGACGGCCTTGGGTGTTGCTTGCGGTGGGAGCCTTGGGGTTCCTCGCCATCGACGCCTTCTACATCCACGCGTTCGGCAAGGTTCTGCCCCGGGCCGAGGATTCGCTCGGCATTCTTCGGATTGCCCCCGAATTCCTGATCGGCATGGCGATCTACGCCCTCGGTCACCGCTGGCGCTTGAGCCGGCCCGTCGCCACCGCCGCCGCCCTGTGCACCACCCTCGTCCTGCTCGGCGCCATGCAGCTGTCGCTGGACGATCGCATCATCGTCGCCCTCTGCGCCCCCGTGATCCTGACCTGGTCCCTGCTGGCGCGCGCGGACTGCGAGGGGCCCCTCGCCGCCCCCGCCCTGGTCTTCGCCGGCGAGGCGTCCTTCGCCCTCTATCTCGTGCACATGCCCGTCATCATCGCCTTCAAGGGCGTCGTTGCCGAACTGCGCGGCGTCGACAGCGCCTTCCGCATCACGCCGGTCGAACTGACGGGATTGTTCGTCGCCACGGCGCTGATCGCGGCCGCCCTGCATCTGTTCGTCGAGAAGCCCGGCCGGACCTGGATCCGACACCGGTTCGAATGCCGGCGGGCCGAGCCCGCCGCGCCGACCTGACCCCGCGCCGCGAGAGGCCCATTCCCGCGGCCCTGGCGTCCGTCGATCTCGGGGGGCAAGCGCCGCGCGACGACTGGCAGGGGCCACGTCATCAACCATTGAGAATGATAGTGAGATTGACTCGCAATGATGTCTGTGGTCAGACCACCGCGCTCTTTCGCTCCCCGTTGAAGTGGTCCATGTCCCCTCGCCTTCTCGCCTCCGCCGCCCTCCTGCCGTTGCTGCTGGCCGCCGTTTCCGCCAGGGCCCAAGAGGCCGGGCCCCGGGACGCCACGACCCTGGACGAGGTGGTCGTCACCGCCTCCCGCATCGAGCAGCCGCGCTCGGCCCTGGCGGCCACGGTCGAGATCATCGACGCCGAGGCCATCGTCCAGCAGACGGCCCTGGCCGCCTCGGCCGTCGATACGGTGTCGGCGCTGGTGCCGTCGTTTTCGCCGACGCGGCAGAAGCTGTCGGGCTTCGGCGAGACCCTCCGGGGGCGCTCCCCGCTGTATCTGGTGGACGGCGTGCCGCAGTCCACGCCGCTGCGCGACGACAGCCGCGATGGCTACACCATCGATCCCTTCTTCATCGACCGGGTCGAGGTGATCTTCGGCTCCAACGCCATCCAGGGCGTCGGCGCCACCGGGGGCGTGGTCAACTACGTCACCGCCCGCAAGCCATCCGAGAGCGAGGGCCTGACCGGGCGGATGATGGCCCAAGTCACCACCGACGACGAACTTCAGGGCGACGGCATCGGGGCCAAGATCGCCGCCATCGGCGGACGCGATTTCGGCGCCCTAGACCTCAGCCTCGGCGTGGCCTCCGAGACCCGCGGGGCCTATTACGACGCCGACGGCCGCCGCATCGGCTTCGACGGCGCCCAGGGCGAGGTGCAGGACTCGCAGGCGCTGTCGTTCTTCGCCCGGGCCGGCTGGGACCTCGGCGACGACCGCCGGCTGGAGGGCTGGCTCAACCGCTTCGACCTGGAAGGCGACGGCGACTATGTGACCGTGGCGGGGAACCGCGCAACGGGCGTCCCGACCACGGCGGTGCGCGGCGCGGCGCCGGGCCGTCAGCCGTCCAACGCGGTGACCTCGGCGGCTCTGAGCTACACCGACCGCGACCTGTTCGGCGGCGTCTTCCGGGCCCAGGTCTTCGCCCACGATTACCAGGGCGTCTTCGGCGGCGGCAATTTCCCCGACTTCCAGGACCCCGGCATCGCCCCGGTCGGGACGCTGTTCGACCAGTCGGCGAACAATTCGGAGAAGATCGGCTTCAAGATCGACTGGCAGGGCGACGTTCCCGGCCTGTCCGGCCTGAAGGCCCTGGTCGGCGTCGACGGTCTGCGTGACCAGACCTATCAGGAACTGGTCCTGACCGGTCGGAACTGGGTGCCCGAGACCGCCTACGAGAGCCTGTCGCCGTTCGTGCAGTTGAACCAGTCGCTAGTGGCCGACCGGCTGAGCCTGTCCGCCGGCGTGCGGCATGAATCGGCCCGGCTGAAGATCGACGACTTCCAGACCCTGTACGCCTACGGCCCGCAGACGGTGGCGGGCGGCGAGCCGGGCTTCGAGGAGACCCTGTTCAACGTCGGCGCCGCCTTCGAGATCACCCCCGGCCTGCTGGCCTACGCCTCCTTCGCCCAAGGCTTCACCATGCCTGACGTCGGCCGCGTTCTGCGCGGCATCAACATCCCCAATCAGGACGTCGACACCTTCCTGAACGTCGAGCCGGTGGTGTCAGACAACACCGAGGTCGGGATCGAGTATCGCGGTGCCCGGTTCGAACTGTCCGCCGCCGTGTTCCGGTCGGAGGCCGAGCGCGGCTCGCTGCTGAACCGCCTGCCGTCGGGGATCTTCGAGGTGCAGCGCCAGGCCACCCGGATCGACGGCCTGGAGATGAAAGGGCTGTGGCGCGCGACCGACGCCATCACGTTCGGCGGCAGTTACGCCGCTCTGGACGGGCAAAGCGACAGCAATGGCGACGGCGAACTGGATCGCGACCTGAACGGAGCCAACATCTCGCCCGACCGCCTGCTGCTGTGGGGCGAGTTCGAAACCGGTCCCGTCGCCCTGCGCCTGCAGGCCCAGACCTTCCTCGAGCGCGACTTCGACGGCGAACCGGCCGCCAACCGGTTCGAGGGCTATGCGGTGCTGGACGCGGTGGCCCGCTACGAAGCCGATTTCGGCACGGTGTCGCTGGGGGTGCAGAACCTGCTGGACGAGCAGTACATTTCGTATTTCTCGGACACCCAGGGCCCGACCGACAATCTGCGCTATTTCGCCGGTCGCGGCCGCACGGCGACCTTGACGCTGACGCGGAGCTTCTGATCGCATGATGGCGGCGATCCGTACGCTGCACGCCTGGGCCGGGACCGCGCTCGCGATCCTGGCCGTGGTGTTCGGCCTGACCGGATCGTTGCTGGTGGTCGAGGACGACTGGATCCGCGCCACTGTCCCCGCCGCCCGGGCCGAAGTGAATCTCGACCCCGCGCGGCTGGGCGCGGCGCTGGACCGGATGGAGGCGGCGGAGCCCGAACTGACCTCGGTGGTCCTGCCGGGCGAGGCGGTCGGCGCGCACCGGCTCTATCTGGCTGACGAGGGCTTCGGCTACGCCGACGCCGACGGCGCGGTGGTCGACCGCTGGAGCGGCCCGGCACGGGCCGAAACCCTGATCTTCGACCTGCACCATGAACTGCTGGCCGGGCATACCGGCAAGCTCGTCGCCGGCGGGGCCGGCCTGGCTCTGGGGCTGATGGTCCTGACCGGCCTGATCGTCTGGATTCCCGCTTGGCGCGCCACGGGGTGGCGGGTCTGGCCCCGGTCCGGGGCCCGGCGCGAACTGATCGGCAGCCACCGCAACCTCGGCCTGATCTTCGCGGTTCCGCTGCTCGTCTTCAGCCTGACCGGCGCGGCGATCGTCTTCCATGGCACGACCCAAGCCCTGCTCGGCGGCGCGCCCAAGCCCCCCGCCCCTGTCGTCGGGCCCGGCGACATCGACTGGACCCGAGCTCTGACAGCGGCTCAGGCCCGCTTTCCCGAAGCGACCTTGCGCATGGCCATCCGGCCCGCCGGGCCGGGCAAGCCCGCCACGATCCGCCTCAAACAGCCCGGCGAGTGGCATCCCAACGGCCGCACCACCGTGACCATCGACCCCGCCACGAGCCGGGTGGTCGCGACCTCGAACGCCAACGGCCTGCCGACCGGCATTCGGGCCTACAACGCCTTCTACCCCCTGCACGCCAGTTCCATCGGCGGCTGGCTCTACGACTGGGTGACGGCGCTCAGCGGCCTGGCCATGGCCGGGCTAGGCCTGGTTGGCGTCTGGGCCTTTCTGACCAAACCGAGGCGGCGTTCGCTCCGCCCTCAACACCTCGACCCCGTCCCATGATGCCCGCCTCCTCGCGCTTGGGTCTCGGCTTTGAGTTAGGCCGCTTATCCCGACACCGCTGTCCATTAGGGAAGCCTCCGCCCCGCGCTCCGGAACGCATCGTCGGACCCGACGTTTTAGCTGCGGTTCGCCAAACGCCTGCGGGCCGTTTCTGCTGGGAGTCCCGCCGCGCGAGGTTGCGGCGGGACTTTCGCAGCTTGGCACAGCATTGCAGAGCCAGTGGGCGCGCTTCAGCTTGTGCAAGCCGCACGTCGCGCCGCGGTCTCGCGAGCTCGGTTCGGCATCGGAGCAGTTCGGGGATCTGACTGGGCTCCGGACAGGATCGCACGCCTCAGCCACGTTTCAACCAGGCCCAACGCCGCCTTCAGGGCCCCGACCGTTCCGGCGAAAGCGAGCCGCGTAGATTATCACGCGGTCTCAGGACGCGACCTAGCGAGGCGTGGGGATCACCGAGGCGGTCTCGCCGTATGACCCTTCCAATCAGTGAAGGGTCAAAGCGTTCGATCTCTGGCCGATTAGCGCACCGCCTCGCGAATCTTGGGCTGCATCTCAGACGTCACAACAGCCGGCCGCGGCGGAAGCGGTCTCTCCCCGCGCTTCCCTTCGCGCTCGATGTCAGCAATCAGCAATTTCATTTCCGCGATTTCGCGGACCTGGCTGGCGATGATCTCGTCGGCCAGTTCCCTGACTCGGGGGTCGCTGATCTGCGACTTGCTCGCGTTGTTGATGGCGATGGAGTGGTGCGGGATCATGGCGCGCATGAAGGTGGTGTCGTCCACCAGGGTCTGCGCGCGGTTCATGTAGAGCAGCAGCACGCCGAGCACGGCGGCCGCCACCACGACAGCCACCTTCGTGCGCCTGCCCTCATACATGCTCCACATGAAGCCCAGCATGATGACGGCCATGACGCATCCCATGATCAGCGACGCCATCAGGCGGTTCAGACTGAACAGTGCGTGATCGAAGCTGTAAACCAGCTGATACATCAGGAAGAACATCACGACCGTCGAGGTCGCGATCATCGCCACGAACTTGCCCCAGCCCATTTTCATCATCGGAATCCTCCCGCAGAACGTTGTCGCATAGCAACGCCGCGCAGACGTCGCCTGTTCCCGAACACGGGGTCGCATCCGACGAGGGCCGGTCGACCTAGACGTCGCGGAAGCCGGATGTGTTTCGATCAGATGAGGCTATTGCGCGGCCTCACCAGGGATAGCGTGTTGCCGCAGGAATGGATGATCGCACGCCGGAACCATGCGGGCGATGGGCCGATCAAAGGGATCGTGCCGCCAAGGCCGGCCCAGCCGGTCAGTGACGGCAGGCAAGCGTAAAGGACGGCGTATTGAATCGGGCTTGGAAACCCCTGTAGGTTCATGGCGACCCGCCCGTCTCTTGGGCAGAAGGAGCGATCCTTGGCGACGTACTCCGACACCATCCAGTTCACGGTGATCCGCGGCGATGGCGACTGGCAGGTTCTGCGCGATGGTCGAAATTCAGGACATTTCGACTTCAGTGTCGATGCCATCGAATCCGCTCTCGTCAAGGCGATGATGCTCATCGACAAGGGCGCGCGAGTGGAGGTCTTCGTGCAGGACGCCGCCGGCCAGTTGCGACAGGTCGATCCGGTCGGCGGCGAAGTGCTGCATTAAGGGTCGTGGATACCTTGATCCTCGCATAGCCAGCTTGGAGGAAGCGGCGCCGATCCGCGCGTAGAATGGCTTCGAAATCCCGCGACGGCAGGTTGGGCGGGCGTGATCGGTCACGGCGAACTCCGGAATGCAGCAGTGCCGCCTAGGCCTGGCCGCAACAGCCCTTTCCATCCACCTGGATCGGCGGACACGGCACGTCGGCATGGGAGCAGAACACGCAACAGTCGCCCGGTTGAGGCTTCAGCTTCACGCCGCAGCCGAGGCAGTCGTAAAACCAGATGCAGGCGTCGGTGGGCATGGTCTCCGTCGCGACGTGACCGCAATGCGGGCAGATCAGCGTCGATTCCAGAACGATGGCGGCGGTCATTGCATGGCCGCCAGTCGCGGCATGGCCCACGGCTCGATGTAGGGCTGCCAGGCCAGGGACAAGACGATCAGTAGACTGGCGACCACCAGCAGCCAGAAGGCGAGCCGCGAAGGGCGGCGGCAGGCCGCGTCTTTCCGACACATCCGCAGACGACGCCAATGCAGCAGCCAGCCGGCCGCCAGGATGACGGCGGCGACCAGCGTCAGCCCGTTCCGCGCGCCCGCGATGACCGCCGCGCCCGCGAAAGAGACGCCCGCTACCGACAGAGCCAGCGGCAAAACGCAGCACGCGGCCCAGGCGAACACCGAGGCGACACCGCCGATGGCGGCTGAGGCGCTGACGGCGACCTCGGGAATGCGGGGTCGGTCTGGATCGATGGCCATGGGGCCTCCCGTTTGGTTTCTGCTACAGGCTACAACCCGTAGCCGCTACGGGATCAAGAGCCATGTCCGCACGAAGTTTGACGATCGGACGCCTCGCGGACAGCGCCGGGGTGAACCTGGAAACGGTGCGCTACTACGAGCGGATCGGCCTGATGCCCGCCCCGGCCCGCACCGAGGGCGGACACAGGAGCTATGAGCCGGAACACGCCCAACGCCTGCGCTTCATCCGCCGGTCCCGCGAACTGGGGTTCGGCATCGACGCCATTCGGCGGCTGATCGCGTTGAGTGAGCCAGGCGTCCAGGCCTGCTGCGAAGTCCGCGACATGGCCCAGGACCACATCGCCAGCGTGGACGCCAAGATCGCGGACCTGGAGCGGCTGCGGACGGTGCTGAAGCAGGCCGTCGCGGACTGCAGCGAAGGCGGACGGGTCCGGTGCCCGGTAGTCGAAGAGCTCGGCTCGATCGCGTAGGTGATGGTCAGAGCATCCTGTTGAACCGGTAGACTCCTGCCCAATCAGGTGCCGATGACGCCGAGGTGCTCAAGCAGGATGGTGAGACCGAGCGCGACAAGAGCAAGGCCTCCCAGAAACTCGGCGATCTTGCCAAAGCGCTGGCCGACGGCCCGGCCAATCAGCATGCCGATCGTGGTCAGCAGGAAGGTCGTGACGCCGATTGAGGCCGCGATAACCCAGATATTGGCTCCGATGAAGGCCAGGCCGACGCCAACAGCCGCCGCGTCGATGCTGGTCCCGACCGCCATGGCGATCAGCGCCCAAGGTCCGGACCGGCGGGGTGAGTCTCCGTCATCCACCGCCAGGGGACGGGTCGCTTCCCAGATCATCTTGCCGCCAACAGCGGCGAGGAGGCCGAAGGCGATCCAATGATCCACGCGTTCGACGAGGCCGGCGGCGACCATGCCGAACCCCCAGCCGATCACCGGGGTGATGGCCTCGATAAGTCCGAACACCAGGCCTGCCTTCACGGCGCCGGTCAGGTTCGGTCGATGCGAAGCACCACGCCCAACGGCCGCGGCGAAGGCGTCGGTAGACATGCTGAGAGACAGTACGGCGATGGCGACAGGAGTCATGACGGGCATCCACCGGGCAACGAACAGCGCTTCCCTCCCCGGCCGGTGCGGCGGTGGGACGCGCTGGTCTCGCTAGGCGGCGGTTCCGCTGGTCGGACCACGCGCCGATACGCGAGTGTGTTGATCCGACCCCGGCGATCGAAACGCCGGAAGCTACTCCCCAACAGGAAGCGGCCTTCTAGAAGGTGTCGCACGGCCTTGCAAGATACTGTAGGGGAGTATCCATGGCGCACACCTCCGCGAACAAGAAGAAGCTCGTCGCACGGGTCCGGAGGATCGCCGGCCAACTCGGCGCGATCGAGCGGGCCATCGAATCCGAGGCAGGCTGTTCCCAGATCCTTCAGCAGGTCGCGGCGGCGCGCGGCGCCATGGGTGGCCTGCTCGAGGAACTGATCGAGGACCACCTGCGCCACCACGTCGCCCATCCCGATCTGAGCGAGGCCGCCCGGCAGGCCGGCGCCGACGAACTGATCGCCATCATCCGCCGCTATTCCAAGTAAGGCCCGCCCCATGCCCGCGTCCGAGACTGATTATCTGACTCACGAGCACAACTTCCTGAGCCGGTCGCACGACGAGAGCGCGCGCCGAACGCTGTGGGTGGTCGGCCTGACGGCCGTGATGATGGTCGGCGAGATCATCGCCGGCATGGTGTATGGCTCGATGGCCCTGCTGGCCGACGGCTTTCACATGGCGACCCACGCCGGCGCCCTGGCCGTCGCGGCCGGCGCCTATGCCTACGCCAAGCGCCATGCCGCCAACCGGCGCTTCAGCTTCGGGACGGGCAAAGTCGGCGACTTGGCAGGCTTCGCCTCCGCGCTGGTGCTGGGCATCGTTGCGTTGGGGATTGCGGGAGAGTCCATCGGCCGCCTGATCGATCCGCGCTCGGTCGCCTTCGGCCAAGCGACGCTGGTCGCCATCCTGGGCCTCGTGGTCAACCTGGTCAGCGCCGTTCTTCTGTCGGGCGGCGGTCATCACCATGGCCATCACGGGCATGGCCATCACCAGAACCACGATCATCTCGACGACCTTGATCACCATCATGGCCATAGCGGCCATCGCGACAACAACCTGCGCGCCGCCTACATCCACGTCCTCGCCGACGCCCTGACCTCGGTGCTGGCGATCATCGCCTTGGTCGCCGGCCGATATCTCGGCTGGGTCTGGCTTGACCCGCTGATGGGCATCGTCGGCGCCATCGTCATCGCGCGCTGGTCGTGGTCCCTCATGCGCGACACGGCGGCGGTCCTGCTCGACACGACGGATACGGCCATCGAGGCCGAGGTCCGCGAGTTCGTCGAGGGGCCGGGCGACGCCCGGATCACCGACCTGCACGTCTGGCGCATCGGGCCGGAGGCGCACTCTGCTATCGTCAGCGTGACCGGGGCCGTGGATGCGGCGACCGTGCGCGACCGGTTAAGGCCTGTCCACGAGCTCGGACATCTGACGGTCGAGTGCCGTTGAAGGCGATGGCCTCAGTGGCGTGATGGTGTGATCGACGACGCCGCTTCGCGACAAGCGGTTTCACAGCGGCGGCATTCCTCGGCGCAGATGCGGCAGTGCTCGTGCATCTCGGCGTGTTTCTCGCATTCGACCGCGCAATCGGCGCAAACCTCGGCGCAAGTCTGGAGCATCCGCTGAATCAGCGTCTCGTGGCTGCCGGCGCGACGCGCGGCGAGGCCGGCCGTGGCCAGGCAGACATCGGCGCAATCGAGATTGAGGCGGATGCACTGGGTGAGGTCCTTCACCATCTCCTCGGCCAGGCAGGCATCGGCGCAGATGTGGCACACCGCGGCGCAGCCGTAAGCCGCTTCGATCGCGCGAACGAGACTGTCGTTGACGCTGCCGCGCACGTCGGGGTGGGTGCTGATCATCGGTTGGATTTGCATCGGGGGCTCCTTGAGTGATCGGAATCCAACCCCGACGCCGAAGCGATGTTCCGAACGGCCACGCCTGCGGCTGTTCGATCGTCAACGCAGTGGCGCGAACTCGCACGCCGTCAGCCTGTGCGTGTCGCCGCCGCCGTTGAGCGCCTATCCGAATTGGAGCCCGGGTCTCCGGCAACCGTCACCTTGATCGGCCCTTTGCCAGCGTCTTCGGGTTCTAATGACCCAACTTCCCGGCGCGACTGTTCGGACCGCTTGTCGCCCGATGAACGCAACTTTGTCGGACTAGCCTTCGTCATAGACGTAGGAGCGGTCCACGGGCGGCAAGGTTGCACTCCACCAGCGCATGGCGAGCCCCCAGGCGAGTCCAAACAAAGCAGGAGCGTCGCCGATGCCGAGCCGCGCAAATCGAAGAGGCGTCGCGAGCGGCGAGACCGGCGTAGCAAGGCCAGGGCGGACCGCCTGTGCAAGCCGATGACGATCATGAAGACCATGACCGCGCGGAAGGCCGGAGAGACGGCCGGTCCACCGGCGGAGCCGCTTCACCTCGCCCCGTGCGAGGGCGGAGCCCTTGGCGCTTTCGTCCTGGTGCGGTCGATGGCGGCTTGGCGCGGTCGCGGATCCCCGGGACGGCGTCGAAGGCCAGTCCCGCGGTTCGCCCATGGGGCATCATGTCCGTTGCCAAGCCGCCCCCATCGCCGCAGGCTCCATCGCTCAGAGAGAACTGCTCCCCATGACCCGCCCCGCTTCCTCCCGCCGCTCCCTGCTCCTCGGCCTCTCCCTGACCGCCGTGGCCGGCCCGGCCCTCGCCGCGCCGCCGAAACGGATGACCGCCTACACGACCCCCTGGTGCGGCTGCTGCGGCGGCTGGATCGCCCACATGCGCCAGGCCGGCTGGAGCGTCGAGATCGTCGAGCGCGAGGATCTCGCGCCGATCCGGGCCCGGCACGGGATCCCCGACCGGCTGGCCTCCTGTCACACGGCGGTGGTCGGCGCCTACGCCATCGAGGGCCATGTCCCGGCCGGCGACGTCGACCGGCTGCTCAGCGAGCGTCCGGCCGCCCGGGCGTTGAGCGCGCCCGGCATGCCCGCAGGCTCGCCCGGCATGGAAGCCGCCGGGCGCGAACCCTATAGGACCGTCCTGATCCTCAACGACGGCTCAACGCGCGTGTTCGGCCGCCACAACGGCGCCTGACGTTTGAGAGATCACGGGCGCCTCCCTATCCCCAACCGCCAACTTTGAGCGTGACGGATTGAGCCAGGTCTGCACCGGGCGGTCGAACCCGTAGCGGAACGCCGCCGCCGCCACGAACGCCCCGGCGAAGCCGATCGACCACAGCGCCCAGCGGAGACCGGATGACAGGGCCTCCTGACCCAGGGCGTCCAGCAGGCCGAACCAGACGATGCGGCTCACCTCATTGGTCAGGAACATCGAGAACGACATCAGGGCCAGGTGTTCGACCAGGCGCGACGGCCGGAGCACCGGCACGGCGCCGGCAGCCCAGATGATCACGGTCATCAGCCCCAGCGACAGCAGGCTGAAGGCGCCGAGGGTCTGAAGGACCACCAGGGCGACGGCGGCGGCGACGCCGATCGCCCCGGCCCGGCGCGGCGCGACATAGACTCGTGAGCCGTAGAAGGCCGCCGCGACTCCGAGCAGGAAGAGCGGCAGGGCGCGCAGGATGCCGTAGCGCATCGGCAGGCGGTAGATCGGATCCCCGAGCCACAGCGCGGCCGCGACGTCGGCGGCGACGACCAGGAGCACCGCCCCGATCACCGCCATGACCGGCGGCAAGCGCCACAGGGCACGGCAGATCCACGGCAGCAGGAGATAGCAGCCGATCAGGGCCGAGAGGGTCCAGGTGGGGGCGTTCCATCCCTGCCCGCCCGGCACGCCATAGGCCTGGACCAGCAGGACCTGGGCCGGCAGCTGCGACCAGTCGAACCAGCGCGGATTGCTGGGCGTGACGCCAGCCAGCGCGGCGCCGCCGACGAGGACGACGAGAATGAGGCTGACGACCAGATGGGCGGGGATGACGCGCAGCAGGCGCTGGCGCGCATAGGCGCGCAGCGAGGCCTGTCCGGACGCGAGCCGGTCGGCGTAGATCCGGGCCAGGACGTAGCCGGAGTCGATGATGAAGAAGTCGGTGAGCAGATAGCCCCGGTCGAACACCGGATGCAGCTGCGGCAGCGGGATCGGCGAGGCCTCGCGGAAATGGTAGAGGATGATCAGCGCCCCGACGATGAAGCGCAGCGCATCCAGCCAGCCGCCGCGGGCGATGCGCGGCGGGACGGGTTTCGTCGGCGAGGTGGCGCTCGGGACCATGCGCCCACCCTAGCCCGCGAGCGGGCAAGGAAAGGTTATCAGCGACGGTTCTCTTCGCTACTCACCGGGGGCGAAAACTGGTGGGGGCGAAAGGCGAAGTCGTCGCGGGAGACGTAGAACAGCGCCGCGCCGCTGACACCCAGGGCGAGAAGGCCCGCCGCCATGGCGCGGCGGTGGATCACTCGTCGTCCGCTGAGGAGAACGCCCAACCCCAGACTGGCCGTCATGGCGGGGAAGCCGACGAAGAGCGGCAGCTGCAACCGGCTCAAGAGGATGAAGGCGAAAAACAAGGCGAAGACGGCGGCGATCAGGACAGTCGCGCCGGCGATCCCGGCGTCCAACCACGGGCGAGGCTTGCGCGGCTCCCGAACGACCCGCGCGCGCCGCTTGCTGTAAGGGCGGGGTTTCCAGCGCGGGCTGCGGCTGACGATGCGGGACGGCTTGCCCATCCGTTCTTCAGCGGCGCGCCGAAGCGACGGAGCGCGCGTCGGGGTCGATCGCGTTCCACGTCGCCGCGCCGAAAGCGAAGGCGGCCACGGCCAGCAACAGGGCGATGAGGGTCGCCCAACGCCTGCGTCTCATGCGCGGCCTCCCCGCTCGTCCCAGACTGATCCGCGCCGCATCATCGGTGGAGCTCGCCGGAGTCGCTATGAGGCCCGGTCTCGGTCTGAATGGTGCTGTGGTGAAGATCGAACCGCGTCTCGAGCAGATCCGCCACGGCCTGACGCACCGTCTCGGGTTCGATGTCGTCAGCGATCACCAGATGCGCCGTGCAGCTGGGCTGGTCCGCCCCCGAGACCCAGACGTGCAGGTCGTGGACGCCGAAGACGCCGTCGATCGCCTCGATCGCGCTGCGGACGTCGGCCAGGATAACGCCGCGCGGGGCGCCTTCCATGAGGATGTGGGTCGTGTCGCGCAGCAGGATCCAGGTGCGGGGCAGAACCCACAGGCCGATGCCTATGGCGACCACGGGATCGACCCAGGTCCAGCCCGTCAGCATGATGACGACGGCGCCGCCGATCACGCCGATGGAGCCCAACATATCGGCCCAAACCTCCAGATAGGCGCCCTTCACGTTCAGGCTGGTGGCCGCGCCAGAAGCGAGGATACGCATCGAGACGAGGTTTACGATCAGGCCGAAGGACGCGACGATCAGCATGCCGATCGATCCGACGGGCTCGGGCGAGAACAGGCGCGAGACGCCTTCGTAGAGCACGTAGCCGGCCACCACGAACAGCAGGACGGCGTTGAAGGTCGCGGCCAAGATTTCGAAGCCGCGATAACCGAAAGTGCGCAGGTCGTCGGCCTTTCGCTCGCCGATCTTGATCGCCGCCAGGGCGATGGCCAGCGCCGCGACGTCGGTCATCATGTGGGCCGCGTCCGACAGCAGGGCGAGGCTCTTGAAGACGATGGCGCCGATCACCTCGGCCACCAGGAAGGCGGAGGTCAGGACAAGGGCGATGACCAGCCGGCGGCTGCTCGCGCCGGCGCCGTGAGAATGGCCTTCACCCATGCGAATGTCCCCTGCCTTGGCCATGGTCATGGCCGTGATGGTGATGGCGGCCGTCGCCCTTGCCGGCATGGGCCTTGATGCCCCCGGGGTCGCTGCCCAGGTCGGTATTGAGGCACGGCTCCAACGTGGCGTGCGCGATCGAGAACTCGGTCTTGAGAACGGCGCGGACCGCGGCCTTGACCTGTTCGAAGGCATTCAGCGACGCGGCTTCGGGCACGATGTGCGCCTCAAGCGAGCGGTTGTGCTCGTCCAGGCTCCAGACGTGGACATGGTGCAGGTCGCGCACGCCGGGCACCGCCTGGACGGCGGCCACGATCCGGTCGAACTCCAGGTCGTCGGGCGTCGCCCCCATCAGCAGGCGGATGGTGCGGGGCAGGAGAGAAAAGCCCTGCCACAGCACATAGGCCGAGATCACGAGGGTGATGATCAGGTCGGCGACATAGAGATCGTAGAAGATGATCAGCAGGCCGGCCACGATCACGCCGACCGAGGCCATGGCGTCCGACACATTGTGCAGGAAGGCGGCCTTGATGTTCAGGCTGGTCTTGGACTGGGCATAGACCAGAACGGCTGTGACGACGTCGATCGCCAGGGCGATGCCGGCGACCCAGATGACGATCCAGCCGTCGATCGGCTGAGGATCGAGGAAGCGATTGACCGCTTCGTAAATCAGATAGAGTCCGACGATCACCAGGGTCGTCAGATTGATCAGGGCGGCGACGATCTCGGCCCGGCCATAGCCGAAGGTCATCAACTTGTCGGCCGGGCGTCGACCGATCTTGCGGGCGAACAGGGCAAGCCCCAGGGACGCCGCGTCATTCAGATTGTGCAGGGCGTCGGCGACCAGCGACAAGGAGCCCGACACCACGCCGCCGATGATCTGGGCGAGCGTGAGCAGAACGTTGACGGCGACGGCTGCGGCCAGCCGCCCGTCGTTCATGCTCTCCGTGCCGTGATCGTGGCCTTGTCCCATCCGTGTCTCCTCAGTTCGTCATGACGGATAACGCCAAAGGTCGCAAAGGAGGCGGACCCCCGGGGCGATTTGCTCCGACGGTTCACTTCTCAAGCGATCTGTCGCCCCTTCCTTTCGAGGCGCGGTGCTTGACCGCCCCGGACGCGAACGTCGGCAGAACGGCAGGGCCCGGATGGTCGCCGACAGAAGGCCGCCGATTTTTCGAGGTCATCGGCCCGTCTCCTGGTTTTTGGCTCTGGCGGCGTCCCTGAGAATGTCCACTCCGCCCTTTACGGCGATCCCGGCGACGAGGACGCCGACAACGAGGTCCGGCCAGGTCTGGTCGAGCCAAAGAACCAGTCCCCCGGCGACGAGAATGCCGCCATTCGAAGCGAAATCATTGAAGCTGAAGGTCTCGGCGGCCTTCATGTTCACGTCGTCGCTGCGCTGGCGCCGGATCAGTTGCAGGCACACGAGGTTCACGATCGCGGCGACCACCGCCAGCCCCATCATCGTCCAGCCGACAGGCTCCGTCCCCATCAGCGTCCGTCTCAGCACATCCAGTAGGACGCCACCCGCGAAGACCAGCAGCAGGATTCCGGAGACCCGCGCCGCGCGGGTCTTCCAGATCACGGCTCGGCCCACCGCCAGGAAGCTGATGAGGTAGACGGCGGAATCCGACGCGTTGTCCAGGGCGTTGGCCAGCAGGGCGCTGGAGTCGGCGAGCAGACCGCCGATCCCCAGCCCGACGAAGAGGGCGGCGTTGAGGGCCAACACCACCAGCAGCGTTCGGCGCTGCAGACCCTCCGCCTCGTCTCGTTCACTCATCAGTCCTCGATCCCTTCCGCCTTGCGATGCCTCACCGCCTTGGCGGCGAAGGTAGGCAACACCAGCAGCGTCAACGCCGTCGCCGTCAAAAGGCCCCCGATCACCACCGTGGCCAGGGGTTTCTGGACCTCGGCCCCGGCCCCATGGGCGATAGCCATGGGAATGAAGCCGACGATGGCGACCAGGGCCGTGGTCAGCACCGCCCGCAGGCGGCTGAACGCGCCTTCGATGGCCGCTTCCCTGGGTGTGAGGCCCGCCGTCAGACGCTCCCGGATCGCCTGCATCAGCACCAGGCCGTTCAGAGTCGCCACCCCTGAGACGGCGATGAAGCCGACCGCGGCCGAGACCGAGAACGGCATGCCCCGCAACAGCAGCGCAAGGGCCCCGCCGACCAGGGCGAGCGGGACGCAGGCGAACACCAGACCGGCTTCAGCGAAGGAGCCGAGGGCCATGAACAGCAGGACCCCGATCAGGATGAAGACGACCGGGACGACGAGGCCCAGACGTTGCTCGGCCCGCTTGAGGTTCTCGAACTGTCCGCCCCAGTCGAGCCGGATGCCGGGCGGCAGGTCGATCCGCTCTACCCGAGACTGCGCGTCGGTGACGAAGCCGCCCAGATCCCGCCCGCGGACGTTCGCCTGCACGACCATGCGCCGGCTGCCGTTGTCCCGGCTGATCTGGTTCGGCCCCTCGGCCGTCTGGATCCGCGCCACCGAGGACAGGGGCACGATCACGCCGGTCGAGGAGACGATCGGCAGCGCCGCGAGGCTCGCCGGGTCGTTGCGGACCGTCTCGGGGAGACGGACGACGACATCGAAGCGCCGATCGCCTTCGAAGATGCGCCCGGCCTCCGTGCCGCCGACGGCCGTGGAGACCGCCTCGGAGACGTCCGCAGCGGAAAGGCCGTAGTTGGCCGCCGCGAAGCGATCGACGCTCACCGTGAGCGTGGGCAGGCCCGACGCCTGTTCCACCCGCACGTCGGCGGACCCCGGCGTTTCGCGCAAGGCGCCCGCGACCTGGTCCCCGATCCGCTGCAGGGTGTCGAAGTCGTCGCCGTAGACCAGCACCGCCAGATCCGTCCGCACGCCGGAGATGAGCTCGTTGAACCGGAGCTCGATCGGCTGGCTAAACTCGAAATTATTGCCGATCTGCTGGCCCGCGGCCTCCTCGATGCGTTCGATGAGCGCTTCCTTTTCGAGGCCGGGATCGGGCCAGTCGCCGCGGTCCTTCAGGATGATCACGCTGTCCGAGATGTTGCGCGGCATGGGATCGACGGCCGCCTCCGCCGTGCCGGTGCGCGAGAATACGGTCTCGACCTCGGGCTGCGCCTTGATGGCCCGTTCAAGGGCCATCTGCATGGTCAGAGATTGCTCCAGCGAGGTCGATGGAACCCGCAGGGCCTGCATGGCGATGTCGCCTTCGTCCAGGGTGGGGATGAACTCCCGGCCCAGGGTGGCGAAGACCAGGCCGCCGACGACCAAGGCGCCCAGGGCCGAGACCAGCACGATCCTGGGCTTGTCCACGGCGGAGCGGATCGCCGGCTGGATCCAGCGGCGGGCGAAGCGCAGGACCCGGGTTTCATGCTCCTGCACCTTGCCGTCGGCGTCGAGATGAGCGCTTTTCGGATCGCGCACCAGCAGCGCGGTCATGGCCGGCACGAAGGTGAAGGAGAAGATGAAGGCGCCGACAAGGGCGAGCATGACGGTCGCCCCCATCGGGATGAAGGTCTTGCCCTCCACGCCTTCCAGCATCAGCAGCGGCGTGAAGACCAGCAGGATGATCAGCTGGCCGAAGGCGGCGGGTTTCACCATCTGCCGCGCGGCGGCCATGGCGACGCCCAGCCGTTCGTGTCGACTGAGCATCCGGCCGAGTTGAGCCCTACGCTGGGTCATCATCAGCAAGGTGTTCTCCACCACCACCACCGCGCCGTCGACCATCAGGCCGAAGTCGAGGGCGCCGAGGCTCATCAGGTTTCCGCTGATGCCGAAGCGGTTCATGCCGATGACGGCGAACAGGAAGCTGATCGGGATCATCAGGGCGGTGATGCTCGCCGCCCGCAGGTTCCCCAGAAGCAGGAACAGCACCAGGATCACCAGCAGGGCGCCCTCGGTCAGATTGCGCGCCACTGTGCCGATGGTGGAGTTCACCAGGGCGCTTCGGTCGAGCACCGTCACCGCCTCGATCCCGGGCGGGAGGGTCTCGCGCACCTCCTCGAGGCGGTCGCCGGCGGCCAAGGCCACGGTGCGGCTGTTCCCGCCCGCGATCATCAGCGCCGTGCCGAGCACCGCCTCGTGGCCGTCACGGGTGGCGCCGCCAAGCCGCGGCGCCTGCCCGACCTCGACCGTCGCCACATCAGCGACGCGCACCACCAGGCCGCCCCGATTGACGACCGGGGCCTGGGCGAGGTCTTCGATCGTGGAGGCCAATGCGTCGGTGCGAACCGTCAACGCCTCGCCGGCCCGCTGAACGTACCCGGCGCCCGCCTGGGTGTTGGCCCGCTCCAGGGCCGTGACGAGATCGCCCAGACCCAGCCCATAGGCCGACAGGCGGGCGGCGTCGGGGCGGACGGCGTACTCCTTGACATAGCCGCCGATGCTGTCGACGCCGGCGAGGCCGGGCGTGGTCCGCATCTGCGGGGCGACGATCCAGTCCTGCACGGTGCGCAGGTAGGTGGCGCGCGCCTCGGGCGTGGCCAGCCGCTCGCCCTCGGGGGTCAGATAGACGCCGCCCGGCTGCCAACCGGGCTGCCCCGGCCTGGCGAGGTTCCGGCTGTTGAACGGCAGATAGTCCACCGTCCACATCAGCACTTCGCCGAGGCCGGTGGTGATCGGTGCCAAGGCGGGCTCCACCCCTTCGGGCATGCTTTCGCGGGCTTGGGCGAGCCGCTCGGCCACCTGCTGGCGCGCGAAATAGATGTCCGTCTGGTCGGTGAAGATGACCGTGATCTGGCTGAAGCCGTTGCGGCTCAGCGAGCGGGTGCTGGTCAGGCCGGGAATCCCGGCCATCGCCGTCTCGAGCGGATAGGTGACCTGTCGCTCGATCTGCTCAGGCGCGAGCGCCGGGGCGACCGTAGTGATCTGGACCTGGCGGTTGGTGATGTCTGGAACCGCGTCGATCGGCAGCTTGGTCAGTTCGAACAGACCCAGGGCGGCGACCAGCGCGGTCGCCAGGACGACGAACCAGCGGAAGCGGACCGAGGCTTCAATGATGAGCTTGAACATGTCGCCTCCTAGTGGCCGTGCTCGGCTTCGCCCTTGGCGAGCTCGGCCTTGAGCAGGAAGGCGTTGGCGGCGGCGATGCGTTCGCCCCCTTCGAGGCCGCGCAGGATTTCCGTGCGCCCTCCCGCCTGGCGACCGGCCAGCACCGGGACGGCCCGGAAGCCGCCCTGAACCTGGACGAACACGACCGTCGCGCCTTCCACCGTCTGCACGGCTTCGCTGGGCACCGTCAGACCGCCGGCGACGGCTTCACCGGTGACGACGGCGCCGGTGACGGCGGATCCGGCCGGCGGCAGCGTCGCGCCCGAGGGCCGGGCGCGAATGATCGTGGCGCCGCTCTCGGCGCCGGCGCCGGGCGCCACGCCGGTCACGACGGCTTCGAACTCCCCGTTGGGCCCGGTCGCCCTCAGGCGCGACCCGGCGCGAACCTGGGCGGCCAAGGCCGGCGGCGCGTTGAAGACCAGTTCGATCCGCGCGGGATTGGTGACCTCGGCGACGACGCCGCCCTGGGGCACGAAGCCCCCGGGGCCGACCTGCACGGAGGTGACCACGCCCGAGATCGGGCTGGCCACGCTCAGCCGGCCCGATGCGTTCGGCGATCCGGCCGCCGAAGCCCTGGCGCGGGCGGCACGGGCGGCGGCCTCGGCGCTGAGCGACTGGGCGCGGGAGGTCTCCACCTCCTGCCGGGCCACCACGCCCTGGTCGGCCAGGTTGCGATCGCGCTGATAGGCCTGGCGCGCCGCCTCGGCCTGCGCCGCCGCCGCGTCGGCGTCGGCGCGGAAGGTCGCGGCGTCGCCGCTGACCAGTATGGCCAGGGCCTGACCGGCGCGCACGGACTGCCCCGGCGCGACGAGCACGCGCTCGACCCTGCCGCCGACCGAGGCGGCCACGGCGGCGCGCGCATCGACCATGGGCTCGACGCGTCCCGCCAGCCGGGTCTCTGACCCGCCGCCGGCGCCGACGGCGACCACGGCGATGCCGGCGGCGCGGATTTGTTCGGCGGTGAGCGCCACGACGCCTTCAGGGGCCTCGGCGCCCTCGCCTTCCTCGTGCCCCTCCTCTTCCGCGTGACCGGCCTCGCCCTCGGCGGCCGGCGGCGCGTCGGCGCGATTGAGAGCCAGGAACAGCCCACCGCCTCCGAGCAGGACGACGGCGGCGACGCCGCCGATGAGCAGCGTTTTATTGGATTGCGGCTTGCGCATTATTGGACCCCTCCAAAGGGCGCGCGGCCTTGCAGGCGCGCGAGATCGATTTCGGCGCGGACGCGCGCCAGGCGGGCGTCGACGGCGGCGTTGCGGGCGGTGATGAGCGCCGCGCGGGTTCCGCGCAGCTCCAGTTGCGAGATGCGGCCGGCCTCGAAGCCGATCCGGGACAGGCGATAGGCTTCCTCCGATGAGGACACCCCGGCGTCAGCGGCCGCGACGCGACTCACCGAAGCGTTGAGCCGGGCGACCGCCGCCTGACGATCGGCCTCGGCCTCTTGCCGGGCGCCGGCCAGACGGGCGTTTGCGGCGCGGAACTCCGCCTGCGCCGCATCGATATTGCCGCGGTTCCGATCAAACAGGGGCAAAGGCATACTGATACCGAAGGTCAGGGCCGTCGCATCCTCAGCTTCGTAGCGCCGGACGCCGACGCTGGCGCTGACATCCGGCCGCGAGCGCACACGCTCCACGGCGATGCGCCGCTCGGCCGCCTCGCGTTCGGCTTCGGCGACGCGCACGGCCGGCGTCCCCGAAGCGGCTTCGACGGCCGTCCGCACCGGCGCATCATTCAGGAGGCTGTCGGCGATCGACGTCACCGGGACGGGCAGCATGGCGACGGCCGTCAGGCGCGCGAAGGCCGCGTCCCGCTCGGCCTGGGCCTCGTCAAGGGTCGCGCGAGCGGCCGCCGCCTCGCTTTCGGCCTGGATGCCGCGCAGCAGAGGCTCCCGCCCCTCCTCCACGAGCACGAGCGCCGCGCGGGCGTCCGCGATGGTCAGGCTGAGCGCCTCCTCCGCCAGGGCGAAGCGCCGCTCGGCGGCCTCCGCTTCGGCATAGGCGAGCGCCAGCCGTCCGGCGGCGTCCACGACCGCCTGATCGCGACGCAGCGCGGCGGTGCCAGCCTCGGCCCGCGCCACCTCAACCCGGGCGCCGCGACGGCCCCACAGTTCGAGGTCCTGCGTCAGCGAGAGCGTGGTCTCGGCGTTGTCGTAGCCGGAGAAGGGGCCGCTGCCGAAGGCGTTCTCCGCTTCGAGGGCGGCGGTGGGGTTGGGCCGCACGCGCGCCTGGCGCACCCGGGCCTCCGCCGCCTCGAGCAGGGCGTCGGCCTCAGCCGCCGAGGGGCTGGCCCCTATGCGCTCAAGCAGGATCTGGAAAGATGGCGCGGGATCGGCCCAGACGGGGCCGGTCCATAGGGCGGCCAGAGCGACCGCGGCGCAGCCGACCGCCAGGGGCGGCAGGCGGCGAAGAGAGGATGGCATGTCTCATGTCCCAGAAGGTTGACGTGAAGGGCGCGCGCGAGCGCGCGGTCACGTCAGGCTCTGGGCGGGCGCTTGGGACCGGCGGGCATCCGGGAAGCCAACGCCTGGTCGAGCGGCGGCGCCAGGGGCGCGCCATGGAAGACCGCGGACTTCATGTCGTTGACGGCAGGCGGGACCGTGACCCCGCCGTGATGGCAGTGGCCGTGAGCGCAGGCGACGTGACCCGCCGCACCGCCCTCATCATGGTCCGCATCAGAAACCACAGCGTGGGCCTGGCCCGACCCGGCTGCCGCTTGCAAAATCCCTGCTTCGGGCGCGCAGGCGGCGGCGTCCACGGCCGAGACCAGGATGAACAGGGACAGGAACGCCGCAAGCAGCGCCGCCATCCAACCCTGTCTGACCGAGGGGAATCCCATGCCGTCCCATAACACGGTCCGCCGCGACATCAACCGCCGCATCGTCGCAGCCCCTGGCGCCTGGCGGATGATCGGCGCGGGGCGTTTCATGCTGCGGCCCTCAGCTCTTGCCGCGACTGGCGGATGATCGACCAGGCCGACTGCAGGAAAACCAGCGCCAGCACCGCGCCCGCGATCAGGTCGGGCCAGCGGGAGGCGGTCAGCCAGACGGCCACGCCCGTCGCCGCGACCACCAAGCTCTGGATCAGGTCATTGCGGGTGCACAGCCAGACCGAGCGGACATTGGCGTCGCCCTCGCGATGGCGAACCAGCAGGAGTGCGGCCAGGGCGTTGGCGACAAAGCCCAGGACGCCCAGTCCGCTGATGACGACGCCTTCCGGCGCCGCCCCGGACGTGGCCCGCCAGATCGCATAGCCGAGGATAAACAGGGCCAGCGCCGCGAGGCTGGCGCCCTTGACCAGGGCCGCTCCGGATCGCACGGCGACCGAGCGTCCGATCACGGCCAGGCTGATGCCGTAGGTCGCGGCGTCGGCCAGGAAGTCGAGCGCGTTCGCGCCGAGGGAGGCTGACCCCTGCAGGGCGGCGCCGCCGGCGATGGCCACGAAGGCGGCGGCGTTGATGGCGATCACCGCCATCAGGATGCGGCGATAGGCCGGGGTCGCGCCGTCGAACTTTACGGTCGCGCCGCAGCCGCAACCGGACGCCGCCGGTTCAGAGGATAGGGGACGTTCGGTCATGCATCTCCACCTGTCATCGTGAGGGTGCACCCTCCAGTCGCTCGAGGATCAAGAGGAAATTTCGCTGGATGTTCAAAGCACCGCCCTGTTGGGAAAGAGGCCTTGACCCTCTAGTGACTGGAGGGCGCACAAGAGCCCGAAATCTACAGGGGCCATCCCCGCTCCAACCCTCCGCCGTCCGACCTGAGGTGACGCGATGCCCCTGCCCTCCCCCGTTTCGTCCGGCCTGCGCCCCATCGGCAAGCTGGCCGCCTCCACCGGAGTCAAGGTCCCGACCATCCGCTTCTATGAAGAGATCGGCCTGCTGCCCGCGCCGCCGCGCACCGCCAGCGACCGGCGCATGTATGACGACGCAGCGGAACGTCGCCTGTCGTTCATCCGACATGCGCGGCGCCTGGGTTTCGATCTCAACTCGATCCGCTCCCTGCTGGATCTTTCCGATCATCCGGACCGGCCGTGCGCCGAGGCGAACGCCATCGCCGAACGGCACCTGGGCGAGGTGAAGCAGAAGATCGCCCAGTTGCGCGCCCTCCAGGGCGAGCTTTCGCGGATGACGGCGGAATGCGCCGGGGGCCGGGTCTCCGCCTGCAAGGTGATCGAGGCCCTGCACGATCACTCGGCCTCGCTTTAGGCGCGACAGTCTCACGGCTCGAATGCTAATGCGAGCCGCTCACAACTAGGTTCTCAATGCGCCCTCTAATCCGCCTGTTCGCCCTGCTGTTCGCGATGGGGCTGGCCGCTCCCGCCCTCGCCCAGGCGCCGTCCGCCGCGGAGGCCCAGGTCGCCTGGCGGCTGCTGGACTATGTCGCAGTCGACTACGCGGGCGCCGTGGCCGACGGCCGGGTGACCAATCCCGCCGAATACGGCGAGATGATCGAGTTCGGCGGCCAGATCCGGACCCGCCTGGACGCCCTGCCCGCCAATCCCGCCAAGCCTGGCCTCGTTCGCGACGCCGAGGCCCTGCAGGCCGCCATCCGCGACAAGGCCGACCCGCGCATCGTCGGCGATCAGGCCAAATCCCTGGCTCGCGCGGTGCTGGCGGCCTATCCGAGCCCGTTGGCGCCGTCGTTTCCTCCCGACCTGGCTCGCGGCGCCGCCCTCTATGCCGAGCAATGCGCGGTCTGCCACGGCGTCACCGGGCGGGCTGACGGCCCGGGCGCAGAGGGGCTCGACCCGCCGGCAATCGCCTTCGCCGACGTTGAGCGCGCGCGTCAGCGCAGCGTGTTCGGCCTCTATCAGGTGATCGATCAAGGGCTGGAGGGCACGGCCATGGCCAGCTTCGCGCATCTGCCCGCCGAGGATCGCTGGGCCCTTGCCTTCTATGTGGGCCGGTTCGCCTTCACCGACGCCGAAGCCGCCGAAGGCGAGCGCCTCTGGAAGGCCGACCCCGCGATCCGCGCCGCCTATCCCGATCTCGCCGCCGTCACCCAGGCTACGCCCGCCGAACTGGCGGGCCGGATCGGCGAGACGAAGGCGCGGGCTGTCACGGCCTGGCTGCGACGTCATCCCGAGGCGGCTGCGCGCCCGGCCGGATCGACGCTCACCCTGGCGCGGACGCGTCTGGCCGAGAGCGAGGCGGCCTATCATCGCGGCGACCGCAAGGCCGCCACCGACCTGGCCCTGTCCGCCTATCTCGACGGCGTCGAACCGATTGAGCCGGCGCTCGGCGCCCGCGACGGCGCCCTGTTGCGCCGGGTCGAAGGCGCGATGACCGAGCTGCGCATTTCGATCAGCCGGGGCGCCCCCGCCCAGGAGGTCGCGGACCGGGTCGCGCGTGCGAACGCCCTGCTGGACACGGCCGAGCGCGCCCTCGCGCCCCAGGAGGCGGACAATGTCGCCAGTTTCCTCGGCGCCTTCACCATCCTGCTACGCGAAGGGCTGGAAGCCTTGCTCATCGTGGTGGCGATGATCGCCTTCCTCCGGAAGGCCGAACGGCCCGAAGTGCTGCGCTACGTCCACGGCGGCTGGGCGGCCGCACTGGTCGCCGGCGGCGCCACCTGGGCGGCCGCGACTTTCTTCATCTCCATCAGCGGCGCCAGCCGGGAACTCACAGAAGGATTCGGCTCGCTTCTGGCGGCGGTCGTGCTCGTCTCGGTCGGCATCTGGATGCATGGCAAGTCGCAGGCCGACGCCTGGCAGACCTATATCCGCGACAAGCTCTCCCATGCGCTATCCAAGCGGTCGGCCTGGTTCCTGTTCCTGCTGGCCTTCGTGGTCGTCTACCGGGAGGTCTTCGAGACCATCCTGTTCTATGCGGCGATCTGGAGCCAGGGCGGCCATCTCGGCATGCTGGCGGGCGCCCTGACGGCCGTGGGGATCCTGGCCGCCGTGGCCTGGGCCTTGCTGGCCTACAGCAAGCGCCTGCCGATCGGTCGCTTCTTCTCCCTGAGTTCGATCCTCATGGCCGTTCTGTCGGTCATCCTCGTCGGCAAGGGAGTGGCGGCGCTGCAGGAGGCGGGCTGGCTCGATGTCCATCCGCTGGCTCGGATTCCCCGCATCGAGATTCTCGGCCTCTATCCGACCGTCGAAGGCGTCGCCGTTCAGTTGCTGACGATCGCCATCCTCGTGGTCGGCTTCTCCCGGCACGCGGCGCCGAAGGGCGCGCGGCCGGCCCCTTGAGCGGTGGTCTCCATCTGCGGCCCTGAGACTGCGGCCCGGCGCGAGGGGGCGAGCAGACCCGCCTGGGCACGACGGCGCCGGCGCCCGAACGGTCGGCAGATACCGGACGTGCGGCGGCTGCAGCCGATAGCGTGCGAGAGGCCCGGCCTCGGTGTGCGGAGATTAAACACCCTATTCTCCGCATTCTTTGCGGAGAATAGCCTTGCTCTTGCGGTGAATAGTGGCCATATTCTCCGCAAAGAGTGCGGAGAATGGCGGAATACATCCACGAAATCGAAGGCTGGCCGCGTCTGGACTGGCGCGCGGACGCGCTCGCCGATCGGCTCGCCGCCGTCCGTCACCGCCAAGGCCTGCTGCTCGGCCGGATGCACACGCTCGGCTTCGACCTGCGCGCCGAAGCGGTTCTCGAAACCCTCACCGAAGACGTCCTGAAATCCAGCGAAATCGAAGGCGAGTTGCTCGACAAGAATCAGGTGCGATCCTCGATTGCTCGCCGCCTCGGCATGGATATCGGGGCCCTCGCCCCAGCGGATCGCAACGTCGACGGCGTGGTCGAAATGATGCTCGACGCGACCCAGAACTTTGCGTCTCCGCTCACCGAGGAACGGCTGTTCGCCTGGCACGCCGCCCTGTTTCCGACCGGGCGCAGCGGCATGACGAAGATCGTCGTCGGCGCCTGGCGCAACGAGAGCTCCGGCCCGATGCAGGTCGTTTCGGGCCCTTTCGGACGGGAGCGCGTGCACTATGAAGCGCCCCCCGCCCGCTTGCAGGACGAGATGCGGGCGTTCCTCGACTGGTTCAGCGGCGAGCCGCGCACGGACCCGGTCCTCAAGGCCGCGATCGCCCACCTGTGGTTCGTGACCATCCACCCATTCGACGACGGGAACGGCCGGATCGCGCGGGCGATCGCCGACATGGCGCTCGCCCGCTCCGAGAAAAGCGCCCAGCGCTTCTACAGCATGTCCGCCCAGATCCGGCTGGAGCGCAAAGACTACTACGCCACCCTGGAGACGACCCAGAAAGGCGCGCTCGATGTGACCCTCTGGCTGGACTGGTTCCTCGGCTGCCTTGATCGCGCGTTCGACGGCGCGGAAGCCACCCTGACCCATGTGATGCGCAAGGCGCGCTTCTGGGAGGCGCTCGCAGGTCAGACGTTGAGCAAGCGCCAGAGCACGGTCATCAACCGGCTGCTCGACGGCTTCGAAGGCAAGCTCACCTCGACCAAATGGGCCGTGCTGACGAAGTCCTCGCCCGACACGGCCCTACGCGACATCAACGATCTGGTGGACCGGGGCATCCTTGTGAAGGATGAGGGCGGCGGGCGCAGCACGAGCTATTCCCTGGTCGATCGAGGATAGGCGGCTCCGCACCGCGTCGGTGGTCTTCGACGCCGGGCGGCTCCACCCGAGCGGCGCGTCTCAGCAGGGATGATCGCCATTCGCCAGTTCTGGCGATTTGACCGCCAAGACCGGCTTGTCTTGAGTCCGCCCGGACATCTGGCCGGGGCCGCCGCGGGGCGTTCCCCCGATGAGGTCGGACCTCCATCGCGGCCCGTCGCTCGCGCGCTTCATAACTCGCCACTTCTGACGAATTAAGGCGTGGTTTGGCCAATAACTCGTCAGAAGTGGCGAGTTATGGATAGCGTAGAGTCGTCGATCGCCGGTCTGCTCGTTGAGCTTGTCTCTAGTCTGCTGCTAAGCGATCGGTTACGTCCGGCCCTTCAGGGAGGGCTGAAATGAGCAACCGCGACGCACCGCGCCTCAGGCGCATGATCAAGAAGACGGAACTGCACCAGATGGTGCCGCTGGCGGACAGCACCATCTGGGAGATGGAGCGCCGAGGCCAGTTCCCGCGGCGGTTCGCGCTAACGCCGCGCTGTGTCGTGTGGGACCTCGCCGAAGTCGAGGCGTGGCTCATTCTCAGGCGTGAACAGCCAATCGAGCGCGCGCCGCACCCCGACGTGCGCAAGCGGGTCAGCCGTCCGGTGAAGACGACCGGGCAGGACTGACGCCAGCGAGGACCGGAGGACCGAAGGATTGGCCGCTTGGGGCCTGGAACCCTGCGCTGCGCGCCCGCGTCAGGGTTCGATGGCAAGCCAATGGCCGGTTCGGGCGGCGACATGACCTATCGGCCGTTGGCGATCGGCACCGCCGCCAGAAGCCGCTCAATTTCCGCCGCGACGTTATTGGAGACCGGCAGGTTCGGTCGTTCAAGGGGCCATGTATCCCGGAAGCGCTCGACGGTCTCGAGCGCCGCCCGGCGCACGAGTGTCTCCGGGAGGCCGGCCTTGGCGGCCATATAGGCCATTTCGTCGATGCTCAGATCGGTCATGAGCCTGGATCGACCGAACCGCAGCGCCATGCTGTCATCGGGGATGTAAACCGTCGTCGACAGGAAATCGTAGGCGGGCGCGATCTGCGGCGCCCGCCCGTCGGGATAGATCAGCGACCAGTTCTTGAGGTGCATGTCGGCGTTGCCGATCAGGGCGTTGAACACGAGCCGCGCGACGAACTCGCGGACGCCCGCCTCCCCCGTTTCGATCCAGAGCACCCGTGCGATCGAGCGATAGGCGCCCTTCCCGTATTTCTCCTCGGGATAGACGCCAAAGACCTGGGCGAAGTCCTCGATATGGATGAGGCCGCCGTCCTGGGTGCGATCAAACCGGCGGATCGCAAAGGCGCCTTCGTCGATCCGGCCGATGCCCTCGGGCAGCCCTTCGATCTCATCAAGCGGCATGAGCCGGACCTCCGGCACGTCCATCCCCATCGCGCCGGCCAGCTTCATCATCGAAAACTCGTTCTCGGATACGCCGGCAAAGCGCGTCGAAGGCAGTTTGACGATCCAGTCGCCGCCCGCGCCGCTGGCCGGGATCGTCAGACCGCTGTGCGCCTTCTCCACGGCCGAGAAC
>Ga0114898_1000193_pt1 | contig 55862 bp, 62 predicted proteins | sample Malvired_Geostar_FD_83496 | JGI IMG/M metagenome (GOLD analysis project Ga0114898, IMG submission 83496) | Marine viral communities from the Global Malaspina Expedition - Malaspina viral metaG DeepMed_Geostar | ecosystem: Environmental > Aquatic > Marine > Oceanic | place: Mediterranean Sea...
CATTTGCATGATATCAAGGTGGAGTTAACTGAATTGAAGACTACCATGAAGTTCTTCTGCGCTATGGCGATCACCGCTGGTCCGTTCCTAGTAGGTGTCATAGAAGTGGTTTCCAAGTTTATGGGTAAGTAGACATCATGGTTGTACTCCAACGAAGCTCTCCGGGGATAGGTGATGCTGTGATGATGCAACCTCTAATAGAAAGGTTAAGCCAAGACAATCATGGTGATTTCGGTTTAGTTACAAAGTTCCCTGACCTGTTCAAGGGGATGTACCCCCTCCACGACACCCCGCCAGAATTCGCTGAAGTTATAGACGTAGGCGATCCTTGTCCTTGCAGCCGATATGAAAATGAGACTAAAAAGATAGGAAAGGGTAGAGTCCAGCTTTTTCTTGAACATTGCGGGTACGGGTATAACGGTCAGACACCTGAACTGAAACTGACTCCAGAGGAACTCAGCTTGTCGGAAGAAATTAAAAAGGAACATGGTGTGCAGATAGGTTTATCTACGACTTCAGCCACTTATAGGAACAAGCTGGATGGATGGAGGGATTACCCGTATCCTGAAGCGTTAGCGAAAGAATTGAGTTCTCTTGGCAGGGTTGTATGGATGCACACGGAACCGTTAATGACCAAATACGCTGAAGATTTCAAGGGTACGTTGCGTGATTTGATGGTACGGATAAAGAGTCTGGATTTGATGGTGGCAGTCGATACTGCTGCGGTCCATATAGCGGGATCTTTAGGGACGACTGTTTACGGTCTCTTCGGACCAACTGATCCTGAGTTGAGAATAAAGTCTTACCCTTCATCGTTCTGGTTACCGAAATACCAGAAGTGCGGTAGGGCTTACTGTTGGTATGACCCTTGTAAATGGAGATTTTGCTTACAAAGTCTGAAACCTAAAACAATACAAAAAAAGGTCAAGGTACTTTTAAATGGATAGATTAGAGATTGGCGGTGGAAGTAATCCGACAGAAGGATACTTAAACCTCGATATCAACGCTGATTGCAAACCTGATATAACAGGAGATGTGAGAGCGTTCTTTACACCTGATGTGGATCTGGAAGATTATCCTGATTTACAGGAAATCGATGAGTTTGTGTTTGACGAAATCAGGGCGACACATTTCGTTGAACATATCGAGTGGATATACCAGAAACCCATGTTTGAATGGTTTTACAAGGTATTGAAACCAAGCGGTAGAATTGTAATAGAGACCCCTAATTTGCACTGGATAATAAAGAGTTACCTTAAAAATTATGGTTCAGGAGAGTATCCCCAAGAAGACCACCCTGACCTTAACGGTACTAATGATTTTGTCCCTTGGGTTAATTTTAAGCTGTTTTCTGGTTGCAGTCCCGGTGACTATCATCATGCTATGTTCGATAAGGTCTGGATGAGACAGGTTTTAAAAGAAACAGGGTTCACTCCTACGGTAAAGGCGAAAGGGGCGTACATACAGGCTATAGGGGTCAAGAAGGATTTGGGTTTGCCAGAGGAAGAGTATTATGTTCCACGAAATAATCGAAGATGGTGGGATGCGTTTAAGATGGGGCAGTGGATAAAATGAAGGTACAACCTCTGTTTGAGTTAGGGATGTTTTCAAATAACCGTATACATGCGACCTTGAAGAAATACGCACCTGAGACAGTAGTGTTCACAGGCGAATACGGGAGAACCCCTAACGGGACGCTTCCCAGATGGGAGATAGATACTTCCTGTGATGCCTACATTTTTCATGCAACCCCTAGCGGTGATTCTTATCGAAAGTTGTTTTGGGGAGAGAAGGACTGGGTTGTGACGTTGATGGAAGAGGTTGAAAGGAAACCTAATATTATTCTCTTTGAACCGTACACTCCACCAGAAAGATATCCTGAATGGTTTACAGATAAAGATATTATTCAATCTTATCTTAAATCAGATAATTTCCCTGAACACCCTAACTTGATTTCCTATCCTATGCTCGGAAGCGGAAGGTGGATCGATGAAGATATATTTTACAGGAAAGAAGATATAGGGAAGAATCAGGGTCGCATTCTTGTGAGTTATGACCAGTTGAAACGCAATCTATACGAAACCATATCTTCTATGGGTCATCCCCTGCATATTCTAGGTACGAGCAATCAGCGTTTTTTGGGGCAGATGAAAGAGAATGATACTTGTGGTACTATATATCCGCAAGACTCGGATAAGCTAAACGATCTCTATAACACTCTTGACTATGCAGTGAATTTTCAGGTTGTCGGGTTTGAAAGCTGGTTGGTTGAAGCGAGATTCTGCGGGGTGAAATGCTATTATCCTGACAATGCTCACTATAGATCTCTTTTCGGTGATGAGAATGTAGGGTTCTTTGATATTGAAGATATTGAAGGGACATTGAACCTTGAGAATAACATGACAGCAAGCGATATCGTTTATAGCAGACAGAAATGGGGTGCGGAACACAGAGTACCTTTGTTTTGGGAAGAGGTACGGAGCAGGATAATCCCTGAATAGCAGGATTAACAGGATGAGACGTTGTGAGAAGAAGTTATTGGTTTTATCTGGCGATAAAATTCGTCGAAACGTTTTATCTCTTGGCTTATTGGAGAAAAACGAAAGGGACACCTCTCTCCATGTCAGCTTGGTCACCGACAGTTACGGAATATACTTCGTGGGACGAGATTACTGTTGACAGGTCAGAGGGAGCTTGGTCGAAAGAAAAGGGAACCCGATCAGATTGGGAACCAGAAAAAACTCCCAAGAAAGGTGGTTGGGAAAGGTAAAAGGGAATGTTAAAGAAAGCATATGCGAATTTCTCGTTAGGCATACACGGCAGTGCGGGGTCTCAGCCTAGCGTAAGGGAAGTTGCTGCCAGAGAGATTCGTAACATGGACATTGATCTTGACGGCAGATTGGTACGCAGGTCAGGTAAGGATCGTAAATGGGCAACCCAGTTAGTGGGAGATATCAAGAGAATCATACCCGCTTACTATACGGGAACCAATGAACTCTTCACTACTGAACGTACCCATCTCTTTGTTCAAACTGATGCGCATCTGTACCATTGGAACGGGTCAGCTTTTTCGATTCTAAGTCTCCCTACGGGTGTGGTTCCAGCAACTGATTTCACTTCACCGTTCAGTTACTCTACAGCGGGAGGAAGACTCTTTCTCGCTAACGGTAAAGTAACTTTATGGATAGATATCTCTCTAGCAACACCTGTCATCTATTACTGGGGTGCAACACCTCATAAATCTCCCAGTGGTGGAACAGCATATCAGTTAGATAGTACTGATTTTGAAAAGATGCCTAAGCTAGGGTTGCAGGGGATAGAAAGAGAAAAAGATGAAGTTAAACATCAAGGGGTAGGGGTAGGGTATCTGAAATACGATGCCAATAACGAACCTGACATAGCTGCAATGTACGCTTACGCTTACGCATACTATAATGAAGACTGGGGTATCTTCAGCAGCTTGTCTGATCGGGTGATATTCACAACGCAAGAAAACGTGCAGACGGCATTCCTTTCAGGGATGTTGTATAACACTGACCCGCAGATTAGCCATATAATCATCTACAGGTCGGATAGTGTTAACGTTACGGTAAAACAGGATGAAGACGGGGCGAATGCGTGGTCTGATGACGCTGTGGTGGCAACTGAGACTGAAGCGAACAGGTTGAATAGCGAGAATATAGAGATACTAATGAAAACGGCTCCCCTGTATGCTTTCGCTAAGATTGAGAATAAAGCTGCTATTACAGGGACCGATTCATCAGGGTATGCTGGCTCAGGGGTGCAAAGGTTAGTAGACAGTTCAGCGGATTTTAAGGCTTTAGGGGTTGTCGTAGGGCAGAAAGTGAGGAATACCACACAAAGCAGGGGATATGAAATCATAGGGATAACAGGCACTAATAACGACACATTATACCTAGCAAGACATGAGGCTGGTGACGCTTTTGCTTTGGGGGAGAGTTACCAGATACTGTTTGACAGCTTTTATGATAAAGGGAGGATAACAGGTGTTGCTCAAACGGGAACTACTGGGGTTTCTGATGAAGATGGAGAGAAACTTTTAATTGACGGTACAAAACCTGATTGGACAGAAGCACCTTACGATCCCGTAGGTCGGGATATCATCTTCTGGAAAGAAGCTGACGGTTCAACGGAAGGCACTCACAAGTTTACCGGGCATGTTCTTTCGATTAAAGATGATAACAGTTACATGGTTGCTGATAGACTTACCCACACCATAGAAAATGCAAATTTCGGGGTGGGTGATTTGTATCAGGTACGATACGGTAAAACGGATCAGGCAGTGGAAGGAAGCAATCCACCTTTCGAGACTGCACATATAGCTCATCATGCAGGGAAACTCTGGGCAGCGCAAGCTAAGAGTTCTACAGTTATCTTCTGCGGGATGAGTACGACAGGAGATGGTATCTATGATTTGTTTCCTGACGAAGATGCTGAGATGCCTCATATAATTTATATCAACAGAGGTGACGGAACAGAGATAACGGGCTTAGAACCCGCACATGACGGTCAGGTTCTTCATGTATTAAAGGAAGCGAGCCTGACTCATATCAGGGGTAGCGGGGTGATATCGGGAATGTATAACGTAGGGAAATCCGCTTCTCCTGTCCAGATAGATCTCGATGCAAGTGCTACCAGTCATGCAGCGGGATGTGTTGCACCAAGGTCAGTTGTTAACGTAGGGGGTGATCTAGTCTATTTCTTCGCTAGAGATAAACAGATATGGGGAGCAGCAGGAACACAGATTCAGCCAGTAAGCCTTTCCATACAGAGACATTTGGATCAGATACCTGATAACAAGGTAAGTGAAGTTGTTTCTTGGGGGTACAGGAACAAGTTGCATGTAGCCTTTACTGACGGATCGGTTGCGTATAACAATAGGGTTGCAGTCCTTGATCCGCAACGGAAGATGTGGACGATGTACGATTCATGGAATATCAGGGATGCTGTCTGGAGTCAAGGCGGGACTGATGACGGAGTATCGTTTGCTGGAACTACAGACGGGTATAACGATTATGTAGATGTTCTGTATACAGGCTCCACAGATAACGGTATTTCTTTCAACGGAAGTTACACGACTAACGAACTACAGTTTCAGCAGGAAACGGTTCTAATGGGAGTTTATGTTTACTCCTTAACGAGTACAGGACTATTAGCGGTGACTGTTACGGCTAATAATGTTACAGTAGCTAATCAGGTAGCGTTTACGCCCGCAGCTTCTAATAGATACAGGTTAGGGGTTCATGCTAGAGGACGAGTGTTCACTATCAAAGTGGAAGGCACAGGGTTAGACCTTATAGACAGGATAGAGTACGAATATCAGGTTAGGGGGCAACGATGAGGGGCAGGGGTTCTAAGTTAGCAAAAGCAAACAAGCATCCGTTAAACCAATTATGCAGGGAAAAGATGGAAGAGGCGGGAGAAGGGGTTAACGGAGGAGCACAGTATCACCATCAAGCTATAGCGTTAACATTATATGGTTCAGAAGAGATGTGGGATTACTCTTTACTTGAAGAAAAGTTCACTCATATGGAAAGATATGGAGACCCGCTAGAATCTTTAAAGGACATGCTTGACGCTGGCCCATCTATTGACAATGAAAGCACGTTAGAAGAAATTTCGGAAACATTAATGGAGACTTGGATAAGCAAACTGCAAGAAGAAGGGTCTTGGTCTCCGATGGAAGACTCTCGTTTAACCATAAGGGGGTAGGTTGTTATGACGATGAATGCAAACAATAATGTCAGGGAGCGAATACAAAAAGCTTTCACTGACGCTGCAAAAAAGACAGGGGTTCCTGTTAAGCTTCTGAAGATGGTAGCAGCGATAGAAAGTGATAACCGAGCCGACGTTGAGTCACCGACAGGTGCTGAAGGTATTATGCAGATAATGCCTAAAACCAAAGAAGATATTATCAAGAGACTGGCCCCTAAAGGAGCATTCCCTACGAATGCAGAAGGATGGGATACAGGGAATGTTGAACAGAATGTTCTTCTGGGAGCGTATTACTTGAAGGATATCTTGGGAATGAAGGGTATTGATAATGATTGGGAACGGGCTATGGCTGCATACAATATAGGTCCCGGGAACAGATGGATTAAAAAACCAAACTGGAAAGAAGATAAAAGGTACAGTAAAGCTCGGATGGGGTCTGAGAATTATAGTGTTAAGACCTATATTGACAGAGCAAACAAGCTAGTCGGAGACAGGGGATGGAGCGATGTTCCTATGTCATCAGTAATAGGAGGAGGTGGGTCTGGGATGCAACCTGCTTCAGCACCACCAAGAGGAACTGCTCCAGCCCCTCGTAAAGCAAAAGTTCCGTTAGCTACAGGGGAAATGGACATTAACCGTACTCTTAAACACCCATCGCAATACGATCCTTTAGTAACAGAAACTGATGCACCTCCTGTATGGAACGAGCCAGCATTAGATCCTTATAGTGAAAGAAACTATGAATCTGAGATTGCTGAACAGGCAAGAAACTTTATCGATACTAATAAGTACGTAAATAAGCTCTATCAGAACGAAACCCCTGAACAACAAGCGATAAGGCGAGATACGTTAATAGCTACGTTAAATCGGGATACAGGAATTGGAGGAGACGCTGTAGATTTGTCTCAGGTTGATGATACTAGGAGCCCAAAAACAAGCTTTGAAAGCCTTGAAGCCTTACCCGCAAATTTTGGGAAATACGCAATGGGGGGAAAGAATCCTACAAGAATAGGTCTTACTCCAAAGGAATCAACATTTCCAACAGAGTATAACAAAATGGGTTATGGAGAACTAACAGGGGAACAAATTCAAGGGGGACAAGATACATCCCCAACAACTTCCGAAGAATCACTAATAGCTATGCCAACAAACGTTGGACCCAACGCAATGGGTAGCATTGATCGTTCAAAGGCAACCCATCTGGGAGCACTCGCTAAACAAAAAGGGTTTCAAAGTGGGCTCGATACTGACAACTTTTTAAAGAAGTATGCAGAAGGGGGGTTTCAGCCACAGTTGATGACTGGGCCCATTGCTCCCAGTCCAGCACCCGCTGCTCCAACTGATGCTACTGCTGCTTCAACTGATCCTGCTGCTGCTGCTTCAGCATCCCAACCTGTTGACCCTTTAGTCAAGATAGCAGCGAAGCTGGGCTTTAGTTTACTGCCTAGAGGTGGGGGTAACGAAAAGAAACATATGGATTTCTCTTCTGTGACAGGAAGTGATAAACCTGAAGAGCAATCTTGGCTGAGAAAAGCGTGGGAAACAGGTGAGAAGTATCTTGAACCTGTAGCTGAATACGGTAAGTATCTTCCTATCCCTTATGTTCAACAAGGACTTACTGCTGTTGACGCTATGTATGATGCGGAAGACGCAGTCACCGCTGCTAACAGGGGAGATTATCTCGGAGCGGTGATGGAAGGAGCAGGAGCCGTCGGTGGAGCTAAAGATTTTCAAGCGTTACAGCAGGGTGGAGGACCTAATCCTCTCAGCGGTTACAACTTACTGGGAGATCAAGCTGAAAGTAGTGATCTGATGAAAGGGATACAGAAAACTGCGACTAAGATCGGGACAGATGTTGCAGGTAAAGCAATCTCGGGAGGATACGGTGGTGGTAGCGGGGGAAGAGGATCAAGTTCTCCTTATATGGATCAAGCCGATAGTGCTGCTAACAGGTATCGACAACAAGCCCAGAGAGCAAACCAAGATTATCAAAGGTTAACAGGTGGTAGACTTTCTTCTCAAGGGGTACAAGGACCAACACGAGAAGGTATTATAGGTCGTCAAGCTGCTAACTTAACATCTGCTACTCAACAAAACGTAACAGATCTTTATAACCAAGCAGCTTATAGGGAACAAGCAGCAAATATGATGAGAGATCAGGAAGATAAACGTAACTGGATGGGGTTACTTGATAACCTATCTCAGATCTATGCGATTTCCGAAATGGATCTCGGGGATGACACAGCAACGACAACGGAAGAGAACCCCTTGGGAAACTTCACCTCTCAGATCTTTAGTATTCTAGAGGAGGAGATATAAGATGGCTAAGTTTACAGAAGCTGAACTTGGATTGGGCGCATCAGCTATCGTTAAAAACATAATGACTTACAAGACGATGGCAGATAAAGCTCGTGCAAGTCGAAGAAGAGACGAAAGTAAACAGCTTTTTCAAAGAGCGAATTTAGAGCTTGATAAGCTAAAGACCGTGATCGATGTTAAAAAGCTCCAACAGGATCAAGCATACAAAAAAGGTATCCTAGCCTATCAGGACAAAATGCTTGACTTTAAACTTAATAATGAAAACAGCGTAGAGAACAGACAGAAAGCTGTTCAGGGTCTAATAAACAATGAAGCTGTCGGCTTAACTCCTGCACAGATAAAGAACCTCCATATCTGGGCAGCTACAGACAACTCTAGTTTAATAGATGACATTCTTGCTGGACCTCAAAGCAAGCAACCTAGTGTTAATGACAGAAGCAATCTAAATAAATTGGGAGTTGACCTCCAATCCCAACTACACGGGGTTCCTGCTACAAAGTCCCAGCAAGAGGCAGAGGGCTATGAAGGTGGGGGGTACGCATCCCGAAAGCATAAACCTCTCTCAGACCTAGTTAAAGATTACATGACAGATGGGAATACTCCCGACGAAACTCGGGCTTTAGTTCACAAAGTAAGAAACTTGCAGATGCTGGTAAGCAATTTTGCTAAACCTGAGAATGCACGATGGGTAGATGGTTCAGAAAATATGGCATTAGACCAAATTGAAAGAGCGTTAAGTTCTCTCAATACTGCCAGTGCCCTTAACCCTAAAACGGAGGGACACGGTTTCCTGTGGCGTAAAAAGAGAGGTCGGATAACCGACGAAATAGCTAAAGAAGCTGGGCGACAGTTTGGTCAAGTATGGAATACCGCTGCCGACTATGAAGTGGGAATGGCAAGGGAACTGAACAACCTGCGATTAATGGTTAAAGCTGCAAAGGGTAAAGGACAGCCCCAGCAACAACAACAGCCCCAGCAACAACAAGGGCAACCCGGAGAACAGAAGATTCCTGAAGGTGCAGCAACAGATATATGGAATAGCCAATCGGAAGCTCTTAAGGAAGAGGATCAGGGTAGCGGTTCTAGAAGTATGACGACAGGTATCGGTCTTAGAGACAAGGATCAGCCTAAAGCCTTTAATGAGCTAAGTCGTCTTGAAGAGCGAAGAGACTCTTGGCAAGGAGATCGAGGGGACTCGACACGACCTCCTGCTATTTTGTTAGCGCATCAGGGAGAAGACGTATCGGACATGGAATCACATGGATTGTACCATTTCAAACCAGAGGGTGATAGAGGGATCTTCAAGAACGCAGCAGATAGGGCAGCATCATGGTGGAATACTGGAGGAGGTCAAGAGCCCAATATTAAGGAAGCAATAGGTGTTATCGACATGCTGGCGACATCTCTTGAAAAAGGTGATGATCCTAAAAATGAGAAAGAAGTATTTGAAACGATGATGGATTACGTTCACAGTCTAGGTTGGCCTGAACCAGAAAAGGCAGACTTAAGACTTTCTAAAGATCTGAAAACAAGGCTAACAACCTTACTCAAAAAATTCACTCGAAAAGAGATTAAAGCACCTACAGAGGGAAGAGACATGAGTGGAAGTCTTTTAAAGGGGACAAAAGGTCAATGGTTCAACAATATCAATAAGGGGGGTAACAGTGGCTACCGACAAAACTACTGAGTCTCTTATATTTGGGGGGCAGACATATTCATATAAACTTCCTCGAGACCTTACTGAAGAAGAACAAGTCAGGATTGACAGCTACATAAAGCCTTTCCCTGAACTCAAGCCTTTGATTGAACAGAGACTTAACGATAAAGGGGCAGATGAGCTTATGAGGTTTTTTGATAGGCTCGATACCCCTGAGAACATGATCAAGTCCATTAAAAAGGTTCAAAGCGGTGAAGTAAGCTCAGAGAGATTTTATGGAGACATAGCAGCAGGGACACCGACAGGTCTTTCTACTGAGCAAAAACTAGGTGGAACATTTACTGCTGAGTTACAACATAGAGCCCCGCATCTATGGAGAACGTTCGGGAAGAATTCCCGAGATATCATGGTGAACCTGAAAGAGAGACCTGTTGATTTCCTTAAGGAAATCGGTTGGTCTATGATAACCTCACCTATTGTCATAGGGGTAGGTGGACTTGAGACAACAGGGAAACTGTTTTCTGGAGATTATGCGACTGATCCTGATTGGAGTTGGAGACCGTTAACAGGTACAGGCGAGAAAGGGAAAGGGGTAGGGTTAGCTGGTGCTTTACAATTTGTACCTATACTTGGTGCTGCTACCAGAGCAAGCCGATGGGCAAGGAGTCTTAAAGGGTTCACTGCAACAACCAAAGCGGGTAAAGTTATGAGCGGAGCGTCAATAGCTCTGGGTAAAGCTGCTCGGTTTACTCCTGAAAGGGCTGTAGGGTACAAGCTTTCTAACACTCTTGCTGATTTACCTTTAGCTTGGAGAGATGCACTTTCAACCGCTGGTAACCTCGCTGAAATAGATCCTCTTGAACTAGTAGCTGACCTGCCTTTCCAACTGGTTTTGAATGCTCCTCAGAGAATAGGTCTTCCTACCTTTGCCAGATACCTTAAGAAGAGACAACTCAGGAAACAGGCAACCCAAGCAGCAACCCAAGCAGCAACCCAAGCAGAAGCTGCTGCTAAAGATCCTACACAGGTTCATAGGGCAGATATCACTCCCGAAAACTTTGATGAAGAGTTTTCTAACCTGATTGATACCATCACAACGATGGCAGAAGAAAAGGTAGGCCCAAAAGGTGTCTACACCCCGTACAGAGATTTCCTGATGAATCTGGGTGACCAGCTTACGGAAATGGAGATGACTCCTGAAGGGTTAACGGAAGCTAGACATCTCGTTGATGCTGCTAAAGAGGTTATCGATGAACTCACTACTAACGTCAGATCCATACTTGAAAATGCTGAACAACATGACCAAGTTCAGGAGATGCGTAGAGGGCAAGGATGGGGCGAAGAAGAAGTTAAAAATGGACTATCTGTTGTTGCAGCCACGATTAATCAGGAAATACAAAGATTAACAGAAGCTCCGTTCGCAACCAAAGGAACTGTAACAGCAGAAGAAGCAGAGGGAGTAAAAGCAGATAACGCTAAAAGATTAGAAACCCTGAAAGATGCTTTAGGGCAAATCAGCGGGTTTGAGCCCACCTTAGAAAACCTTACCTTGGCAGAACGGTTGATGGAATTTACTATCGATCCAGCAAACGTTGGGTATGAGGGTATAGGTGAAAGCATCATCTCCGTGACTGAACATCTAGAAGAGTTAGGTTTAGGGTTACTTAGTAACAGTATGGGACAACAAGCCAAAAGCGGTGAAGTGTTAGATGATGTTTTTTCGGACTTCCCGTTTGAAACTTACACAGATACCAGTCGGTTCTCTAACCGTCCTTTCAGGTTCATAACTGCTCTTGATCAGATGGCAAGCGAAGAACTGGGAAGAGAAGCTACCAGAGCAGAAAAAGACGCTTACACTCGACGATTCGCTACTGGTCTTATTAAGATGGCTGAAGTACTCCGTAATGATGAACCTACAATGACCACTCTTGTTCATACTGTTAACATTATGCGTCAGATTATTGATGATGTCTTCTCAACACCAGAGAGGACTCAAGGGTTACTTGAAACTGATGTTGCTTATATTCCTCAAGGACCTGCTGTACAAGGGGAGACCTTTGTAGTAGGGAGACCTTATTCAGGTTGGAATCCTCCCACTGAACAGGAGGCAACGCAGGTAGTAGATGAGGCGAATAAAGATGTAGAGGAAGAGGTAGAGGAAGAGGTAGAGGAAAAGGTAGAGGAAAAGGTAGAGGAAAAGGTAGAGGAAAAGGTAGAGGAAAAGGTAGAGGGAGATGTAGAGGAACCTGCACCTATTCACGTCTCCCTAGATGACATCCTTGCAGACGACACAGTAGTAGCAGACGACACAGTAGAAGAGGTAGAGGAAAAGGAAGAGGTAAAACCACTTACGGGTAAGATCGCAGCAGAAATAGATAAGTTTGGCGGTCTTGATGACATGTTTAGTGCTGCCCCTTCAATGGCAGACGAAGAATTACGTTCACAAACCCCTCTTACTGATGCTCAAAAAGAAGAGAAAGCACGTCAATTCGCCTTAAAAATTGGAGTGCTACTCTTTAAGGAAAAGGTCAATGATTTCGGTGAATTTCTCGACTCAATGGTGGAGCTCCTAGTCAAAAGCCCTGAAGATATCCGCAAACTTGAGATAATGAAGGGGCCTATGGTATCTACTTGGGGGCAACTGCAAGGAGAGGCATTTGGGAAAGGAGACACAGATTTTGCCAACAGCATGACACCATTAGCAGAAGTTGCTGCCTTGGTAGATAAAAGGATGTTTGATCTAACAGGTGAAGCTTTAGCAGAAGGAGATGAAGATGAATCCAGTGATGATGTTGGTCCAGAAAGGACGGGAGCTCAAGGAACGAGAACGGATATTCAGGGAGATGCAGAAGCAGAAGGAGGAGAAGCAACGGATGGAGAAACTGTTTCAGGAGACAGAGGAGAAACTGAAGGAGGCCCAGTTATTGGGGACGAAAGAGTCGGAGAAGATATTGCAGTCGATCCAGAACCATCTCCAGAAGAAGGACCCGTAGAACAACCCAAACAACCTATTATCCAGAGAATTAAGGATTTCTTCTTAACACCTGTCAGTCAGTCGGATCGTCGTGTTCAGCAAGAGTTATCAGAACAGAAAGAACATATATCCTATCAAGCTCAAGACATCTTAACCCCTGATGGGGAATATGCGTTCGCTAATGAAGACGGGACTGATGCTGCCCATGACCATAAAGCGAAACTGGTTACTTCTTCCACTCTAGGTATGACAGTCTCCCCGCAAATAACTTATATTCCTGAAGGGCTAGACACAAATGTACAGGTCGTAACAAGGGATGAGACAGGAGCGATTGTCAAAGATGCAGAAGGTAATCCTGTCTCCGAGACAAAGAACATTGTCAGGGACGGATTACTAAGTAAGGTTCAGTTAGAAGCTATAGCTGTTGCAGGACAAACATGGTTGACACGAACGTTACAAGGGTTCCGCAAAGCGATAATGTGGGGACACGGAACAGGTGCTGGTAAAGGAAGAATGATTGCGGGTGCTATCGTAGAGGCTTTCTCTAGAGTTCCCTCAAACGGGAAACGCAGGGCTTTATGGATAACAGAATCTAAGTCGTTAGCTGAAACTGATGCGATGAGAGACTGGGAAGCTTTAGGCCAAGATCCCGAAATGATCTTCAATTTTGATAAAAGTAAGTGGGATAAAAAGACAGCTAACACTACCAAGAGAGATGAGCAGGGTGGTGTCACAGGTAACGTGGTTAACTTCTTACCTGATGAAGGGGTAATGACTATTACCTATCATTCGTTGGGGTCAGGGGGAGGAGCAATTTCTGATATATTAAAGAACACTAATTTGTCTACTGAAGAAATGGATCGACAGATAGATGAAATTCTCCAGAAAAAGAAGGGGACCCAGTATCACAATTTAGTTACAGTTTTGAACTGGTTAACTTTTGGAGAGAAACAACGGATTACTTCTCACAAAACGATGAAAGATTCTCATCTGAAATGGAAAGATTTTAGCGGTGTTATCGCTTTTGATGAAGCTCATACCATGAAAAAAGCGGGGACAGGAGCAGGGGCGGGAAGTAATGCGATGATAGCATTAGGGCTCCAACACCAAACACCTGAAAGCAGAATAGTTTATGCTACTGCGACGGCTGCAACTGAAGTAGATAATTTCCGTTATGCTTCTCGATTAGGGTTATGGGGTGAAGGGACAGAATTCGATAACGCTGATGATTTCATTACACATGTAGGTCGAACAGGTGTGGCAGGGCTGGAAATCCTAACTAAAGACATGAAAGCGTTAGGTCTTTATGTTGCAGCACAACTCAGTTTTGAAGGTGTAGAAGTTGCTCCTCTTCATATCGAATTAGATGATCAAGAGATAGAACGTTATAACACTTTCGTTAAAGCGTTAGATGACGGGTATAAAGTTCTGGAACAGATTCTAGCTGACAGCAGGATGAACCTCAGTAAAAATGATATAACCCATATGAGGAGTCAATGGTGGGGTGAACATCAACGACTCGTTAATTCCTATCAAGCAGGTTTGGTCACCAGTCAGATGCTGGACGATTTCCAGAATAAATACGGATCTGAAAACTACACCCCTGTTTTCCAGATGATCTCTACTGGAGAAACATCGTTTGAAAGAAGTATTGACAGGTTATTGTCTAACCCTAAATATACTGACAAGAACGGTAATATCACTATTCCTCAAGACGAAAACGGTAATTATATTCTATCTGAAGAGATGGTTAATGAAATCGATATTACAGGGAAACAAGATCTCATAGCCCAGATAGATAAGATGACAGATATACGTCCTTGGTCTGTAGGGCCTGACGGAGATAAGTCTATAAGTGCTAATCGGAAGGATGATTTAAAAGCTGATGGACAAAAGTATGGGGCTGAGATACCTGCACCTATAGAAGACCTTGTACGGATTAAGGCCCGATTAATGGAAAGTCTCGAAACTGTTACACTTGCCACAATGCCGTTACATAGTCTCATAGAACATTTCGGTGCTGAGAACATAGCAGAAGCTACAGGAAGAAATCGAAGACTTATTAGCCGACCTAAAAAAGGTGGAGCAGAAGGTGAAAGAGAATACATTATAGAGAGGCACGGAAATAAAGGGAAATCGTCCGATATACTGGACTTCAAAAACGATGACAAAGAAGCTATTGTCTTCTCTATAGCAGGTGCGACAGGGCAAAGCTATCACGCTAGTAACGAATACAAGAACAAACGACAGCGAGTTCATTACGTCCTGCAACCCGGATGGGAAGCTGATAAAACAATGCAGGGTTTCGGTAGGACTAACAGGACTGATCAGGCATCTGCACCTATCTATCGTATTCTTTCAACCAACCTACCTTCTTCCAAAAGGTTTTCTTCTGTTATTGCTAAAAGACTGCAAATGTTAGGAGCGTTATCAGAAGGAACACAAAAAGCTGGTGCAGCAGAGATGTTCTCAGGTGCTGAAAGTATCCTGCTAACACAAGAAGGAGTTCAAGTTTTAAGGAACTTCATCCGTGATACATGGTTCCGTTCTGCTGGAACTGGTTGGAACCCTAGATCTCTTGGTAATCAAGAAATTATAAACGATTACTTAATAAACTTACAACATGAACCTGAAAAGACTCTTGTCCTAAGTAATCCCGACGGGTCATTATCCAAGCTTCAGAGCCTAGAAGTAGAGACAGGACTTGACTTAACAGAATTAGCGCAGATAGAGACAGACATCTCGTTAATCACGCAGGTATATGAAGCAGTAGCAGAACAGTTCGATTTCGCTAACGAAGCGTATAACAGAATGGGGTTAGAATGGGATATAGCAAATCAGGAGGAGATTAATAGTGATCCAATGACTGATCCAGTATACATGCCTGTTCTTGGAGGTGGTACTGTTGATATGTCTCAATGGTTAAACAGGATGATGACACTTCCTTTCGGTTGGCAGAATTCTATTTTCGGTCTTATTGCGGGTAGAATACAATCAGAATGGGATCAAGCGTTATCATTGGGGATTGCTGACACGGGGATTGAATCTATAACAGCACATAAGATTGAACTCAATCCAAAGATGGAAGATGTCCCTATCTTCACAGGAACTGCTGCCCAGACTTTTGCACATCAAGTAGACTTGGAACTTCCTCAAACAGAGACCCGTCTTTCAGGTATCGTTGAAAGGTTGAGAAACAATGTAGCTGAGTACCGAACCTTCAAGGGAATATTTAAAGATGAAAACGGTCAAGTTATGGCAGCATTCGCCAGTACTGTTTTGGAAGGGGAAGAAAGAAAAGGCAAGATCTCAGCTATCTATCCGTCAAGGAAAAATGACTCAGCTTTGAAGGTGGTGGGTAACAACATGTCTTTATTTTACCTTGATGGCATCACCCAACTCATCAGCCGAGAAGAGTTCTTGAAAAACTTTGTGGATGGGGAAGACGTTATTAGCCCTGATTGGGATGGGTCTCCTATGATAAATACTCCTTTTGGGCAAGAAGAGAGAGAAGGGCTTCAAAGAGGTGTTGAAGAATGGGTTAAGCAACTGGTCGATGGGTATAGTAAAAACGCTGAAGGTGACCCCCTCCCTGAAGGGCAAACAAATAAAGATGCAGAAGGTAATCCTATATCTCTATACAAAGAGTCTCGGTGGTACATAACAGGAGCGCATCTACCTCTCTGGAAAAAGATAATGCCCAAATCAACATCGAGAGACAAAAAAAATGCTCCCCTCCCTATTATCAGAAGAATCTCCTTACCTTTTAAACACGGTACTCAAGAACGAATAGCTGTAGAAATAGCATCAAATAAGCTTTTTACCACGGCAACCGCTGAAGTAAAGGCGAAAGCTGTTATGGGGGCAGTAACACCTAAAACAAAGTATATGGACAAAGAAGCTCCTCATTTTGAAGGGGTGATTGATGAAGCAACAGGTATTTATCACGAACTTACCAGATGGTTTGACGAAGCATCTGAAAAAAAAGTACTTGTATTGAGTGACGGTTCTGTTCTGGTAGATTATCCTTATCAGTCTTTTGATTCTGAATCTGGACAAGAAGCAACTTTACACAGAATATACCTGTTTTCAGCTAAAGAAAACCCTCAAGTGCAAAGTGAGATAAATTCTTCGGATAATTCTTTCTTTGTCTCTGAACATGCAGGGTTAGGGTTTGAAAGTGAAGGAAGAACAGACGATTTCCGTAAAAATGTGGAATGGTTCAAAAATAAAGGGTTCATTATTCATGCTGAAGAAGGGCAGTTAGTTCTCCCTTCAAGTAGGCACGACGCAGTTAAGGCTTTAGCTAACGTTCTAAATGAGTTCTATATAGATCATGGACACATTGAAGGTACTGTTCATAAGATGTTCCCTGCTTCAACATTAAAAGCTTCAGCTTATAAACCTATCTATTTCGACACTCTTCCTTCAATGGAAACCCCTCCTGTAGGTCGTGTCTCAGAAATGATGTTTGACAGCATACCGCAAATGTTAACCTCGGGCTTTGTTGTCAATGATGAGCTTACTGGGGAACGCAAAGTGCTTTTCAACGCTGGGGAGACCAAGGTAGGTTATCCGGGGCACGAGAGAAACTTAAACGTAGACGACCTGTTTGCTAACGAGGAAGATATTAAGTGGATAGAGGAAAAACAACCCAATATAGCTGAATTACTCTTTTTTGAAGAGATGTGGGATGACGTTCCTCCTTCTGGAGGGTTCCAAGACCTGAGCTCAGGAGATCCTGTTTCTGGGGGCTATTTAAATAGTGGAGTTCAACATGTCTCAGTCCATTTCTTAGGAGGTAAAACAGGAACTCACTTAGCGGAATACGGGTATATGGTAACTGTTTACAGACCATTACAGAAAAACCCTGAAACAGGTGAGGAAATCTCCCATAGTGTTCAGTCAGTTATTGTTCCTGCATATGTATCTAAAGATGGTACACCCAAATTCCTAGAAGAAAACATGTCGGAAATGGAGAATCTTCTAGGCTCAAACAGACACTCAAAAAACCAACCCACAACAATCTTAAAAAGATTTAGTGGTAACCTTAACATACACCCGACAAGCAGGACATCTCGCAGAGTGATGCAATTCCTGAATATCGCTATGCTGCAAGAGAAGAAAAGAAACATGGAACACAGGGCTGGACCTTTTGATCCGACACGGACTAAAAGGGTTTTTGATCACGGGGATACAGGGCATGAAAAAACTGTTTACGCAACTGAAAGCGTTCCAGAGAACCTGTTTAACATGGCTGGTAGATTCGCTAAAGTGTTAGGGTTCCATTTCGGAACAAACAAACACCTTGCTCCCACAAATCTCAAAGACACGCAAAAGGTACTGTGGGAGGACGAAGCTGGGAAACACAAAACCCACCGAGAAATAAGACAACGTCCTCAAACAGCTTCAAAGATACTTATCTATACCGACGTTGATTCAGGAGAAGCTGCTTCTTCTTGGGTAGAAGTAGATAGCATTAAAGATGGTCAAGGAACTAAGTACCGTAACTCTTTAAACATAAGAATGCCGTCAACTTATACCAGAGCATCTACCTACGACCATCATCCTGACCATGCTGAAGCTAAAATCACTGTTTCACCTGCAACTGCTGCTAGGTTTAGGTTGAAAGCGTATGGAAGTTACTGGAATATCTTCTCTCCTCTTAGAGGAGAAGATGTTATGGGTAAATTCACACCTAATCTCGGTAACAGTAGAACTGATGGTTCCATATGTTTCAGGACACAAACCGCTGAAGACTCAACAATAGATGAACCTTCACAAGTAATGACGTTAGCCCATGAAATGGGCCATGCTTTTCACTACACGGTACTTGACTCTTTAAACTGGCAGTTCCAAGAACCTCTCTATCACTTGTTCAGAAAACTACATGCTAAGATAGGTAAAGAAAAATGGACGGAAGAGATGCTCATTTATGCAGCGTCTAATCCGCAATATGCTAAAGACTTTTTAGAAGCTTTAAAAGCTTATGATTTACCTCCAGATTCGCTCACAGACCCCGACAAAGTTAGAGCAGCACTCATTGCTGAAGGGGAACGGGGTGGAGATTATGCCCAATACCTTTTAAGCCATGTAGAGTTGTTCGCCAACCAAATAGCTAAATGGGCTTTAGATGTCGGTGCTCTGGATGAAGATTTCCAAAAAGCCAGTAACAGTATAGATCCAGATAAACGTCCGTTCTTAGCGATACTCAAGGAAGTGTTTAAAGACATTATCAAGTCGCTTAAAAAGCTTTACGACGAAGTGCTAATCGCCTTAAAGGAACGTTTTCAAGGTGACTCCAGAAGCGAAGGGTTGGAATACCTAACAGTAAAACCGATGGTTTCATTTGCTGAATGGATGGACAATTGGGTTACAAGAGTAGAAGGTCACCGAGAAACAAAAAGAAAAACAGCAGGTGATGTAAAAAGGTTCTTTACATGGAAAAAAGATGATTACAACACTCTAAGAATCCTGCCAGAAGACCCTATACTCCCTGATGAAGTTAAAGATGACCCTAGAGGAAAGATAGAAGATCACCAGATACCTAAAAGTGTCTTTGGAGAAAACGGAGACGCTAACGTTTTCCCGCAAGGGCTCGAACAAATAGATGTAGCTAGAGCGATGGCTCGTCGAAATATCTCCCCTGCTCCAGACAGTGATCCCGCAAGGGCAGAAGAAATTGAGAGTATGGCTATGGGGACAGGAGACTTTGTTAATAAAGCTAGAAATGTTATGGGTGAAGCGTGGAAAAAGGGCTGGCTTCCTATTGAACAAAAAACAGGGGCGGGTGACTTTTTCTTCACGATGGCTGTCCAACTAAGGAATCGAGGTTACGGATGGATGGTGGACCTCATAGAAGAAGTCAGGGACAACTCCCAAAGAAAATGGGGGGAAGCGAACATCAAGATGTTAAAAGGTGAAGCCGAATTGCAGGGTGGATTCTGGAAGGGATTTTACAGAAAAATTGGGGTCTTTAACATTAAGGGAGTAGGGGTCCCAAAGAAGAACCAATACATGAAAGATGTAATGCCCCTGATTCGTAAGTTTATGGAGACAGGATATGAAAGGACATATAATAAAGGAACGAAACACGAACGACAGTTTGATGAAGAAGGTAACCGACTACTGCATCCTGTTGTTGTTGGGATTGACCTTAAAACAGCTTGGGGAACATTAGCAACATCAGAACAACGACGACCCGCAAAAACAGAAAAAGAAGCGTACCAATTGTTACTCGCTCATATCTCACACGTAGCGGAAGGTAAGGAAGAAGCGTTAATAGCTCCCGTTCTTGATATTGTCGCAGCGTGGAAAGAAAATAGAGAAGAGTTAGCTAACAAGATATTAGAGATCAGTGCCACTAACAAAGATATGGGTAAGTTAGGGGAGAAAGTAGATCCTGACGAAGAGTTAGCTGAACTGCTTATGTCTATAGCATTAGGCCCAGCTAACGGTAATAACCCTCCAGCGAAAGCGCAACTGGCTAACTTACTTAACTCTAATTTTGGTGTCAGTATTACACCTGAACTAATCATTAGAGAAGCTACAAAAGATAACCTTATTAAAAGAGGTGTCTTGTTCCTTGTCCAAGATGTCGCTAATCAATACGCTGTGGCATATGATAACGGGAAAGTAATAATATATGACTACAAAAGAATGAGAGACCCTGTTTGGTTATATGACGGAAACCAAAAAATTAAGAGCGAATGGTCACCTCACAAATCGGATTACTTACCTCACATGTTCGATCTGGAAAAATTAGGGATGGACAACCCAGCTTCCGCAAAATGGAAAGCTAGTGTTAAAGCTTTCATGGATGCGAACCCTGACAAGAATTGGGATGAAGCTATGGCAGCACAAAAGCTGTCGAGTTATATCGTAAATTCAAGGAGTAACAAATTCGGTAACCTTGAATTCACAAGAGAATACAATATCCCTTGGTATGAAGAAGACTTCTTTAAAATCACTTCAATCTACTTGTCCCGTGCATGGAGACGGGCCTACGAGATAGAGGCTTTTGGTCAAAACAACGAAATCTATGAAGAGATGATGCTCGACTTTGCTTCGGGCCAAACAGACACAAGATCTGTATCTCCAAGCCTGTTCAAGCTCAATAGACAACATAAAGCGACCCGTAAACTACGAGATGCGATGGGGTTCAACACCCCTTGGGCTCAAAGTTTACGGGGGTTGATTGATAACGCTATGCCGTTAGCAGCAGAACAAGAGAGAGGGTCTAAACTCTACTCAACTTTCTTTAACCCTGAAACAGGTGAACCGTACCATCTTAACAAAGATGAACCTCAGTTTCAGTATATGTCACTTAGGGATTGGGAGACTCTTGAAGAGGCAGGGATTCTTAACGCTAACAGGGATAATGCGGGTAACATTCAGTCATATAATGCTGTACCAGAAACTGCACACGTAGTTAATACGCTCTTCGAGATAACTCCTGAAGGTATTGATAACGACAGTATAGCACGAAAGTGGATTGATAGGCAGATAGGAAACGTCCATTCCTCCAGTGAAGAACGTCGGTTAGATGATATGTATAAAGAGTTAAAAACGGCTGCTGCATGGGCATTCCTTTCCCGAGCATGGACTTCTAATATCTCTCAACCAGCGAACGCTGTCAGGTGGACAGGAATGCGGGCTTTCTTGGAATCTGTCCGAGACATCTTCAAAGAACAAGACCGAGATTGGGCTGCTGCCACAGGTGCATTAACAAGTGATATCGCTGCTTTTTACAGTGGAGGTGTTTTCAGTGCTGATGTCCTTCTTCGTAGATGGACACCATTCCAGTTTATTGAAACCAAGATTAACCGTCAAATCTCAGCACTTGCTGGTAGAAGCTATCTGGTAGTAGCATTAAAGAAATTCCAGAAGAACCCTGATGCCAAAGAATTACGACGGTTTACGGAACTGGATTTAGTTAGGTTATCAGATGAAGAGCTCGGTGCACTCGGGGCAACAGCAACAGAGAAAGATGTCGAGATAGCAAAAGCAGAGAAAACAAAAGAACTGCTTTTTGATGCTATAGGTGAGAACGGGGTTACAGAAGAAGAGATCAATATAGCGAAAAGCTTTGCCTCAAATGTTCTTCCATACGTTACGAAAGATGCAGACGGAAATGCTGTCCTAACTGAAGAGAAGGATAGTGACGGTAACCGTATAGTTAAAGGTGACTACACGCATCTCCAAAAACTTTCGCAAATAATTTCGAGAGGTGCGTTACGGATTTCAAATAAGACCCAGTTCAAGACAGAACCTATGGATCTTCCTCCATCGTACACTGCATCTCCTATGGGTAAACTGATGGGCCAGTTCACATCGTTCACCATCAAACAATCACAGTTCACTAAAGATGCGCTTTGGAGAGATTGCAAGAACTTCAGGAACGATCCGTTCGGTGTCCTACCTCCGATGTTGTCATTTCTAGTTGCAGCAGGAGGTTTGGGAATGGTGTCCAATATCATTGGTTCACTGTTCAACGCTGATATAGACGAAGCTAAGAAATGGATCTATGAATCAAACGAAATTCAAAACCTTCTTGCACACTGGAACCGAGCAGCAGCGTTTGGAGCAATCTCCTACTTATTAGATGTAGGGAATATCCCGGGAGCAATAGGCGGGTTCTTTAGTGTCCGTGCATTCGGCCTTGCTGAAAGGTTGTACAGGTATCCACAGAAAGCTCCGAGACTCATCCCTGTAGTTGGACCTGCAATACAAACAACTTTAGATAGAGGTTTCAAGGAAGGTTTCTGGGGTGAAGATGAAAATTACGGTACTCCTGCTATGAATCAGGTTATGGGAAGAAGAGGTAGAGGCAGGGGAAGAGGTAGAGACACCCGGAGATGAACGATAACTATAACGAGATTCTCAACGAACCTCCTAATCCAGAAAAAGAACTGGATCTTGAGTTCGATTCCTTTACAGAAATAGAGAAAGACGATAGGTTAATTAACCCGCAACACAATGGGGAATCTGCAAGAGCGCATGAGATTAACCTTGAACTTATCGATATTATTAAGTATCGTAATTCTAAGAAGTGGATGTTATCATTTCTTTTAGTATGTATACTATTTACGATCATCTTTTTAATGTTGATATTTGTTGCATTAGGAAAGGATATTACAGAAGGTTGGAAAGAAGTACTTTTTGTACTTCTGGGAGCATTCGTTTCTAGCTTCAGTAAACTGATAGATTTCTGGTTTAACAACCAAGAAGCTGAAAACTCCCTGCTCAAGGCAGCACAAGATGTGAATGGTGAGTAATGGATGACAAATTTCACAAAGAAAACTTTAAGAAAATTAAAGATGATATTAAACAAGAAGTTGAAAACAACCCTAAACACAAGAGTGACAAGGTACAGGCGCATGCTGCTGGTGGTCTCGGCATTACTGGGATGTTGGGGTGCGCTGGTGCTGAAGCTCTTGAGTTACTAGGGGGGCATATAACAGAAATAGTTGGAGGAGGAACAGGGGTCGTAATAATACTGTTCTTCCTCTTTAAATTCTTTGCCATAGAAATGGAGGAATTACACTAATGGAAGTCATCAATAACTCTACTAGGAAATTTGGTGAGAACACATCTTACATCTTCTTGAAAGACAATCTGGGAGATGAAGACGATAAAGCCTACCTTTTCACCCGTCACGAACTCTGGCAAGCAGAACAACGGGCTAAGAGGAAAAGCGGGCTGATCCCCAAGAGTTTCTGGAATCGCATCTTTAGATGATGGCTGATTGGGGAGAAGATGAGGTGAGAGTTAAACCAAGAATCGGAGTCTGTGCAGCATTCGAGCTAGGTTATGATATATTGAAATTTGTTTCACAACAAAATAGTGATATTGAGTTTGTAGCCACTTCTGAAAAGGATGATTCCGAATACCAAAAGAAGATATTTGATTTATGCGAGAAGACCAATACAAAAACCTTTATAAGAATAAATGGGAATGAAGAAAGTTTCGTCTCGTATTTAACTCAAGAAGATATCGATATCATAATTTTAGCTTGGTGGCCCACGATCATAAAATCAAAAGCTATCAATTCCGTCAACATAGGTTGGGTTAATTTACACCATTCGTTCCTGCCTTACGGAAGAGGTAAACACGGCTATATCTGGTCAATTGTTGAAGATTCACCTTTTGGTGTAACTATCCATTTTATTGATGACGGAATTGATACAGGCCCCATTTTATTTCAAAAGAGTATACCTATCACTATTGAAGACACAGGGCAATCTCTTTACAAGAAAGGTGTAGAAGAAGTCATCAATCTATTCAAAACGAAATACTCTGATATTGTATCACTTAATTTCACCCCGGAGAAACAGGATAACGGATCTCCCACATTTCATTATGCCTATGAAATTTATAATGAAACAAAAATTGACTTAAACAAAAAATATAAAGCAATAGATATTATAAACTTAATTCGTGCCAGAACCTTTTGGGATGGCCCCTCTGCTATAATCAATCACAATGGATCTGATTATCATATTAGACTTGAAATCGAGAAAGTTCTTGGGTGAGAAAAAATGAATAACCTAGCATTGACAAATCAGGAATTGGTAAAACCGATATCAGTGCTCTTCAAGGACGGGGTTTATCCTATCCATGTAAAATTCATACCAGCAACACTCTGCAATATCAGGTGCACCTTCTGCAATAACGATGATTACAACTACCTGAGTTCAGATGCTAAGAATCTGGCAAACACCCAAGATACCATAGAAATGTTTAAAGGGTTGAGGGATCGTGGCACTAAAGCCATGAGCATCGAGGGTGGTGGAGAACCTACCATACACCCAGACTTTAACCTCTTAGTAAAAACAGCTTATGATCTAGGGATTGATCTAGGATTGATAACCAATGGCACAAAACTGGAAGCCATAGAACCCGTAATGGGTTTGTTCACATGGGCAAGGATAAGTTTCTCTGATGAATACGAAGATATAACAGCAAAAGACCTGACATTGGACCTAGTTCTGGATCAAGTGTCACGCTGGATAATAGCCGAACCACAGGTGGATATCAGTTTCAATTTCGTGGATATGGCGATAGATGACGTTATATGGGATAGGGTTATTGAGTTTATAGCCGAGCATCAAGGGCGCAAGAACTTCTTGGGGATGAGGGTCTCGCCTGATGATACTCAAGACAAAGGATTGACTAAAGAGTCTGATCTTGAAAGTGTTATCTTTACAGGGGGAGCAAGTGAAGATACCCCCATACCTAAAAGGGGTCGATGTAAGGTAGGGTTAGCCAGACCCGTGATAACCCCTAATCATACGGTATACGCTTGTTGTCGCCTGATGGAAGGGTTGAACTTCTCTGCACCTTATAAAGAAGACATCTTAACGATAATTGATAACCAGATAGAATACACATGCCCTCTTACCGAATGCCCTTTCAACAGCTTAAGAGAGACCCTAAACAGTATTGACGAAGTGAGGCATCCGAATTTTGTTTGAATTCAAATGTTGAAAGAAATAGTTGCAGTTGTTCATGGGGAACCGCCCAACTCATATGATAACCCTATGCCCAAACACCTTCTGGATCAAGTAAAGTTCGGCCCACAGGGATCAACCCTTGTTGCTAGGGGGCATACAATTCAATATCTAAACTGGGAGATCTTACCACTCTTAGGGGAGGGTTATGAGTTCAGGAGCATGTCTATCGACCAAGTTCCTAACCATGTTATCGAATATGCTTTTATATATGTAGGCAATTTTGCCCACAAGACATCTTTGTCGTTCTTGTCCTCTGCTTTTGATTCTTGCCGTAATGTTTTTCTTTTTCACGATTTTAACTCTTTTTGGTTATTGCCCACCGCCCTTGTTTTTCTGGAAGAATATAAAGAAAAAATAACGGGGCTTATTGTTCATAACCCTGATGTAGTTAACGTTGTTGAAAAGGTCACTGGCATAAAAACTTTGGTAGGCGTAAGTACCACTGACGGATTGGAAGAGGATATCAAACAGGCACAAGAGCCAACTAAAGAGTTATTGGTTACTGGAGGGCTAAATGAACGGGGTGGTATCGTTGGCAACACTTTTGCAGAATACCATTTCAAAGGCAATTATGATGTTATCCAAAGATTCCCCCATGAACTCCCGAAAGTGTTAGATGGGTGTGCTAATTTTTATGAACATATGGAACTGGATGCTTGGCGAAAGTTCATTGTTGATTATAAATATATAATTGATGGTTCAAATAGTGGATGCTCTTACGGTCGTGTAGGTTGGGATGCTTTTTGTTCGGGCCGTAGTTTTATTAGTGTTAAGAATAGAAGCTACGTATCTTACCTGTTTGATGCCATATCTATTAATTCTGAGGTTAACTTGGCTGACTGGGAAGATATTGGTTGGCAAGAGGCACATAAATTAGCCAAAGAACGGTTAGTCACTAAAGAAGATCTACATGCTATGTGGTTACAGGTTCTTTAAAATGTTTACGCCTTGCCCCCCCAAGACGATTATTATGACTTCAACTATGTATACAGGGACAACTTTCCTGAGAGAACTTTTGATATCGATACCGCACTTGGCAACAATCCTACTTAGAGACCTAGCCAATGACAAGTCTGGGCCTTTTTATTTGCAGGATTGCACAGGTAAGGTTTGGGATGAACCTCAAATCAACTTAACTGATATTAATAGCTATTTGACTAAATTAAAGGGAGGTAATGGCAAGATATTATTCCTAGAAGGACATATCCATGAACATTGGATGCACAGTCTTGTCTTTTTTGCACCTTTTAACCATAAAGTTGTGGCTCCCATAAGACATCCATTTGATTCGTTGCTAACGAAATACCTGAGACAAGAACCCCATATTCTAAAGACTGACCCCCTCGAAAGGAATCTGGGTTGGATTTGGTCTTACTTGCAGATCCTAGCCTTACAAAAGAACCGACCTAAAGATGTAGTTTTAGTTCCTGTTGATTTATTAGGTCAAAAACCTGAAGAGGAACGGGTAACAGAACTTGTTTCTTTGTTAGCTAGTATTGGTGTCAAGGTCAGTGAAAAGAAGAATCAGGAATTTTACCAGTTAGCTAGGGAATGGAAACCAACAAACACTCACACTTCACAGTTTCAAGAAGAAAAGAGAGCAGTTAGCGATGAAGTGTATCAAGAAATTGCTGACAGGTTAGAGAAATCCAATGTTTACTACTATTTGGAACAAGCAGGGATTCATTACCCCACAAAAAAAAGACCCTAGTGAATGAGACTAGGATCTTTTTTATTGTTTGAAAATAACAAAGGAGAAGCAATATGAACGAGCGATGTCTGAAAACGCTATGACTGAAGAACACATTGCAACATAAATAGTCTAACTCAACAGAACAGTCTTGTCAAGAGTCGTATCGTTGTGTCCAGTTTTGTCGCATTGTTATGTTGTGGGATGTCGCATTGTGTTATGTCGCATTGTCTAGTATTGTCCCGTCCTGTCGTGTCATGTCGCATTGCACTGTCAAGTCCAGTTCTATCTCGTCGCATTGTATTGTTTGGGCTAGTTTCGTACTGTATTGGTTACGTCGCAATGTCAAGTGCTGTCAGATCCCGTATAGTTTGGTCGCATTGTATAGTATCGTCGAGTGCCGTCGAGTCGCATTGTGCAGTAGCGTAGCGTTACGGCTTGGCATGTCGCATCGTATCGTTATGTTGTGAATCGTATTATCTTGTCATGTCGCATTGTAAAGTACAGTGGGGTTGCGTGACGTTCCGTCGCATTGTCTTGTCCCGTACAGTAGCGTTCTGTTGTGTTATGTCGCATTGCACTGTCAAGTCCAGTTCTGTCCCGTCGCATTGTACAGTATCGGTGCGTCAAGTCTTGACGCATAATGTATCGTCGCATTGTAATGTATTGTCCCGTACTGTCCCGTCGCATTGTAGAGTATCATGGAGTTTTGTATCGTCGAGTCTCGTCGCATTGTAATGTAATTGAAATTTTTTCGTAAAAAAAAAGCGATTTGGCGAATTTTTCGAGAATTGCTTCGTATAGGGTCGGAACAGGGGCTGTTAGAGTAGCCCCCCACCCCATTATAGCACATTAGCACCAATCGTGATAATCAATAAACCCAGCGCAACCTGTAACTAGAATCTTCATAGTGTCTCCTTTGTTTTTACTGTTTTTAAGCATCTCAACTGTTTCGTTATGGTCAAGAACTCTCATCCCTTACCTCCTATCCTACCTCCAAATTCACGTTTAGGGCTCCAGTCACCTGCAAAAAGAAGGGTGAAATCCAATAACCCTAATTTACTGATGGGAGAATCTTTTGAAAGAATTTCTCTCCCTCCATTGACAGCTAACGCTCGAGGTAAAATCCGAAAATATCCACCGTTACAGATAAGTTCTGATGTTTGAAGTTCCCCGAAGACGAAGTTAAAGTCTTTGTCCCAGACCCCTTCTTCAAGTTCCTCCCCGAGCAAGCCATATGTTTCGCCACATCCCAAAAAATCTTGGATATCACCAAGACCGAACACAAACAGTTCATGTGAGCTTTGCGGAAAACTGACAGAAGCAGTAAACTGGCCTGAATCTATTGTCCCCTTAAACTTTATTTTCAGGTTCATTAAAGCGACGCTTCGTTTCCCTTCTTCAAACAGCATCTCTGCAAAGTCTTTAGGGAACAAACTCAACTGCAAGGACTTTAACGATCCTGATTGGGATTTATTCGTCGATATCTTGATCTCCATCTTCTTCTTCCTTCCTTTTATAGTAAGCTTTCTGTTTACATGTATTAGAACAATACATCGCCCGTTTATGACGGGTCTCGAATCGTGCTCCGCAATGAACACATGCTCTACCGTCACCAAAGACGGCATCATCCCTGTTTTCATCTGTGATACGTTCTATCTTAAAGTTGCAGATACGCACGGGAGGATTCTCAGGGTGAGAAAACAGTCTCCCCTGATTGGCATTGAAAATCTCCAGCAAAGTTAACGCTGGATCATCCGTTAAAACCTCCAGATTGATTATCAACCTTGCGTTAGAAGGAGTTCTGCTATGAGCTCCCGCTACAGCATTAAGATGCTGTTTGTTGGAATCAGTGTCCCGATCCCAATAGTGGATCACTTTTTCTCTAGGCATCTCCATTTCCCTCCTTTTCAATCCAATCTACCATCTCATTAAGTTCCTCAATCTCAAGTGATCGGACAGTATTTCTATGCATCTCCATAGCGTGTGCCTGAACCTTCTCGTTGGGAACACTCTTCTCCTTCATCTTTACCCGAAGCATCTCCAGTAAAGTTTCCCGTTTATCTTCCTGCACTTCACGGGCTTTGGTTTTGGCTTCGATGCGTGACATCTCTTCCGCTGACGCATACTCGCTTCCGCTTAATCCCGCTGCTGCGAGTGCTCTCCCAATAGCAGATGTCTCACAATTCTCAGTATAGGAAGCAAAATTAACGTTCTGCTTGTTTGTCTTCTCGATGAACTCCAACGCATGACCCACAAAAACGTCAGGTTGTTCCTGATCCTTCTTATGGTGGGTTACCGTTGATTTCATCAAGATGAAGGTGTCGTTAAGTTCTTCAATCTCTGTCTCAACCGAAACTGAATCACCTTCCTCCCTTTTCTCATGGAACATAACCATCCGTTCCGCAACAGTACGATACTCTTTACCACGAATTTTGATAGGCATCTCAATTCTCCTCCTCAGATTCTACGATTGTGTGACAGGCAACTTCCAGAAATCGCATATAAGGTCCAGTTAAAACTTGATAGTTCGTCTGGTCAATCTTCTTTTCGACTTCTTTAATCGCATCTTCCCTGTCACTAGCTTCTACCTCAAGTAATTGCTCCATCGTTAGCTGGAGCACCGCTACGTATTTCTTTTTCTTCATAAAACCTCCTCCTCTTACTTAATGGGCATAAAAAAAGCGTGAAAATTAACCGTTTTAGAGGCTAATTTTCACGCTTACCAATGTCACGTCTTGTGAAGTGTCGTACCGTTCTGTTTGGTCGCATTGTCACGGAAAAGTTCGGTCAGTAACGTCATGTCGCATTGTAGAGTACAGTGTCGGAAGGTTTCGTCGCATTGTAAAGTTTTATTCAGTTTTGTTGTGTCGCATTGTGAAGTTTTGTCCAGACTGCGTTGCGTCTCAGCTTGTCGCACTGTAAAGACATGAGAGTAAGCCTAGGCGCACCTAGGCTTATCTTTCATCCGTTTTTAGGCTTACGTTACCTTACTCACACAATTGTAGTGGTATGGCAAGGATCGACTTGTCGGGTCGCATTGTTACGTTTCGTCGTATTTGGGTTTGTCAACGGTAATACGGTTTTTGCTCAGGGAACACTGGCGGGAGGTATCCTTTAAACACCTCCGCTGTTATTTTCCCTTCACAAAGAACTGAATTCAGATCACTAAAGCTTCCCCTACCGTTGAACCTAGGATTCAATTTCTGTTGCAAAGCGTGTCGGTATCGATGGGCATCTTCAAGCGTCTTGAATTTCTTCTTTATCGCATGTTTCAAGACACCTGAGTTGTACCACCATCCACCTTCTTCCTTACCTCCAAACAGACGGTCAGTATCGTAGATTCCTACCCAGTAGGTTCCCTCCAGAGGATGACTTACATAAACCTCACCCCCTTCCTCACTCAGGAAATCAACTTGAATCTCCGCTTCGATCTTTTCCTCGCACCCTTCACATGTGTAAAGGTCGGAGTGCCTATCGTAAGTAAACCCTTCAATCTTCGCTCTAGGTTCATCGTATGGGGTCTCTGCTAATGTTCCGCAGTCCCCGCATTCCACAACCCGTCTCAACTGAGTCTCGTGTTTGTGTTTGAACATCGTTATTTCCTCCTCTTATTTTTAGGCAAAAAAAATGGGTGAGAACAGAACTCCCTGCTCTCACCCTTGGTGCTAATCTTCTTCATCCAGCTTATCTTCGATCCTACGGAGTTGGTCTAGCACACCGTCCAGCTTTCGATTTAAGAGGCTGAATGCGCTATGGAGACCATATCCCTCACGGAGGTGTTCATTGACCCCTTGAAGCACTCCTCGATGCAAATGGTCTACCGTTAAAGGTTCCTTGTCTAAGTGTTCGGGTTCCATATCTTCTCCTTCTAGTTGAATACTGCTTTTTCCTTTTTTCGGTCACCAACAATCGTCATCCCGAAAAAGACCAATGCTTCATCTGCGAAATCCTTTGCTGATGCTTGTATCTTCTCGCTTCCAAGTTCACGAAGAAATTCTTGGTGATGCTTCAACAAAACCTCTTCGTTTGCGTCCCAGAACATTTGGGATACTTCCTCAAACTCGTCATGCTCAAACACGAACTTGCAAAGGTTCTTGAAGTTAGCAAGAGGTGGAGCCTCCTCCACCCTCGCTACTGCCCAGTTGACTGGGATCTTCAACATCGCATATTCCTCGTTGTCGAGTACATCAAATGGATTCATTATTGTGCTCCCACGACAAGTGTCATTAATTTCAAAAAGACTAGCACCCCCACACTACCAGCTATCAGGGTGAAAATGTCTGCGAAGAATGTTTTCATTTTTTCGCTCCCTTCTTCTTCTTCACAGGTGGATCTATCTCTGAGAATTCTACTACGTCGAACTTCCCTTTTTCAAAGCTTCGCTGGGAGCCCAGCCCAACTTCCTGTCCCAACTCAAGTATGTCTTGGAGATGATCAGGATTCACGTCTTTCGTCCCCTCCATCCTCACACCTAAGCACCAGATTTGAAATTCCAGCGTTGGCTTGATAAGATATTCCGCTGACTTGAGGATGGATCGCATACCTTGCATGGTCTGAACGTGACCAGCAAAGTCCTCGATACCGTCTTCCTTGGGTCGGAATGGCTGAAATATAATCTTCTCTTCCGTGAGCTCCTCACCAACCCGTCCCTTCACCGCTGTCCCTTCACGAAGCGTTTGCTTTGATCCTCTAAGTTGGACAGTTAGCTTCAGCAGGGAAATGCACTGCTTCATCATCGCCTTGACAGCGTAGTCTCCAATATATAAAGCGTCTCTTTCAGTGCATCGCTTGAAGCCTGTTCGTACCTTCTCCTCCTCCTCTTCCAGATCCAAATCGGTTTCCACAATGGAGGTATCCTCGCTCCCGAATTTCGCTTCGACGTAATTCTTGACGAGCTCTTTCGATTTCGGGAGCCCACCGTAGATCCGATTACGGAATTGCAATTTCACATTAAACTTCCTAAAAATACTCATTTGCTTCTCCTTATTGGTACATCATATCATCAAATTCTCTCGCACAGTTCACGAGATATTGTTTTGTGCGGGCAATCCGCACATTCAGACTTTCTTTTCGCCACGTTTGATGCTGGAGGTACTTGAAAACCTTCTTCATCCATTCGTAATCTGGTAGAGACACAACTAGTCTCTTCAAGCTACCAGCGTCGTTATACTCGAATACTATCGAGTGCTCTCCCCCAGCGTGGCATGGTTCAAATACTATCGTGCCACGCTCGTCTGAGAATCTCATTCTTCCTCCTTGCATTCCTTGTACTCGTTCAACTCAGTATCGAGATCCCTATCCCTTATCATTTTTATGATATCCCCAACAGTGAGATTCTGCTTTCGCCAGAACCGTAGTTCTGAGGATTTGTAGGTTGCAATCAGGCTCTCTATCGGAGCGTTCTCAGCTTCTTTTGAAACAATCATCTCGAGGATCGTTTCGCTGTCTTCCTCGATCCGCTTGTAGTTCCATTCAAAACTCATTCTTCCTCCTCCTCGTGGTTATCCTCCCAATCACACCAAGCAGTATAATCTCTTCTCTCTGCCTTGGTCATCTTGTCGAGAGGTGGATTAAGATGCTTCTTCATCTCATCAAGTTCCGATTCCAGTTGTCGTACCCTCTTCGATATCTTCACCAGCAATCGTTTGGTCATTAAATCTTTCAAAATTCACCTCCTAGCACCCACCTCCAGACCCTTAAGAAGAATCTCCTGATGCGAGCTACCAGCTTTTGAAGCTTGAGGATATCGAGTTCGTTATCCAACTCATCAAGCTTCTTCCCTATCTCGTCCTTCATCCTTAAAAGACGGTCTCGTTCCTCTTTGTTCATGGTTCCTCCTTCTACTAATGGGCATAAAAAAAGCCCCTCCGAAGCGGAGAGGCTTTTACCCTATATCAGGATAGTATTGTCACCCTTGACGGTAACCTTCTTAGCCTTGGGATCCACCTGACTGAATAGCAGTCCCATGCCGATAAATTCTTTCCTCTCTCGAGTGCTTTCAAAGCTATCGAAGTAGGTAACCGTTGAGGTATCTCCACCAAAGAGATCTGGAGTCCAATCCCCTGACCCAACACCTTTTTGAGGGTGTTGGCTGGGGTCTCCCTTGAAACACTCGAACTCCCACTTATCATTCTCAATGGTAGTCTTAAGCATGAACTTATTCATGTCCATAATCTCACCTCCTTTCATATCATTTTCTTGTATCCTCGTTCTTCATAATCCTCCACCTCTGACTCCAGCACCAATTGTCGGCAAGGATGTGGTGCTGGGAGTAGAACGCTTGTGTACTCAATATCATCCTCTCCGTTAAAGTCTTCTATGAACTCTGCTCTTTTGTGTGTCGCATGGTCTACCATTTGGGTCTCCTTTCCTTCCTTGTCCAGCCGTCTTTTACTCGTGCTGATCATTGGCACAATCTCGATTACAGGTTCTACCAGTGGTCGATCAACCACTGGCTTCTTTGCATCAAACTTCCTGATGAACTCCCGCACACCTTCTGAGTGACCGAAATCCACCAACAAGGCGTCGTTCCCTTCCACTTGACTGAAATGAACTCTTACATCCAGCCAGCCAGCATACTCGTTGCCATCCCCTAATAGGATGGCTTCTGTTTCGCTGTCTTTCAGGCTGTCTTTTAGTAGCAGTGCTATCGGACAGGATTTGCTGTTGTTGGTTTTCCCTTTGTCGAGATGAATCCCTTTCATTTTCAGTCTCATTCGTTTTCTCCTTTTGATTGATTTAACTGATACCTCTACCCTTGGGGTATATCAAACTATTGCTTAAATCGAATCCTCATACCAAAAAAAAGGGCTCAGACCCCAGTTCACCTGAGATTTGAGCCCTTTGACTATTTTAAGCCATGACCAAGATTGCGATTGCAAACCACAAGGTCATGGTTACAATGAAGCCTACGGTTTCTAAGATGGTCATTCTCGTTCTCCTTTTTGTTTTTTCTCTACCAGTTCCTCAAGATAAACAGTCATCCTTCGGAGTTCGTACATGGCTTCTGTACCCATGATCCCCAAGTGATCCAGAGCTTTGACAAACTGTACCAGAGGTTCATCCCCCTCATTGATCTCATCTTTAAGCTCTTCGAGTTCCGTTTTTTCAGGTAGCTGGAGAGGTGCTTGTCTATTGAGCGCACACATTTTGAATGCCTCATTGATCTCGTTCCTTATGGCTGACTCTATCCTCTCCAGTTTCTCATCTGTCTCCCTTCTCGCTTGATTGACGTATTCCTTGAGAATGCTCTCAGTCGGGAGGTAGCTCAGTAGCTCAGTTATTTCCCGAAAATGGAGGTTGCTTTGTATCTCCTTTGTATGGGCTGTAATCTCTGAATAAACTTTCTCTCTTAGAGATCCTTCGAGCTCATCCAGTCTCTTGAAGATGTCCACTCCCAATCGGTCGATATTCGAGGAAAAATCCTGCTTCGTATCTTCAAGCTCTGAAGCGATATGCTCCGCTATGAGCTCTGGATCAATATGGTCAGCAACATCCTCTGCACTGATATCTATCGATATATCACTCGTATCGATTACTAAATCGTTGCTGAGATGATCTGCTATCGATTCAGAGGAGATTGTATTCTCGTCGAATGTGGAACCGATCAAATCCCTGAGCTCCGTAATGGTCTCAATCAAATCCGTTGTCGCTTCTGCCACAGGAGCTTCGCTGTTCTTTATCCTGAGTATCAGTCTCTCTTCCAAAGCTTTTAGAGAGGCTTCTCGTGCGCTACGGGTATCAGATGAATAACTGCCCTGAAGAAAATTCTTCATTATGTCGCTCTGACCATCAAGCATATCTGAGATACCATTGTAGTCCACTCCACCGTTGATAACGCTGGTATTCTCTTTAAGGGCTTCTACTATGCTTGTAATTCCTGATTCTATCTTGCTGTAATCCATTTGTTTCTCCTTTGTATCGGTACTGATTATCATACTTATTACATTCCAGCACCGCTGAGTGCAGTGCCTTCACTTATAAGGCATAAAAAAAGCGAGGGAGTTTAAGCCCTCGCTATTGGTGTTACTCGATGATGTTATTCTTGATGGTCTCTAGTTGTTCAGTATCCGTTACTTCGATACTCAACTCGTCCATGTCCATCAGATCTTGGTCTGAGTCCATGAGTTCCATTAGTTCCTCCAGATCGAGATCTGGGAACAGCAGGATGTCTATCATCTCTTCTTCTCCTTTATTGGTGCTACTGATTTAATTGATGGACTTAACAGTCCAGCACGTACCCACGCATTGTCGGATAAGAAATTTAGTCGTGCCAACTTCTTAGTGGGAGCCAGCACATACTCTCTGTCTCCCGCTATTGTGGTCACCTGCCACTTCCTTACTGCTGGTATTCTACTCATATCATCTCCTCTGTAATGGAATGTAACATTTCATAGATATCCACATCCCCAAAGATTTCAACTCGCCACTCATTCTCCCCAGTGGACTCTATGATTTTAGAATAGGCTTCAGAGACTGCATAATCCCTAGCGTCGTTTGCCTCGTGTCCATCAAGCCCCTCGTGATCAATAACGAACCGAACGACTCGTTGTAACTGCCAGCGCAAATCTAAAGCGGGGTTTAACGATTGACCATCCCTGTACCCTAAGTGTGGAACCTGCATCCTCATATCATCCTCCTCACATGTGTAGTATTTTCCAATAGTTTTCTCTCAACTATCCTGACGGGTTTGTGATACAGTTCGACTTCCAATTCCTCGAAGTCGGGGCGCAGTAGATCTGTTACTCTTTCCGCTACCTCTCTCACCTTCTCCTCATTCGGGAGGTGGTAGAGCCTATAGTTATCGAAGTAGATTCTCGCCAATTCAACAGCAAGATCAAGAAGCTCCTCGAATCTCAGTCTCTCTCTTGTGGTGAATCCTCTTTTTTCTTTTGTCATTTTAGATCCCCCAGATCCATCCAATCCATATCCACACCTAATGCTAATCGGTTTGAGAATCGAGCTCCACCAAAAGCCATGCTACCTTTACCAGTCGGGTCTGAAATGTTTAACAGCAGACCAAAGTAATTTGTCTCCCACTCGAACCCTTCATTCATTTTTTCATCGAGGAAGTCGTATCCCCCGTTGTTGACTACTCGTACCTGACTAAGGTACTCAACCTGATAGTATGGTTTCATCCAATCATCTTCCCAAAGATCGTCTTCTCCCTGATAACTGTACCAGCGAGAATAGGCTGAATTGGGTTTGGTTTGGTATGCTCCGTACTCTCCCTCAAACGCTTCAAGCTTGATTTGATTGCGCTTTCTACCATCTCCCGTTCTTAGCCAGTGTACCTGCGCTGTTATGTCTTCATTGATGATCCAATAATCAAACGTCATGCGTCTCAATTTTGACATCTCTTCGCTTCTCCCTTGCATCTGCATCTAGTTTTACATCTAGTTTTATGCTTCTACTTATAAGCATAAAAAAAGCGGAGGTTTCCCCCCGCTTCGTTTTACATTGTCAACCTTAGCAGTTTGCTTTTGTTGCTACCGTGGCTTAAGGCTGCGATATTCTTCGCTTTTATGCTGTTACCAGCGCAGAGACCACAATCCTTGCACTGTATCAGTGGGTTCTTGATGTGTGGACACATGATCTCATCCACTTCAAGGTGGGCTTCGTCTTCTATCGTTCGATAGGTGCGAAAGCCCAGCTCGTTGGCTTGCTGTTTTTCTTCGACTGTATGAACTGACGCCATGCAATCACCTGCAAGCTTTTCACCGTTTTTCTTCATCCAGTGATGAGTATATCCGACGTGATTTTTTGTCGGGTATTCTTCACGGAATTTTAACGTTGATTCCAGTGTTGCGTATGGATCGCCCCAACCACCTAAGCGAACACCCTTATACGCCAATTCTGCTCGTATCATGGCTTGTTCTTCTTCGCTTAGGTCGTGGTAGTGCACTGCGTTCTGATACTTCGCTAGAAACGCAGTGATAACGTAACATCCCCCCCCGTTATCTTTCGTCAAGGGACAATCACCACAAACGGTCTCCTGATTCTTGTTGTTGACCGTTTCAGTCGGGAAAATCGGTCTATCCTCTACCATGTCCCATTCTATATAAAATGTCGTTGGTAGGTCGCCCGTTTTGGTGTTGCTCGTCGTTCTTGTGAGAATTTGCGCAACGTGTCCATCGGTGAATAGACTTCTTTGTACTGATAAAATAACGTGTTTCTCATTCATTTTTTGCTTTTCCTTTGCTTGGAGGTAGCCACTAAGCCCCGACAGCGTTTGCAGTCGTTTTAAAGCTTCGTTTTCTTTACTCCATTAATTTCAAACATTGGTGTTATCTCGTGATCACCTCGACTGTTTCAGACTGACAAAAATTAGCTTTTCGTCCAGTCGTGGTGCGAGTTCGTGGGCTTTATCAGATTTGCCCGTCTGCTTGAAACGATTTGTAATTCCTGACTAGTACCACGAGATTGGTTACTCTTTTCGGTTATCAAAACCAGTCTATGACTGGGAATGGACGATTCCCGATTGATACTAGCTGATTTTTTGAAAATTTTTACGTTTTCTCAAAATCTACCAAATAGTAACATGACTAATAATTACGTGTCAACGTAAAAGAGTAAAATAATTACGTCATTACGTAAAATAACAAGGTTTTTTCAGTCGTGGCGCAGATTTAGCTTGCATGTTTTTTTTCTTTGGTGTACTATAGACGGCAGATAAAACAAAGATTAACAGGCAGGTTATAGAGTGTTGAAAGATTGCAATATAATACCAGTTGAAACGTGTTCCATCTGCTCTAAAGATTCGTGGTGTATGGAATTTGTCAACGAAGCGGGACTGTCAGAGGCTTTTCTCTGTCATCGTGTACCATCAGACAAACCAGCTAAAACAGGCAACGGTTATATACATTTTCCCGATGGTAACACCACCACGACGACATACATCAAAACACCACCACCACCAAAAGAGCGTAAAGCTTGTACCCGTATGACTTCCAAGGTGCTCAAAGACTTATGGGACATGACCACGTTGAACGATACACACAAAGATCAGTTATTGGCTCGTGGTCTCAAGGATCTCACCAAATATCGAAGTTATCCATCATACAATGAAACGAAGCAGATAATGAAGCAATTGTCACAGCGTTACACTGACGCTGAAATGCTGACAGTAGCTGGGTTCTATCGCACTGATAACGGTGGTGTTTGGATGCGAAGTGCGAAGAATGCAACGCTCATACCATGTAAAAACGAACGGGGCGAAATGATCGGGGCGCAGATCAGGCACGACGACGGAACGAAGGGGTCAAAGTACACATGGCTATCTGTAAATCGACGAAAACGAAGAAAGGGCGGTTCCAAAGCGGGACTCCGACTTCATGTCGCCCACCACCCACAGACCCACATAACTCAGAATGAAAAATCGAAGGAACTCTACCTTACCGAAGGAATTTTAAAAGCTGATCTCGTCTCGCAGGAACTAGGAATGGTGGTCTTAGGGATTGCGGGAGTGAGTGCATATGACCGTTCCGAACTGAAAAACACTATCAACAAACAACTTGCCTTGCGAGGAACGGTCAATATTGCATTTGATAATGACAGGTTTACAAATAATCAGGTAGCTAAAGCTTTAGACAGGTTAGCTAAACATATAAGCTCATGGGGATTCAAAGTGCGGTTCTGTGAATGGGACTCAAACTATAAAGGGCTTGACGACTATTTGGTTTCTGCTGGCACTCCAGAAATTGGTTATGAACCGTACTCCCCTCCAATTAGCCTTAACTCTATGAGATCCGTACCGACAGTGGTTTTCGACGATGACGGTGAAGTTGTCAGGGAAAACGGGAAAATCGTTAAGAAAATTCAGGAAAAGATAAGGATTATAGACAGTAATTTCGTCCCAGAAGAAGTTGAAGTGGATCTGGAAGGGTTAAGGAACTCTATGGGGACCCGAATCACTGATTTTGCTGTTAATGGTGGTGGGAAAGGGTTACTAATGCGAGCTATACCCGGACTCGGTAAAACCCATACCAGTCGGATTGTCTTGGAGTCCCTAGCAGATAAAGGAACTCTAAGACCAGTATTCGCAATGCCTAGACACGATTTAATGGTTAATCTTAAAGATTGGAAACGGATACGTCCCCGACAACCAAGATTGCATGAACAACGGTCTATCCCGTTACCTATCCTACAGAATAGGATCGAAGACGCTATCGAAGAGGCTCATGTAACAGGTCAAGTTAACTATGGAACTCTACCCAGTCTCTGTCATCAATGGGAACGAGCCAATCAACTCGCTTCCAGAGGATGGAACGTTGTAAGTAACCTTTGCATGACCGATTGCAGTATCGGGATGGGTGACTGTTTGTATTTCAACCAGTTTGAACAAACAGGGAGACTGGCTACAGTACATGAAACACTGTTCATCCCACGCTTTTGTAACTCTATATTTGGTCAGGAAGAAGAAAATGTTGACGGTTGGCAAGATACAATCCCACGATTACCTTCCGTAGCAGTAATAGATGAACCTTCACCGTCTAAATGGATCAAAACCATCGAGATCGGGTCTGAAGATCTTACAAAAGCTATCGAAACTTGTTGGAGTGATGACGTTTTAGCACTTCTCAAGCTTGTTCGGGAAGGATATGAAGCGTTTGTTCGGGATATGGGTGGGTTGCGTACCGTTGGAGGTAAAGATCTAATCGATATACTCATCAAAACAGCAGGTGATCGTGACGTTTTGGACGAATTAGTACGTAAATGTGACCCTGATAAGGTCATAAAGAACGAAACTGTACTCGTTAAGTTCGATTCGCTTACCGTGAACCGTAAATCCAACTTTTCCGTCAGTATTGCAGGGGAAAACTACTATATTGATTCAGCAAAAGCTAAAATACGTGCAAAAAACCTGCTGGAAGTGGAAAAAGTATATGCACTCATTAAAGAACTCCCTATCCATAGCGAATTTGATGAATCTGAAGGGGTCCCACTTAACTTTCAATCAGATTTAGTACGTGTGCTTGATCGAGAACTAAGCAACTATGATGAAAACGGTTATAACTCATCGATTTACTTTGATGTGCAAGAAGGTATACGGCTTAACCTCAAAAACGAACTGGCAGTTCCGTCACATGTACCGTTAATCTGTCTCGATGGTCAAGGTGACCCGAAACTGCTGGAAATGTTAACGGGTAGACCGTTCGATGTCTGGTCTTACGATAAACTCCCTGATACTTCCATCGTGCAAATAGTCGATGGTGCTTACGGAGTCACTTCCTTATGGAACTCTAAGACGAAAACGCCTAAGTTTTCATTGGATAAACTACTCGATACTATCGTGTTGCCTAAAGTGACAGAGAAACCTGAAAAATGTCTCATAGTGACTTGGAAAGTTATCGCTGATTATCTTAAAACCCTTCAGGATACTGGCGAGTTGTCGGGTGCGGTAGGAATCGAGCATTATGGCAATCTCCGAGGATCTAACGAATATGAAGATAGGGAAACGGTTATTCTTTTAGGGACACCCAATATAAATACCGATCAACTCGAAGAACAAGTTAACGCACTCTTTATCGGTGGCGATAGAGTCAATATGGATACCCATAGGGTCTGGGAACAATACGATTATCGTGACAGTAACGGTAAAGGATACCAAGTGCAAGTCCGAAGGTATCAGGATGAACGAGTTGAACGAATGGCGAGAATCTACAGAGAAAACGAAATGGTTCAAGCAGCACACCGTGTCCGTCCCGTTGTCAATTCGGGTAATCGAGAAGTAATCATTCTCAGTAACATACCTATCCCGCAACTCGCACCCACTCATTTAACCTCTGCCGAAGATTTATCGAAATCATCTATGCCGATTGATCCGAGATCGATCAAATCCAATAAGGTTCTATTACGAGAAGCGACACGGATAGCGAAAGAGGTTATGTTTGAGAACGGATATATCCGAGCAGAATTACTCGAACCCGCACTACGACTTTGGTTCGACAATTACGCTAATAAGAATACCTTTGACGAAAATGTCGAACCACCGTCACTGTCTGGCTTTCCTGTATTAAGAACCTTGGAACGATGGGTGAAAAACATCGCTAACGAAGAAGGATGGGATAGTTTGCGGTGTACAGTAACGAATAGGTATGACTTTAACGGTACAGGAACCGTAAACGTTGTCGTTTATCACGATGGAACAGTTGGAATTGAAGAAGTCTTGGAATGTGCGAAGACTGATTACCTCAATATGAAGAATATCAGTACCGAAGATGCAGAAGACTTATTGTTTGAATGGGAACTCTTTGAGAAGGGGTTAAACCCTGAAGATTTCCCAGTCGTAGAGCGGGGCGACCCCCCTTCAGAAGAAGTTCCAGATTGGTTTGAAAATATATAATTACGGAGGACAAAGATAGTGAGAATACCTAGTATAGAGAATCTGGATTCCACATATGCTTGGCTTCGGGGATGTAAACACGCCAAGGCGTTATATATCCCCCCAAAATCGGGTAGGTTTCTTTGGAGCGGTCTTACAGATACCGAAAAAGCGGAATGTGAGGCTAATAACGGGAAACTCCCGTGGACATCATGGAACTCTGCGTGGAAAGCGTTTCTGGTGAATTACGAATACACGATGACGAAATTAATAGAATCTGGGCGCAAAGTAAGAACCATAAATAAGGAGACGAACAAATGAACGACCAGTTTATTGTTAGCTTTAATGACGAGCTTCATCCTGAAGGGGAGTTCAGGGGAGTTATTGGTGATGTAGAGGTCGATGAGGGTCAGTTCGGAAGACAATACAAGTTCCATATAGAGACAAATGAATCAGAAAGAGCCCTTTGGTTATGGACACAACTAAAGACGGGTGAGACCAGCAAATTAGGCAAACTGTTGATGGCACTCAAGAACTGTAACTACAAGGAACTGATGGAATTTCTGTCGAAGGATGGGGATAACCCAGAATTTGATGTCAGAAACACTATCGGGGCTGCATTAATGGTAACAGTTGAGCATAAAGAGAATCAACAAGGGCAAGCCAGAGCGTATATAACAGAGTTTAAGGGTCTGGAAGGTGATATCGAGCAAGAGGAGATACCATTTTAATGGACGACATAAAGATTAAAGTCCCTACAATATATCTTGCGGGAACCCATAGTAAGGACTGGAGAGGTGAAATTTGCAATTCTTTTCAGATAGAGGATAAAGCTAAGGATTATAACAACCTGCTATGGTCATCAGATTTTGCTGTTTTGGACAGGTTCAATGGTGTTGGGTTGAAAAGGTTCCATGAAGATTTTAATAATGATATTGACGAGGTTTCTGATTCCGATGGAATATGCAAATCGATTCGTCAGGCTACGGAGAAAGCGGATCTTATATTTATTTATCTATCTACACCTCCCGACCCTCTAACCCTTTTAGAGGCAGGGGTGATTTTGGGACAGGAAAGAATCCCGATTGAGGGGTTTGATCCGATGCAGCCACATTCCAGAGTCGTGGTGTACATGGATGAACTCGCACAAAAAAGGATAGCTAAAGATCCTGTCTACAGGTACTTGTCGGAATTAACTGTATATTCTCCTCCTGTGACAATGAAGGACGCTTTAAAGAATTGGATATATAAATTTAACTATGATCTGCTTTTACACCCGGATAGTCCGATAGAGAAAGTGTTTTTTGAGTATTGGCTGGAAGAAATGTGGGCAGATCGGGATAGCGGGACTCATCTGGAACCCAACTATCCTGTATACAACTCTGTAGCGGGACAGAATTTCTATATAGATTTCGTTCATCCTGAAACTCAGGTCGCTGTTGAGCTTGATGGGATGGGGCATTTCGGGGAGAATGTCCCTGAGGATGCTGAAACTACGTACCGCAAATATCTGGATGAAGATAAAATCCAGAAACATTATCAACGCCACCGATTATTACAGGAAGATGGGTGGGAACAGGTAAGGTTTACGGGCCGAGAAGTGAATAACAATACTGTAGCTTGTTGCGAATTTGTCCAGAAGGTTATTAGGTCAAGGATGGGAGCGGTGAAGACCCCTGATCCCGGGTTGCTTCAGACAGGGAAAGAACTGAAAAGGTTACGTATAGACGCAGGGCTGACCCAAAAGGAAGCATCGGAACTTACAGGTCTGCAAAGAAGAAGGTTCTCAGATTTCGAGCGAGGGTTGCTGTATCTGCCTTCTGATTCAGAGGCGTTACTTAGGAAGAAGTATAACGAATTAATCCAACCTAAGCTGGATCAAATCTTAGATGAAGTTCCACTAACGTACTCTGATGAGGACAGGCTTGTTGAAACAGGGAACTTGGGGGAGGCTTCGGTATGAAGGGGATAACCTTGACACAACAAGAGATGGTCTTGGGGTGTACCGTAGGGCTGACGAGGTATGCAGAAAGCATTTCCAAGAACAGGAAACCTCGGTTCCCAGAACAGTTTCCAGATCAAATGTTGCTTTTTCATCAGTTGGGCGCATGTGCTGAAGTCGCTTTTTGTAAGTTTGCAGGTCTATTTTATTCTCCTACGGTGAACAAGTTCGGTCACCCTGATATCGGTGACGATATTGAGGTGAGATGGAGTAGTAGGGACACTTTAAAAGTTAGCCCTAAAGATAATAATGTTTACTGTATATCCATGAGTGGGAATTTACCAACGTTTGTGTATAACGGCTGGATTTGGTCGGAAGAAGCTAAAAAGAAAAAGTGGGAAGCTGATCCGGGCAATTGGGGGAAACCAGCTTTTTTTGTTCCAGTAACCGATCTTCGTCAAGGTAAGATTGAGAGGGGTGCGGAAGTTGTCGAAACCTCAACGGTTACGGGTTGATCTCCAGAATTTAAAGTTCCCGTCGCTTAATGAGATGTACGGGGGGAACCATTTCGTCAGGGCTAAGATTAAGAAAACATTTGGGATAGCATTAAAAGCAATATTCAGGCGAGGATTTCGTCCTGTTAACCAGTATCCCTTTAGTATCCGTTTTGATTGGTATTTCCCTGATTTAAGGACAGATCCCGATAATCGTGCAGGGGTTGGACAGAAAATAGTGCTTGACTCTTTACAGGATGCTGGCATTATTAGGAACGATACCTTGAAGGATGTAACCTATATTTCACATTCTTTTAGTCTCGATAGGGAAAATCCGAGATTAATAATCAGGTTAGATGAACCGCAACCTGAAAAGGAAGAGGTTTTGGACAATCAGTTAAGTTTTTTATAAAGGAGACAATAATGTTACGAGGGTTAAAGACGACTTATGTAGACGTTATAGAGGAGCTTCTTCAGGCAGAGGGACTATGGGTGGACGATCCTGACGATCCGGGAGGGGCTACTATGCGGGGTATCACGTTAAAATCTTATTGTGACTATCTCGGTAGAGATGTCTCTAAAGATGAGTTGCGTGACATGCCTAAAGAAGATGCCGTGAAATTCTATAAAAGCATTTATTGGGACGGTGCAAAAGTAGATACATTCAGTGATGATTTAAAACATTTGTGGATGGACATGTCTGTCAATCACGGTAAACGGAACGCAGGTAAGATTTTGCAGCAAAGCGTTAATACGAAAGAGAATGCAAATGTTCTGGATGTGGACGGGATCGTAGGAACGGGGACGTTGAATGAAATAGGTATCCTCGATATCAAGGATGTGCTGGTCGAAAGGGTTATCTTTTTCGTTAATAACATATTTGACGGGTCTCGATACCTTAAACGGACACCGCAAGCCAAGTTTATCAGGGGGTGGACCTTTCATCGTGTGTTCCATTTCCTAACCTACCCGTTAGAGATTATTATAGGGAAAAAGGATGCGGAAATCGAGGTATTAAAAGCACGAATTGAGGAGTTGGAAAATGCTTGAAGCTGTTGTTTTTTTTGGAGGGTTTGTCTTAGTCACAGCTTTACTGGTTCTATTTATACGAAGGGTTCAAAGTGGGGTTAGGTGAGATTCTCAAGGGATATCTATACTGGAAAGGATGGAGGTCTCTATGGAAAAGGGGCAGGAAAGCTAATCAAGAATCTATTGAAGAGCTTCTTAACCAAATTAGTATTTCTGGTAAGACCGTTTCTGAGACGGAAGAAGTAGAGAGAACCCCTTTAATAGAAAGCAAAGCTAAATCGTTTACTGATATTGAACTTTATGAAAAGGAGCGTCAGGTAGGGATAAAAAATTACCATTGGTAGATTATGAAAACATACAGGATAACGTACACGCAAGCCAGCGAAAACATGGTTGAGGTAGAGGCTTCTAATGCTAAGGACGCATGGGAGATAATCAAGAATGGGGACCTTGATAAGAACAAGAGTGTTCTCTGGAATATCCAAGGCAAGAGTATGTTTAAAGCTAAACTGACAGAAGAGATCACGAAACACATTGCGAGTAATCCAGCGTGAAAAAGGATAGGCAGATTCATACTATTTGCCCCACTTGTAACAAGGAGTTCTCTTATATACCTAGAAGTATCAAGAAACAGACGTATTGTAGCCATAGATGTTTCTTGGACAATCCTGAGAACAAGTCTAAACGAAGGAAAATTTTGAGCCATTATTATAATAAGGATTGATTATGACTATATTAATATTTTTGCTATTACTTATTGTCCCAATAGTTGGAGGCATGATTATGTCTGGTGGGGTTGCTCAGTTTCTTGATCCTCCATCAGCATTTATTGTTATTATCCCTACTCTTGGTACTTTGTTAGTAGGGTTTAAAGGATCTTTCCTGTCATCATTCTCTGCTATATGGCAAGGAGAGATAGGTATAGATAGTCGAGAACTGGATAGTGCTATTGCTTTTTGGAAAGCAGTTAAAAGATGTACGATTGGATATGGTTGTATCGGATTTATGATTGGTCTGGTTGCAATGTTAGGCAGCTTGGATGATGTTAGTTCCATTGGACCTTTTATGGCTGTGGGTTTGATATCAATTATGTATGGAATTATTGTGGCGTATATAGTTGCAGAACCGATGGTCTGTTTATTAGAAACAAAAAAGCGTAGTAAAAGAATATGATATGGGTGATCTTTTTTGGTGGGTTGCAACTCTGATCGTTGTTTCTATCATATTAATGTTTTCTATTATTGGATTAATCACAACTGTTGGATGGGTTGTAGCTCGCTTATTGGGATGAGGTATCCCAAGAAAAGAAGGTTAAAGGTTGAATGGGTAGAGAAACTCGTTGAGAAGAGACCTACCTTTTGGCGCAGGTTGATTATTTGGTTTAAGAAATCTTTTTGGGATAGGTCGCAGTGATTAATTTTATAGTCTTGGTCTGTTTGGCGTATATTGTTATGTATGCGGTTGTATGGGCCATAAGTGAGATATATAGGAGATAATATGGCTAAAGCGGGAAGGCCATACTTGAAAGAGATAAAGCCTGAACAATACAAAGAAACTATAATTACGATGATGAGATATGGCTCTAATGTAGATCAGATTGCAAAAGATTTAAATATCAAGGAATCTGTTCTAGGTGATTTCATCAGAGAAGAAGGTATAGATTGGGATTTAAGACGCAGGTCTTGGGCATGGAAAACTGAAGGGAAGGTTTATAGGAAAAGGAGAGGGTAATAAGGGGATATGAACAACCTTAAAAGGACATGGAAATATTCAGAGGAAGAAAAGCGTCATGGCGTGTTCCTATATTTGCTTTGTGGTAGATCGTTTCAACGTGCAGCGGAGATGATGGGAGAGCCTTGTACGAGGGACAGGATACGGTCATGGGTCGAGACTTATAGGCATGATGGAAGGTTTGAAGAGATAACGGCTGAAGCGGAAGAGTATTTCGCTAAAACCCTTATGACTGCTGCGGGTACAACGCTTTCAGTTATGATGAACAACTTGGAAGAAGCGGATTTAAGGACACAGTTACTTGTTTTTGACAGAGTTATGCACTATTATAATACGTTTAGGGATCAACCTGTACAGTTGACAGCACAACATAAAACTGTTGTGAACATTACGGAAGGCGAAGTTAAAAAAGAGATAGAAAAGGTTTACGGTGGACTTATCAAATCAATCTCTAGTGGACCTGTGGGAAACGGCTTACCTGAATCATCCCCAGTTGTTAGTGGAAAACTTGGGGCAGATGACGGCAGCAATGGGAGTACTGTTAAAGGTACAGAGCAAGAGTAGGGAACTCGTACCTTTTATCCCTAACGAGACCCAGATGAGGATCTATAGGGAGATCTTCAGGCAACAAGAAGAAGGGAAACCTGTCCGTATCCTTGAGTTAAAAGGAAGGCAGCAAGGTAGTTCTACAGGGATAGGGGCTTATAATTTCCTGCGTACTATCTGTGAACCGGGGACTAATAGCCTTATTATCACTGAAGAGAAGGGGGGGTCTGCCTCCAATATTTTCAGTATGTATAGACGGTTCCATCAGTATTTACCTTTACCTGTATCTACAGAGTCAGCGAGAGAAGGGCATCTGTTGAAACTAGCCCCTCCTGTTGGCAGTCAGATTAAGGTTGAAGGGGAAAAGAACGTTACGTCCTATACCTTTCAGATGGTACATTTATCTGAAGCTGCGTTCTTTACCAATCTCTCCAAAACGTTAGCCATGCTTTTTCAGACAGTACCTGATGACCCTTCCACTTTAATTATTCTCGAAACCACAGCTAATATGGCAGGTGACGATTTCGCAATTGAGTGGACAAGAGCACAGGAAGGTAAATCTGATTTCTCCGCTTTGTTTATTCCGTGGTATGTTCATAACGAATATAAGACTCCGTTCAAAACAGAAGCGTCCATGAAAAGGTTTGAAGATTCCGTTGGGACAGCAGCGAATGATATGTACGGTGATGAAAGAGGGCTTTTCGAGCAGTACCCGGAGATGAGTCTTGAGAGTTTGAATTGGAGAAGGTCAGCAATAAGGAACCGTACTCAGGGCAGTATTTCGGAATTCATGCGACAGTACCCTGCCACAGCAGAAGAAGCGTTTCAGGCTAGTAACAATAGTATATTTGATATGGGGGTTCTTTCTCGCTGGCTGGAGAAAACTGTTCCCGCAGGACATCGGGGTTACTTTGTGTCCAGAAACGGGGAACCTCATTTTGAAGAAGATAATGCAGGTATTGTACATATCTGGGAAGAACCTCATCTTTATCTTGAATATGTTGCAGGGTCTGACCATGCAGAAGGGTTGGATAGTGGAGATTATTCGTGCTGCTTGATATTTAAGCGGATGCCGTTACAGCTTGTGGCTAAGATAAGAGGGTTTGACGGAAGACAAGTTCCTATAGACGAATTTGCAGAACAGATGTGGTTAATGTCCCTTTATTATAATCAGGCTTATTGCTGTCCTGAGAATAATGCGGATGGTGGTACTGTTGCACATATCCTTAGAAATGAATATACTTACCCTAATTTGATTACTGAAGAGATGTTAGGGTTGTTCGCTCATAAGACTGACAGGGTGGGTTGGAGAAATACTTCAGCGACCCGAAGGAGAGTCGTCGCTAGGGTGCAGGAAGCCATCCATAATGAAGAAATGATTGTATATGACGAGAAACTTATACGGGAATGCCAGACTTTTGTGGCAGTGAACGGAAGACCTCAAGCGATGAAGAAAGGTAAAGGTAGACGGATCGGAGAACCTGAAGATGGGTACTATGATGATGAAGTCATCGCTTGTGGGGGCTGCCTGTTGGCGCACGATGCTTTACCATTACCGAAATCTTCGCAATATTATGAGTCGAAGCATGAACCATTATGGTCGGACGTAGACAACCTTATAGGTGGGAAGCATTATCTGGATTTAGTTTAAGGGGGAAGTTATGGCGAAGGGTAAGAATTTTGAGCAGATGACTAAAGAGGATGATATCCTTGAAGTTTTTAAGTCTATGCGTGATGAATCACGTGAGAAGGTTGAACCCAGAGCGAAGGAAATACAGCGCAATTATTTGACTTATTTGGGGAACCATTATCTGAGAGAGAATGAAGAAGGATGGACCCCTGATGACAAAGCACCTTCGTGGAGGTTCAGGGTTAAGAGGGATATTATAGGCCCTATGGTGGATACTTTACGCCCCATCCTAATGAGGGGATACCCTAAATATTATGTAGAAGCGGATTATCCTGAATTACCTGCCATGATTGAGACGGAAGATGGTCAGCAGGTTCCTACGCCTATGCGAGAAGGGGATAGTGCGAGATTCTTGCAGAATATCCTTGAAGCGTTCCATGAAGAAAGGGGTGAAGGTATCGAGGTAGCTAAACTGTTGGTTGATGTTCTGGTTGGCGGGATTGCGTATCGGAAGGTGAAGTTTTGCCCACAGACGAACAGGGTGCGATTACCACATATGAACTTTGAAGATGTTTTCCCTGACCCATACGGAACACGTAGTGATTTCGGGGATCATAAATATGTGATTATACGTAACGAGATGGATTGTTATGATATTGAACGTATTTACGGGCTTAAGGAGAAGGATTTCGGTGGGGATGACGAGGATACCTTTGGTGATGGGTTATTTAAAACTGTTAAGACGATGTTTAATAAGAATTCTAGCCAGAAGAAAGATACTGTCGAGCAGGACGAAACATGGAAACGGAGAAGGTATGATGTGTGGGAGTTGTATTATAATGAAATGACTCCGATGGAGACAGAGTTCGGTAAAGCTCCTCCTAAAGCTGTACGTTATCCTAGAGGTAGGCATATCGTTATAATCAACGATAAAGTGGTTGCGGTAGACAGGGAAAACCCTTATTGGCATGGACAGTTCCCTATACTTTCTTATAACGCTAACCCGTTACCACATGAGTTTTTCGGTAAGAGTGATGTGGACTCGATGGTCTCTATTCAGAGTGCGGGGAACATTCTACAGAACATGGTTATTCAGAACGCTATGCTGTCTACAAATACCCAATGGATTTATGAGGAAGGAGCGTTGTCAGCCGAGGAAATTACAAATCAGCCCGGGCTTATGATTCCAGTGGCCCCCGGAGGGATAGGCAGACTTCAGAGGTTGGAACCCGCAAACATAGGTCGTGATGCAATGATGCTTATAGAGCAACTTGAAGGTCATGCCCGAAGTGATATTTCAGGGGTTCAGGATGTGATGATGGGAAGAGAACCGACATCCAATTCGTCAGGGATATTAGCGAATACGTTGCAAAGTGCTGCTTTGACAAGGCAGGGGTTCAAAGTGCTGTCCCTCGATGTTACTTATAAACTTCAGGCAATATTGGAAATATCGCTAATACAGCAGTTTTACAATTTTGAAGACCCGCAAGTTACTCGAAAGACGCAGATGGGTGAACTTATGCAGTGGAGTGAAGCTATACGCAACCTGACATATGATGTTGTGGTGGAATCTAAGGCTGATATGCCTCATAATGTTGTTGCTAGAATGAATATGGGTATCCAGATGTTGCAGATGGGTGTATTCGATATCATGGAATTCTTGGATTACACAGGGATAAAGATACGTGAAGATCTCAGGAACTCGTTGGTCGGAGCTAGTTTTGGTCAAGGTCAACAAGGTCAAGGTCAGGGGGGTCTCGCAGGTCAGGAGAATTTAGGTTCAGGGGTTCCACAACAAGCGATACCGTCTATGTAATGGGTGAACGTGAAGAAGTTTTAATTAAGGTTAAAGAAGTCTTCTTAAAGTTGGATCTCCCTTGGACTAATGAGGATTTTGAGGCAGCCAGTCTTTCTGAGCTTCAGTATGAGTTAGATAAGGCTACGCCTTTGCTTGATGACAAGGAATTGATGAGAGAGGTAGAAGAGGTCCGTAAAGAAAGAGGTAGTTGAGTGTGGTTTTATCGATGGGTAGCATTACTTAGGTGTTTGGTTGTCACGGGGCTGGCGTTAGTTGTATTTATTATGATAGGGTTATTAGCAAAATACTTATGGCAATTTTAGGTAATGATACAGATAAGCGAAGAACTGGTTAGGTCATTATTAGAGGATGATAATGTACCGTTTGCAGAAATTAATTTAAAAAAACATAAAGGGACCCTTACTTATCTTGAAGTTCGTTTGAAAGCGATAGATGAAGAAGGGATTGCTTGGATAATGAAGGTTTTGGATTATGCCAATCAGCGAAACAAAAAAAGCGCAGGATCTGGTGATAGAGTACAAGGTACGGTTAGAGGAAGCGTTGAAACCCAACGCAGTCCTGAACCAAAGATTGATAAGGGTAATAGGCTTAAATACAGAGATTCTTCTTGAAAGCCTGACGCAGACTGCACAGTTACGAGATGAAGTGGGTAGAATGCGGGCTGATATGAAGAGTATAGCTAAAAAAATTGTTGACAAATAGGTTTTGATGGTGTATTAGTTTTTTATAATCGTATTTTCTTCTATGTCGTTTCGTTTGCCCGAAACGAAGGTCTGGTGCGTTGCCTCCGTAATGTACCAGACCGAAATCATAAATTTTAATGGACAAGTCGTTAAGACCCCAAAATAAAAAGGTGTAAAAAATGTTAGAAGACCAAGGCTCACAAGCTGCTGAAGAAACAGGGAATTCCGAAGGAACAAACCCTGTTGCACAAGCGAGTACAGTCACCGCAACTCCAGAACTGGATGAAGCGGGTAGTGAACTGCAACAGATGCGTGACGAGATGGATAAGAAAAATGTTCATGCTCAGAGAAAGATTACGCAGATGGGGCAGGATAATTCACAGATGCGAGATGATCTAAGTCAAAGGGATAGTGAGATTCAACAACTTCGCCAACAGGTGAACGAGCTACAATCTAACCAGTCCCAATATATGTCTAATTACGGTATGGAAAACGAGCAGGAAGCCAAAACAGGTGATAATGGTCGTATAGACATGCTTGAAAAGGCATTAGGTGACACGATTAACGAGATGTATAGTATGCGTGAAAATTTAGCTCAGGCTGATGCGGGCTCAAAGCAAACTCAACGGGTTCAACAGTACAAGGATAATTACGGTATGACCGATGATGATGCTAAACTTGCGATCCAGTACGAGGATGCGGGAGAGTTTCCTAACGCTCACAAGGTTATTGAGTTAGCTTCAGCGCAGAATAGGTCACGGGAATCGGCAAACCAGAGACGAGGTTCATATTCTTCTACTGAGGGGAGTTCTTCTTCTTCTCTATTTAAGAGCGCAACACAGAATAAGGCTGCTGTCGATAATATCTTGGGCGGTTCGAGAAGCCCTGAAGAAGTGGCTAATCTTATCGCTGATGATCCTAGCTTGATTGATAAGTTGGGCGACAGTTTAAAATTTAGCAGTGAGTAACTACAGTCAGGACGGGTCGGACTAGAGACTGACCCGTCTTCTCTCTAGTGGTTGTAGTGAACAACTTTAATTCTATAGGAGTTTACTACAATGGCAGCTATTCTTGACCAAATCAGTATAGCGACCTTAGCGATGCACCCTGACCTCAATGCCAAACTGTTGAGCAGGGATTCCGCACTCTTGCGGATTCTACAGGGGAAATCGTCTAATATGACAGGGTCGCCTCTGAAAATCAAGGTCAGATACAAAAGAAATAATGGCGGTTGGTACGCAGGTTTCGATACTTTCAATACCGCAAGGGTTGAACAGTTAGCCGAAGGTAGCGTGAACTGGACTAATGTCTATGTTAACGTTACTGTAGACGAAGACACCTTGGTAACAAACGCTGGTATGACGATCAAAGACCTTTTGAGCGTCAATTCACTTAAAAACCTACCTAAACGAGACCGAGTTACCCTTATCAATATCTTCGGTGCTGAACTTGAAGGTGCGATTGATGACAAGCAAACCTTGTTAGCAGAAGCTATCTACACAGGTGCTGGAGCTGATAAAGAAATGACGGGGATCACTTCGATTATTGATAATGCTGCTGCTTATGGTAGTATCAGTGTGACCGAACTGGGTCAATATGGTGAAAACCGAACTGGTATCTTGAGCGGAGCGGTTGCTGGGGCAGAGAATATTTGGGCAGGTAAACAGAAGGCTTTTGGTGGTACTTCAGTTTTACTTGAAAACATAGCTGACGGTTTGAATGATTGTAATCAGGGGTCTTCGGACGCTATCGATTATGTCATTATGCCTCTGGATATTTATTCTTCGATAGAATTGCAACTTGAAGGTCAAAAGACTCGTCCTAACGACAGTCTTTCTACAATCGGGTTCCGCACTAATATCGAATGGGTAAGTTTCGGGTGCACTTTCGTCGCTGATCCATATTGTACTGCTGGTACGGTTTTCGGTATCAACACTAACCATCTTAAACTAGCGACACATCCGGGTCTGCAAATGGAAATGTCACAGTTTAAAGAACCTACGGACCAAGCTGCTATTACAGCACAGGTTAAGTCGAAGTTGCAAACATGGTGCGATGATCGTGCCAAGCACTTCAAACTGACTGGTTTGACTGCCTAAAGGAGGATGATATGGCTACATATAAGCGGAAAAAGACTCCAGATTCGTTAGGGCTGGAAACTGTCACTGCTGCAACGTTGGATGCGGATACTTCATATGTAGGATTAATTGAAGTAACTGATGACGGTGATGTGGTTTTTACCTGCCAGAAATTGGGGGCACTCTATTTGTGGGCGGATGGCTCCGATGTGCAGTTAGCAACGACTGCGCCAGTTTTGAGAGCGAGTGGCGGTACTATAACAGTTACATAACTAAACTAATGGTGCGGGGTTAGTTCCTCGCACCTTCTTTTTAATTGCCGTTATAAGGGTGGGAGATGGAGGAATTTAATGGCTACGAATTTTGTTAAAAGGCGAGCAGCTTGGACGAGTTCTGAGAAGAATTCAGCCTATTCAGTAAACATACGTAAACGAGCTTTAGGGGCAACCTTAGATGCTGATGGGAATCTCAGTATTTATCGACCTGCATCAGGTGGGGGTTTAGGTCTCCATATTGAACAGGAAGGTACGGCAGCTTGTTTGCAACTCACAGGTGGTGGGATTCAACCTGCGGTACAGACACTTGATGCGACTGCTGGTGCTTTGGCTGCTCAGACAGTGACAACTTATGGTGTCACATTGGTAAAAACTGCTAGTACTTATACTGTAGCGGGTACATTAGCTGATCTTACCGCTGCTGATGTAGGGAGAACTAAAACTTTCATTACAGATGGAACTCTTGGAAGCGGTGCGATTACATTTACGGGGAACTTTGGAGCGAGTGCTACTACTCTTACTCTATCAGTCGTGAATGGTGTCGGTGTCCTGATGTGGAGCGGTGTAGAGTGGATGGATGTGGCAAAAAGTGCCAGTGGAGTTGCTTACTCATAATAAGAGGTTTCTATGTCGTTTACGCTTAAAGACCTTAAGACCGAGTTACGTCTACGTATAGGTGAACCGACGGATGGTACTGTCGGTTCATCTGTCACTTATCAGGACGAAACAGGTGTCGATGAGGCTGCCTTAGCATTAAATCTTGCTCAAAATAAAGTCTGCGATGATGCACTGTCCACAGGATTTGCCCTTTTACAGGGACGTAAGAAGATGGCAGTTGTCTCCAGTACAAGGGAATATTCCCTTCCTTCTGATTTCACTTCCGTATTAGATCTGTTCCATTTACATAACGGTAGTTACTATCGTTTATCCCGTCATCCGTTACGAATGATGAAAGACAGGTTGTCTGTCAGCACGACTGGTTCAACCTACAGCCATTACGATGTTTTCGGCAGGGCTGGAGATGTGTTGGTGGAAAGTACGGTTACTACAGGGGGGGTAACCACCTTTAACGATACCTTGAAAAATTTCTCTACAGGGTCTTTAGGTGCTGTGGGAGATATTGTTTTCAACATTACCGACGGCAGTTACGGTACGATAACAGGAATAGCTGTCGGGGGTAATGCAGGAACGGTACAGGTGGGAGGGTTGACAGGTGGTAGAAACAATGAATTCGATTCTAATGACAGGTATCATATAGAAACCAAGGAACAGATACTGGATGTACTGCATGTTTATCCCGCTATTACCGCAGGTGGTGATCTGGTTACGGTACAGGGAAACACCGCTTGGGGAGGGAGTTCCATTTTAACTAATTGGATACTTGCTGATGAAGTGATACTCTATTCTATTTCAGTAACGTTAGCTTCACCTCTGCCTGTTACTCCCGTGAGGGTGTCTGTTGTCGATGTGGCTAATGCGACATTGGATACGGTTGTGGCAGGGAGCAATGAAGCGGTTTTCTCTGAAGGGATCAAACTGGATGGGGGAGTGGCAAGGAATATTACGGTAACGGATGCTGATGGTGCATCGGTGACCCCTACCTATTATAGTATAAAGGCTTATTCGGGAACGGAAGAGTTGGAGTTGTATTATTCTCGAATACCTGTTAATATGTCAGCTAACACCGATTATTCGGAGTTACCTGATTGGGCGAGGGAATCGATTCTCTTATGGGCCATATACCTGACCTCATGCAAGATTTTTGGCGGTGAAAGCAATCAATCCGCTCAAGCGAGAACGCAATACGAATTTGAAGTCCAGAAGATAAAACGGTTTATGAGGGTTAAGGATCAGGATCGACTTAACCTCGTTACGGATGTGGTGGCAAGCAGGACAATCCCCACCCATAAGAATGTACCTACTAACATAGCGTTACCTTTAGGTTAGGAGACGAAAAATGGCGAATAGAAGTTCTTTTGAAACTCTTAAAGCAATCGGGTCAGCTATAACTGATGCGGGCGGGATACAATTCGATATTGACGAGATGAACGTTGATCTGGATTCAGTGAAACCTGTTTCTGTTATCAATGCGGGGGCTAACATTGCGGTCGGTACTGTTGCGGAAAGGGTGGCTACTGGAACGGTAACGGGTGTCAAGCATGGGATAATGTTAACAGCTAAAACAACTAATACGGATACAGTGTACGTGGGGCCGTCGTCAATAACAGCGGGAACGGATGCTTCATCTGGGACCCCCATAGAAGCTGGAGAGTCATTGACGGTAGGGTTCAATGACCCCTATGAACTGTATTGCATAACCCCTTCAGGATCGCAAACCCTGTTCTACATGGCGGTGTAACTAATGAGAATGCACAAGAGTCCCCCTGCTGTAGGCAGCGTGGACATAAACCAAAAAGG
>Ga0114898_1000194_pt1 | contig 55565 bp, 49 predicted proteins | sample Malvired_Geostar_FD_83496 | JGI IMG/M metagenome (GOLD analysis project Ga0114898, IMG submission 83496) | Marine viral communities from the Global Malaspina Expedition - Malaspina viral metaG DeepMed_Geostar | ecosystem: Environmental > Aquatic > Marine > Oceanic | place: Mediterranean Sea...
ATGTCGAACATCGTGGTGACGCGCCCCCTGACGGGAACGGAACTCGCCGCGCAAAACTGGCGCACCGAAACGCCCTGCGCCAACACGCGCAATCTCCTCTTCTATTACCGCCTCCTGCCGGACCGCCGCTTCCTCTTCGGCGCGCGCGGTGATCTCACCGGCAAGCCGGAAGATGGCGTCCGCATGCGCCGCTTCATGGAGCGGCGGCTGGGCGAGGTATTTCCCGGCTGGGCTCATGTCGAAACCACACATTCATGGCGCGGCTTCGTCTGCATGGCCGCCCGCCTCACCCCTTCGCTTGGCGCCCTGCCGGATGATGAAAGCGTCTTCTTCGCCCTCGGCTATCATGGAAACGGCGTTGCCGCCGCGCCCTGGGCCGGCCGCCTTCTTGCCCAACTCATTGGTGGAAAAGCTGAATTTGCGGATATTCCCGCGCCTTTGCGCGGGCCGCCTCGCTCCATTCCCTTTCCCGCTTTGCGGCGCTGGTATCTGAAGGGGGCTCTCGGCTATTATCGGCTCATGGACCTATAGGGCGAATTCCAGACGCTGCGGAGGGGCTTCGCGGCGGGGAATAACAATTGAAGTGCAGGATATCATGAGCGATCGCGAAAGACCCGGCCCGGCGGCCGGGGCTACTCTCGGTGAATTCAACGCCTTCCTCGCCGAGCATGGCGAAATCGACTATCTGGACGCCATCTTCTGCGACATGTGCGGCACGGTGCGCGGCAAGCGGTTCCCGTCCGAAGAAGCCGACAAGGTCTTCACCTCCGGCGTGCAGATGCCGCAGTCGATCTATTTCTTCGATGTGACGGGCGTCAACGAGGACATCCTCGGCATGGGCTTTTCGGATGGCGACCCGGATGCGCAGGCCCATCCCGTCTCCGGCTCCATCGTCCCCGTTCCCTGGGCGTCGATGAAACAGGCCCAGGTTCTGATGACCATGGTCGATCATGAAGGCACGCCTCTCATGCTTGAGCCGCGCAATGTGCTTGCCCATGTCGTGAAGCAACTCGACGACATCGGTCTCAAGGCGATGGTCGCCTGCGAATTCGAATTCTACCTGCTCGACAAGGAGATGGACCGCAAGGGCCGCCCGCAACCGCCGATCAATCCCGCGACCGGCGCGCGCGAAACCGCGCACGAAGTTTACGGCATCACCGAGCTCGACGGCTTCATGGGTCTCCTGAAGGAGATCGACGAAGCCGCCGCAGCGCAGGGTGTGCCCGCTTCTGGCGCAACGGCGGAATTCGCGCCCGGCCAGTACGAGATCAATCTCAAGCATGAGGATGATGTCATCCGCGCGGGCGATCATGCCGTCATGCTGCGTCACATCATCGGAACGATCGCACGCAAGCACAACTTCCTCGCGAGCTTCATGGCAAAGCCCTTCGTGGAGCAGACGGGCAATGGCATGCATGTCCATTGCTCGGTGCTGGACGAAAAGGGCAATAACATCTTCAACGATGGCACGGATGAAGGCTCGCCGAAGCTACGCCACGCCATTGGCGGCCTGCAGGCGACCTTGCCCGATGCAATGGCGATCTTCGCGCCGAACCTCAATTCCTATCGCCGCTTCGGGCCCAATCTTTTTGTCCCGGTCAATGGCAGCTGGGGCTACAACAACCGCTCCGTCGCCTTTCGAGTGCCGAACGGTTCGCCGGACTCGCGCCGCATCGAACATCGTGTCACCGGCGCTGACGCCAATCCCTATCTCGTCCTTGCGGCGATCCTTGCCGGCATCCATTACGGTATCGTCAACGAAATCGATCCGGGCGACCCGGCGGAAGGCAATGCCTGCGAAACGGTGGACGAGGGGCTTCCGCTTTATCTGCCCAGCGCGCTCAAGCGTTTCCGCAATTCGCAGGTCATGCGCCAATATCTCACCGACCGCTATGTCGATGTCTATGCGGAGACCAAGATCCTCGAATTCGAGAAATTCCAGGAAGCGATCTCGCCGCTCGAATATGACTGGTATCTCTAGGCCGACGCGCGCGTTCCGAGCAGCCTGTAGGCGACGGCCTTGATCGCGCTCGCGATCAGGAAGGCCGTGAGCGCATAGGCCCAGACGAGCAGCGCATAGCTCCACTCCGTTGGCTCCATGAACCTGCCATCGCCGCCGCGCCATTGCGGCGGCTGTGCTATGGAAAGCCTATCGCATTTTCCGGTGTTGTCCTTGCGACGAATACCCACATCTATAGAGCGGGGCGCTCACCACTGCGAATAGCTGGGCGTCGTGCGCTTCAGATGTATGTGTCTGACGAGGCGGATGGCCGGGCGGATGAGAAGCTGCGCGCTGCCGATGACGAAGAACCATGTTCCGGCTTCTGTCGTCTGTGCCCGGAAGAACAGCACGCTGCCGATCAGAAACCATGTGCCGATCATGAAATCATTGACGATGCTGATGACTTCGTAGCGTTGCTCGATCACGATTTCTTCTTGCCCGAGCGTGATGTAGAGATCGTCGGGGTTCTGTCCGGCGCTTCGCTTTGATTTCAGGGCCATGGTCTTCCCCCACTCAGGCTGTTTCATGCGGGGTAAGGCTCCCCGCCGGCAGCCGCTCGCAATGCGGAAAGGGCGGTGCTCAGGCCGGCAGCGTGAAGCTAACCGTCGTGCCGACGCCTTCGGTGCTCTCGATGGTGAGCTTGCCGCCATGCAGTTCCACCAGCGAGCGCGACAGCGCGAGGCCGAGCCCGGTACCCTTGTGCTTCTTCGAATGCTGGCTCTCCACCTGCTCGAAGGGCCGCCCGATCTTCGGCAGCGCGCTTGCCGGAATGCCGATGCCTGTATCTTCCACCGCGATGGTGACAAGCCCGTCCGCGCTGCTTCCCTTGAGGTGGATCGAACCGCCCGCAGGCGTGAACTTCACCGCATTGGAGAGCAGGTTGAGCAGCACCTGCTTCACCGCGCGCTTGTCCGCATGAACGGCGGGAAGGTCCGGCAGTTCGTTTTCGATCGTCACCTACGCAACATCCGCCCGGGCCGAGACGAGCCGCAGCGATTCCTCCACCACTTCGGAAACCACAAGCGGCTGCGCTTCCAGTGTCATGCGCCCGGCCTCGATCTTCGACATGTCCAGAATGTCGTTGATGAGTTCGAGGAGATGCGTACCGCTCGCATGAATGTCGGTCGCGTATTCCTTGTATTTCGGCGAGCCCAGTTCGCCGAAAAGCCCGGAACCCATGATCTCCGAGAAACCGATAATGGCGTTGAGCGGCGTGCGCAGCTCATGGCTCATATTGGCGAGGAATTCCGACTTCGAGCGGTTGGCCGCTTCCGCGCGCGTTTTTTCCGCAGCATATTTCTCGGCCAGGTCGACAAGCTGGCGCGCCTGCTCCTGGAGCTTGCGGCGCGAGCTTTCGAGGTCGCGCACGGTCTTTTCAAGCGCCGACTTGTTGGTCGTCAGCGCCGCTTCCTGCTCCTTGATTGCGGTGATGTCGGTGCCGACATTCACATGGCCGCCGGTCTTGGTGCGCCGCTCGCTGATCTGTAGCTAGCGTCCGGTCGGCAGGTGGATTTCGCTGAAAGCCGCTTCCGTTTCCGCGCCTTCCGCCACCGGCCACCCGCTGCCCACGCCCGCGCGCGTCATCACGTCTGCCCGTGTCATGCCCGGCGCCGCCGCATCGTCGGCGAGGTTGAGGAATTCCCCGAACTTGCTGTTCGCGGTGATGAGCTTTCCCTCCGCGTCCCAGAGCACGAAGGCTTCGCCCACGCTTTCGATCGCGTCGCGCAGGCGCTCATTCGCTTCCGATACGCGCTCTTCGGCGAGCTTCTGTTCGGTAATGTCGATGGTGATGCCGACAAGCCGGTCGCCGGCCGCGCGGTTGCCGCTCCAGACCTGGCCCTTCGCATGCATCCACACCCAGCTGCCATCCGCATGGCGCAGGCGGAACGTCGTGTCGTAGGAGCGCGAGGGCCGCGTCACAGCGCGGGAAATCTCGTCAATGGCGTTGATGTCCTCGGGATGGGCGAAGGCCTTGATCTCGTTCGGCGAAAGCCGCTTCGAGGGCTGCTTCAGCCCCACCATGTCGAACATGGCAGACGACCAGTAAACGCGGTTTTCCGAAAGATCCCAGTCCCAGATGCCGCAGCGCGCACCCGCAAAGGCCATGTCGAAGCGCTGCTGGTTCTCGACCAGCGCGTCTTCCGCTTCGAGCTTCGACTCGCGAAGCCGCACCAGCATATAGGCAAGGGCGATATAGCCGGCTGAAAGGAACGAGGAAAAGAGAAGCGCGCGGGACAGGCCGTCCTGCGCGTAGAGGGCGACATTGAGTGCGGCGAGCGCAAGCCCGGAAATGCCGAGCGCAAGGCGCGGCAACAGTCCGGCGGGCAGGGCGCGGCGGCGGCGTCCCGCGGCCTCGCGCCACTTCATCGCGTCCTGTCTTGTTGTCGTCGCGTCGCTCATGCGCTCTTCCGTCCGCTCGGGTTCCGTCAGCATTGCCCGGTCCCGGCCATTGCCCGAATCACTGCCCTTGAAGCGATGATTCGGCCTGAGAGTCCGCCTGTCCATAGCTGGCGTTAACTTTTTGTTAATAGATGCAAACGGGACTCACTCAATGCCTGTCACAACCCGCGTGATCGACCGTGCCGCGTGATCGGCCGTGCGATCCCCATATAACTTGGAGAAAACGCCGATTTAATGACTCCTGAGCCGTGTTCCTTAATTCTGCGTTAAGCAGAATGGTTAACATGTGCCGTAGCGATACAAATCGCGCTGCGGTGGCATAAACCGGCGTGCATCCGGGCTGTTTGGTGTGTTTCGGGCCTGCCGGGCAGGCGTCAGGCGAGTGTCTTGCTCGCGATCTCGTAAACGTCACGCGAGAGGCCGTCCGTGCCCGCGATCCGCTTCAGCTCCTTCTGCATCAGCTTGCGGCGTTTCGGCTCGAATTGCCGCCAGCTCTTGAAGGCGCCCAGAAGCCGGGCCGCCACCTGCGGGTTCAGCTTGTCGAGTTCCAGCACCTTGTCGGCCACAAAGCGATAGCCCGCCCCCTTCGCATCATGGAAGCGGAGCTGGTTGGCGCTGGCGAAGCTCGTGATGAGCGAGCGCACCTTGTTCGGGTTCTTCATCGTGAAGGCCGGATGCTGCGTGAGGCGCTTCACCTCGTCCAGCGTCCCCGGCAGCGACGACATTGCCTGGATCGCGAGCCACTTGTCCATGACGAGGTGGTTGTCCTTCCAGCGTTCATGGAAGGTGGCAAGCGCCTCTTCGCGTTCCGGGCAATCGATATGCGAGAGCACGGAAAGCGCGGCGATGGAATCCGTCATGTTCGTCGCATGGCGGAACTGTTCGGCCGCGAGCCTCACGCCCTCATCGCCCGGCGCGGCGGCAAGATAGCCGAGACAGGCATTCCTGAGTGCGCGCTTGCCCGCATCTGCCGCGTCGGGATTGTAGGGCCCCGTCACTTCCATGCGCGCATAGGCGGAGAGAAGCGCGTCTTTCGCATATGTCGCGATGGCAAGGCGAAGCGCCTCGCGCGCGGTGTGGATCGCATCGACATCCACATCCTGCCCGATGATCTGTGCCAGCGTCTGTTCGCTCGGCAACAGGATGATCTGCGCCACGAAATCGGGGTCGATTTTCTTCGCGCTGAGAAGGTCATGCACCATCTCGGCAAACGCCGTTCCCTTGCGCGGTGTGCTGCCGTCCTTCGCTGCCTCCACCATGCGCGTGAGCAGGTTCGTCGCATAGCGTTGCGCCGCTTCCCAGCGGTTGAAGCTGTCGTTGTCATGCTTCATCAGGAACACGAGGTCGCGTTCCTTGAGGTTCGCATCGAGCTTCACCGGCGCCGTAAACCCGCGCAGGATCGAGGGCACGGGCTTTTCGGGCACATTCTTGAAGCGCCATGTGCCTTCGCGTTCGGTGAGGTGCAGCACGCGCGTTTTCGCGCCCGGCTTCTCCTCGCCGTCCAGCGTCAGGGGGATGTCCTTGCCGTCCGGGCCGACAAGGCCCACGGCAACGGGAATGTGGAAGGGTTCCTTCACGCGCTGTCCCGGCGTCGGCTGGCACACCTGGCTCATCTTCAGCGTATAGGTCTTGCGCGCCGCGTCGTAGCGCCCGGAGGCCAGCACTTCCGGCGTGCCGGACTGCCAGTACCAGCGCTTGAACTGCGTGAGGTCGAGCTTCGCCCCGTCCGCCAGCGCATCGAGGAAATCTTCCACTGTCGCGGCTTCCCCGTCATGGCGCTCGAAATAGAGGTCCATGCCTTTGCGGAAACGCTTCGGTCCCGCCATCGTATGGATCATGCGGCAGAGTTCGGCGCCTTTCTCGTAAACGGTCGCCGTATAGAAATTGTTGATCTCGATATAGCTGTCCGGCCGCACGGGATGGGCGAGAGGCCCGCCATCTTCCGGGAACTGATGCGCGCGCAGCAGCCGCACATCCGAAATCCGCTTCACCGGACGCGAGCGCATGTCGCTCGTGAATTCCTGATCGCGGAAAACGGTCAGCCCTTCCTTCAGGCAAAGCTGGAACCAGTCGCGGCAGGTGATGCGGTTGCCGGTCCAGTTGTGGAAATATTCATGCGCGATGATCGCCTCGATCGCCGCATAGTCGGCGTCCGTCGCCGTGTCGGGCCGCGCCAGAATATATTTGTCGTTGAAGACGTTGAGGCCCTTGTTCTCCATCGCGCCCATGTTGAAGGCGCTCACCGCGACGATCATGAAGATATCGAGATCATATTCGCGGCCAAAGCGCTCCTCGTCCCATTTCATGGCGCGCTTCAGCGCTTCCATCGCATAGGCGCAGCGGTCTTCATTGCCCTTTTCAACGAAGATGCGCAGCGTCACCTCCCGGCCCGACATGGTGGTGAACTTGTCTTCCACATGGCCGAGATCGCCCGCCACCAGCGCAAAGAGATAGGAAGGCTTCGGAAAGGGGTCGTGCCATTCGACGAAATGCCGCCCGTCTTTCGTTTTGCCCTTTTTCACCGGATTGCCGTTGGAAAGCAGCACTGGCTCGCTCTTGCGGTCTCCCGTGATCCGGGTGCGGAACACGGCCATATTGTCCGGCCGGTCGGGATAATAGGTAATGCGGCGAAAGCCCTCCGCCTCGCATTGCGTGCAATAGATGCCGTCGGTGAGGTAGAGCCCCTCCAGCGCCGTGTTGTCCTCCGGCGCGCAGGCCGTCACCGTTTCGAGCGTGAAATCTCCCTCCGGCGTCTCATGGATGGTCAGGCTCTCTTCGTCCACGCTGTAGCGGTTCGCGCCCAGCACTTCGCCGTCGATCTTCACTTCGAGAAGTTTCAGCTTCTCGCCGTCGAGCTTCAGCGGCGCCTGCCTGTCCGTGCTTGCCGGATTGCGCGCCATTTTCAGCGTGGCATGGACCCGTGTGGCCTTCGGGTCGAGCTCGATATCGAGCATGACCTCATGCGTGTCAAAGGCGGGAACCTGATAATCCTTCAGGCGGATGGGGCGGGGGTCTTCATTGCGCATGGGGTGCTCGGCGTCGGAGGGGATCACATCCCTCTATATAGGTGAGTCGGCAGAGACTGCGAGGGGCAGATTCCGCGCCCGGCATGGCGGAATTGCGGCAGACCCGCCGCTCGCCAGACCGTCTCAGACCGTCATGGTCCCGGCCTTCCCGCGATCACTCCTCCGCCGGCCCCATGATGCTGCTCACGATCGCGTCGGCATCGCCCGCCAGCACCATCACGTCTTCGGGCAGGTTCTCGGGGTTGTGCCGCGCCGTATCGGCGAGGCGGCTCAGCAGCACCATCATTTTCGGCGCCGCCGCGATCACCTTCGCCTGAAGCTCCACGCGGTCGGGCGTCATGTCGTATTCCACGCCCGGCACGCGCCAGCCCCCGCCTTCGTGAGAGCCCGTCACCACGACCGGATGCGTTCCCGGCACGGGGTGGCCCGCGCATTCTTCCGCCGAACGCCATTTGTTCGGCACGCGCACCACATGCCATTCCTCCATCTGCGGATCGAGATGGGAGAGTGTCGCCACTTCTTCCGTTTCGAGTTCCTTCGCCGCGAAGTCGCGGCCAAGCCCCACATCGTAATGGATACGCAATGGCTCATCCATGTCCTTGACCCATTGCGGCACGACGCGCTCGATCGTCGCCCAGGTGCCCACGGGCCGCACATAGACCCGCTGGTTTTTATGGAACTGCGCTTTCGCCATTTGAGGTGGAGCCTCCGCCCGAACGTCTGAAATCCGGGCTTCAATATGGCCGCCGAGCGGTTAGCGCCCGCTTAAGGAAATAATCTGGTTTGTTCCCATTGAGGGATTTTATTCCGGCTCTCGCGGAGCAGGGCGATGCCAGGGAGTGGAAAGGGAAAACGGCCGCCATCCGTAGACTTTCGCCGGGATTCGGCCTTCACGCGCCCCCTCGCATCCCAAGCGGACGCGGCGTCAAATCGAAACCCTTTTCACATCGCCAAATTGCAGTGAGAATGCGCGCCAAACAACGATGTGGAGACCCGCGCCCGCGCGGAAATCCTCAAAAGAATGCGCCAGCGGCGCGACAAGGGAGACATCATGAATTTCGATTTTTCCGACGACCAGAAAATGCTGAAGGAGCAGGTCCGCAAGTTCCTTGCCGACAAATGCCCCATGAGCGTGACGCGCCGCGTCCTGGAAGGCGACGAGCCCTATGCGAAGGATGTCTGGAAGGGCCTCGTCGAGATGGGCCTGACCGGCACGGCGATCCCCGAAGAGTTCGGCGGCCTCGGTCTTGGGCCGCTTGAGCTTTGTGTGGTGGCCGAAGAGCTCGGCCGCGTCGTCGCGCCCGTTCCCTTCTCCTCCTCGATCTATCTGGCGGCCGAAGCGATCAGGCTTTTCGGCACGCAGAAGCAGAAGGAAACCTGGCTGCCGAAACTCGCCGCCGGCGAGATCATCGGCACCGTCGCGATTTCCGAAGGCCTGCACGCCGCCCATCCGGGCAACATCGAGACGGCCTTTGCCGGCGGCAAGGTTTCCGGCGTGAAGCAGCCCGTCACCGATGGCAGCATTGCCGATGTGGTGATCGTTGCGGTGAACACGGGCGGCCCGAATTCACAAAAAGAGGGTGAGCAGGCCATCTCGCTTGCCATCGTCGATGCGAAGGCGGGCGGCGTCTCCACCGAGGAAGTCCGCACCATCGACCCCTCGCGCGATAACGTCACCATGACCTTCAAGGATGCGCCCGCCGAAATCCTCGGCGACAAGCAGGGCGAGGGCTGGTCGCAGCTTTCCCGTATCCTCGACGGCGCGGCCGTTCTTTTCGCCTTCGAGCAGGTCGGCGGCAGTGAGGCAGCCCTCGAAATGGCACGTGAATATGCGCTTGAGCGTTATGCCTTTGGCCGTCAGATCGGTTCCTATCAGGCGATCAAGCACAAGCTCGCCGACATGTATGTGAAGAAGGAACTCGCCAAGTCGAATTCCTATTACGGCGCCATGATGCTGAACGACGAGGGCTCGGAACTCACCGAGGCCGCTTCCGCCTCGCGCATCGCGGGTTCGGATGCCTATGTCTACGCCGCGCAGGAAAACGTCCAGACGCATGGCGGCATCGGCTACACATGGGAGTCCGACTGCCAGTTCCATTATCGCCGCGCGAAGTTCCTTGCCCTGACGATCGGTGCCCCGATCCAGTGGAAAGAAAAACTCGTCTCGCGCCTTGAAGCGAAGAACGCAGCATAAGCGGCTCAAAATAAAGATATTCGGGAGAACCAAAATGGATTTCAACGACACACCGGAAGAAGCCGCCTACCGCAAGAAGGTGAGGGAGTGGCTCGACAAGAACGCGACGAAGAAGTCGGATGCGAAAGGCATGGAACTGCCGCGCGATCTCGATGAACTGATCGCCCAGTCCAAGGCCTGGCAGGCCAAGAAGGCCGATGCCGGCTATGCCTGCATCACCTGGCCGAAAGAGTGGGGCGGCGGTGGCGGCACCACCATCGACAACGTGATCTACAGCCAGGAAGAGGCGAAATATCTCGTCCCCGGCGGCATCTTCGCCATCGGCCTCGGCATGTGCATCCCCACCGTCATGGCCTGGGGCTCGGAAGAGGCGAAAAAGCGTTTCGTCGGTCCCGCCGTGCGCGGTGACGAAATCTGGTGCCAGCTCTTCTCCGAGCCCGCTGGTGGTTCGGACGTGGCGGGCCTGCGCACCAAGGCCGAAAAGGATGGCGACGAATGGGTCATCAACGGCCAGAAGGTCTGGACGTCGGGCGCCCATTTCTGCGACTACGGCATCCTGCTGACCCGTACCGATCCCAATGTGCCCAAGCACAAGGGCCTCACCATGTTCTGGATCGACATGAAGGATCCGGCCGTGGAAGTGCGTCCGATCAAGCAGATGTCGGGCGGCTCGGAATTCAACGAGGTCTTCTTCACCAATCTCCGCGTGAAGGACAGCCAGCGTCTCGGAAATCCGGGCGACGGCTGGAAGGTCGCCCTCACCACGCTCATGAACGAGCGTCTCGCCGTCGGCGGCTCGCAGGGCAATGCCGATACGGACGATCTCATCGAGCTGGCACGCGACACCAACATCGCCGGTGAGCCCGCCATCCGCCACGGCGGCGTGCGCGAGCGCATTGCCGACTGGTATGTGCAGGCGCAGGGGCTGAAGTTCACGCGCTTCCGCACATTGACGGCGCTTTCCAAGGGCGAGACGCCCGGACCGGAATCCTCGATCTCCAAGATCGTGGCCGCCAGGAAGATGCAGGATCTCGGCTCCTTCGGCATGGACCTGCAGGACATGGGTGGCGTCATTCGCGACCGCAAGCTCTCGCCTGCCGATGGCGCCTATACCGAGCAGTGGATCGGCGCGGCGGGTTACCGCATCGCGGGCGGCACGGATGAAATCCTGCGCAACATCGTGGCCGAGCGCGTGCTCGGCCTGCCGGGCGAAATCCGCGTCGACAAGGATCTGCCCTTCAATCAGGCCCCCAAGGGGAAGTAACAAGGGGAAATAAGTCGTCTCCAATCGACCATGTCACCCCGGCCCTCCACTAAGTTGGCCGGGGGGCATGGGCGGTGCAGCAAATGTCGCTGTTGGCAAAAGAACAAAAGCCCGGATCGCTTGATCCGGGCTTTTTATTTCGCTGGCGAGAACGTGACGGGCGCCGCCGCGCTCACTCCCGGCCCATCGCCTTCAGTATCGCTTCCCTCACGCTCTCATCCTGCGCCGCCACAGCCGCCGTCAGCGAGTTGAGCCTTGCTCGCGTGTCGTAAAGCTGGTCCATCAGCGACAGCACGACGGGAAGCGTCTCCGCCTCGATTTCCAGATCGTAACGCAGCGTACAGATGAGCCGGACCCGCGCACATTCCATCTCGGGAAAAACCGGCGCGCCGGCTTCCTCCTCCGGCGAGACGAGCGCCTCGGCGATCCATGCTTCGAGGTCCGCGCGTTGCAGCGCCGCGATCTCATTCACAAGCTCCTCGATCCCCATCATGACAGCATCTCCTTGCGCGGCTCGTCCGGGCTTGCCGGCTGCCAGCTTTCGAGGAAGGCGGCAAGCTCCGGTTCCTCGCCCTCGGGCAGCACAACCTTCAGCGTGACGATCTGGTGTCCGGCGACGCCCGTCTTCCGGTTGCGCACGCCCTTGCCGCGCAGCCGGAGCGTCGTGCCCGTATTCGATCCCTTCGGCACAGTCATGGTCACCGGGCCTGTGATGGTAGGCACCTCGATCCGTCCGCCCAGCACCGCTTCCTTCAGCGTGACCGGCACCTCAACATGGATATTGTCGTCCTTGCGCTGAAAGAAGGCATGGGGCGCCAAATGAAGTTCGACATAGGCGTCTCCCGCCGGTCCGCCGCCGAAGCCCGGCATACCCTGGCCCTTCAGCCGCAGCATCTGCCGGTCCTCCGCGCCTTCGGGAATGGTCACCTGTAGCGTCTTGCCGTCCGGCAGCGTGATGGTGCGCTTGGCGCCCGTCGCGGCTTCGAGAAACGTCACCGGCAGCGTGTAGCTCACATCCTGTCCGCGTGCCTTGAAGGTCGCGCTCGATTGCCGCCGCGACCCGCCGCCTCCCATACCGGCACCCATGCCGCCAAAAGCGCGCGCCAGGAATTCCTCAAGATCCTCATTGCTGGCAAAGCCGTCCTGCGCGGCATGCGACGTATAGCCGGGCCCGTCCGCATATTCGCGGTAGTAGCGCTGCTGCGGCCGTTCCGCGCCGCTCGCGTCGATCTCGCCCGCATCGAAGCGCCGCCGTTTCTCCGGGTCTTTCAGAAGGTCGTGCGCCGCCGATATGTCCTTGAACCTGGCTTCGGCCTCCTTGTCGTCCGGGTGCAGGTCCGGGTGAAACTTGCGCGCGAGTTTCTTGAAGGCGGATTTGATTTCGGCGTCGCTGGCAGTACGCGCCACACCTAATGTTTCGTAGGGATCTTTCATGAAGCCGGTCCTGTCATCTTCCCGCTTCTGTTGGGTCTGGTCGCGACGGGAGCCTTACCAGTATACCCTGATCGGCGCTCTTTTCGCCGCTTCACTTTGCCGCTTCGGGTCTTGTGGTTTGATATCAACCAAAAATCCACGTAGCAACATGCCATGATGAAGAAATCCGACGATCTCTATCGGGCGACGGCCCATATCCGCGAGGCCTGCCTTTGTCTCCACGCACAGCGTGCCGCCCGTGCGCTTGCCCGCCATTTCGACGAGGCGCTCCGCCCTTGCGGGCTGACCAGCGGCCAGTTCTCGCTGCTGGTCGTGTTGAACAGGCCCGACCCGGTGGGCATGGGGCCGGTGGCGAATTTCCTGGCGATGGACCGCTCGACCCTGACCGCGAACCTGAAGCCGTTGGAACGCGACGGTCTCGTCGCCGTCGCCATCGATCCGCAAGACCGGCGCGGCCGCAAGCTTTCGCTTACGCCCCAGGGGCGCAAGACCCTCCGCGCCGCTATGTCCATCTGGAAGAGCGAGCATGAGGCGCTGGAAAAGGAGATCGGCGCCGACGCCGATATGTTGCGCGCAGGGCTGCGCGCCATCGCCTAGAAAGCGCCAGAACGCCACGTCCCGTCGCGCTGCCGCGCTCGCTCGAACCGGCGCTTCTCTCCGTGTACGGAAATATATTGTGTCAGGAGCGCGAGCGGGGCCCGCGCGTCTTCCGCGTCAGGAAGAGGCTTCAGAGGCGTCTGGCCGCCGAAGCCGGTCAGGCATAGGCGAGGATCGCCGTCATGCGGTTGAGTTCCGCATAGGCCGGCACGAAGCGCAGCAGACCTTCCGTATACTGAGCGATAGCCGTCGGGTCGTTGAAGTTGGCGATCATCTGCGTCATCGCGTCAGCTTGCATGGGCCCTCTCCAGTTCGTGGGGCGCGCCGCGCGCGGCAAGGCGCTTTTTGAAACCCTTTGCGAGCGCCGCCAGCGTCACCTCGCCGAGCCGCTTCAGCAGCAGCGCCTCCGCCTCCTCGAATGTCTTGTCGAGCTGCGCAAACCTCGGGCAAAACTTTTTTCGCCTCGCGATGCGCCGAATGCCCCGAGCCACGCGAAGAGCAGAAGCGAATGGCATAGGCGGCGATGCGAAATACGGGGATTATTTTTTTATAATCCGTACACAAATAAACGACTTATCCCCTTTGTGACGGTTTGATGACGTTTCGATGGCAGTCGGCGCGACTTGTCCCCGCCCCCGGGGACAAGCAAAACCGGAAAGTCCCCGCCTCCGGTGATAATTGAGGGGCAAAGGAGGGGACAAGCGAAGCTGAAATGTCCCGCCCCCGGCGACAACGGGGGATAACCGCCACGCCCGCCACACCCAAAGTATCCCGTTCGATCCTGTGCTAGTCTCGTTTCTCAGGTGCGGTCACGAGTGGCGGGCTGATTGCCGGATTTTAGAATGAAAACTGGAGCTTGGTGGGCGCGCGCGCAGGCGCTCGTTTCTCGTTTGGCGTCCCGTGCGCATCGCAGCCGCATACCCTGGATTATCCCCGTCCTCCTCGTCCTTTTCGGCGTCAACCATCTTCTCTATCTCTATGTCTATCTACCGCCTGTTCCTCAAGGCATTGAGAGCATTAGGGAATCCGGGAAGCTCGTAGTGCTCACGCGCGAAGCTCCCGCCTTCTTCTATGAGGGCGCGGAGGGTCGCACCGGCTTCGAATACGAGATGATGAAGCGTCTCGCAAAGTCGCTCGGCGTCGAGGTGGAGTTTCGGATTTACGATACGGAACAAGCACTGATGGACGCGCTCGCGGCGCGCAAGGGTCATGTGGCCGCCGCCGGCCTTGCCGTCACCGCCGCGCGCAAGGCCGCCTTCGTCGTCGGCGCGGAATATGAAGATGTGACGCAGCAGCTCGCCTGCCACCGCGCCAAAGGGCTTCCAAAAAATATAAATGATATCAATGGGTTGTCCATTGCTGCCCCGAGAGGCACACCCGCCGCCGAGGCGCTCGTCGTGGCCGCCGAGGGGGCGGAAGATGTCGTCTTGCATCTTGAAAAACAGTCTGCGGAGGAATTGCTCATCCGTGTCGCCGCAGGCGATTACGACTGCGCGGTCGTGGACTCGCTGACCCTCAAGGTGATCAATCCCTACCACCCGGAACTTGCCGAAGCCTTTGATATATCTGATGAAATGCCACTCGGCTGGTTTCTCGCGCCGGGCTCGGAAGACCTGAAGGATCGCTTCCGTGCCTGGTTTGCAGGCACGAAAAAGTCAGGCGCGCTGGCCGCTCTGAAGCGCCGCTTCTGCGGCTTCCTGCCGCTTTTCGATTACGTCGATATCCGAGCCTTCAAGCGCGCGATCAATGATCGCCTGCCCGCCTACGAAAAGGTCATTCGCCGCGCCGCGCGGCAAAATGGCCTTTCATGGCAACTGCTTGCAGCTGTCGCCTATCAGGAGTCGCATTGGGACCCGGAGGCGAAGAGTCCGACCGGCGTACGCGGCCTTATGATGCTGACAGAGCAGACGGCGCGCGAGCTGGGTGTCGAGGATCGTCTCGACCCGGTTGAGAGTATCGAGGCTGCCGCGCGCTATCTCGCTGATCTGAAAGGCAGATTGCCCGCAAGCATCAAGGAGCCGGATCGCACCTGGTTCATGCTCGCCGCCTATAATCTCGGCCTTGGCCATGTGTATGATGCGCGCGCTCTTGCCGCTCGTCTCGGCCGTGATCGTGATAGCTGGATGGATCTCCGCCGCGTCCTGCCACTTCTCAACAATGCCACCTATGCCGAGACCTTGAAGCATGGCCGCGCAAGGGGCGGGCAGGCGGTTCATTTCGTCCAGCAGGTTCGCACCTATATGCACATACTTGACGGCGGCGCTGGGACATAAGCCCTTGTCTTTGCTGCGACATTTCGCGCCGGGCCTGCGACCGAATGACCACTCTCGAATTGTGGACATAGGGCGCAATCTGGTTGCGGAACTTGCGCGGGCCGCTGGGGCTGGGCGCAGCGAACTGGAGAAAAGCGAAAATGAAGACCGACCGGAAATTGGGCATGGGCGTCGCTGCCGTCGCGCTCGGGGTGATGGTGGCAGGCGCGGCTCAGCCTGCTTATGCGGAGTTTCAGGGCAAATCCGCGGGGGATTTCATGGTCCGCGCGCGCGCCATCGGCGTGCTCCCCGATGAGAGCGCTTCCACCACCATCGGCGGTGATGTGGACGTCTCCAACGAATGGGTGCCGGAAGTCGACTTCACCTACTTCCTGACGGACAACATCGCCCTCGAACTCATCGCGGCGACCACGAAGCACGACGTCTCGCACAGCTCGGGTCTCAGCCTCGGCGAAGTAAACCTTCTGCCGCCGACACTGACGCTGCAGTACCACCTCATGCCGAAGGAGCGCTTCAGCCCCTATGTCGGCGCGGGCGTGAACTACACGATCTTCTACAATGAAGACGCGCCGGGCGGTGCCGTTACCAGCATCGACTACGACAACGCCTTCGGCTTTGCCCTGCAGGCCGGTGTCGATTACGCGGTCGCGGACAACTGGTACCTGAACCTCGACGTGAAGAAGATCTTCCTCTCCACCGACGTCTCCATGAACGGCGGCGCCATCCGTGCGGATGTCGACCTCGATCCGTGGATTGTGGGTGCCGGTATCGGCTACCGCTTCTGATCCTTTCGGAACGCGGTTTTCGGAGCACCGCCGCGCTCTCCACCGGGGGCGCGGCGGTGGCTTTTTCACGCTTGTCCGGTTTGCCGTTCTGCCTTGAGTCCGATAAAAATAGGGCGGAAGCCCTATTTGCCCGCCGCACTTGCGGGATCGGCGTGAAGGGCGAGAAAACCAATAAACAGAACAAGTTGGGAGAAGACTCGTGGGAGACTCCATTAGCTCGCGTGTCGAAGGAACAGAGGTGAAGAAGCGTCCCCTGAGTGTCGCCATTCTGGGCGCGGGTGCGGCGGGGCTCTGCACCGCGATCAAGCTGCGCGCGGCTGGTATCGAGGATTTCACGATCTTTGAAAAGGCGGCCAGCGTCGGCGGCACCTGGCGCGACAACACCTATCCGGGGTCGGGCTGCGACGTGCCCTCCATGCTCTATTCCTATTCCTTCGAACCGAAGCCGGACTGGAGCCGCAAATTCGCCCCCCAGCCGGAAATCGTGGCGTATTTCGAGACCGTGGCGCGGAAATACCGCCTTCTGCCAAACATCCGTTTCAATACCGAAATCGTGGAAGCGCATTTCGACGAGGAAGAAGGCCTCTGGCGCATCCGTTCGGCATCGGGCGAGGAATTCACGGCCAATGTCCTCATTTCCGGCGTCGGCCAGCTCAACCGCCCGGCCAATCCGAAAATTGAAGGTCTCAACGATTTCAAAGGTATAGCCTTTCATTCCGCGCGCTGGAACCACGACGCCGATCTCGCGGGCAAGCGCGTCGGCGTCATTGGCAATGGCGCGAGTGCCATTCAGTTCGTGCCTGAAATCGCACCGAGGGTGGGCAAGCTCACCATCTTCCAGCGCACACCGAACTGGTGTGTGCCCAAGCCCGACCGTCCCTTCAGGGAGTGGGAAAAGAAGCTCTACCGTTCCTTCCCGTTCCTCGCGCGCATTCAGCGCTGGTGGACATGGTTGACGCTTGAGCGGAATTATCTCGCCTTCGTACAGGGTAGCTTCTTCGGCAAGCTCTTCGAGAAAGCCGCGCTGAAGGAGATGGAAACCCACATCAAGGACCCCGAACTCCGCAAGAAGCTCACCCCGGACTATCCCGCAGGCTGCAAGCGCATCCTGCTGACCAACGACTGGTACCCCGCGCTTGCCCGGCCGAATGTCGAGGTGGAGACGAGCCACATCGCAAAGGTGACGGCCGATGCGATCATGACGGAAGACGGCGCCTCCCATCCGGTCGACATCATCATCTATGCCACGGGCTTTGAGTCCACGGACTTCCTGGCGCCGATGAAAGTCGTTAGCCGTGACAATGCGGATCTGAACGATGTCTGGGCGCGCGGCGCGGAGGCGCATCGCGGCGTTGCAGTGGCGGGTTTTCCCAATTTCTTCATGCTCTACGGCCCCAACACGAATCTCGGCCACAACTCGATCATCTTCATGATCGAATGCCAGGCGAACTACATCGCGCAATGCGTTTCAGTGCTCCGGAATAGCAAGCTGCGTTACCTCGACGTCCGCAAGGAAGCGATGGACAGCTTCAATCGCGACCTCCAGCAGGACATGCAGAAGACGGTCTGGGCCGCAGGCTGCTCAAGCTGGTACAAGACGGCCGATGGCAAGGTCACCAATAACTGGTCGAGCTTTACCGCCAAATACTGGTGGCAGATGCGTCACCCGGACTTCGCGGAATATGCGCTGAAACGCGCCTGAGCGCGTCCCCGGCAGCGGTTTGGACGTAATGGCCCAGTAATCAGGCGTGTGTAGGCAAGACGCCGAAACCAGGAAGAGCGAGGTTGGAAGCCTGCGACCGGCGGTCAATCGTGACTGCCGCGCCCCGAGCGAACGGAGCTTGCCTTGTCCTATCCGAATACCTTGATTTTCGTTGACCTCACCTCTGACGACCCTGCTGCCTGTGCGGCCTTTTATGCGGATGTGTTCGGCTGGGAGAATGATCCGCGTCCTTACGGTGTGTTCCACCGCATGGTGCCGGGTGGCAATGCGCTGAACCCGGATGGCAGCGAAAGCCAGATTGGAAATTTCCATATAGGCATCCACAACGCCGCCAACACGCGCCCGCATCCAGAAGCGGATGGCGTGGAACCTCGTTTCGTGGCGGGCATGGGCCGCAAGCCGCGGCTGTGGATTCTTGTGAGCGCCGATGACAGCGTGGAGCGGATTCTTGCCGACGCCGAAAAGCGCGGGGCGGAAATACTCTGGCGCGACCACTACTGGAAAGAATTCAACGGCTTGAACCACGCGTTCCGCGATCCCTGGGGAAACGAGATCATGCTTTGGCGCAAGGGTGGCGACAACCCGGAAATCCCTGATCACTACACGCGCGAATAGAAGACACGTCAGACCGGAACGATATCCGATAATGAACCCGGCCCCTCTCGGGTGACGCGAAGCCGCTTGAGGCTCGACACGGTGTAGTCGCGCGAACGAACGGTGGAGACGGCCTTGTATTCCGCCTCCACGGCTTCGGCATCTATTTCAAGCAGGATGTATCCCCGGTGCCGCGTATCGCAGTAGACGATCTCCGGCACCTCGCGCAGGAGCGTTTCCTCGGCAATGTCGTAAACGCGAGGATCGGCAGCGAGGTAGTCGTAACCTCCCTTTGAGCTGACACTGCTGGTACCGAACTCGACGCCGATGCGCCTTCCGCCGGGTGTTTCGCGAAGATCGTTCGCCCAGAATTGGTGCGAGTCACCCGTGAGAACGACGAGGTTGGCCTCTGCTTCGCGCACCGCATCGTAGAAGAGCTGGCGGGAGACCGGATAACCATCCCAGGCGCCCGGGTTGATAGGCAGGCGGAGCCTGGTGCGTTCAACCCAGCGCCGGGTATATTCATTGTCGCGGATCGCGGGGGCAATGACCTCGGGAGGGAAGGCGACCGTGTAATCAGGTGCATCCATGCGCGCCATGATGACCTGATTACCGAGAATCTGCCACGGTACGTTCCGGGCGCGCGATGCTTTCAACTCACCGCCAATCCAGCTCATTTGTTCGTCACCCAGAAAATTCCGAGCCGGATTGCCGAGGACTTCCGCCCGGAAGCGCTCAAGATCGGGCTTGTAGAAATAGCCCCCTGGCAGGCCGGTATCGGCCCACTCGCGGGCCTTGGCGTAGTCCGTTTCAGCGATGCCGTCGCTCTCGCGCCAGGGAGTTTTCACGCGCACGATTTGAGGTGGCGGGAGGGACCAGACTTCCTCTTCGCTCAGGGCGACCGGTGCCGCCGGATTCGAAATGTCATAGGCGGTTTCGAAATAGACCATGTCGTCGTCATAGCTCACCTCGGCACTGCGCGCAGTGAGCCGCGTCTCGATGAGGTGCAGCGTGGCAAGTTCGCCCATCTTGTAGGTCCGGTGAAGGCGGTAGAAGGACTCGCCCGGTTTCGGTTCGCGCATCGGCATCCACTCGAAATAGGCGCGAAGTGCCGCATCCCGCCGCGTCTCCCATTTACCTTCAGTGCCTGGCTGATGGTTCTGCGCACCGCCGGACCATGAGTTATTCGCGGTCTCATGATCGTCCCAGATGGTAATGAAAGGCGCTGCGGCATGGGCGGCTTGAAGATCGGCGTCGCGCCGGTATTGCGAAAAGCGTGTGCGGTAATCCTCCAGCGTCACGATCTCGTGTGGCGGTTCGTGCTCCCGTCCGATCTCCTTGGCAACGTCACCACCATAGCCATCAGGGCCATACTCATAGATGTAGTCGCCGAGGTGGACGATGGCGTCGAGATGCGGCTCCTTGGCGAGTTCGCGATAGACGTTGTAGAAGCCGAAACCGTAATGCGAGCAAGAGATGGCGCCGAGGCGAAGCTTCGTCGCGTCTTTGGAGGCCAGTGTGCGTGTGCGGCCGACAGGCGAGACCGTCTCGCCGGAGAGAAATCGGTAGAAATAGCTCTTGCCGGGTTCGAGACCGCGCACATCGACCTTGACCGTATAATCGCTTGATGGCTTGGCGGACGCCTCCCCTTCGCTCACGATTTCGTCGAAGTATTCGTCTTTCGCCACTTGCCAGAGAAGCGACACCTCGGCGGTAGCGGTGGCGCGGGTCCAGATGATCACAGCGGTCTCTTCGGGGTCGCCACTGGCTACGCCGTGAAGAAACTCGACGGGAACAGCCGGTGCCTCTGAGCAGCCGGACGTGCTCATAAGTGCCGCGCCCCCTGTAAAGGCAAAGCCCTTCAACGCATCGCGGCGTGTTGGTCGGAAACTCATCGCTAAACCCCCGGGAAAGACGGCGGACCCATGACACCAGATCAATTATTGTGGGCGACGGAGAAGAGGATTTCAGGCCCCTGCGCGTACGGAAACTTGGCTTTCTCCAGCTCGTGCAAATTATTGAGCGGGTTGGCCACAGAAACGGAAACCCGCCCGGTCTAGGATGTTGTGGATTGCACCTATCCAGGAGCCGCCGCATGAGGGGCCAGGTTTTATGTGTCGGACGTAACAGTCTCGATCTTGTCTTTGGCGTCGATCTCGCGCGTCTGCAGCCGGACAGCAAGCAGCGCACGAGCGACCCCGCCTTGCTTGTCGGCGGTCAATGCGTAAATGCGGCGGTAACGCTGGCAGGTCTCGGCTGCGCGGTAGCTTACGCAGGCGTTATCGGTGACGACGCGGCGGCGGCGCGTGTGCGGGGCTTTCTTGAGGAGCGCGGAGTCGATTGCAGCCCCGCCGAAACCGCGCACGGTATGGCGGCCCCTTGTGCCTATATCATGGTGGATAGGGCGACGGGCGAGCGCGCTATCGTGGAAACGGCTCCACCTGACTTTCCATCTTTCTCCGGAAGGGTGGCGGAAGACCTCTGGAACAGGACGCTGAGCGTCTATTTCGACGGACATGAAGTGGAAGCATCCGTCGCGATTGCCGTCGAGGCGGCGCGTCGGGGGATACCGACTCTGACCGATGCCGAAGTGTTGACAGATGGGACGCGAGCGCTGTTGGCACGTGTGAATACGGCGATTGTGCCGCGCGCCCTCGCGGTCGATCTCGCCGGTTCCAGTGCGCCGGAGGATATGCTTCGCGCGCTCGCCGAACTGGGTGGCACGGCCCATGTCGTCACCATGGGTGAAGAAGGTGCGGTGGGGGCGATTGCGGGCGAGGCGGTCCATTTCGTTCCTGCCTTTGGCTGCACAGCCATCGACACGACAGGCGCAGGCGATGCATTTCACGCAGGCTTTTTGTTCGCCGGCCTTGCCGGCGCGGCTTTCCCCGATGCGATGGCTTTCGCTGCGCGCGTCGCGGCGGCAGCTTGCGAGGTGAAGGGCGCCAATCTCGGCGTGGATAGACTTGCGGCGCTGGCCGCGTCCTTCAATCGAGAAACATCGATTTCCGAATGATGGCGTGAACGCCCCAGTTGCCATCCACGACCTGAGTTATGCCGAAATCGACGGCGACTGAAATGAGCGAGATTGCTTCATCTTCGCTCAACCCCTTCGTCGTCATCAGAAAGCGGCGTGTCTTCCTGAAAGCATCTCGCATTGCCATATCGACCGATGCTTGCTTGTAGACCTCGCTTTGCGCGTTCTTGCCCAGCTCTTTCAGATAGTTCGGATGGGCAAAGCCGGTGATAACCCATTCTTCCTCCGTCTCGATCAACGGGTAATCGAGATCGAGCAACTTGCCCCCGTGATCGCGCTTCTTGTGCAGCACAACCTGAAAGACACCGGTCAGCGAACATTCGATGGCTGTGCCGCAAAGCTCGGAATCGCCTTGCGAGGCATGTGGGTCGCCGACGGAAAGCAGGCCACCTGGGACAGAGACGGGCAGGAAGATGCGCGAGCCCGCGCCAAGACGCCAATTGTCGATATTGCCGCCGAAATAGGCCGGTGGAACGGAATCGACAATACCCCAGTGATCGGGTGCGAGAGCGACCACACCGAAATGGGCTCGCAGCGGGATTTCGATGTTCTTCAGGACATCGAAGTTCTTTTCGATGGTTGTGTGGTCGACCGGAACACCCGGATAATCGATCGTCTCATGCACGACGCCGAAGGGATCGGTCTGCGGGGTCCAACGATAATTGTAGACGGCGCGGGCGACGTCGCGTTCATCCCGCTGCTCGATCTCGTAGATCGTAATGACCTCGCGTGGCGTTGGCGGTGTCAGAAGCTCATTGTAGTGAAAGCCCCACCACGCGGCGGCGTTGCTGCCAAAATAACGGCCCTCGAAACGCTGGCTCGCACTTGGCCGGGGATGAATGTCGAGAATGCGAAGTTCGACGATGTCTCCCGGTTTCGCATCCTGAATGGCGATGGGGCCGGTGCAGATATGAACGCCGAAACCTTCGCCGGGCCCGCGCCCATAAGTAGACGCATCCATAGGCCCAGCGCCGCGCCTGTCGACATTTTTTCCGTCCTTCGTCCAGTGAAAGACGCTTTCGGCGCCGGGATCGTTTTCGATCATGCGCTCGTAATCGTCATAGGCGTGTTGCGTCAGCGTTTCGATGGTGACGAAGTCGCCGGAACGCATTTCAAGGACGGGCGGCAGAAACCGGCTGAAATATCCCCAGTGAACGGTCTTTGCGGTAACCGGAATATAATGGTGCCGCGCGCCGTCCTCAGACAACGGCACGGGAATGGAGGGCGTTTCGGCTTTGATGAGCGGTGCTTCGAGAACAAGTTCATCGATTTCCGCGCCGTCTTCGCCACCGGAGGGCGCGGGCCGCTCCTCGCGGGCGCTGCCGTCCGGACGGCCGCGCGTTGTGCCCCAGTGGTGGAGCTGCTGCTGGTTGCCGGGCGCGGCGCGGCGATACTCGCGCGGGGAGACACCATACTGATCACGAAAAGCGCGGCTGAAATGGGCGGCGTCGTTGAAGCCCCAGCGGAAACAGATGTCGGAGATCGAAAGCTGGCCGTGGGTGGGGCTTTCAAGGTCGTAGCGGCAACGCTCCAGCCGACGGTAGCGGATATAGCGAATGAAGCTCTGGCCAACGGATTCGAAAAGCTTCTGTACATAGCGGGGCGAGATGCCGTGCGCCTCGGCGATATTGGCAAGGGAAAGCTCCGGGTCGCCGAGCTGGGATTCGATGGTCTGGCAGATGCGATGGAGAAGCGCAGCGCGTACGCCAGCGGCGCCGCCCAGTGCGCGGGTATCCGCCTGGCGGAAAATGCCCGCCATGAGAAACTCCGGTAGCGCAAGCTCAATGGGACGAAGCTGGTCGACGCTGAGGTCTTCAAGGGCTTCCGCGACGGAGGCAAGAAAGCCCGCCAACACATGCCCGATCCCTGCGCGGCCTGAAAGATGGATCACCTTTGTCGGCAGCGGTGCCATCAGGCGTGGCCGGAAGGCGGCGCGGGGAATATAGATAATGACGACGCGACAGAAGGTTTCGAGCGTGAAGGTGGTGCGTGAACCCACAGCGCCATAAACGATATCCCCGCCCGTTGCTTTCAGGTCGGTGCCACCATCGTGAAAAGTAATGTGGCCTTCAAGAAGTGATGCAACCCAGACACCGTCTTTACCGGCGGACTTGTTCAGCTCGTGAATGGCGCTGATGTCCTGCGGTGTAGAAATGAGGCGTGTAAAACTGATGCCAGACTGCGAGACGACCGCCGACATCAAGCCATAAGCACCATCCTCTGTTTCATGCCCTATCGGCTTGAGAGCAAGGCGTTCAAGTGCCTCCTGCCATGCCTCATAACGATCCTGCTTCGGGTAAGCCTCGGTTGAAAATCTCCATGCATCCATGCGTCCGCACACACTCCAACAACGCGCCGGCGCGGACTGCCGAAAAACGGTCCACTGCCTGCCGTAAATATGTGCAGTTCGGAGGGCTCTACTGGTCCGGCACTTCGGAAACCGTTGCACTTGGCCCGCCGTCTGCCTCACATGCTTGTTGCATCGCAAAAAGCATGCCTCAGGTGAAAGGCCACGATTTGCAGCTATTTCTTGTCCGGTGCAAAGATAGTGCGCGGCATGCGGACGTGAACGCCTTGTCGCCCATCCACCACCTGCGTGACGGTGAAGTCGGCTGAAATGCTCATCAGGGAGTAGGCGTCGTCCTTGCTGAGATCGCGTTCTTCGTTGAGGAACTTCAGCATGTCGAGCGAGGCATTGCGCATCGCGACGTTCAGATCCTCGTCGAAACCGTGGACGATCCAGTAATTCGGCGTTTCGAGAAGCGGTGAGGGAAATTCAAAATCCTTGCGCAGCACGATCTGGAAGAGAACGTCCAGCGAGGCTTCGATGGCGGTGCCGCTGATTTCGCCATCGCCCTGCGAAATGTGCGGATCGCCGACGGAAAAGAGGCCGCCATCGACCGCGACGGGATAAAACATCGTGGCGCCCGCGCCGATACGCCAGTTGTCGATATTGCCGCCATGCGCGCCTGGCGGAATAGTGCTGACGCGGCCCGGGGCATCAGGCGCGACGCCCGCCGTTCCAAGATGCGGGCGCACGGGAACGCGCACGCCGTTCAGCGCCTTGTGCCGGTCGCATTCCGGGCAATTGGTGATCTTGCCCGGGGTCTCGTAGAGACCCGGATAATCATAGGCGTAGTGAGCTTCCGCCTGGTTTGTCGCGCGGTCGAGCCGGTAGATCGTCACACGTTCCTTTTCGCCGAATTCCTTGTAGAGGTGGCCCCAGTTCGCGGCGAGATTCGAGCCATAGTCGAAGCGCGGCACCATGCGCAGGTAGCGTACTTCCAGCATGTCGCCCGGCTTTGCGTCCTTGACGTAGATCGGGCCCGTCATCAGGTGAACGCCGGGATTGCGGTCACTCTCAGGGATGGTGTCGTAGATGTGGCGAACGGCGTCGTCCATCATCAGCTCTGGAGCGTCGCCCGCATGATGTGTGACGGCCTCGGCTTGAACGAGGTCGCCGCTGTTCACGGTAAGTACGGGTGCAAGCGACGGATCGAAATACCCCCAGTGACAGGTTTCTGGCGTGGCCTTGAGGAGATGAAGCGCCGTGGGGTGAGCGTGCGACGCCGCCTTGGACTCTGGAATGACAGAATGCGCCATGAAAACTCCTCGTGCCTTGATACTGGTACTCCCGCAGAAGACGGGAGCGAATATCACCAGTTTCAGGTTTCACGCGGAAACGGTCTTGCTTTGACGCGCAGAAGATGTTGCCGGATGTGCCTGCCGTTTCAGGCGTTGCCTTGTGGGAAGGCAGACTGCCTGGGCAACCTGCCTCCCGATGCGGCGAAAGGGAAGTGTCAACCTCCGATGACGACGGTGGTCATGTCCATCGAGCCATATTCGACAATCGGCGTCTCGAAACGCACGGGTTCGCCGACGCGCCGGGCGCCCATGACATAAAGAAGAGGCAGGTAGTGATCGGGATGCGGGACGGAAAGCGTAGCGTCCCTGTCCTGCGATACATAGTCGATAAGGTTTTCCGGCGTGTCATTGGCAATGCTGCCCCGGATGTAATCCCCGAAACGGCTGGCCCAGTCATAGCTGCCGTCGCGCATCTGCCAGTCCATCTCCGGCAAGTTATGGACGATGTTGCCGCTCCCCATGAGGAGGTAGCCTTCGTCGCGGTAAGCACCGAGAACCTTGCCGATTTCAAAATGCTGCGCCGGAGAAAGAGAGGCATCCATGCCGATCTGGACGAGCGGCACATCGGCTTGCGGAAAGGCCTTTGTGAGAACGCACCACGAGCCATGGTCGAATCCGCGCTCCTCGTCGAGTGCGACATCGACCGGAGCGAGCCTCTCGCGGATGGCCGCGGCGAGCGCCGGGCTGCCGGGCGCCGGATAGCGCATGTCGTACATCGCTTTTGGAAAGCCACCGAAATCATGGATCGTGCCGGGATGGGCGCCCGCCGTTACCCGGACACCACGCGTATACCAATGGGCGGAAATGCAGATAATGCCCTTCGGTTTGCCGAATTCGCGGCCGAGATTTTCCCAGGTCCGGGTGACGAAATTGTCCTCCAGCACATTGCCGGGGCTTCCATGTCCAAAGAAAATCGCGGGCTGCGGCCTGCCGCTATTGGTCTGCATCTGATGTCGTCCAGTTTCAATATGCGTCACGAAGCGGCCTTGCGGCGCTGCCACTCCTGCTGATAGCGCGTGACGAGCCAGTGATTGAGGTCGCTCTGTGCGCGCTCCTGCCACGAATAGCGGCCGCGCACGGAGAAGCGCGATTTGAGTCCAATCTGCACGAGCTTGTCTACATGGAGATCCTGCTCTGTGATTTCCATGGCAGTCCGCATATTCATGTCGAGGCGCTCTTGAAAGAGCGGCTCCGACATGGCGCCCGGTGCGACCAGCCAGCCGATGGTCATGGAGTGGCTGTTGGCGGATTCCGCATGAAGGATCAGGTAGATCACCATGTCGGAGGTGATGACGAGCGAAAGCGAGGGAGGGATATTCGCGAACATCGCGCGATGACGCTCTTCGGAGGTCAGCTTCGGAAAGACCGGAAGCACAGCTTTCTGCAGCGGATTGAAGGCAGCGTCGGGATGAAGCGTTCCATTGAACCGCAGATAACCGGCGCTTCCCTCCGGCATTTCCGGAAAGGTGGCGAGCTCGCTCGGAATGAAATCGTGGAGCGGCCCTTTGTGAAGACGGGTTGCGTGATACCCGTCATTGTTATTCTCCATCATGACCTTCCAGTTCCACGGATAGCTCTGCGGCTCGTCCGGGACGGCGCCCTCGGCGTTCGGGAGGTCATAGTTGACCAGCGCCTCGCTCACCGTCGTGAGACGTGGCGCCAGTGGCAGCGCATCGGCATCGAAATTGACGAAGATGAAGCCTTCCCAGATTTCCGTCTTGATCTCCGGCAGGCCCACATCGTTGCGATCGAAGTCGCAGGTCTTGCTCATGGCCGGCGCGCCCACCAGGCGGCCATCCAGCCCATAGGTCCAGTGGTGATAGGGGCAGACAAAGGCCTTGGTATTGCCGCGCCCTTCCGCGACGAGCATGGCCCGATGCTGACAGACGGCCGACATGGCCATCAGCTCGCCTTCGCGTGTTCGCGAAATGATCAGCGGTTCGCCGATATGCGTTGCTGTGAAATAATCGCCCGGGTTCTTTACCCAGTCCTCGCGCCCAACGCAGAGCCATTCCCGGTTGAAGAGGGCGTCTTTCTCGAAGTCGAAAAATTCTTCATCCGTATAGCAGGCGGGAGGCAGCGTTTCCGCTTCGGTGACGTCGCCAAGAGAGCTGCTGAATCCCTCGAAGAACGCATCGGTGAGGATATTGGTGGACATGAAAACACTCCGCTCGAACGCTGGCCCGTATTGAAGGAGACGCAAATTTCGGGCCTCTGACTATCTGACGGCGATATTAGGCAAGCGCCCTCCATATCTCTTGCGGCTGTGCGTCCAAACTGTTGTCCGTGAGCGGGGCAGGGCGCGCGACTGCCTAGAAAACCGGCGAGCGGCCGCCTTCAAAAGCGGCATTCGGGTTGGTTCTGCGTTCGTTGGGCCGCAACGTGAAAACAAATGCGCGCCTGCGGACAAGACCGTGACTGCAGCAGAGCCTAGTCTTTTCCGGACAATGAACGGCACGACAGCGGCGTGCTGCACAATGAAGGGCATCATGAAAATCAGCATTATATCGGGTAGCCAGCGGCCGAAGTCTCAATCGCTCAAGGTCGCGTCTTATCTGGCCGAGCGACTGAAAGCGCGTGGCGTGGTGGCGGGTGATCCGATTGACCTCGGACTTGCGCCCCTGCCTTTCTGGGATGAATCCGCCTTCTCTTCGGAGCCTTCCCCATTGAACGATGCGTGGAAGCCCATCTCGGCAGAGTTTTCTTCCTGTGACGGTTTCGTCGTTGTCGTGCCCGAGTGGCACGGCATGGCACCGCCCGCGTTGAAGAACATGCTTCTGCTTTGCACAAGCGAACTGGCGCACAAGCCGGGTCTTATCGTCGGCATCTCCGCGAGCGCGGGCGGCACCTATCCGATGGTTGAGCTGCGGCTGACCGGCTTCAAGAACAATCGTATCTGCTGGATTCCCGACCATCTTGTCATTCGCGGCGTTAAGGGGGTGCTCAACGGAACCCCTGCGAAAGACGAGGAAGGCGAGACGGCGATCGAGAGCCGCTGCGATTTCAGCCTCGCCATGCTTGTCGAATATGCCAGGGCGCTCAGGACGGTGCGTGAAAGCGAGGCTTTCGACCTCAAGACCTATCCATTCGGCATGTAAGGCCGGTCGCGGTCAAATGCTTGGGCGTTCCCAGACAAGCCTTTGGCATGGCTTTTGATTAGTGTTCCCATGGGCACGGATACCGTGCCCCGTATGGTGAGTTTTCCTCGAGTTCAGTGCAGGGCCAAGGCGATGAATTACGAAGTCTTGACGGTAAAGCCGATGACGGCGCGGATCGGAGCGGAGATCGAAGGTGTTGATCTTTCCAAGCCGTTGACGAACAAGATCATCGATGAGCTGCACGACGCGTTGATGCAGCATCAGGTTATCTTCTTGCGCGATCAGGATCTTGATCATGTTCGGCATAAGGAACTCGGCAGGGCTTTCGGCGAACTGGCCATTCATAGCGGCGTAGCGGGCCTTGCCGAGCACCCCGAGGTCGTCGCGATCCACGCCGACGAAAATTCGAAATTCGTGGCAGGCGAAAACTGGCATTCGGATCTTACCTGCAACGAGATTCCGCCGATGGGCAGTATTCTCTATCTGCCGGTCGTGCCGGAAGTGGGTGGCGATACCATGTTCGCCAGCATGTATGCCGCCTATGAAGCATTATCGCCCGGCATGCAGACTTATCTTGAAGGTCTTCAGGCCGTGCATGACGGTGAACATGTTTACCGCCCCATTGTGAACGATCCGAACAAGCGCTTCCCCTGCAACACGCATCCGGTGGTGCGCACACATCCGGTAACCGGCCGTAAGGGCATCTTCGTCAATCCCTCCTACACGACCGAGATCGTCGGCCTCGGCAAGGCCGAGAGCGATGGCGTTCTCCAGATGCTCTACAAGCACTGTGCCAATCCGAACTTTCATGTGCGTTTTCGCTGGCAGCCGAAATCGGTCGCCTTCTGGGACAACCGCTGCACCTGGCATCTGGCGGTGTGGGACTATTTCCCGCAAGTCCGGTCAGGCTTCCGCGTCACCGTCGCGGAGACACAGCGTCCCGCCTGATGGCGGGCCGCCCGTTCTGCCACGAGGGATTTCGCGGTGGCGGCTTTTTCCGGTTAGCTTTCGTCGTGGGCAATCGACAGCGTGACGGGCGCCCAGTCCGCGATTTCCGCGTGAAAGGCACCGAGCTTTCGTCCCACATAATGAAGTGCATCCGCCCCGAGCAGAAGATGAAGCGGTGGTTCTTCCGCATCCACGGCTTTCAGGATCGCAAGCGCGGCCTTCGCGGGATCCCCGCCTTCGCTGCCGCCATGACCTGAAAGAATGCTGCGTGCAAGATGGGCGGTTGGTTCGTAATCCGCGATTTCCGATTTGCAGACCGTAAGCGAGCGCGTGGCAAAATCCGTGCGCAATCCGCCTGGCGCGATATTCGTGACCTTTATACCGAGAGGGCGGACCTCTTCGGCGAGTGTCTGGCCGATGCATTCAAGCGCATATTTCGTTGCGCCGTAGATCCCGGTTCCCATCCAGGGCGCAAGGCCGCTGACGGATGTCACGTTGAGGATGTGCCCGCGTCGCCGTCCGCGCATGAAGGGAAGAATGGACTGGATAACGCTGATGGCGCCAAAAACATTCACTTCGAACTGAGCGCGAATTTCTTCCGCGCTTGCCTCCTCGATCGCGCCGATGAGCCCATAGCCTGCATTGTTGACGAGAACGTCGATGCCGCCTGTACGCTCTTCGATGGTGGCCGCCGTCTTTCTCACAGCGTTGCCATCCGTCACATCGAGGAGGAAACCGAGCGCTCGACCGGGCGCCTGCGCTTCGAAAGTCTCGCGATCCGCTTCCCGGCGTACCGTGCCGGCAACGAAATCGCCACGCTCCAGCGCGGCCGCGGCAATCGCCTTGCCGAGTCCGCTGCTCACGCCTGTAATCCACCACTTGCGAGAGGTGTCCGGCATGGCTTTAATTCTCCGTTTTAGATATCGCGGCAGGTGTCAGAAGGGTTTGTCGCCCTTGACCCAGAGGCGGTGCATCAGCCGGACATATTTCGCGTCGTCAAACACGGTTCCGGTATGCAGCGTACAGCGATTGTCCCACATGAGAATGTCGCCAACCTGCCATCTGTGACGGTGGACGAATTTCTCACTGGTGACAAACTCGACAAGCTCTTCGATGAGCGCATGAGCTTCCTCGTCGGGCATGCCGACAATGCCTTTCACCGTGCCCGTACTGACCCAGAGCGCCTTTCGTCCGTCGGCGGGGTGGGTGCGGATCAGTGGATGAAAGACATCCGGGTTGGCTGCTTTCAGTTCATCGCTGATTTCCATGCGGCCAAACTGCCGGGTGGACATCAGGTGCTGATAGCTGTGATGAAGAACGAGGTCATCGAGCTTTGCCTTCTGTTCTGCAGTCAGTGAATCATATGCAGCGCAGAGATCGGCGAGCAGCGTGTCGCTGCCTTCGTCGGGCACCTCGACGGCGTAGAGCATGGTGCACATGACCGGCTCTTCCTTGTAGGAATAGTCGGTGTGCCATCCGACACCGTCATTATGTGCACCGATCGGCTTGCCATCGACGATCTTGTTTGAAAGCAGGAAGATTTTTGGATAGCCCGGCAGGGTGAACTGCGTCTGGGTGTGATCTTCGGCATCGCCGAAGAGTTCGATGAAAGACATGAGTTCGTCTGGGGCCAGATCCTGACCGCGCAACAAAATCGCGCCGTTCGCGTGAAACAGCTCGACGACTTTCCGGCGTGCATCGCTGCCGGCGGTCTTCAGGTCAACGTCGAAGATTTCGACACCGAAGCCCGGCATCAGCGGCCGGGTACGCAGTTCAAGATCGGTCGTCATTATCACGCCATTTTGTACCGGATGTTGCCGGACCTTACGGCCACATACTCTTGACGGTCTTGCTTGCACGCGCCCTATGAGTTGGGTGGTTTTTGCGCCTTTGGGGCGCGCATGGCGGTGTGACCAAGATTTCATCATTCTTGTGAACGGTGACGCCCGAAACGCGAACGAAGAGGGCAGCAGCATTCTTTTCGCCGCTTTTCTGCACTCTGCCGAGCGCTCGATGCCTTGGTGAAATCATCATTCATGGGGGTAGCTCACCTCTACCGGTAGGCGATTTGCCTGCTGATGAGCCGCGCGCCGCTCCTGGAAAACTTGTCCGGCGGCGTAAAGGCGAACGGATACTTGACCAAATTCCCCCATCGCCCCGGTAGCTGCCGCGAACGGATGCACGAGGCGTGATTTCTGCTGCGATGCATGATGATTTTTTGTCAGACACAACGCTTGCTTCTGAGAAAATCGAAAAAAACATAGAAAAATCAACACCATGTGAATCTGGCACATGCCTTGCTCTCTATGCCGCATCAGCGAAGAAAATTGCTCTTCCTTGTATTGCGATTGGGGGCGTCACGTATGAGCAAATCACATTACCTCGCTACCACCTCACATCTGGCCCTGTTGGCCATGGTCGCTGCCCTGATCGTGCCGTCGGGCACGCAGGCGCAGGAGGTCGTCGACGAAGACATTCCTGTAATGGAGACCGCGCCGGTCGAAATCTCCGGCGAGGTCAAGGAGATGACAGTTATCTCCGAGCGAGACAGGGCCGGTCTGCTGGAGCAGCAGCCGAGCGATCTGTTGTTCGGCATGAAAAAGCCGCTTCTCGAAACGCCGCGGTCGGCGACCTTTGTCAGCGACGAAACACTCGACGCTTATGGCGTGACCACCGTCGACGATCTCGCCGCTGTCTCGCCGGGTACCTTCACGGCGTCGTTCTATGGCGTTGAAGGCGCGCTCAATGTCCGCGGCTTGCTTGCCGAAACCTACTTCCATGGTTTCAAGCGTATCGAAAACCGCGGTACCTACCAGACACCGATCGGCGCCGCCTCGCGCATCGACATCCTGCGTGGCCCGCCGACGGCCAATTTCGGCCCCGGCAAGGTCGGCGGTCTCATAAATCTTGAGCCGAAGACGGCGAAGATCAGCGAAGAAGCAGGCTACATGACGGGCATCTCGGGTGAGGTGACCGGCACAATCGGTTCTTATGAGAAAAAGAACGGCACCTTCGAGACCGGAATACCGCTCAACTTCGGCGATACGGCCGGCGGCGTTTACATCTATGGCGAGCTTGAGGATTCCGAGAGCTTCTATCGGGGTATCGAGCCCGAACATCAGTTGCTGCAGAGTACCGCTCAGTTCGAAACGCTGGACGGCTGGACCTATGGCGGCGGGCTCATGTTCTACCAGTCTGAAGGCTATGTGCAGACACCCGGCTGGAACCGCGTTACGCAAGATCTGATCGACAACGGCAACTACATCACAGGCACCAATTCCGGACTGACGGATACCAACGGCAACGGCTATCTCGACATGAGCGAACTCGGCGCCGGTCTGAGCTATTACCCTGCCTGGTTCGTGTTTCCGGAACCCGGGTCGGAGAATCTCGACACCGGCGTTGGAACGACACAACTCAGCAGCCGTGACGTCTACACCAGTCCGTTCGACTTCTCCAACACCGAGACGCTCACGCTCTATGGTGATCTGATCAAGGCGTTTACCAACGGCTCCGAGCTGAAGTTCCAAGCCTTCTACGACTCGCTCGATAATGAGCGCTTCGTCAGCTACGGCTTCCCGGCCGATTACGACTCCTACACGATCGAAGGTCGCGTCAGCTACAACTTCGATGTCAAGGTGCCGGAATCGCCTGTCACAGCCGCCTTCAATGTAGGCATCAGCCACCGTTACTACGATGCCCAGAAGAAGGAATCCTTCAACTATGGCGGCATCGCGCTCGACCGCCGCGACATCTCGAATGGACCGACGCCGACCGATACACTCGGGTCGCCCTTCATTCCGGGCTCCGGCTACACTTGGGACTACAATAACAAGTCCACATGGCACGATACCGGCCTCTTCGCCATGGCCGATTTCGACGTCGCCGAGAAACTCCTCATCACGCTCACCGGCCGCTACGACTGGTATAGCGTCGACTCCGAAGACACCGGCGCACTCTGCTTTTGTACCCCCGGTCCGCAATCCGACACCGACAACGCCTTTACCTACAGCGCCATGGCGCTCTACAAGGGCCCTTATGGCATCCGCCCCTACGTTACCTACGCAGAAACCACGGCCATCGAATTCGGTCAGGCTGGCGACGTCTCGCCGACCACCGTTGCCAATGGCGACTGGCTCTCCGATGGCGATCTCGTTGAAGCGGGCATCAAGCTCGAAGCCTTCGACGGTATCCTCACCGGCTCGCTCGCGGCCTACCGCCAGCACCGCACGGTGCTCGACAATGTTGGCGGCGGCGTCGATGAAACCGAAGGCGAGGGCATCGAACTCGAGCTGCGTTATCTCGCGACGGAAAATCTGAGCTTCACCTTTGCCGGTAACGCGCAGAAGACGAAATTTCTCGGCAGTTACGACGCTTTCTACTACTTCACGCCGGCAAGCCTCGGCCTGAATCCGGCCGACTACTACGGCGTCGGGATTGCCGGTCCCTTTAGCTCGATGTTTGGCGTCACCGGCGACAGCTACTACGCCGGCGAGATCGAAGACCGCCGTATTCCTGAAAGGGTTTTGAGCCTCTTCGGTACCTATACGTCCGATCAATACGCATGGGGTCACGCCGGCACGACATGGGGCGTGCGCTATGTCTCCGAGACGGCTGGGCTTGCCGCTGATCCTGTGAAATATCCCGACTACTTCGTCGTCCAGGCGTCGGCCTATGCGGACTTCAATAGCTGGAAGCTCGCACTCAACATCGACAACCTTCTCGACGAAGAATACTTCACCCCGCTTCAGGATCTCTATGGCGACGTCGCCGTGCTGCCCGGCAAGGGCCGCGAATGGAGACTGACGGCAACCTACCGCTTCTGAGTATCGAAGCTACGACCGCGTAACCCGAGTACATGATGGCTGGAGGCCAGCAGATGAACGACACAAAAGAGTTTGTATATCCGTGGTTCGTCTTGCTGTCCTTCAGCGTCCTGTTTTTTCTTGTGACAGCCGGCACTTTCACGTCCCTTGGCGTCGTGCTCCCCGACATGGTGAGCGAACTCGGTTGGGATTGGACGGCAGCCGGTCTCGGTTTCACCCTTCTTGGCGTCTCCTGCGGCCTGTCGAGCTATCCGCCCGCTTACATGATCCGCAAGTTTGGTGTCCGCGCGACTGTTCTGTTCGGTACGGCAATCCTCGTTGCGGGCTTCATGCTCCTTTACGTCGTGCAGGATGTTCCCACTTATTTCATTGCCATGCTGCTCGCAGGTACAGGTTTCTCTTTCGTCGCGACGGTTCCCGGCACCTACATGATCGCCCGCTGCTTCAAGAAGCAGTCCATGGCTTTCGGCATCTATTTCACAATCGGCGGCGTCGGCGGTATTGCCGGTCCGCTCGTTTACTTCGCGGCAGTCGGCATCTGGGAAGAATGGCGGATGCACTGGATGATCATCGCCATTCTGATGGCAGCGTCCGGTGTGCTGACCGCCGCCTTTCTGCGTGAAGGCGAGGCGGAAGACCAGCGCGCCGACGATATCGCGAATGCAGCCGTCGATGAGTCCGCATCCGGCGTCTACATCACGCGGCAAAAATGGACTGCGATGCAGGCCCTCCGTACACCGCAGTTCTACATAATCGCGGCGGGCTATATTTCGTTTCTGCTTTGCGGCATCACGGTCAACAGCCTTTCTGTCGGCCACCTGACTGAGATCGGTGTCGGCATGGCGGTAGCCGCCGGTCTGCTCAGCTTCGAGGCGTTCCTCAATGCGGCATCACGCGCCGTCAGTGGCTTCATCGGTGAATATATCGATCCGAAACACCTGCTGATGGTGTCGCTTGCACTTCTTGTCGTGGGCATGATTGGCTTGGGCGTTGGAACCAACTGGCTGGCTCTCATCGTTTATGCGGTCGGCATCGGTATCGGCTACGGCACGACCTTCCTCGCGACGAGCGTGCTGCTGATGAATTATTTCGGCCGCAATGCCTATCTCGAACTCTTCTCCTTCATGAATGTGGCGGCGACGCTCGCTTCCTTCGGTCCCTTCCTCGGTGGCTATCTGCGAGATATGACGGGCACCTTCGTTTGGGCTTTCTTTCTCTACGCGCTAGTGCCTTTGGTGGTGATGGTCGCCGTCTTCTTCATGCGCCCACCCATGCAAATCTCCGACGAAGAAGAACGGGAAGAAGAAGCGGTGATGACCGCAGCAGCGCTCGCCCAGGCAGGTGACATGGAGCATGCGATGGAAGGCGAGCCCGCCAAGCTCGGCGTCTGACGCGGCGGTACGAAACAGATTACTGGTTTAATACGAGGTTGAAAAAATGTCTTCTTCCACCGGAGAGAAAGAATTTGGTGTCTTCCTGCCCATCGCCAATGGCGGATGGATTATCTCGAAGAACACGCCACCGCTTGATGCGTCCTACAAGCAGAACCGCGAAGCAGCGATGATCGCCGACGAGATCGGCCTCGATTTCATCATGTCGATGATGAAGTGGCGCGGCTTTGGCGGCGAAACCGGGCATTGGGGGACCTCGCTTGAATCCGTGACCATGATGGCGGGCATCGCCGAAGCGACGAAGAACGCGCGCATCATCGCCACCGTTCATACGCTGCTGCAGAATCCCGCCGTGGTCGCGAAGATGATTACGACGCTGGATCACATCTCCGGCGGCAGGGCGGGTCTGAACATTGTTTCCGGCGCCTTCAAGGATGAGTTCGACCAGATGGGCGCTTGGCCTGCGGACCTCGATCATGATGGCCGCTACCGCTACGCCGAGGAGTGGACCAAGCTCGTCAAGACCATGTGGGAGAAGGACCATGTCGACTATGACGGGGAGTTCTTCAAGTTCAATGATTGCGTCTCCGACCCGAAACCCGTGTCGAGCCCGCGGCCCTATTTGATCTGCGCGGGACAGTCGGAGCGCGGATTGCGGTTCACTGTGCAGAATACCGATGCATGCTTCATCGGCGGCAAGACGGCGGAAGATACGCTCCGCATCAGCCGCCTGGCGCGTCGTGTGGCCGCCGAATACGGCACGACGATACGTGTCTTCGCCATGAGCACCATCGTCTTTGGCGATACCGATGAGGAAGCGGCCGAGACGGTTGCCTACTACAAGGGAGGTCTCGACTGGGGCGCCGTGCAGGGAATGATGCGCAGCTACGGCATGGAAGCCGATGGCAGTGCGAGCGTGATGGGTGAGAAGGCCAAGGAAACCTTCATGACGCATACCGTCGCCGGGACGCCTGCGACCTGTCTGGAAAAGCTCAAGGAACAGATCGAAGGCTGCGAACTTGACGGCATCATGACCATCTACCCCGATTACGTGAAGGGGTTGACGACTTTCGGCAAGGAAGTGCTCCCCGGCCTCAAGGCACATTTCGCATGACAGCTATGGCCGAAAGAAAGCCCGAGAGCGGCGGTCCCGGTGAACTCGCCGACTGGATTTCCCCGAAGCGTGCGGCGCTCTGCGTCATCGACGTGCAGGTCGATTTCGCCGCGCCGGACGGTCTGATGGCGAGTTATGGCGTCGACATGAGCGCCGTCCCCGGGGCCATCGCGAATATGAAACGACTTGTCACCGCAGCGCGAGGAGCTGGTGTGCCAGTCATCTTCATCGGGTTGGAAACAAGCGTAGAAACGGACTCACCCGTCTGGATGGAACGGATGCGCCGCCGTGATGGCGACCCTGAGTCCGAAAGCAATGTCTGCCGCGCGGGAACACCGGGCGCCGCATTTTACGGACCTCTGCCGCAGCCGGGTGATGCCGTTGTAATGAAGCCGAAATACAGCGCCTTCTACGCAACCAACCTCGCGGAAATACTGATGGAAAAAGGCGTCGACACACTTGTCGTCTGCGGTCTTACGACGGAATGCTGCATCGACAACACCGTGTCCGATGCCTTCCACCGCGACTACCACATTATTATAGCGGACGATGCCAGCGCCGCTTATGGCGAAGATGTTCACCGTTCTGCTCTCAATATCTTGGAGATGAACTGCGCCGTTCTGCGCAGCACGGCGAAGATCGAAGACGCATGGAGCGCTGCCCATGTCTGATCCCTTGAACATCGAGACGAAGGCACCCTACCAGGTGACCGAGGAAGAACGCGCAGCTATTGCCGCGACAATTGACGAAGACGAGCTTTGCAAACTGGCGCTTGAACTCGGCAATATCCCGAGCCCGTCGCGAAGCGAAGCGGCAGCGAGCCAGTATGTCTTTGACTGGATGCAACGCGAAGGCTTCAACCCGCGCACCGCGGGCGCCACACCCGAACGCCAGAACGTGATCGGCGAATATGGAGGGAGCGCGGAAGGTGCGAACCTTCTCTTTACGGCGCATCTCGATACCGAGAGTCCGACCTACGAGCCCGATCTCGACAATGCGAAATACCGGCCCGAAACACTCTCGAACCGGGAATGGCTTGAATGCTGGCTCGAAGACGGAAAACTCTTCGGCTATCCCATCGCGAATGATCGCGGGCCGATGAGCTGCTTCATGATCGCGGCCAAGGCCTTGCGCAAATCCGGTATCCCGCTCGCGGGAAAACTTTACCTCACGGCTTGCCCCGGTGAGATCGGCCCGGAGCCGATCGAAGACCGGAAGGGCGTCGACTATCTCGGCAAGGACATAGGCGCGCATTACCTCTTTCACCACGGCGGTGTCGCCCCGGATTACGCAATTGCAGCCGAAGGCTGCGACTTCGGTCTCACCTGGCAAGGCTGCGGCTATGTCGTTTTCCGTATCCGGATTTTCGGAAAGGGTGTCTTCACGCCCATTCTCGATTATCCCGGCGACCCGCTTAAGCATCCGAACCCGATCTATCGTCTGGGGCCGATCATCGATGCCCTGCATGACTGGGGCATGACCTACCCCGAACGTCATCGCTATGAAAGTGCGGGGGGCGTGTCGATCCCGAAAACTCAGATCGATTCCATCAAGGCCGGCATTCCCTATTCCTTCGGCACCGGAACCGAAATCGTGTCGATCTATCTCGAAGCGGGGCTGACACCGCGTCAGAAGGCGGCGGATGTCGAGCATGAGCTAGCTGCCCTCATGCGGCAGTTCGATATCGAGGGCTTCGACATCGAACCCATGGTCGTGCGTCATGGCTTCGAGGCGAATGAGCAGGACGTGGCGCCCCTCGTCGCTGCCGTTGCGGACGCGACCGAGTTCACGCTTGGCGAGAATCTTCAACGTGCCAATCCGGTCTATTCGAGCATGTGGCGCGATCAGAACGTCTTCAACATGCACCGCATTCCCGCTGTCACCACGGGCATGCCCCGCTGGCGGCCGACACCGGCGGACCTTGCCAAGAGCGCGCTGATATACGCGTTGACCGCACTTTCAATCTGCGGCCGCGCGCCGGATGGGGCAGAAAACGCTGCCTACAAGCCGGTCTATGGCGACAACCCTTTCTGATGCGTCGGCGCAAACAGTGAGACAGTGAGTATGAGTCAGTCATCGAAATACGAGCAGGGTTCCGTCGATCCCGTCACCTATCGAAGTGCGCTGGGAAACTTTGTCACCGGCGTCACCGTCGTGACGACAACATTGGGCGGAACGCCTGTCGGCACCACGGTCAGCGCCTTCGCCGCGCTCTCCCTTTCGCCGCCGCTCATCCTCGTGTCGCTTGCGCGCAAGAGCGAAACGCTAGCGCAGATAAAGCGCGCGGGCATTTTCGCCGTGAACGTTCTCTCCGAAGGACAGCGCGAGATTGCCGCGTGCTTTGCGACCTCAGCGGGTGCCGGGAAATTCGAAGGCATTGAATATGAAAATGGGCAGAGCGGTGCACCGATCATCGCCGACGTAGGTGCTTCCATCGAATGCGATCTCGAAGACTGCTTCTCCGGCGGTGATCACGAAATTCTCGTGGGCCTTGTGCGGAATGCCACTGTCGAAGGCGATCTGGCACCACTTGTCTATTTTCGCGGCAACTTCTCCGGGCTTGCCGGTGAAAATGCCGTGGTCTGAGAGAGGAGACGGTCGGCATCTTTCGTGCATGAGCCTTTGGAACGGCATGCATTGAAATGTTCGGCCTGAGTTGCGGAACGGCTGCCTGGAAGTGACTGGAACATGAGTACGCTTGATTTTCGTGAAGGCCATCCTTCGTCTAGCCGTGTCGTCGGACTTGCGGCGGTTATCGGCCTCCATATCCTTTTGTTGTGGGCTCTGTTGAGCGGGCTTGCGCGCAACATCGTCGAGGCTGTCCAGGAGCCTTTGCAGGTTGCGCTGATTGCGGAAGCGCCAAAAGAGGCGCCGCCTGCGCCGCCGCCGCCGCCTGAAGTGGTGAAGCCGCCCGAGGCTTATGTGCCGCCGCCGGTGGTGAAAAAGGCGCCGCCACCAACCCCGCCAAAGACCATCCAGCAAGTGCAGACGGTCAAGCCGGATCCGGCACCGGTTGTCGTCGAACAGAAGCCTGTGCTTCCGCGCGCGGACCCCAGCCACGGCAATACGCAGCCGCCTTATCCGCCGGCATCGCGCCGCATGGGCGAGGAGGGGCGTGTGATCCTTCTTCTTTACGTATCGGAGAACGGCCGGGTGACGGATGGCAAGGTGGACCAATCGAGCGGCTTTAAGCGCCTGGACAAGGTCGCGCTGATTCACGCGCGGCGCACATGGCGCTTCCTCCCTGCGACGAAGGATGGAAAGCCTGTGGGGCATTGGATGAGATTTGCGGTCAACTTCAAGCTGACCGATGGCTAGCGGCTCCCTTGTTTGGAAACGCAGCAGAGCATTAAACGAGACAAGTAGTACAGAGGACCCAGTAATGAAGACCCGGACCAATCAGATCAGCCGACTCATCGGGGCCGTCGCGCTTGCCATCGCCCTTTCTGCGGGAATGATTTTTGCCGCTGCTCCCGTCGCGGCGCAGCAGCAGGAAGAAGCAGCTCACGTCACGGCGGAAACGCCCGAGGGTGAAGAGGCAGAGGCCGTCGCCGCGGATGAAGCCGCAGCGGAAGGCACGGAAGGCGAAGAAACGGCTGCGGAAATGGCCGCCGAAGAAGCACCCGCCGAACCGAGCGCCGCCGAGTCCAACCCGTATGGGCTCGGCGCCTTGTGGGAGCAGGGTGACTTCGTCTCCAAAGGTACGCTCATTATCCTCGTCCTCATGTCGATGGGGTCGTGGTACGTGCTTATCACCAAGCTCTTCGAGCAGCGTCGTCTGTTCGATCAGTTCAACCGCGTGATCAAGCTCTTCGCGCCGACCGGCACGCTGAAGGAAGGCATCGAGGCTCTGCCCAAGCGCAACTCCTATCGCGCTATCGCAGAGAGTGGCGAGGAAGCCCATACCCAGTTCAGCAAGGGGCTGAGCAGCGAGGTCACGCTTTCCGATTGGTCCACCGCTGCACTCAATCGCGGCGTCGATGCGCTTGCGGCCAAGCTCCAGGGCGGGCTCGCCCTGCTTGCAACCGTTGGCTCTACGGCACCTTTCGTCGGCCTGTTCGGCACGGTCTGGGGCATCTATCACGCGCTGGTGGCGATCGGCGTTTCGGGGCAGGCCTCGATCGACAAGGTTGCAGGGCCGGTAGGTGAGGCCCTGATCATGACGGCCATCGGCCTTGCCGTCGCCGTTCCCGCGGTGCTCGGCTACAACCTGCTGACCCGCCGCAACAAGGCCGTTATCTCCCGCGCGCGCCGCTTCGCAACGGAAGTTCATCTCCGCATCCTCTCGGGCAAGGTCGCCTGAGACGGGCACTGAAGAAACGGAGTTACTGAAATGGCGATGAATGTCGGGACTGAAGGTGAAGAAGACGAGGTGATGTCGGCGATCAACACCACGCCGCTCGTCGATGTGATGCTCGTTCTGCTCATCATCTTTCTTCTCACTATCCCGGTGGCGATCCAGACGGTGCCCGTGGAGTTGCCGAAAGCGAGCAGCGAGGTCAATCAGACGCAGCCGGAGAATATCACTCTCGCGGTCGACAAGGACGGCAAGACATTCTGGAACGCAACATTTGTCGGGAGCCGGGAAGAGATGCTGGAGCGGTTGATCGAGATTGCGAAAATGGAGCCCCAGCCGGAAATTCAGGTGCGCGGCGACCTTTCCGTACGCTTCGAGGCCGTGGGCCGCCTGATCCTCGACATACAGAGAGCGGGCATCCAGAAAGTCGGTTTCATCACCGAACCCGTTCAGGGCAATTGAGGAGAACGCGTCATGGCGATGAATGTCGGAAGCGGCGGTGACGAAGACGAACCGATGATGGAGATCAACACCACGCCGTTGATCGACGTGATGCTGGTTCTGCTGGTCATGCTCATCATCACGATCCCGCTACAGACGCATGCAATCAAGCTCGACATGCCGCAGGCGGTGGCGACGGAAATCAACGATGAGCCTTCCATCGTGCAGCTCGTCGTCGATGAATACGGGCTGGTGAGCTGGAACGGAGAGGAACTGCCTGACATGGCGGCGCTGGAGTCGAAGTTCGCGGGCGCGGCTGACGCCACGATCCAGCCGGAAATCCATCTACGGCCGAACCGCATGGTCGAGTACGATCATGTGGCCAAGGTGCTCGCCGCCGCACAGCGTCTCGGCGTCACGAAAATCGGCTTCGTCGGCAACGAACAATATATCGATTAGAGGCATGTCTCTTTCTTGCAGACCCTGACCGCTCCAAGTGGTGGTCGTAATCGCTTCCAACAGTATAGCCTGCTATCGCGCCCGGCTTTTGCTCCATGCTTGCCGTTTGCGATAGAGCGTCGAGGGGTTGGCACCGAGAAACTGCGGTTGAGGTCGAGCAAAATACAATCTGCTCGCCCGCAGGCATTTGGCGCATTCGAGTGTTGAGATTTCGCCCGTCTGGCGTTCGGCCCTCGAAGCGTCCTAAGACACCTGAACCGGATTCGGCGCTCTCCACTGCTGAGGCATTCAACAACTGCACACGATCGAGATTGTCGATTTCGGCGAATGTCCGGTCCGGCGTGAGAAGCGGCGCTGGACGCAGCGCCATTTTTCTCATCGCTTCGTTTGGCGCGATCTGCCGAACATTGGTATCGAAGACGAGCACACTTTCAGGTCTCTGCGAGACGAGTTCTTCCAGACGCATGTGACCTTGATGCGCGCCTTGAAACTAACGCGTGAGCTCGACCTCTTTCCCTGGCAATGAAGGCAATTTGCGCCAGCGTGGCGCGTTGCCCGGCGGAAAATGCGGTTCGAGCACGGCCCCTGGACGTCGCGGTTTTTGCCGCGGACGCGAGGACATTTGGTCTTGACTCATGGTCCAAATTAAACTTGTTATGTTATAACATCGCATTCGTTCTGCAGGGCGTCGGCAGCGTCTTATTTTGCCAGTGGGGGTTATATGTTGCGTTTGGTGAACCGGCACAGGGTTGCCGGTGGTTTTTTTGTTGTGACCGCTTGCATGGCGTTTTCGGATGTAGCGGTGGCCGAGCAGGCAACAGCCGAAAAGAAAGCGGTTGAGCTCCCACAGCTTGTCGTCAGTGCAACATCCACCGAACGTATGCTCCGGGACGCACCGGCAAGCGTCACCGTGATTTCCGGTGAGGAGCTTCGCGAGCGGCCCGTGCTGGATCTGACGGACGCCCTGCGCGGCTCTCCGGGTGTCACGATCAACGACGTCGGGCTCGGCCGCCGAGGCATCAGCATCCGCGGCATGCCCGACGACTACACGCTGATCCTTGTCGACGGAAAGCGAACCAACAACGCGAGCAGCGCCATTGCGCATGCCGATTTCGATCTCGGCTGGGTGCCGGTGGAAGCGATCGAACGCATAGAGCTCGTGCGCGGACCCATGTCCTCGCTTTACGGGTCGGAAGCGCTTGGGGGTGTCGTCAATATCATCACCAGAGCCGCCACGGACCATTGGCAGGGAAGCGCCAATCTTCGCGGAGGAATCCAGCAAGGCACGGGTGGTGACGAATACCAGGCGGGCGTTTATATCGCTGGTCCCATCGTCCCGGGCAAGCTTGGCATGAGCTTCACCGGTGAGGTTACAGGGCGGGGTGAAACACCGGACGCCTTCAATCCGCAGCTTTCCGAAGTCGAAGAACGCGAGGCACAGAACGGCGCGCTCACGCTCACCTTCACGCCGGATGAAGCTCAACGCATTGATCTCGGCTACAGCTATGGCAAGGAGAAGCGCGTTCGCGATACGCAGACGGTCGGTGGTGTGCCGGTGCCCTATACATCGACCGACGATGTGTGGCGTCAGCATCTCTCGCTCTCCCATACCGGAAAATGGTCATGGGGCGAAACGCGGCTGCGCGCATACCGTTCGCAGCTCGACAGGGACAACAGCCGCACCGTTGGTGTGCCCACCGGATCGACAAAGCTGATCGACGATGTGCTCGATGGGCAGGTGACTGTGCCGGTCTTCAGCAATCATGTCGTCAGCGCCGGTGGCGAATGGCGCAAGGAGAGCCTCGAAGATCCGACGGTCAATGCCCAGGGTGAGGACGACGCGCAACGCTATGCCTTGTTCTTGCAGGACGAGTGGCAACTGTCCTCCAATCTCTCTTTGGTTATCGGCAACCGTGCCGATCATCACGAACAATATGGTTGGGAAAACAGTCCGCGGGCCTATCTCGTCTATCACGCCGCAGAGGCATGGACGCTCCGGGGCGGTGTAGGTCAGGGTTTCAAGGCGCCGACGCTCAAGGAACTCTCGCCGGGCTATCAGGCGGTTGCCGCGGGCGGCCGGTTCACGATCATTGGCAATCCCGACCTCCAGCCGGAGACGAGCACGACTTATGAGTTCGGCGTTGAATATGATGTGGGTAACTGGAAACTGGGCGGTACGGTTTTCCAGAACGACTTGGAAAACCTGATCCAGACGCGGTGTATTCTGTTTTGCGGCATTTTCGGCGCGGAACGCCGTACCTATGAAAATGTCGATGAGGCGCAGATTCGCGGTATTGAAATTGGTGGCGGCGTGAACCTGCCCTGGGATTTCCGGCTCGATGCGAAATACACCCATCTCGACACAGAGGACAAAACCACGGGCCTTGAGCTCACGGAGCGTCCGCGTCACGCAGCAAATGTCGCGCTGGCATGGTTCCCGCTTGACGATCTGACGGCACAGCTTCGCGGTGAGTATGTCGGTCGCCAGGTCATCGTTTCCGGCGCCAGCAGGCTGGATCTCGAAGCCTATTCGATATGGTCGACGGATATTTCCTATGAGCTGTCCGACAGCACGACACTAGGCGGCGGAATCGAGAATATCTTCGACGAACGCCTCGTGGAGACATCGGTGAATTACCCATATGCGGAGCGGCGGCGCATGCTCTGGGTCGGTCTTGGATACAGCTTCTGATGTTGCGATTTGTCCTGTTCCTCGCGGCGCTGTTCGCGGTGGCGGCACCTGCCGCTGCCGCGGATATGCGTGTGCGCATCCTCACCAACGATTTTGTTCTGCCCGGTAAGTTTACGAAACTTGCAAAGCTTGCCGAGGGAGAGGGAATTCACCTCGATTCCGTTAACGTGAGCCGGGACGGAGGCTCACCCGCCGGCTGGCTTCGGGATGCGGATATTCTCATCATTGACACACCACGGCCGAATGATCGCGCGGAGGTGCTGGAACACCTTGCCGGCGCGCATGAGGCGCAAGGCGCTGTGCCCTGGGTGCTGGTAGGCGGTGGCCCTCCCGCTTTTGGGGGAGGGGTTGAGCCGCGTCACGCGCGGACGCTCATGGCCTATTACGGCAATGGCGGTGACGCAAACATGCGGCACCTCATTGCCTATATCGGCGCCTGGCAACGGAACGGCGACGTGGCGTCGGTTCCGGCACCGATCATTCTGCCGAAACAAGGCATCTATCACCCGGATGCGCCGAGTGTCTTTTCTTCGCCGGAAGAATATCTCGCTTGGGGCAAAGAACGTTGGAAAACAGATGCCCCCGTGATCGCCCTTTCGATTCACGACGGGTACCTGTCCAACATGCAGACAGGTCCGATCGACGATATCATCCGCGGCGCGGAAGAACGCGGGCTGATTCCGTTCGCTTTCTGGTTCGATGCGCGCGATCCCAAGGGCCTCCTGTCGATTCTGAAGCCCGCCGGCGCGGACATGTTGGTCAATCTGACACATATGCAGAACGGCGCCGCGCGGCAGGAAGAGTTCCTTGCCCTCGGAATTCCGGTTATCCAGGGTCTCTCCCACCGCATGGGAACACGCGACGACTGGCGAAAGGCCCAGAGCGGCGTCGCGATGCACATGGTCGCGCCCTTTATGTCGGTGACGGAAACCTGGGGGATGAGCGATCCCGTCGTGCTCGATGCGGTGGAAGACGGCGAGCCGGTCTCGATCCCGGAACAAGTGGACCTGCTCCTTGGCAAGGCCGTCGCCCTCGGCGTACTCCGTAAAACGCCGGCTGAGGAAAAGCGTCTTGCGCTGATGTTCTGGAATTATCCGCCCGGTGAACGGAATTTCTCGGCCTCGCATCTCAATGTCCCGAGAAGTCTGGAAACCCTGACAGGAGCGCTCGCCGGTGCGGGCTATGACGTGCCTGCTACGGCGGAAGAAAGGCTCATCGACGCCGGTCAGAAAATGCTCGCCGGATTCTATCGACCGGAGACACTTCCTGCACTTTATGAAGAGGGATTGGCAGCGGCATTCCCGGTCGAAGCCTATGAGAAATGGTTCGCGACCTTGCCCGATTTCGTTCGCGACGACATGAGCAAGCGATACGACACGCCAGCGGAGAGCCCACATCTCCATGAGATCGATGGCAAACCGCATTTTCTGATCCCGCGCTTCACGCTCGGCAATCTCATTGTCATGCCGCAGCCGCCACGCTCGGGTGAAGTTGGCGCTTCCTATCATGATGGCAAGGTGCCGCCATCCCACGCCTATCTTGCGTCCTATCTCTATATCCGCGAAGCCTTCGGCGCTCATGCGCTCATCCACTTCGGAACGCATGGCACGCAGGAGTGGACGCCTGGCAAGGACCGCGGGCTTTGGGCGTATGACTATCCTTACCTCGCACTTGGCGATCTGCCGGTTTTCTATGCCTATATTCAGGACAACATCGCTGAAGCAATACAGGCGAAGCGGCGCGGGCGCGCTGTAACGGTCAGCCACCAGACGCCACCTTTTGCACCTGCCGGTCTCTATGACGAGTTGCGCGACATCCATGACCTTATTCACGAGTACGAACAGCTCATGGAAGGTGCCGTGCGCGATGAAACCGCCACGCGCATATCCGCACTTGCCCTGTCGAGCAACCTTGCGGCCGACATGGAATGGGACGAAGCGCGGATCGACGAAGACTTCACCGGCTTTATGCGAGATCTGCACGATCATCTGCACCGTGTGGCTGCCGCGTCCATGCCGCTCGGCTTGCATACATTCGGTGAGGCGGCAGCGCCCGAACATCGCCTGACCACGGTCATGCAGCAGCTCGGCCCGGATTTTTATGCAAAGCTCGACGTCGATCCGGACGAAATGTTTGCTGCGGAAAGCGACAAGGTCGAAACGTCTCCGGCCTATCTCTTCCTCACGCGCTATCTCCGTGCCGGTGAAGCCGTTGAAGAGATCGAGGATCCGGAGCTTCGCGCCATGATCGAGCGCGGTATCGCACTCGACAAGCACCTCGCAAACATGGAGGAAACCGAAGCGCTACTTGCGGGTCTTGCCGGCGGTTTCGTTGCGCCAGGTTCAGGCGGCGATCCGATCCGCAATCCGGACGTCCCCAACGGGCGGAATATTTATGCCTTCGAGGCAGACAAAATCCCGACCCGCGCCGCTTATGAGGCGGGTGGGGAAGCCTTCGAGGCGCTGGTAGAAGCCTTCCGCGAGGAGCACGGCCGAATGCCGGAGAAGCTCGCCTTCTCGCTCTGGTCGTCCGAGGCATTGCGGCATCTGGGTGTGCTGGAGGCGCAGGTGCTGCATGCGCTGGGGCTCCGTCCGGTCTGGGATCAGGGTGGCAGACTCGTGGCCCTTGATATTATCCCGGCAAACGAGCTCGGACGGCCGCGCGTCGACGCGGTTCTGCAAGTCACCAGCGTCTATCGTGATCAGTTCGATCATTTCATGCGCCTGCTTGCCGATGCGATCGAAAGGCTCGCCACTCTCGAAGAAGAGGGGAATGCCGTCGCGCGGAATGCAGCCCGTATTGCCGGTGCGCTTGAGGAAGCGGGAACGGACCCTGAGGAGGCGAAGGGACTTGCCGCTCTGCGCATCTTTTCCAACGAGCCCGGCGATTACGGGACAGGTCTGCCCGATGCGACGCTTGCCTCGACGGAATGGGAAGATGATGCGCTACTTGCGGAAAACTTCCTTGCGCGGATGCGCTATGCTTATGGAAGTTCGCGTTGGGGCGAGGCGCCAGCCGAAGGAAATCTGCTCGCCGAGCAGCTTCGCGGAACGGATGCGGCTATTCTCTCTCGGTCGTCCAATTCCCACGGCGTTCTGTCGACCGATCATCCCTTCGAATATCTGGGTGGGCTTGCGCTCGCCGTTCGCCACCTTGATGGCAAGAGCCCCACGCTCTACATCTCCGATCTCCGCGACCGCGAGCCGCGTCTTACGACTGCCGCCCGCTTTCTCGCCGACGAGATGCGTAGCCGATACCTCAATCCCGCCTGGATCGAAGGCATGAAGGAAGAGGGCTATGCGGGCACGCTGGAAATGCTGAACGCGGTCAATAATCTTTGGGGCTGGCAGGTGAGCGCACCGGAGACGGTGCGGGCGGATCAGTGGCAGGCAGTGCATGACACCTATATCGCCGACACGCGCGGCCTCGAACTCAACGAATGGTTCGAGGCGCACAATGCCGCTGCCCAGGCCCAGCTCCTTGAGCGCCTCGTCGAGGCGATCCGGAAGGGATATTGGGACGCCGAGGACGAGACGCGCCGCGAGATTGCCGAACGCTGGCAGGAACTGCAGCAACAGGAATTGCCGCAAGCGGCGGAAGCGACAAGGGCGTTCGTTGATGAGATGTCGGCCGGCTTCGGTATTGCGGCTTCCACGCCGCCAGATCCGGGCGCGACAAGCGGGGCTTCGGCGACCATGCCTGTCCAGGGACAGGTGATGGAGCCCGTGGCGCCGCCACAGGGATCGGAGCCGCAATTATGGCGCTTCTGGCTCTCTCTCGCAGCGCTTGCGATTTTCTTCCTTCTCGGCGCGGGGCGTCAGCTTCGTGCGGCACAATCTTCATGATCGGAGTTCTGTATGAGTGCCCTTGAAGGCAGTCTCTATGAGATTGCACAGATATTTCTCATTCCCGTTCTTCTGCTGATCCTCGCCTCGCTCGCCTACAGCTTCATGCTGCTGGGTGGCTTTGCCGTCGAGGTATGGCAGCGGCGCAGCCCGACCTTTCGCTCGTCCTTTTTTGCTCAGGCCATCAAGAGCGGCATGGCAAGCGACGATCTTGAACTGGACATCCTGAAGCGCCTTGAATGGCCAAGGGTCGTCTCGCGCAGCGCACCCATGCTGGGGCTTGTCGCAACCATGATCCCGATGGGGCCGGCGCTTCTCGCTCTGTCCGAGAACGACACGGCAAATGTCGGTCGCAATCTTGTGGTGGCGTTCTCCGCCGTCATTCTGGCGCTCATTTCGGCAAGCATCTGTTTCTTCGTCATGACGGTGCGCCGCCGCTGGATGCTTCAGGAGCTACGGCTTGTCGAGAAGGATAGGGGCGCGCGCCATGCGGTTTCTTGATCGCGAAGACGATGACGATCCGCTTCTCTCGATTGTGAATCTCGTCGACCTGTTCCTCGTTATCATTGGTGTGTTGATGGTGGTGATCGTCACCAGTCCGCTCAATCCCTTTTCGAGCGAGAACGTGACTATTGTCGAAAATCCGGGCGAGGCCGATATGAGAATTGTGGTGAAGCGCGGCGAGGAGCTCACTCGCTATGAGTCCACCGGCGAGATCGGCGAAGGTGAGGGTACAAGGGCGGGTGTGACCTATCGCCTGCCGGACGGCCGCCTTGTCTACGTGCCGGAGGGTGCGGACACGGAATAGCGAATTTTCGTCCCCGCGCGAGCGTACCGGCCGGAGGCGGTTGAGTCTCTGCCGGTCGTCGGGCGGCCTGCGCATCCACAGGTCGAAGAATATCTTCCTCCGTCTTTGAGCCGGAGACAGACAGTGCAATATCCGACGCGTCGGGCTCGTGAAATGCCCATATTTGCTCTCGCGCCACATCCTCCGGGCTGCCAACAGCGGCGGCGACTTGAGTGGAATTTCTGAAGCTCGTCGCAACACATGGCTGCGTTGATCTCTTTATTGGGATAGACATTGGCCGGGAACACCGAAGATTTTTCGTGAAAGCGAGATCAGGATGATGCTGGCCGGTGTCATCATTGCAGGAGGTAATGCCTCGCGGATGGACAATGCCGAGAAGCCGCTCGCGCTTCTTCGCGGCCGTCCCCTTGTCGACTATGTAGTCGAACGGACCCGTCCGCAGGTCAATGCGCTTGCCCTCAATGTGAAGGAAGAGGTGGGTGCCCTCTATCGCGATACGGCGGCAAAGGGGCTTCCGCTTCTCGTCGACAGGTTCGGCGGTGAAGTTGGACCGCTTGGTGGAGTGCTCGCCGGACTCGAATGGGCGACCGCATGCGGCAGCGACTGGCTCGCGACTTTTCCGGCCGATACGCCCTTTCTGCCTCATGACCTCGTCGCAAAGCTCGCGACGCTCGCGCACGCCGGCGCCCCGGCAGTCGCCACCACGGAAAACAGGGTGCAAGGCGTTTGCGCGCTGTGGCCCGTTGGCTGCCTTGCCGCGCTCGAAGATGGAATCGAGACGGGCCGCTACCGCAGTCTCTGGTGGACACTGGGCGAACTCCGCGCCGAGCGGTACCACTTCGAAGAGTCCGGTGCCTTCTTCAACGTGAACACGAAGGACCAGCTCGCTGAAGCGGAGATGATTGTACGGGAAACGGAAGGCCGCGGATGAACGTTATTGGTGTCGTGGGATGGAAGAATAGCGGCAAGACGACATTCATCGTGAAGCTGGTGGAATTGCTCACGAGTTGCGGCCTTTCCGTATCTACGGTGAAGCATGCTCACCACGAATTCGATATCGATAGGCCGGGCAAGGACAGCTATCTGCACAGGGAATCGGGAGCACGTGAGGTGCTGGTCTCGTCCGGCAGGCGCTGGGCGCTGATGCATGAGTTGCGAGGGGCGGAGGAAACGCCGCTCGATGAACTTCTTGGGCATCTGGCACCCGTTGACCTCGTGATTGTCGAAGGATTCAAGCACTATACCCATCCGAAGATCGAGATCCGGCGCGAGCAGCAGACGGCACCGGCGCTCGCGCCCGGCGATCCCGATATCGTGGCGCTTGCGGCCGATTACACACCGCCGGATACGACACTGCCGGTGTTGCCGCTGGAAGAGCCCCGGATCGCAGCCGGTTTTGTTGCGTCTCATTTCGGGTTTTCCCTGTAATCCCGCGCAACCCTCGCCTAGCCACTCTGGAATGAAAATTGCTATGTCACATTTGGTGCAGCCTGGTGGCGTGGGTGCCCGACGTCACTCAGCAATGGACGGCGGTACGTCAATTGAACAGTTCCAGACCTCTGAAGATTCTCATTATCGACAGCAACGACGAGCGGGCCGCCGTCGTCGAGGACGGACTGTCGGGTTATGGCGACGCGCAGATTCTGCGGATGGGACTGCTGACCGATCTCGTGCGGAAGATAGAGGAAATCCAGCCGGACGTAATCTTCGTCGATGTCGATTCTCCCGACCGCGATACGCTGGAAAACATGCGCAGCGTCTCTGACGTGATGCCCCGGCCGATCATCATGTTCGTGGAAGAAAGTGAGGCGTCGCTTGCGGAAGAGGCGCTTCGTGCGGGTGTCAGTGCCTATATCGTCGACGGCCTTAGTTCCAGGCGCGTGAAGCCGATTCTCGATGTCGCCATTCTGCGCTTCAAGGTCTTCCAGAAGATGCGGGAGGAGTTGGACAAGGCGAAATCCGATCTCGCGAGCCGCAAGATCGTGGAGCGCGCCAAGGGCCTTCTCATGGAGCAACGGAAGCTCTCCGAGGAGGAAGCCTACAAGCTCCTCCGCAACACGGCGATGAAGGATGGAAAATCGATTCTCGATATCGCCGACAACCTGATTTCGATATCGAGATTGCTCAAGGGCTAGGCAAAGACTGGTCGCGCCGTAGTCACCTCGTTGAAATTTTGTGCAATGCAAACAAAAATTCCCCTTTGAAATCAAAACCCTATTGCGCTGCCGCAGCGCTTACGTATTCTCAATGACAGTTGAGCGCGCGGATCGATCCGCGGTGCTCTCCGCTCAGGGATCAACGGCGACCCCCCGCGGACATATCCGGGCCAATGGCGGCCCACCTCAGACAATGGCGTCTGTTTCGGCGAGTGATCGCTGGGCAGGCGCTTTTTTGTTTTCTGCGGCAGGACCGCGAGATGAAGGGTCGCTGGCAAATGGTTTTGAAGCGAATGGAGATTGGTCTTGGTGTTCTTGCCGCGATGATCGCGGCAGCGGGGCCTGCCCTCGCGGCGGAAGATTTCGGCGAGGCGTTGCTCGGCGGCAAGCCGATCATCGACCTGCGAATCCGCTATGAGCATGTCGAACAGGATGGCGTGGCGAACAACGCGGACGCTTATACGGGCCGTGCGCGTCTCGGCTACGCGACAGGCTCCTTTCACGGCTTCACGGTGCTTACGGACTTCGATCTCGTCGGTCATGCCGGATCGGAAGACTACAATGACACCATCAACGGACGCACGAGCTATCCCGTCGTCGCCGACCCTGACACGGCGGAACTGAACCGCCTGCAGATCGCGTATGACGGGCTGCCTGACACGATCGTAACGCTTGGCCGCCAGCGCATCATCCTCGGCAATGCGCGTTTCGTCGGCAATGTCGGCTGGCGGCAGAACGAGCAGACCTTCGATGCGCTTCGCGTCGTCAATTCGAGCATCGACGGGCTGACGCTCGGTTACACTTATCTCAACCGCGTGAACCGCGTCTTCGGCGAGGATAGTGTTGCGGGTCGCTTCCGCGGCGACTCGCATCTCGTCAACATCAATTACACGGGCGTCGGCGGTGTAACACTCGGCGGTTATGCCTATCTGCTCGATCTGAACGAGGCGCCGCAGTTTTCGACCGAGACCTATGGCGCGCGCCTCTCCGTGCCGCTCAAGCTCGCCGAGAAGACGAAGCTCGCGCTGACGGGCGAATATGCAAACCAGACGGACTACGAAGGCAACCCGGCTTCCGTTGATCTCGACTACATGCTCGCCGAAGCGGCGTTTTCGCATGACGCCTTCGGATTCACCGTCGGCTACGAAGTGCTGGAGGGAGACGGGACGACCGGTTTTTCGACGGCGCTCGCCACGCTGCATGCCTTCAATGGCTGGGCGGATGTGTTTCTGACGACCCCAGCGGTGGGTCTCGAAGACCTTTATCTCGGCGCGACATACGCCCTGAACAACATTCCAGCTATCGAGAAACTCGTGCTTGGCGTGACATGGCATGACTTCTCGGCCGAGCGGGGCGGCGCCGGCTTCGGCGACGAACTCGACGCGGTCGCCAACTTCGTTCTCTCGAAGAATCTCTCGCTCAATCTGAAGTTTGCGAGCTTCAACGGCGGGAGCGGCTTCGCCAGCCGTGACAAGACCTGGCTCTCCCTGACTTACGCCTATTGACCCGCCAATCCTGCAAGGAGTGCGACATGAAGGACAAGAGCGACAAGGAATTGAAGACCATCGACCGTCGCAGCGTGCTCAAGACCGGCGGAAAGCTGATCGGCGTGGCGGCGCTCATGAAAGCCGCGGGCGCGCTGGTGCCTGGTGGTGCCTGGGCCGCGGGAAGCGAGGGGATAGAGAAGACCGATCTCACCCTCGGCATCATTCCGCTCACCGATTGCGCGCCGCTCGTGATCGCGCATGAGAAGGGATATTTCTCGAAATACGGCATCAACAGCCAGATTTCGAAGGAAGCCTCCTGGGCGAATATTCGCGACAAGGTGTCGATCGGCGCGCTCGATGCGGCGCATATGCTTGCCGGTATGCCGATCGCTTCCACGCTCGGCGTTGGCGCAATCAAGAAGCCAACCATCACTTCCTATTCGATGAACCTGAACGGTAATGGCATCACCGTCTCGAACGAACTCTACGACCGTATGGTGGAAGCCGACCCGCAAGCGATGGCTGAGCGGCCCGTTTCCGCCCGTGCCCTGAAGAAGGTGATTGAGGCGGATAGGGCGGCCGGCAGGAACCCCATGACCTTCGCCATGGTGTTCCCCGTGTCGACGCACAATTACGAAATCCGCTACTGGATGGCGGATGCCGGTATCAATCCGGACAAGGACGTTCGTCTTATCGTCATTCCGCCGCCCCAGATGGTCGCGAACCTCACCGCGAGAAATATCGACGGCTACTGCGTCGGCGAACCGTGGAACGAGCGCGCCGTCATCGCGGGCATCGGCAAGACGCTCATCACTAATTATGAAATCTGGAACAACAACCCGGAGAAGGTGGTTGGCGTCAATCTCGACTGGGCGGAAAAGAATCCGAACACGCATATGGCAATGATCCGAGCGCTGGTCGAAGCGGCACAATGGATGGACAAGCCGGAAAACCGCCTCCAGGTCGTCGAGATCATTTCGCGCAAGTCGTATGTCAACGCGCCCGTCGATGTCGTGAAGATGTCGATGACCGGCACCTTCCGTTATGCAATCGACGAAGAGCCGCGCCCGCTACCGGACTTCAACGTCTTCTATCGCTACGCCGCAACCTTCCCCTGGCGGAGCCACGCGGTGTGGTTCCTCTCGCAGATGGTCCGCTGGGGCCAGATTGAAAAGCCGCTCGATATCGTCAGGACGGCGAACGAAATCTACCGGCCAGACATCTATCGCGAAGCAGTGAAAGACATGGGTATTCCCCTCCCCACCATCGACATGAAGACCGAGGGCACGCATGCCGAGGGCTGGACTCTTGAAGAGGCGACAAAGCCTGTCGCCATGGGGCCTGACCTTTTCTTCAACGGGGATGTTTTCGATCCCTCGAAAATCCTTTCCTACATTGACGGCTTCGAGGTGAAGAACCTGGCATTCGCCATGGATGAACTCTCGAAGCTGAACTCGTGAGGAGGTCGAGATGAACTCAGCAGTACTCAGCATCGTGGAGCCCAAAAAGGGATTGGACATGGCGGCGTCCAACACCGCGCCTGTGCCGTCGCTTCAGCTGCGGGAGCCCGAGGCCGCCCGTCAGAGGACGCCTTTCGAAACGTTGTTGAGAGCTGTCCTGCTGCCGGCCATCACCTTTGGGCTGGTTCTTCTCGGCTGGACGATCATGCAGGCGGCTTTCGTTCCGGCCTTTCCGGACGTCCCGGCCGTGTGGAACAAGGCGGTCGAAATATTCTCGGACCCCTTCTATGTCTACGGCCCCAACGATATGGGCATTGCCTGGCAGGTGATGTATTCGCTGGGGCGTGTGCTCGGGGGCTTCCTGCTCGCCGTGGCTGTCGGCATTCCGGTGGGGTTCCTGATCGGTTCCAACAAGACCTTCGAGCAAGCCTGGTTGCCGCTCATTGCGATCCTGCGACCCGTAAGTCCACTCGCATGGTTGCCGATCGGGCTTCTCATTTTTCGTGCTGTCGATCCCTCCGCGATCTTCGTCATCTTCATCACCAGCATCTGGCCGATAATTCTGAACACGGCGGCGGGCGTGAAAGCCATTCCGCAGGACTATCTGAACGTTGCGCGTGTGTTGAATTTCAATCGCCGCGAAATGGTGGCGAAAATTTACGTGCCTGCAACGCTGCCTTACATGCTGACCGGCATGCAGCTTTCGCTCGGCACGGCATGGATGGTCATTGTCGCCGCCGAAATGTTGACCGGTGGCATCGGCATCGGATTCTACATCTGGGACGAATGGAACAACCTCTCCGTCCCCTCGATCATCGTCGCGATCATCATCATCGGCTGTGTCGGCATCATGCTCGAAGCGGGCATGGGCTTCGTCCGCCGCCGTTACGACTACACCAGCAAGAAGGAGTAGGGGCCATGACGGACCGGCATCCGGTTCTTCGGATCAGCAAAGTCGGCAAGACCTTCGACACACGCTCGGGCTCGTTCGAGGCGCTGCGTGACGTCGCTCTCACCATCCATGAAGGCGAGTTCGTCTCCATCATCGGTCACTCGGGATGCGGTAAGTCCACGCTTCTCAATCTCGTGGCGGGCCTCGAAACTGCAACGCTTGGCGGCATCTTTCTTGATGGCATTCTGGTCGACGGGCCGGGACCGGAGCGGGCGGTGGTCTTCCAGAACCATTCGCTGCTGCCCTGGCTCACCGTCTACGGCAATGTCCGCCGCGCGGTCGACAAGGTTTTCGCTGGCCGTAAGTCGCCCGCCGAACGCGACGACTGGACGCGTGAGATGCTCGACCTCGTCAACATGGCGCATGCCGCTGACAAACGCCCGTCGGAAATCTCCGGCGGCATGAAGCAGCGAGTCGGCATCGCCCGGGCGCTCGCCATGGAGCCGAAGGTTCTGCTCCTTGACGAGCCTTTCGGTGCACTCGACGCGCTCACACGCGCACAACTCCAGGACAGCGTGATGGAAATTCACGCTCGCCTCGGCAACACCGTCGTCATGATTACGCATGACGTGGACGAAGCCGTCCTGCTTTCCGACCGCATCGTAATGATGAGCAAC